>Ga0209211_10000744_pt1 | contig 64833 bp, 74 predicted proteins | sample RifGroA2_FD_183992 | JGI IMG/M metagenome (GOLD analysis project Ga0209211, IMG submission 183992) | Groundwater microbial communities from Rifle, Colorado, USA - Groundwater A2 (SPAdes) (version 2) | ecosystem: Environmental > Aquatic > Deep subsurface > Groundwater | place: Rifle, Colorado... | reverse complement strand
AAGAAGAGAGTGTAAAAAATGTCACAAGCGTTTTACGACTTTCGAAAAAGTCAGGGGAACAGCACTCTGGGTTATTAAAAAAGACGGCAGTAGAGAACCTTTTGATAGGGAGAAAGTTAAAAGAGGGATTTTAAGGGCGATAGAAAAAAGACCGGTCTCCCTTGGGCTCATCGACGATATTGTCAACGACGTCGAGAGAGAAATGCTCAGGGGGGAAAAAGAAGAAATTCCTTCCAGGGTAGTAGGAAAAGCAGTTTTAAAAAGGCTAAAAAAGATTGACAGGGTAGCTTGGCTAAGATTTGCCAGCGTTTACCTTGAGTTTGAAAACCTAGACGATTTCGAAAAAGCCATTGAGAAAAGCTAGCGCTTAAGAGAAAAGCTAATAAAATATGCCAACGATAATCCCAAGAGCGTCAGTTACGACGAAAAATAAAAGAGCCAACAGGCGGGCGACAAATGGCAGGAGTAACCTGACGCTGGCAATTTTGAAATTTCGAACATATCTAGAGGTTAAGGAAGAGATAGATAAAAAAGTTGGGGCTCGCCCGGTTAGACCCCGGGAACTCTCTCACGGCAACTGGACAAAACAGGCCTTAAAAGTCTTGCAAGAGCGCTACCTGACCAAGGACGAAAAAGGGGAAACGGTGGAAACTCCGGAAGATATGGTCTGGAGGGTTTCTTGGGAAGTAGCTAGCGCCGAAGCCCGCTGGGGTAAGACTAAAAAACAGGTGATGGAGGCGGCAAAGGAATTTTACGAGCTGATGGCCAGCCACGAATTTCTGCCAAACTCGCCAACCCTGATGAATGCCGGGACCGGAAATATGCTTCAGTATTCTGCTTGTTTTGTTCTGCCGGTTGAAGACTCCATCGAGGGAATTTTTGACGCCCTTAAATATCAGGCACTGATTCACAAAAGCGGGGGAGGAACCGGATTTTCTTTCAGTAGACTAAGGCCGGGAGGGAGTATGGTCAAGTCATCGAGCGGTACCGCTTCGGGTCCCATTTCTTTTATGAGAATTTTTGACGCCGCAACCAATGAAATCAAGCAGGGCGGAAAAAGAAGAGGAGCCAACATGGGAATACTCAGGGTGGACCACCCCGACATCATGGAGTTTATCCATTGCAAGGAAGAGGGGGGTATTACCAACTTCAATATTTCGGCTGCCGTTACCGACAAATTTATGGATGCTTACTACAAAAATAAGAACTATGAGCTTATCGACCCCAAGACTAAAAGAATAGTTGGCAAACTTAATGCCAGAAAGGTTTTTGACGAGATTTCGGATGGAGCATGGAGGACCGGAGACCCGGGGCTTGTTTTTATCGACAGAAGAAATAGAGGCTCCTCAAACCCTGTACCGGCTCTCGGGCCAATTGAGGCAACCAACCCCTGTGTCACAGGAGACACCTTAATTTCAACAGACAATGGTCTTATTAGGATAAAAGATATCTATAAATCAAAGCTTTCTGTAAAAATACTTGTCGACTCAAGGCTTGGAGAGAAGAAATTTTATACACCCGTCAGGGTTATAAAAACCGGTTTTAAAGATGTCTATCAACTGACAACAAAAGAAGGTTTCGAGGTTTCCTTAACAGCCGACCATAAAGTTTTAACAACCGAAGGCTGGAAAAAAGCAGGAAAATTGGCGACAGGTGACAAGATTTTGATTGCAAACGAGAAAGGCGGATTCGGGAAATTTGGGAGCATCGAGGAAGGACAAATAATGGGTTGGTTAGTCGGTGACGGAACACTAAAGGCAACTAGTGCCGTACTTTCTTTCTTTGGCCAGGAGAAAAGGGAACTTGCACCAAAATTTGCGAACATGGTTTCGACCCTAGTTGACGGAATGCAAATTTTACACCGTGATTATCCGGTCAGGGCAAGGTATATAGAAGAAAGAGACGAAGCAAGGGTTGAGTCCGCAAGATTGTTAAGGTATTTAATCGATAATGGCTTGGTTCCCGGGGACAAACTCAAGGTACCGGTCAAAGTCTTAAGGGGGAGTGAGGAGATGCAAAGAGGTTTCCTAGAGGCTATTTTTACAGCCGATGGACACGTTGAAGGAGTTCCGGAGAAAGGAGCGAGTGTCAGATTAACTTCAACTTCCGAGGGCCTTCTTAGGAATGTTCAAAGACTACTTCTAAACTTTGGAATAGCCAGCAAGATCTATACAGAAAGGAGAAAAAGAGGATTAAGAAGCATGCCAGACGGGAAAGGGGGAAAGAAAGATTATCTTTGTAAAGCATATCATGACCTAGTCGTCAGCAAAGAGAATCTCTGGGGTTTTGCCAGAGAGATTGGATTTTTGGTTGAATATAAAAACGCCAAGCTAGTTGATACTCTAGCCAAATACAAGGAGGGGGTCTATAAGGAAAAATTCGAGGTTACCTTCGAAAAACTTATCTATAGGGGCGAAAAATGGGTCTTTGATTTAACTGAACCAGTAACTCATTCTTTTATCGCCAATGGGTTGGTGCTTCACAATTGCGGAGAACAAGAACTTTATCCTTTTGACGCCTGCAACCTAGGCAGCATTTTCCTTACATATTTTGTCAAAGAAAATCCTTCGACTGGCTCAGGACCTAAACGGGAAGTCGACTGGGACAAACTAAAGAAAGTTATAGCCCTCGCCACCAGATTCTTGGACGACGTCATTGAAGTTAATCCCTACCCCCTCGCCCAAATAAGGCAAACCGTCCTGGCAATAAGAAGGATAGGGCTTGGGGTCGGGGGCTGGGCGGATATGTTAGTCGAACTTGGCATTCCCTATGATTCCGAGGAAGCCCTTTCCTTAGCCGAAAAGATTATGAAGACGATTCAGGATGAAGCGGTCAATACCTCAAAAGAGCTGGCGCGGGAAAGGGGACCATTTCCTCTCTGGCCCATAAGCATCTATCGGAAAGAAGCCCCAAGAAGAAATTCTACCGTGACCACGATTGCCCCAACCGGAACAATTTCCATTATTGCCGGCGCTTCTTCTGGAATCGAGCCTCTTTTTGCCATTGCCTTTCAGCACATCGTTCGTGACAAACACCTAAAGAGAAAGCTTTCTTTCGTCAACCCGAAGTTTGAGGAAATCGCCAGACAAAGAGGATTCTGGTCCGAAGAAATTAAAGCCAAAGTTGCCGAAAAGGGAGTGATAAGAGATATTGAAGAAATACCCGAGGAGGTGAGAGCCCTTTTTGGCACGGCTCACGAGATAGACCCGGAGTGGCACGTTAGGGTTCAGGCCGTTTTTCAGAAATACACCGAAAACGCCGTTTCCAAAACCATTAATCTAAGACACGATGCAAGCGTCGATGATATCAAAAAGGCCTACTTAATGGCTTGGGAGACAAATTGTAAGGGCATAACGGTCTTTAGGGATGGGAGTAAAGACGCCCAGGTTCTTAATTTGGGATTAAAAGAAGGGGAAAAGAAAGAAGAAGAAAGTTCTGAACCTCTTAAGGTGCGACCTTTTAAGGTCATCGGCTCGACCTATAAACTTCAGACTCCCGTGGGCAACGCTTTTGTCACGATCAATCAGGACGAGGCTGGCGACCCCCTCGAGATATTTATTAACGTCGGCAAAGCAGGGAGTGACGTGGCCGCCATGGCCGAAGCTTTGGGTAGAACAATCTCAACCGCCCTTCGTTTTAGGGGGAGCCTTTCGGCCAAAGACAGGGCCTATGAAATTGCCAAGCAACTCGCCGGCATTGGCGGCAGGCGCTCGGTCGGATTCGGCCCCAATAAAATCCGCTCTCTTCCGGATGCGATAAGTGCAGCTCTTTCTACCCACTACGGGTTTAAGGTCAACGGAAACGGCAATCACTCCATTTTGGAAATTGGAAACGGTGCTGCTTTAGCCGCGTCAAACGTGGCTGGAGCTGTTATGGCGGCTGTCCTCCCCTCCCCAAAAGGGACGGGGCAGGCTCCTTTGGAGAGCCTGAATGACCCCACAACGGCTTCGGCCTCGTTTAACGAGGCTCAAGCCGCCATCGGTGACATTTGTCCCTCGTGCGGGGCAAGTTCCCTAGTTTATGAAGAGGGTTGCTCCAAATGTTACTCCTGTGGGCACTCGGAGTGTTGAGAATATCACTTTGGTAGTAAAATAGCCCCATGGCAATTTATACGAAAGTAGGCGATAGAGGGACGACCTCTTTATTTTTAAAAAAGCCGACCCCCGTTTCCAAAGACTCGGTTCGCGTCAAGGCCATCGGGGCAGTGGACGAAGCCAACAGTTACTTGGGAGTCATTGTTTCCGAAAAGACGGAACTTAAAAAAAGCATGAGCGAAGTCCAGAAAAATCTTTTTATGATAGGCTCGATTCTGGCCGGAGCAAAATTGAGATTTTCAAAGAGTAAAACAAAGAAATTGGAAAGAGTGATTGATCGGCTTGAAGGGATTCTCCCGGTTCTCAAAAACTTTATTCTTCCCGGAGGAGGTAAGGCAGCAGCAAAACTTTTTTTTGCAAGAGCTTTGGTCAGGCGCGCCGAAAGAGCCGTGGTCTCTCTTAACTCGGTAGAAGAAGTAAAACCCGAGATTAAGGTATATTTAAACCGCCTTTCGGACTATCTTTTTATGGTTGCCAGGGAAGTCAACTCTCAGGAAGGCAGGAAAGAAGAGGTTTGGCAGGGTTCTTCTAAGTGATACAATGAACTTGAAGCGGTAATCCGCTGTTATTCTATGGGGCTTTTTCCGGAAAGAGAAACGACTCCGAAAACCGAGGAGCGGCCAGAGGAAATTTCACCTCTTATCATTGAGAGAAAAGAGGTTGTAACTCCTATTCCCACGCAGTTTACCAAACAAGTTAAGTCAGATGGTAGGCAGCCGCTCATCCAGTCGCCGGCAACGCAAAAAGTTTCAATTCAAATTCCATCCGACCAGACACAGCTGACACCATTATCTAAAGGTTCGATTAGCGATTCAATTACCTGGTTTGCTGCTTTTTGGATCAGGATGATTAAAAAAGCCACCCACTTTGGTTGGAGAATAGTTTTTGGAGGAAGGACTTAGTGGAATTTTTAGCAATCGATTTTGTCAGTATTTTCTCCCTGCTAATTTTGGCGACTTTGTTGCTATTTTCTTTTCTCGGCTTGACCCTGATTCTTTTTACGATATTTAAATACCGGGGCAGAGAAGAGAGATCGATCGATTCGGTTCTTTTACAAGTTGCGGTTCCAAGAGGAAACGAAATAAAAATCGACGCCATGGAACAGCTTTTTGCTTCTCTTTATTCGATAAAAAAAGGGGGATTTAAACAAAAGCTTTCCGTTCAGCCCACCATCTCTTTTGAAATAGTCGGCAAAAAAGAAGACATCAAGTTTTACGTCTGGGCCCCCAAATCTTTGAAAGATTTGGTTGAAAAGCAGATTCACGGAGCATATCCTGACGCCGAGGTGGTCGAGGTGGAAGAATATAATATCTTCCCGGAAGAAGGAAAAGTTGCCTATAAATCACTTCAGCTTTCAAGGAGTAATTTCCACCCGTTAAAAATTTTTAAAGAACTACCCACCGATCCCTTGGCGGCCTTAACCAGCGCCCTGGCAAAAATGGGAGAGGGAGAAGCGGCCGCAATTCAGATTTTGCTCTCTCCGCAAGACTCCTCTTGGCAGAAAGAAGGCAGGGGTTTTATTTCGGATACTAAAAAACAAGAGTCTGACCCGGAGAAAGCAAAGTTTGCGACTTCTGCCAAGACCCTTGAGGCAATCGAATCAAAAATAGGCAAATCTGGCTTCGAGACTTCGATAAGAATAGTTGTCGTTTCGAGTACTGCCGAGATGGCCAAAACCCACCTCTCCAATATTTCGGCCGCCTTTGAGCAGTTTTCGGGAGAATTCAACGGCTTTAAGAGTAGAAAAATAAGAAGCAAGGGAGCATTCATGGAGGACTTTCTTTATCGATACCAGCCGATGTTCCATGTTTTTGGAAACCATTCTTCTATCCTAAACTCGGAAGAGCTGGCCACTGTTTATCATTTTCCGAATAAGCAAGTGACGACACCGCACATTCATTGGCTTTACTCAAAAACCGCCCCCGCTCCCTCGGAGATACCGACGGAGGGGTTGTATCTCGGCGTCAGTACTTATCGAGGATTAAGGCGGCCGATTCACATTGGGGACGAAGATAGAATGCGGCACATCTACATCATCGGGAAAACCGGCACAGGCAAGTCCGAGCTTCTTAAGGAAATGATTCTTCAGGATATTAAGGCAGGCAAGGGGATATGTTTTATGGACCCCCACGGCCAAGCAATTGAAGATTTACTTAAACTTATTCCACCGGAGCGGGCCGAAGACGTCATCTATTTTGATCCGGGAGATACCGAGCGGCCGATGGGTTTAAACCTTCTTGAGGCAAAAACGGAGGATGAAAAACATTTCGCGGCGACGGCGGTTATCAATATGATGTACAAGCTTTTTGACCCCTATAAAACCGGAATCGTCGGTCCCAGATTTGAGCATGCCGTCAGAAACGCGATGTTAACGGCCATGAGTGAACCCGGCAATACTTTTGTCGAGGTGATGAGAATTCTCACCGACGCGAGCTTTGTTCAGGAACTCTTGCCGAAGGTAGAGGACCCGATTGTCAGAAGATATTGGACAGACCAGATTGCCCAGACGGCTGATTTCCACAAGTCGGAGGTTTTGGACTATATCGTCTCGAAGTTTGGCCGTTTTGTTACCAATAAACTCATCAGGGACATTATCGGCCAGTCACAAAGCTCTTTTGATTTAAGAAAAGTGATGGATGAAGGTAAAATTTTGTTTATAAATCTGGCCAAGGGGCGACTGGGGGAAGAGAATTCGAACTTTTTGGGCTTAGTTCTTGTTCCCAGAATTCTCATGGCCGCCATGAGTAGGCAGGATGTCCCGGAAGAAAAACGTAGGGATTTTTATCTCTATGTCGACGAATTTCAAAACTTTGCCACTCCCGACTTTGCCGTCATTCTTTCCGAGGCGAGAAAGTATCGACTCGGACTCTGCGTCGCCAACCAATTTATCGGTCAAGTCGAGGAGGAAGTTAAAAATGCGGTTTTCGGCAATGTCGGCACCCTGATCTGTTTTAGGGTCGGCGTCACCGACGCTTCATATCTTGCCCATGAGTTCACGCCGGTCTTTGGCGAGGACGATCTCTTGAATGTTGAGAGGTACCACGCCTACACTAAAACCATCGTCAACAACGAGCCCGTTCCACCTTTCTCGATGGATTTGACTAAAGATTTGGTCGTCCAAAAAGCCAATGAAAACCCGAGGGTTGCCGAAATAATCAAAGAAATGAGTCGCCTTAAGTATGGTCGAGATGTCAGGCTGGTTGACGCCGAGATTGTCAGGCGAGCCAAGTTGTGATAATCTTGCACCTTGTATGGCAAAAATAGGCATCATCGGCTGGGGAGTGGTCGGACAGGCGGTCGGTAAGGGTTTCGAGACCAAAGGACATCAAATTTTTTGGTACAGCCGAAAACCCGGCCCTTACTCCTTAAACCAAGTCATCAACAAGTCGGAGTTTATTTTTCTTTGCCTTCCCACCCCAATGTTTTCTGATTATTCAGGGATAGATCTTTCAATTATTGATGAGGTTGTTTCTCGAGTTGCTCCCAAAATATCCGGTACCGACAAAATATTGATTATTAAATCAACCGTTATTCCAGGAACAACCGCTTCGTATAAGAAAAAATATCCCAAGGTTTACTTGGCGATGAATCCGGAGTTTTTGACCGAGGCAAACGCTCTTGGAGATTTTCTGAAACCGGATCGAACGGTAATTGGGGCTTTTTCGCAAAGCGTCTGGGGTAAACTATCCAGCCTCTATCAGGATCTTTACGGCGCAAACAGTAAGATTTTTCTGACCGATCCGACAACGGCCGAGATGGTCAAATACATGAGTAATGCGCTTCTAGCAACCAAGGTTATTTTTGCCAACGAAATGTACGATTTATGCTCCGCCTTAGGAATTAAATATGAAGAAGTCAAGGACATGGTTGCGGTGGACCCGAGAATAGGGCCGAGTCATTTGAGTGTGACGACCATTCGCGGGTTTGGAGGGAAATGTTTCCCCAAAGACATGGTGGCGCTAATTGGTTTTGCCAAGGATAAAAAGGTTGACGCGTCCCTTCTAAAGACAGTCTGGGAGAAGAATCTAAGAATTAGAAAGATAAGGGACTGGGAAGAAATATCAGGAGCAGTAAATAAAAAATCCAAGAAAAAATCCCATTAATCTCTCCATTTTGCTATAATATAGCCTCAAGGGCTCGTCGTTCAACGGTTAGGACACCCGTCTTATAAACAGGTAACGAAAGTTCGACTCTTTCCGAGCCCACAGTTTTGGAGAATTTGGATCGTTGGGGATGGCGCTCGCCGCGCCCGCCCCCGCGGCGAGCGCTGCAAAGCCCTGTTTATATACGCAAAAAAGCCGCCGATCATTCAAAGAGTAGTCCGAGCCGACTTTTTTGGCGAAGAATGATAATTCTTCGCCATTATGTTTCGCGCGCGCGATTTTGGCCGCATCAGCGGCCACTTCTATAAATTTCTTCATTAGTCCGAGCCATTCACTACCATTTTTGGAAATGCTCGTCATTTTCTCTTTGAGTTTAATTTTTGTTTCAACTAATTCGTTCTTTTTCTGCTGATAAATTTGAGGGTCAACGATTTGGTCAAGATACCCTTCAAGTAGTCTGTCTAGTTTCTGGTCAATTTCCTGAATTTCAGAGGAAAATTTAGCAACTTGGTTTTCACTATTTGATTTTTCTTCCAATTCCTCTTTATTCAGTCTTTCCAGCCAAAGTTTAGCCCATGAAGCGGGCATGCTTGATTTTTCAACAATTGCCCGCAATTGTTGCTCTACAAGCTCTTGCCGTAGATAGTTTTGCGAACAATCGGTTTTCTTTTTGGTACAACGGTAGTAAATGTAATCCACGTTTCCTCGGGTTTTTGGATAGCACTTATGTTTGACTTCGGCGGTGATGGCACAGCCGCACTCGGCGCACTTTGCCAGTCCCAAAAAAGTGAAGTTGTGTTTTTTGTTTTTGGGATGTTCTCGAGATTCGAGAATTTTCTGGGCTTTCCCAAAAATTTCTGGAGAGATGAAAAGTTTGTGAGTTCCTTCGTAAGTTTCACCGCCGAAGTTGATAATGCCAATGTAAAATTTGTTGCCTAAAATTCGTTTGACCGTATCAAGATGAAGCACTTTTCCGTTGTAACGGGTAAGTCCGAATTTTTGAAAGAATCGGGAAATATCGGCAATAGAGCTTTCGCCTTCGGCGAAAAGGTCAAATACTTTTTTGACGATTTTTGATTTTACCGGATCAACCTCAATTGTCCGTAATCTTGGCTCATTCAAATATCCATAAGGGGCTTTGTTTGGCAAAATTCCTTTTCGTAGTTTTTGTCGGTTTCCTCGTTTTACATTTTCGGAAAGATTATCCACATAATACTTGCTCTGGCCAAAAGCGATTGAGAGCATAAATTTGCCTTGCGGGGTGTTGTCAAACCAAAATGTGGGAAATTTCAGGTCCAGTAATTTTCCGGTATCGAGAAGATAGACAATTTTTCCGCCATCTACCGAATTTCTGGCTAAACGATCCGGGTGCCAACTCAAAATTGCGTTTGCTTCTCCTTTTTCGATTTTCTGGATGACTTCTTCAAAAACTGGTCTACCCAAAGTTTTGGCGGTTCGGGATTCTGTTAAGAAGCAAACAATCTGCAATTTTTCCTTGGCAGCAAATTCTTTCAGTTCGGCAATTTGCGACTCAATAGACAAAACTTGTTTTTCTTTCTCGTCTGTTGATTTTCGGCAGTACGCAATGTATTTGATCATGATTTTGTTTTCTTTCTTAAATTTTTGCGTTTTTCTTTCCTCTTTATTATGCGGCGGCTTTTTTGCGTATATAAACAGGGCTTTGCAGCGCTCGCCGCGGGGGCGGGCGCGGCGAGCGCCATCCCCAACGATCCAAATTCTCCAAAACTGTGGACTCTTTACGAAAAAATTCGGACTGAGTTTCGAAGGTAGCGCTGCGAGTGCCCCCACCCACTCGCAGCGCCATCTTCAGGCTCGGCCTTCGGCCTCGTAAAAAGTCGGCTCGGACATCCCACCAGAGGCGGGACAAAAGAAAACGCAAAAATTTTAAAGAACAAACTCAAATGGCCGCACTGGTTGTAGTCAACCCGAATCGCTTCAGATTGCCCAATGCGGCCACTAAAAAAGCGGTTCGGTTTGGTTGACTACAATTACACTATACAAATTTTCTAAAAGAAAAACAACAGTCCAATCCATGCTGCAAAATCGTGGAGAAAATAGTACAATAGGACAATCTATGAAAAATGTAAGTAAAGTATTCGAAGATTCTATCGCCGACTTGTGTAAAACCCTAACACCAGAGAAAATCAAGCAACTGGATTTTATATTAACGCAAGAAAAAGATGAGGAGGAAATAATTAAAGAAATCGTTGAAAAATTTCCACATTTTAAAATAATATATGTTGCAAGATTAGCCGGATAATTATAAACAATATGTCTGATATGACCAACATTGAACAGCGACCACTAAAAGAGTTGATCAGGACTGGTGGACTAGAGAGTTCTGGTTTATCTCAACGTGCTATACAAGCCGCACAAAGAATTGGTAGTTTCGTTCAGGAACATCCAGGGCTTGTTACACAAATTGCTGTAGGAGCAGCAGGATACATAGGTGAGGTAGCCATTAATCAGGCTCTTCATCCGGAATGGGGAATCGGGGCTAATATATTTTCTCCAATTTTTTTTGATGTATCTCCTGTAGATGGACAATATAGTTTGAATGCCTTACAGGGCATATTTCAAGCAATGTTTGTTGGTGGTGGAGCAACTGGCGTAGTTTCAGGTTCAGTAGAAATAGCAAAAAATCTAATCTCCCTACCCGACATTAAAAAGGGACGAGCTAAGAATCCTTATAAAAAAATGGTATTAATGGTGGATACTACCAATGATGCTGTTGAAGGGAGTACCCATGGTGACTTTTATAATGAATTCTATAGATATTTGCTAGTTCAACGTCGCGATCTCTTACCAGATTTGATCAAAAGGTATGGTCCTGTCTGTGAGCTTACACCTGACAATGTTCCGGAACCAACAGAAGAACCGGTACCTGCGTATTTCCGAACAAGTAACCCTTCAAATACAGAATTTCTCAAGGGTCTAGTAAAAGCAGAGAGAACGAAAGGAACAATTTCTGTGCTTATGTCCAGAAGCCATACGGTCTGGGATAGTGGATTCACACCGACTCAGTCGATCTTAGATACTGCTAACAACATGAACTCAACCATTGCTGATACATTACAGGTTGGAGATATTCCTAAACTTGTAATTATAAACGATCGAGAGATTAGTACCCACGGAGCATTTGACTCAGCAACCGGAAATACCCGTGTTGATAGACTTTCAGCAGATAAATATTTTAGAGATAGAGGTTATGAAGTGGTAGTTGCAGAGCAAGAAGTTATGACAGACTTGGCCGACACTTTTAAGAAAAAACAATATAAAAAAGTGATTTTAATGGATGACGGAACCCCTGAGGGGGAAAGGATTGCTGCAAATTGGCTTAGTGACTACAAACAGACCAAATCCAATGATAGCGAGTTACCAGAGATAATTGAAGTACCAGAAGGGGAATTAGGCGAAGTATTGAAAAAACAAGAGTATGATAGTGTTTTTCTAATCGGAGCAGAAGATACAAGAGTGGCCGAAGCAGCTCAGACGATTATGGAAAATCAGTTGAGTAAGAGCGATGAAAAAGCAGGATATCGTATGGTTCCAATGGAGGTTCTCATGGAAGGGAGAGGATCTGCAGACGAACTTGTTCAGATTACAAAAAATGGAGGAGATTTACATTTTGTGCATGAGGTTCTGGCTAGAAAAGCTGTTGATATCTTGCTAAAAAAATAGTCCTAATTCTCGAGCGATAGCGAGAGAAAAATCGCGCGCGCGAAACATAAGCGAGGCCGAAGGCCGAGTCTGAAGATGGCGCTGCGAGTGGGTGGGGGCACTCGCAGCGCTACCTTCGAAACTCAGTCCGAATTTTTTCGTAAAGAGTCCACAGTTTTGAAGAATGAGGGGGCTATTTTGTGGAAAAAGAAACTGTGTGATCGGAAGAGAACAAAGTCTCAAACGTTTCCATAAATAAATGCCTTCCTAATAGAGGTGGTACATCATCACCATCTAGAAATCCCAGCGGAATGTTTCTTTCCCACTTTCCTAATCTGGCTCGTATCTTTGGTAAAAAATAGACATAGCTTTCGCCTCCAACACCGTGAGTTGTGATGTGTTGGCAATCTTTTTCAAGATCAACCTGCAATCGTTTTGCAACATAACGGGGCAACAACGTGTAATCAGCCCCAGAATCAACAATCATTCGTACAGGAAGCCATTTATTATTTTTCGAGCGAAAACTTACCGAAGCCATCGGACGGTAGATTATTCCTAAAAAATCCGATTTTTCTTTTTGATAGGGAAAAACTAGATCCATAAAATCAAGCTCTGGGCTTTGGGGATATAGGTTATCTCCGGTGTCGCTTGGGGAAATTTTTTATCCACTTCTTCTAATATTTTTAATGCTCCTTCACCCGTCTTTGCTTTAAATAATTTTCCCGCAACAACAATTAAATGATACCCCTTATTTTTAGGATCGTTCATGGCAGTTTCCATGGTAATTTTCTTTCCTTGAGTTTTTCTCATAGAGTTAGTCTAGCATTATCAAAAGAAAAACGCAAAAATTTTAGTAATTACTATTGTTTTGTTAAACCGATACCCGTAAAACGGGTAATAAATCCAATTCGTTTATAAAATTCATTTGGGAAACTTCCCTCTTCCGTTGAAAGCGAGTGTACGATATTTCCAATTTGTTGAGATCGCTTTACTGCATACAGAGTTGCAAGCTTCCCAAATCCGCGACCACGTACTGTTTGTAGTGATCCCACATTTGAAATATAACCAACCCCTTCAAAACTATGTAAGAGTGCCGTTGCAACTGGTTGTTCTCCATCATACACAATGAAATATTGAACCCTATTTGATGCGCCAAACTTCAACCAAGCCTGCCGATAATTATCAAGGTAGCCCTTTACCGATCCATATGGATTTTGAGGATCTCCAGACTGCAAAGAAGCGTCCCATGTTTTCAAAAAAACCTCTAGAGATTTATGATCGTCAACTTTTTTTACTTGGGGGAAACGTGATTTATCAATGACATCTCTCTCATAAAACATCCAACTATCTTCAAAAGCTTTTTCGTAGCCGCGTTTTTTGAAACGATCCAAATGTTTGACTAGGGTGGGTTTGTTTTCAAAATATATAACCGGAGTTCTTTCTAGAGAAGAAAATAAATGCTCTAATTCCGAAAATTCTTCGTCGGACAGCATTTTGTTTATTAAAGCAAAGTTGCAATATGGCGCGGCATTTTTTGCGGTATGCGAAACCGTTGCAGATGAACGTTTAATGAGTTCGTCGAATTCAATTCCAGTCTGAAGATTTTGATACGCAGCTAAAAAATCGTAATTGGATAAGACACCCCCTTTTTCAATTTTGTCAGTTTTGGCCATAGAATCATTGTTCTCCTGTGTCACCATACTTACGATTATATCAAGAAATGGAATATATAACATTTTTTTGCGTTGTTATTATTTTGTTCAAATTGGAGGCGGATTCTGTTATTACAAGAATGGTATAATTGTTTAATGACACAGAACAATTTTCGAATATGTGTCATAATGCGCTAGCAGAGCTGGCCAAAATCGCGCGCGCGAAACATAAGCAAAGCTTGCTGCTTCGCAGTAAGCGAGGCCGGGCCACCTTTGAAATTCAGTCCGAATTTTTTTGTAAAGAGCCCACAGAAATGGAGAATTCGGCGAGTCGGGGGTGCTATAAGCGCTCTTTTCTGGGGGGATAACTCAAAAAAGAGGCTTCTATATTTTTTGTGATTTCATCCACCAAAGCCTTTTCTCCCGGTAAAAGTCCATCAAAAAATCCGGTTGGCTCGTCTTGTTCAAGTATTTCTCTAAGTATTTCTTCGGGCAGACTCCCACATGTTGGATAGCGTCCGCTAGCCTTTTTTTCTCTAGCCGTTAAGTCCCTAAAAGGTCTTGTCACCCCATTTATTTCCATTGTTGCGTATTATAGTGTGTCTGAAGAGGAATTTAAAGCTCCTGAAGGATTTGGCGCTTGCCGGGCTCGGTGACTTGTGCCAGTTCCAAATAACGCTCCGTGGTCGAGAGTCTTTTATGACCCGAAACCTGGGAAAGAAGGACTAAGTCGACACCCGCCTTTAAGTTCTCAACAATAAAAGTGGTCCTTAAGTCGTTGACCGAATAGCTTGGAATTTCGGCCCTTTGCATGTATCTGTCAATGGCGGCCCTGATGTTTCTGACCGCCAAGGGCTTGCCGTTTTTACTTACGAAAACATAGGGAGAGTCGGCCTTGGGCCTATTGGCCAGATAACCATTGAGAGCGTCCTTGGCGGGGGAATTTAAAGGGATTGTTCGCTCCGGCTGGGTGGCGTAAGCCTCGATTTTGGCAGTCTCTCCCTTAACATTTTCAAGCTTGAGGTTGGCGACTTCCGAAATCCTCATTCCCGTCTGTAAGATAAACTCAACAATGGCGGCAATTCGGGTGTCACCCCTGACGACGTCCCTTAAGGCGCGATACTCAAGCTGGGAAAGAAACTTGGGAAGGGAGGTCTCTATTTTGGGGTGAGCGACGTTGGCCGAAGGGTCGGTAATGATGTGATTCTCGGCCAAGAGCCAGCGAAAGAAGGTTTTGACGGCATTCAGTTTTCTGGAAACACTCTTCGGCGTGTATTTTTCAGAAAGAAGGGTATCCCTGAAAGCTTCCAAATCATCCGGCCTAACTTGGTCGACCAAGACTTTGTTTCGGCCCTGAAGGAAGGAAACTAACTGTTCAAGGTCGGCTCTATAGGCCAAGACGGTGGCTGGTGAGCGGCCCTTTTCTTTTAAGCTTTCGACGAACTTCGGAAGCAGGCTTTTAAGCGGTTCTTGTGTCATAATCTAGTTGAGACTTTCGTCCAAATCTAAGGGGCAGGTTTGTAGGCTAGAACTATATAGTATCATAATTTTTTCCCAGGTCAATATTATGGGGCGATGAGGAAAAATCTTTTTTGGGATAAGGTTAAAGTCAAACTTAAGTCTTATTATCTTTATGCAGGTCTATTTTTAGGCTTTCTTTTTCTCCTTTCACTAATTAGGAACGTTTCAAAAATAGCCGGTGCAGAAAAAAGGATTAGTAGAGCTCAAGAGAGAGTGGAAAAGTTAAAAAAAGAAAACGAAGAGGCGGAAAGAAGACTGGCCAAGGTTAAAGGCGAAGAATATATCGAAAAACAACTTAGAGATAAGCTCGGCTTGGCCAAAGAGGGGGAGATAGTCGTGGTTTTGCCGGATGAGGAAACCCTAAGAAAAATTGCCCCCGGTATTGCCGAAGAAGAAGATGTTCTTCCCGACCCCACCTGGAAGAAGTGGCTGAAGTTGTTTTTTTAAATTTTTTATGTTGCGGGGCCAGGAGTTGAACCTGGCCTGGAAGATTATGCACAGTTTCTCGTATTACTACGAGTGTCGGACTATATCATCACCCAGAATTAATTTGGGGCTTGGCGTATAGTCTCTACGGAGTCCCTTTCGGGTTCCCTCGGTATTAACCTTATTTTTAAGGCATCCACCGATATAGCCAAGTTCTCTTTAAGAATTACTCCTTAAAGGGCCCATTTCTTTCGAGCCTTCCGTGCAGCCGTACACTACCCCGCATGTAAAACAACAGGGCAATTCTACCAAATCACGCCAGAATAATCAAGGCTATTGACACCCAAACAAAACCCGAATATAGTGATTATAGAGTATTATGGCGAAATCTCTTTTGAAACTGAAAGCCCGCAAAATGCGCCAAAGAGGAGAAAGTGTTACGCACATAGCAAGTAAGTTGGGCGTTTCTAAAAGCACAGTTAGTCTTTGGGTACGGGATATTATCTTAAATGTTGAACAACTTGAGAATCTCAGAAAGAATAGTATTTTAGGATTGGAAAGGGCAGGATTATTAGGAGCGCTTAAACAGAAGAATGCTAGGCTCGAGAGGATAAGAAAGTATGAACAGTTAGGAATTGAAAGGTTACAAGGTTTAACCAAGAGAGAATTTTTGATTGCAGGGCTGGCTCTTTATTGGGGAGAGGGAACCAAGAAAGCACTGAAATTAAGATTCTGCAATTCTGATCCAAAATTGATTAATTTCATGATTAGGTGGGTAAGGGAGTGTTTTAAAGTTCAAAGACAAGACTTGGTTTTGACTGTGGGCATAAACGAGATTCATAGGAATAGAGAGAAAATAGTGAAGGAATATTGGTCAGATATGACAAAAATAGCGCTTTTTCAATTTCGTAAAACAAGTTTTAAAAAAGCGAAACTTGAGAAAATATACTCAAACTTTAATGAGCATTATGGAACCTTAACGGTTGATGTTTTGAAACCGGCCAGATATTATTATAAAATACTTGGGCTTATTGAAGGACTGTCTAAGGCAGGAAGGAAACTGGTGTTTCGGGACGTTTCATAAGCGTCTTATGGTGGGTTCGATCCCCACTCCTGCCACCCTCAAGCTTCATATTGGGCCTCAATGATGGTAAAATCACGATGATATGGCCAAAAAGAGAGTTCTACGATTGACAAAGCGAGTACTTTCAGGAATTAGGGCAAGCGGCCGCCTACATTTGGGAAACTACCTAGGTGCGGTTGCAGGTATGCTGGCCCTTCAAGATAACCCCGAATATGAAACATTCTATATGGTTGCGGACCTTCACACTTTGACTACCCCTTATGACCCCGATACTCTCAAAAACGACGTTCGGGAAGTTGTTTTGGATTATTTGGCCGCAGGGCTCGACCCTGAAAAATCGACCATTTTTGTCCAATCCCAAATTCCGGAGCATATCGAACTTTCATATCTTTTTTCTACGGTTGTTTCCATTGCCAGGATGCAGCACCTGCCAACTTATAAAGACAAGGTAAAACAATATCCAGAGAATAATACGATGGCCCTTCTTTATTATCCGGTTCTCATGGCGGCCGATATTTTGATTTATAAGGCCGATTCGGTCCCCGTCGGAATTGACCAAGAGCCGCACCTAGAGATTGCCCGCGAGATTGCAAGAAAAATGAACTCCGAATACGGAACCAATTTCCCCGAACCCAAAAGATTTGCCACAAAAGGGGAATATATTCCGGCTCTAACGGGGGAAGGAAAGATGAGTAAGAGCGTTCCCGGAAGCTATATTAATCTGACCGACGGCCTTGAGACGATAAGAAAAAGGCTGGCGGGAGCGCCCACTGATTCCGGAAAGGCAGAAAAGATTCCCGAAAAAGGCGGGGTTGCCAACCTGCTTACCTTGGTTGAACTTTTCGAGGGAAAAGAAAAGAGGGAGAAATATGAGAAGGCGTACACGGGGGCTGGAATAGGCTATTCCGAGCTCAAGGAGGGACTTGCCAAAGCCATTTATGGGCAACTCAAACCCATTCAAGAAAGAAGAAAGAAGTTCGAAGAAAACCCCACCTTGGTAGATAATATCCTAACAGAAGGAGCAGCTAAAGCCAGGAAAGTTGCAAGAGAAACTCTGAAAGAAACCAAAAAAGCGATGGGTCTTATTTAAAACTGCCCCAGAGGTGTTATAATTTACGGCCATGGCCAAAGAAAAAAGATTCCAATTCAAACTAAAGATAAACCTCTGGACGGTGTTATTGGGCTTTTTTATTCTTCTTTTTATTCTTCCTTTATTTTTTTCTGCAATTGACATGAAAGGTTCAAGCGAAAAATTGGATATTTCGCAGGCCGTTGCCGACATCAAAGAAGAGAAGGTTGAGAAGATTCTTGTCGAGAAAGAAAGAATAGTTTTAACCTATAAAGGCGGAGAAGTGAAATATACGGTAAAGGAGCCAAACGAGAACTTTTCTGACCTTCTTGACAAGGCTGATATTGACCCGACAAAGGTTAATTATAGCGTGACGGATCAGACATTGACCAAGGTTTTTGGAGAGATTTTAAGTATAGTTTTACCCCTTGGACTGATGGCCGCTTTCTTTTTCTTTATACTTCGTGCCCAAAACAAGGGCGCGCAGGATATTTTCTCCTTCGGCCGCTCCCGCGCCAAGCTTTTTGCCAAAGGAAAGCAGTCGACCACTTTTGAGGATGTGGCTGGCGTTGAGGACGCCAAGAAGGAGCTCGAGGAAGTCGTCGATTTCTTAAAAAATCCGGCCAAGTATAGAAGAATAGGGGCACGGACTCCTAAAGGGGTTCTACTTTTTGGGCCGGCGGGTGTGGGAAAAACTTTATTGGCGAGAGCTGTCGCCGGGGAAGCAGGGGTCCCCTTCTTCTCAATGGCGGGCTCTGAATTTATGGAAATGTTGGTCGGAGTTGGGGCCTCTCGCGTTCGCGACCTCTTTGGTCAGGCAAAGGCTTCCGCCCCCTCGATCATTTTTATAGACGAAATTGACGCTATCGGCAGACCAAGGGGGAGAGGTTTTATGGGCGGACACGACGAAAGAGAACAAACCCTAAACCAGATTTTGGTTGAAATGGACGGGTTCACACCGAATGATGCTGTTTTGGTTATCGCGGCTACAAATCGCGGCGACTTACTCGACCCGGCTCTTTTAAGACCAGGGAGATTCGATAGAAGGGTGGTTTTGGATATGCCGGACAAAGAAGGCAGATTTGCGATTTTAAAAATTCACGCCAGAGGCAAGAAATTTGCCAAAGGCATTAATTGGGGGAGAGTTGCGGATAGAACCGTAGGATTTTCCGGGGCGGATCTGGAAAACATGCTCAACGAAGCAGCCATATTGGCAGCCAGAGACAACCAAACCCAAATTGAAGAAAAAGATATTGAGGAGGCGGCCACCAAAGTGAAGCTAGGGCCCGCCAAGAAAAAGCTCCAAACCGAGGAGGATAGGAAAATAACCGCCTATCACGAAGCGGGCCACGCCATTGTTACTCACATTCTTCCCAAGATGGATCCGGTCCATAGGATTTCGATAGTTGCCAGAGGAATGAGCCTGGGACACACCCTTATTCCGCCCGCGGCCGATAGGACCCATGAAACAAAAAGCAGAATCGTCGAGCAAATAACGGCCATGTTGGGGGGAAGGGCCGCCGAAGAGGTTGTTTTTGACGAAATGACTTCGGGGGCTCAAAATGACATTTCCCAAGCCACTAAACTAGCACGCGCCATGGTCATTGAGTGGGGGATGAGCGGCCTAGGACCGATTAATTTGGGCCCCGAGATGGGACTTGGGGACTTCGGCCAACTCGAGTGGTACGAGCAGTCACCGGTTTCCCAAGCGATGCAGGAAAAGGTAGACAACGAAGTCAAGAAGATTGTTGATAGTTGCTACAAAGAAGCCCTAAAGATTATCAGAGAAAAAAGGAAAACTCTTGATAATGTGGTTGTCAAGCTTATGGAAAAAGAAACTCTTGATAAGGAAGAATTTGAGAAGATTGTAGGCAAAAAACTCTCAAAATAGTTATTCTTCTCCTTGACATTCTATAAAAATATCCATATATTCAGGCCCAGTTAACGAAATTGTTATGAACCACTCAAAAGAAGGGTCCCCTCTAGATACCGAAGAAAGTGTAAATACGATAGAAACTAAATTCGTTACCGTACGAGATTTAACTGGGGCACTGGCAAGAGTTGGGGTACCAACTCCTCTTCAAGAAAGGATAATGAAAGAGATAGCCGCCGTGTCTTCAGGAAATATCATGGAAGTTATAGGAGATTTAGAAGAATTTCTTGATAACCTGCCGGGGTACGAGAGAGACGAACTCGAAAGAAAAGCCATAGAAGCACTAAAGGATGAATCAAGGATAAATGAAAAAGCAAGAAACGAATTAAGGGCGGAAGCAAGGCGAGACGTTAGAGCAGAAGTAGTTGTAGAAGTGGAAAGTGAAACAAGTAGAGAAGTAGAGGAAGAATTAGAAAGAAAGTTTGGGTCACTATTTGATAGGTATCTGGCAGAAGTGGCAAGGAGAGTTTTCGGCTTTAGACTGGGCGAACTTTCATCTCAAGAAAGAATGCAGGTAGAACATGTAAGAAAAAAGCTTGATATTCCAGGAGAGTTCGACGCCGACGCAGATAGGGAACATTTTCGCTAAATACTTCGAGTTGGTTTAAAATATCCTCATGAACAAATTGGTTCTTATCGACGGCAATGCCATTCTCCATCGGGCATTCCATGCTCTTCCCCCCCTAACAACCAAGCGCGGAGAACCGATCAACGCTGTTTATGGACTTATCTCCATGCTTCTGAAGGTTATCCAGGACTTAAAACCAACCCACATAGCTGTTGCCTTCGATGAAAAAGAGCCGACCTTCCGCCACAAAGAATTTGCACCGTATCAGGCCCAACGCCCCGCCATGGCGGAAGAGCTTTCCGGCCAATTCGAAAAGGCGAAAAGGGTAATTGAAGCTTTTAAAATCCCCATTTATTCAAAAGTCGGCTTCGAGGCGGATGACGTGATTGGGACTTTGGCGGCTGATGCAAGGCAAGATGTCGTTGTTGTCACCGGGGATAAGGACATCTTGCAACTTGTCGGGGGGAGGGTAAAAGTCTATTTGCCGATTGTCGGACTCTCATCCGCCAAACTAATGGGAGAGGAAGAGGTAAAAGAAAAGTTAGGAATTGCCCCAAAGCAAGTTGCGGACTATAAAGCCTTGGTCGGAGACCCCTCCGATAACTACCCGGGCGTTGCTGGTATCGGTCCAAAGACCGCAATTTCGCTGCTGGAAAAGTACATAAATCTGGATGGAATTTATGCTCATTTAGAGGAAATTTCGCCGTTAGTAAGGGGAAAACTGGTGAAAGGAAAAGACGCGGCAAAACTCTCCTTGAGATTGGCAACCATCGTCAGAGATGTTACCGTAAAATTAGACATTGAAGCGTGTGGTCGGTGGGATATTGACTCGCAAGCGGTCCTTAATTTATTCTCCAAATTCGGTTTTAAGACCTTAACCGAGAGGGTCAAGAAGGTAGGAAAAAGTTTGGATGACGAGAAACAGATGTCCTTACTTTAAAAAATGAAAATAGCTCTAGTCCATGATTATATAAGGGAGTACGGGGGAGCGGAAAGAGTTTTAAAAACCCTAACTGAGATTTTCCCTGATGCTCCCATTTATACAGCTTTTAGAGTTAGGGGCTCAACTGCCGACAAAGAATTTAATGGCAAAAAAATAATTGAAAGTTTTCTGGCTCCGATTCTTAAGATAGACAATTTTTATAGCCCCTTAAGGTTTTTGATCCCCGTTATTTGGAAGAATATGGATTTATCCGGGTACGATTTGGTCATAACCTCCGCCAGCTGGTATATAACCCGCGGTTTTAAGGTAGGAAAAAACACAAAAGTAATTTGCTACTGCCATACCCCTCCGAGGTGGCTTTACGGATATGAGATGAGCGTAGGCTTTACCAAATATTGGCCGGTAAAGATCTATGCCGCGATTGTCGGACACTTTATCCGAATGTATGATTTTGCCTCCGCCCAAACCGTTGATGCCTGGATAGCCAATTCGAAAAACGTCGTCGGCCGGATTGAGAAGTTTTATAGAAAAGACTCCAAAGTTATCTATCCTCCGGTTGAAGTTGAGAAGATAATTGAGGCGACTAAGAATCTTAGAAAAGAGGACTACTTTTTGATTGTCTCTAGGTTGGTTGGTGCCAAAGGGCTCGAGGAGGCCGCAAGACTTGCCAAGAAACTCAATTTTAAATTAAAGATCGTCGGGGAAACCCACGGATTTGCGGGAGTTAAAAGGCAGCTTGAAAGGCAGAGTGGGGGAAATATAGAACTTTTAGGAAGGGTTTCGGACGAAAAACTTCACGGTCTTTATGGAAGGGCCAAGAGTTTTCTGGCTTTGGCCAAAGACGAAGATTTTGGCATGGCGGTGGTCGAGGCGCAGGCAGCCGGAACACCGGTTATTGCCTTTAACGGGGGAGGGTTTAGAGAGTCTGTTGTCGACGGAGAAACGGGGTTATTAATAGAGGATACAGATGAAAGAACGGTCGGAGAGGCTATAAAAAAACTAAAGAGAACCAAGTGGGAGAAAGAAAAACTATTAGATAATGCCAGGAAGTTTTCCAAAGAAAGATTTAAAAAGGAGATTAGAGAGTTTGTGGAGAGTAGGATTTCTCCTTAACCGACAATAGTTTTATACTTATCTTCATGGGAAAGACTATTCTGCTGGTAAAAAATCTAGTCAAACGCTTTGGTAAAGTCAAGGCCGTAAATAATGTTTCTTTTTCTGTAAAGGAGGGAGAAATAGTGGGCGTATTGGGCCCCAATGGTGCAGGAAAAACTACGACCCTTTCAATGATATTGGGGAACATTACTCCTAGTTCAGGAAGTATACAAGTTTTTGATATGGACTTTGAAAAACACAGAGAGGAAGTTCTCCAAAAAATGAATTATTCTTCGGCCTACGTACGGGCACCATGGAGGCTAAAAGTTTGGGAACATCTATTTGTATTCGCGCTTTTGTATCAAATAGATAAACCAAGAAAGAGGGTGGACCAAATGCTTAAAGTTTTTAAGCTCGAGAAATACAATAATACTTTCTGTGGGGACTTGTCGGCAGGAAATATGGCTAGATTAAACCTAAGTAAAGCGTTTATTAATGAACCAAAATTTGTTCTTTTGGACGAACCCACATCTTCTCTGGACCCGGATATCGCCGACAGGGTCCGTAATTTTATTAAGGAGTCGCGGGACAAGTTTAAAACAACAATCTTGATTACCTCGCACAATATGGCCGAGATTGAGGAGCTTTGCGATAGGGTTATTTTTATGAATCGTGGAAAAATAATTGCCAGAGACACCCCGGAAGGTCTTGCTAAAAAAATAAAAAAGACGAAGGTTAGACTTATGATAAGCGATGGAAGAAAAAGGACAATTTCTTATTGCAAGAGAAATAATTTACCAATACATGTCAACGACCGTTACGTCTCGATTGAGGTCGGGGAGAGTGAAATTGCGTATCTCCTTAATGGACTTGCAGCAGCCGGAGTAGAATATTCAGAAATAAGTATAGACAAGCCGTCCCTAGAGGATTTCTTTATTGAGGAGGTTAGAAATGAAAGCTAAATTTAGCCCCAAGAGGGTTTGGGCAATACTGGTTCGGCATTTATTCTCTTGGCCGAGGGATCTGGAGAGCCTAGCAGAGTCTTTTTGGTGGCCAAGCTTCGACCTTTTTATTTGGGGGTTAGTAACTGTGTATTTACAAATGAGTGAGAATACCCCATCGATATTTATTAGTTTCTTTCTGGGTGCAATAGTTTTGTGGATGTTTGTTTACAGGTCCCAACAGGAAATGAGTTTTACCTTCTTGAAAGAGGTTTGGGACAGGAACATTCTAAATATTTTTACGACACCACTAACGGTATGGGAATTCTTGTCAGCTTCAATGATTCTGGGAATTACGAAATTAACAATATCGGCACTGTGGATGACTTTTCTTGCTTATATACTTTTTCAATTCAACGTTTTTACTTTGGGCTTCTGGTTTATTCCCTTTTTGCTGAATCTTCTTTTGGTTGGGTGGAGTGCTGGATTTCTAATTAATGGTTTAATAGTGCAGTATGGGTGGCGTGTTCAGTCTTTTGCCTGGACTCTAATACTTGTGATACAACCTTTCTCGGCTGTATTTTATCCGGTCTCGGTAATGCCGGGCTGGATGCAGGGTGTTGCAGCGGTTATTCCCACCAGCTACGTTTTCGAGGGGATGCGGGCTGTTTTAGTAGAGGGTAGATTTGAAGTAAACAATCTTCTCTTCGCGACTGGCCTTAATTTGATTTATATAAGCTTATCAGCCCTTTACTTTGCCCGGAGTTTCAGGAGGGCAAAAGAAACGGGTATGATAGTAAAATTCAGCTAAGAAGATGCCGGAACTACCTGAAGTTGAAACAATTAAGCGAGACTTATCAAAGCTGATTGTCGGCAGAAAGATATTGGGTATTAGTACCGACTCGCCGAAACAAATCAAGCCTTCTTTTGAAGTGATCAAAAAGTCGGCGGTTGGTGCCAGTATTGATAAAATTGAAAGACGGGCCAAGCTTCTTGAGTTTTTTCTTTCCAACAAAAGAATTTTGGTCGCCCACCTGAAGCTGACAGGCCGACTTTTAGTCAGGGAAAAGGGCACTCCGCCAGATAGTTGGCAACATATCTGTCTTTCCTTAAGCGGAGGAAAAGAACTTCGCTTTGCCGATTCGCGCAAGTTCGGGTGGTTAAAACTCTTGAAGGATAAGGCCGAACTGGAAAAGTTATTAGCTCTTTTTGGACCCGAACCCCTGGATGGGCTTAGCCCAAAAGAATTTCAAACAATTCTCGCCTCAAGTTCCCGACCAGTTAAAATTGTCCTTATGGACCAGGCAAAAATCGCCGGCGTTGGTAACATTTATGCCAGTGACGCCCTGTTTCTGGCCAAAATTCACCCTGGTAGAGCCGCCAACCAGTTAAAGGCCGAAGAGGTGCAAAGATTATTTGAGGCCGTTAAGAAAGTCCTCAGGGCCGGAATCAAATACCGCGGCGCCTCCGATCAATACTATTTGGATGCTTTGGGACACAAAGGCCTGTATCAAGAGCATTTCTTGGTTTATAACCGGGCCGGCAAAAAGTGTTCGCGGGGCCATGAGAAGATAGAAAAAATTAGGCTCGGCGGTCGCGGAACCTATTTCTGTCCTTTTTGTCAGTGTTAGTGAGCTTGATAAAGCTTGATAAGTTTTTCAGCAGTTTTTTCGACCGAAAATTTTTGTGCGTGCTTGTAAGAATCGAGAGAAAGCTTGTGCAAAATTTTGGGGTTCTGGAATAAGTCGTTAATTTTTTCCGCGATTTCTTTAGGTTTTTTGTTGACAATAAAACCTGTTTTTCCGTCGAGAATCAATTCTTCAAGCCCCGAGTGTTTTAGGGCGATTGCGGGCAGACCCGAGGCCAGTGCTTCCAGCAGAGAAAGAGGCATAACTTCAGAAGTTGAAGGAGTGAGAAAAACGTGGGCTGATTTGTAAATATCAGGTAGAAGTGAACGGTTAACATCTCCGGTAAAAAGGAGATTGTTTTCGAGTTTAGATTGAATGAATTTCTGCTGAAGTTTGTTTAAAAGAGACCCGGAACCGATAATGATCAGTCTGAAGTTAGGCATCAGCTTTTTTAACTCTTGCCCGATTTTTAAAAGAAAGAACGGATTTTTCTCCTTTTCCAGTCTGCCGGTGAAAACAAGGGTTGGTTGAGAAATTGGTTTTTTCTTAGGCTTTACAAAAAAGTAATCTTCGACGCCGTTGTTGATTACCGTTGTATTCTCAATGCCGTATCGGTTCAAGCGGAGTTCGGTATTAGCCGAAGGACAAACCACCTTCTGGCAACGTTTACCTAATTTTTGGAGATCTCGAATGATAATTTTTGAAGTGAGACTGTAGCCGTGAGGAAAATAATAATTTAAGTATTGTTCATACTGGGTGTGGGCAGTGAAAAAAAATGGTTTTGAAAGCCAATCGGCGATCTGGGCGGCATATTGACCGATAATTAAGGGGTGATGGGTATGAATAACATCCGGCTTTATTTTTTTTAATTTTCCCCGAAGGAAAAGGGGGATACCCAAGGGGTATGTTTTGATAAAAGGGTTGGGTATTGAAGGATAGCGAAAAACATACTTATCTGAATCTTTATAGCCCGGGAAGGTTGGGGCCAGGATATAAACTTTGTGTCCGAGTTTTCTTAGGGATTGCGTGACTGAGCTGATATGATAAGTGACTCCGTTGGTTGTCGGCAAATAGCAGGCCGTGATAAATAAAATTCTCATCTGGGGATGTATTATACTTCATGATAATGGTTCAGAAGCTAAAACTCTCCGATTTTAGGAATTTTCGGAAAAAGGAAATTGGGTTTTCGCCGGAAATTACCGTGATTATTGGTCCTAATGCTTCGGGAAAGACGAATATTTTGGAAGGTTTGTTTTTACTCGCAACCGGGAAAAGCTTTCATGCCCGGCTTGAGGAGGAAATGATTGGCTACCAGGCCGAGATTGCCAGAGTCCGAGGCAGGGTCAATGATCTGGTTTTAGAGGGAATTTTGACCCGGGGGCAAATCAATATCGGCAATTCCCAACCGGAGAAAGTGGCCCGGAAAAAGCTTTTAGTTAACGGTGTTTCAAAGCGCTTGATTGATTTTGCCGGAAACTTTAAGGTGACTCTTTTTGGGCCCTGGGATCTTGATTTGGTGACCGAATCTCCAAGTTTAAGGCGCCGGTTTTTAGACAGCGTTTTATTCCAGGTTGACAGGGAATATCGAAGGGCTTCGCTTTCCTACGAAAAAGGTCTTAGGCAGAGGAATAAACTTCTATTAAGAATCAGGGAAGAAGGGACACCCCGCTCCCAACTTCTTTTTTGGGACAAACTTCTTGTCAAAAACGGCGACTATCTTTCGATAAAAAGGGGAGAGTTGATTGAGTTTATTAACAAAAATCCTTCTCTAAACAAAGAAAGATTCGAGCTTGAGTACGACAGAAGTGCCATTTCCGAAACAAGACTGGCGCAGTACGCCGAGGAAGAAATTGCGGCCGCAACGACCCTCGTTGGTCCTCACCGCGATGATTTTATTTTTAAATTGGAAGGAAGGGACTTGGCAAGATTCGGAAGTCGCGGTGAGCAAAGAATGGCCGTTCTCTGGCTTAAACTTGCCGAACTTGCCTTCGTAGAGAAGATAACGGGGGAAAGACCCACCCTCCTTCTCGATGATATTTTATCGGAGTTGGACCATTCTCACCGGAAAGTGGTCATGAAGGTTTCGGATAAACAGCAGACAATAATCACCACCGCCGACCCGCATTTTATTGAAGGATTTAAAAGAGTGGAAAAAATTGAACTTGGAAGGTAAAATTCATCTAGAATGACGGAACTAGAAGGTTCGCCCCAAAGACTGGAAAGAAAAAGGAAGCCCTATCAAGTCGGACAGATTGTCGAACAAGTCTTTCGTCCTCCCAAGGGAAAGATACCCCAAAATTCGAGATGGATGCCTTTTCGAAGGCACGTTGACAAAAACTATGTGGAGGCCTGGCAATTGATTTCCACAACCCCTGAAATTCCCACCCAGGAGCAACTTCCGCCCCAGAAACCACCTGAGATGATTAGAGAAGAAAGAAAAGATGCCCAGATAGAGGATTGGCACAAACGAACCGACATTTAATTGGTGGAAAAATTTGACCCCCGGGAATTAAAAAAGCTCTATAAACCTGCACATGAATCTGCCGGTGAGGATAATGGTCAGGTGACGATAATCGGAGGCTCTTCTCTTTTCCACGGAGCCCCGCTTTTAGCCTTAAAAGTTGCCTCGCGGATTACATCAAAAAACCCGATGCGGTTTTGATCGGCCCAGGTTTTATGCGCTTCAGAAGCGAAAAAGTTCCCCACGGGGAAAGACAGCACGTTTGTGATGACGCCTGCCAGATAACCAAGAACATCACCGATGAATTATATGAGAGGGTTGGAACGAACTACAATGCTGATGATTTGGCGGATAAAATTCCGGCCGCCTTGAAAAAAATGGAGAAGAAACTAGGAGTTTTGTATCACTAGCTCTTTTTAAGTTTAGATTTAAGGGTTCTTAAAAGTAGCAAGGGAATCGGTAAACATAAAAATCATTATAGGTTAAGTATAACACAGAAAGTCAAATAAAACTCACCCTTTAGTCTTGTTTTTTCCGCAGAATTTCCGTAAAATAGGTTGATGTACGCCCCAAAGTTTATCGTTTCCAATAAAATCTTGAGAAACGTCGGGGCCATCGAGGCCGCTAAAGAAATAATCGAAAATGCTCCCCTGGTTCCTATTTTCGAAAAGAAGTTCCAGTCCGACGCCATCGTCAGAACCGTCTATCACGGAACCCACATTGAAGGAAACGACCTCACTCTAATCCAAACAAAGAAGATATTGGAGGGACTGAACGTTTACGGCCGCCCCAGAGATATCCAAGAAGTGATTAACTACCGAAATGTAGTTGGGCTTCTTGATGAGCTTTCTTATACCAGAAGCGGTTATACCCCCGAGATATTAAAGGAAGTTCATAAAGCAACGGTTAATAAACTAATTAGCGAAGATAAAGTCGGAGTTTTTAGAACCAGCCAGGTGGTCGTTAAAGAAGAAGGAACGGGAGAGATTATTTTTTCTCCGCCCCCGTTTGTTGAAGTGCCTTATCTTATCGAGGATTTTTTTGCCTGGCTAAACTCTTCGGAAGCAATTGAAATTCACCCCGTCATCAGAGCAGGGATTGCCCATTATATTCTCGTTGCCGTCCACCCCTTTGTCGAAGGCAATGGCAGAGCCGTTCGGGCATTCGCCACCCTAATTCTTCTCAGGGAAGGCTACGACATCAAAAGGTTTTTTTCTCTCGAGGAGCATTTCGATTCCGACCCAAGTTCTTACTACGAAGCCCTTTCCTTGGTTGACAAGGGCGCTAGAAACATCGGTGCCAGGGATTTAACCGCCTGGCTCGAATACTTTACCGAGGTGGTGGCGGTTGAGCTAAGCAAAATCAAGGAGAAAGTCAAAAAACTCTCAATCGATTCCAGGCTTAAAGCTAAGTATGGAGAGCAGATTGCACTTAGTGAGCGCCAGACGCGGCTTTTTGAGTATCTAAGTGATGCGGGTTCGGCCCTGATGCAGGAATTAAAGAAAGTACTACCCATGGTTTCCGAAGATACGGTTTTAAGGGACCTCAAAGATATGCTTTCTAAGGGTATAATAAAAAAGCAGGGGAGTACCAAGGCCGCGAGGTATCTCATTAATAAGGGCTAGAAAAAAATTATGTCGCCATCTGATCCACAATTTTTATACATGATTTTGGTTTTACCTTCTCTTTTTGGTCTCACTTTGGTGGGCGAGGGTCTCAATAAAATAATTCATGAGGAGTGGAGCGGATTAATCAGTATCGTCTTTGGACTGATGTTTATCGCCGTTGTCGTTTTCGCCTTCTTTTTCTTTTCAACTTACCTAAACCAGCGTGTATAATTGGCAAGGATGAAATTTAGAGAACTGGCGCTTTGCCTTGAAAAACTGGAAAAGACTTCTTCCAGAAACGAAATTACCCGAATTCTTGCCGAGCTTTTTAAAAAATCTTCACCACAGGAAATAGACAAAATCGTTTACCTGGTGTCAGGAGAGCTCGCCCCGAACTACAAAGGCATTGTTTTTAATATTGCGGAGAGACTAATGATGCAGATAATCGCCAGGGCATATGACGTAAAAGTCGAGGATGTCAGACTCGCCTTCAAAGAAAAGGGCGACTTGGGGTTGGTGGCCGGGAGTTTTGCGAAAGAAAAAGGGGGAAACGTCGAGGTCTCGGAGGTTTTTGCCAGGATGTTAGAGGTAGCCGAAGAAGGGGGTGGGGGTAGCCAGGAAAGGAAAATAACCAAAACGGCCGAGCTTTTTTCGAGCCTTGATCCCTTAAGCGTCAAATTTGTCGCCCGTATCCCGGTGGGGAAGCTCAGACTCGGTTTTTCGGACATGACGATATTGGATGCCCTTTCCGTCATGGTTAAGGGAGATAAAAGCGCCAGGCCTTTGGTTGAGGGAGCTTTTAACGTCAGCGTTGATATTGGCAAAATCGCCAAGAGAGTTAAAGACAGAGGCCTCTCGGGTCTAAAAGGAGTTGCTCCCGAACCGGGCACCCCAATCAGACCCTCTCTGGCCGAAAGGCTGCCTTCGGCCGAAAAAATACTCGAGAAGGTTGGTAACAAGGTGGCAGTCGAGCCGAAATATGATGGCTTCAGAACGATGGTCAATATTTGGGTGGAGGCAGGAGAAAAGAAGGTTATGATTTTTTCAAGAAATCTTGAAAATACCACCCAGATGTTCCCGGATCTTGTTGAGGCTGTCAAAAAAATAAAAGTAAAATCGGCCATTTTTGATGCCGAAGCCATCGGGTTTGATGTCAAAACCGGCAGATTCTTGCCTTTCCAGGAGACCGTTCAGAGGAAAAGAAAACACGATATCGAAGAAATTGCCAAAAAGTTGCCTCTAAAACTTTTCATCTTCGACATTTTATATAAAGACGGAAAAAGTTTGCTCAACACCCCTTTTGGCGAAAGAAGGAAGATATTGGAGAGGACGGTCGGCAAAGTTGACGGGAAAATCGAACTGACTAGACAGGAAATAGTCGATTCACCGGAGGAGATAAAGAGACTTCAAAAAGAATATCTAAGCGAGGGGCTTGAAGGCGCTTTAATCAAAAAAATCGAGGCCACTTATAAAGCCGGGGCAAGGGGATACCATTGGGTCAAATACAAAAAAACGACAGAGGGGGGTCTCACCGATACCATCGACTGCTTGGTCATGGGAATCAATAAAGGCAAAGGCAAAAGAGCCGGCTTTGGCGCGGGCGCTTTTTTGGTTGGAGTAAAAAGCGGGGAGAAATTTAAGACGGTTTCGAAAATCGGAACGGGTTTGACCGATGAACAGTGGCGGGAGCTAAACGAAAAGTCAAAGAAACTTCAAGTCAAGGAAAAACCCAAAGAGTACGAGGTCGATAAAAACCAAGAACCGGATACCTGGGTTAAGCCGTCTTTGGTGGTAGAAATCTTGGCTGACGAGGTTACCAGAAGCCCGATTCACACGGCCGGGCTGGCCCTCAGGTTTCCACGTCTAATCAGGTTTCGCGACGAAAAAAACCCCGAGCAATCAACAAGTCTAGCCGAACTGACCAAGCTTTTTGAGATGCAGAAGAGATAAAATGAAAACTAACCGGACGGCCATTAGACAGAAAACTGATGAATACAAAGAAGAGCTTCTAGATTTTTTAAAACAACTTGTTCAAACTCCTTCAATTAATGGCAAGGATTCGGAAGAAAAGATATCAAGCCTAGTAGCTGAAGAAGCGGGAAGATTGGGGCTACCGTATAGATCTATTGCATTGGATCAAGAAAGACCCAATGTCTTTGTGGGAGAGGACTTTGGGGGTAAGTCGGGACTTTTATTTGTAGCACATTTAGACACAGTTCCTGGGGGTGACGAAAGTAAATGGAAACATAAGCCTTTTGGGGCGGAAATCGAAGATAGAAAGCTATTTGGAAGGGGAGCAATTGATTGCAAGGCTGGAATAGCACTTTCGATATATGCACTCAGAATATTAAAAGATTTAGGAAGACTAGGATTGGCTAAATTCGCGGGAGTTGTCGATGAGGAAAGTGGGGCTGACTCGAAACTTGGTGCACGATACCTTCTAGATAATGGGCTTAATGCCAAGGCCTCGATTTATACTTACTCCGGCGTTGAAACTGTAACTATTGGACATAGGGGAGGAGTGCGGTTATGGATCGAGGTAGCGGGAGAAGCGGTTCACACAGGTTCGTTAAGATGGCAGAAAAAAGAAAAAGGGGCTAATGCAATTGAGGCGCTTTCTCAATTCATAGGGCTACTTAAAGATGTAAAAATGGAGGGGAAAAATCCTTCGTTTCCAGGCTTTGGTTTTGTGGCTACGCCAACACTCATTGAAGGAGGGAACGGCGAGTCGATAGTTCCTGACAAAGGGAAAGTCTTAATTGACGCAAGGTTACTTCCAAACCAAGATAATAACGAGTACATAGAGAAAGTAAGACAACTAGCGAAGAGGCTTGAAACAAATAAGATTAAATTTAGTGTAAGTATTAAGAACAACATCCAGGGAGTAGTTATTTCTCCAAAAGAGAAGATCGTAAGAATATTAGACGGACTCGATAAAGAGGTGATGGGAATAAAACCCGAGATTCGTGGTTGTGGGCCCTGGAACGAAGGCTACATGTTTATAGCTAAAGGGATCCCTACAATATGCGGATTTGGGGCGGTTGGGGACGGTGCACATTCTACAGACGAATACGTTGAAATAGGATCTTTGCCCCAGATCCTTGAAATTTACGTAAGGGCAGCTTTAGAGCTTGCTTCGTAATTAGCAGGCTTATCAAGCTTTTTGAGATGCAGAAAACATAGTTTTTTCTGTTAGTATAATTATATGCTGCCCAAAGAGCAGGGATTAACATCCCAGGAGGCTGAAGCTAGATTAGAACAATTTGGACCAAACATCCTTCCCGAAAAGCGGCCGCCTAACGACTTCTTAATTTTTCTTTCTCAACTGAAAAACCCTCTAGTTTATGTTCTAATTTTTGCGGGTGTAGTAACGTTGATACTGCGGCACACTTCGGACACGGCCATTATTGGCCTAGCCGTACTGGTAAACACGGTTTTGGGATTTTTCCAGGAAAGGAAGGCCGGTAGGGCTCTGGTTGCACTCAAAAAATTGATTACTGCCCAGGCCGAGGTGATAAGAGACGGAAAGAGGCAAAAGATTGAGGCTCAAGAAATCGTTCCAGGAGATATTGCCGTTTTGTCTTCGGGAATGAAAATTCCTGCAGACGGAAAACTGGTTTATGCAAACAGACTTTTTATAGACGAGGCCGTTCTAACAGGAGAAAGCCAACCCGTTGCCAAAAAAGAAGAAGAGACCATTTTTATGGGGACGGTCGTTTCTTCTGGACAGGGAGCGATGGAGGTAGGGATTACGGGGGAAAAAACCCAAGTGGGCAAGATTGCTCTTGAGGTCCAGGCCGAACCCGAGGATACGCCGTTAAGACGGCAAATGGCCGTTTTTTCTAAACAACTTCTAATCCTTGTCAGCGCCCTGACTCTTTTTGTTTTTGTCATAGGCATAGCAAAGGGAGAGAACATAGTTGAAATTTTCAAAACAGCGGTTGCGCTTGCGGTTTCGGCAATCCCCGAAGGGTTAATTGTTTCCCTCACGGTGGTTTTGGCAATTGGCATGCAGAGGATACTCAAAAGGAACGGGCTGGTGCGGAACCTGGCTTCTGCAGAGACCCTCGGGGGAGTGACAACCATCTGCGTTGATAAGACAGGAACCCTGACAGAGGGAAAGCTTAGGGTGGTAGATATAATAGGAGAGAAAGAAGAGTTGGCCAAACAGGCTATTTTAGCCAACGATTTGGACGACCCGATTGCTATTTCAGCCTTTGAATGGGGAAGAAATTTTGTCAAGGACTATATCCAGGAGCACCAGAGAATTGACAGCATCCCCTTCTCTCCTAAAGAGCGCTTTTTTGCCAGCCTAAACGAGTGGAAGAAAGGGGAAAACATGATTTTTGTAAATGGCGCCCCGGACTTTCTTTTAGAATGGTCCGAGATAAAAGGAGCCAAAAAAAGAGAAATATTACAAAAAATCGAGGAGCTCACCGGACAGGGCAGAAGAGTCGTGGGTATGGCCAGGAAGATTGTTTCTTCTTCAAAAAAGAGGCTGACCCCAAGCGACGTCAAAGAAGGGCTGGAATGGGTGGGACTTCTTTCTTTTTCAGACCCGGTAAGAGGAGGCGTTAAAGAGGCTTTAGAAAAAGCCCGGAAAGCGGGAATTGAGATTATCGTGATTACCGGTGATTACCCCGCAACCGCCGAAGCCGTTCTTGCCGAAATAGGCATGCCCGTTATCCAAAATGAAGTGATCTTGGGGGAGGATCTTGAAAAACTCGGAGTGGAGGAGCTTTCGAAAAAGGTAAAGAGAATAAAGCTTTTTGCCAGAACTACTCCAGACCAAAAGTTAAAAATTGTCGAGGCTCTAAAGAAAAATGGAGAGGTGGTGGCCATGATGGGGGATGGAGTAAACGATGCTCCTGCAATAAATAAGGCAGATATAGGCATCGTGGTCGGAGAAGCCACAGACGTGGCTCGTGAATCGGCGGATTTGGTTTTACTCAACTCCAATTTTGCAACCATAGTGGCCGCCGTAGAAGAGGGCCGGGCTATCTTTGAAAACATAAGAAAAATTATTCTTTATCTTTTGTCGGACGCTTTCGGTGAAATCATGATAGTGATTACGGCGATAATCTCCGGACTTCCGCTTCCCATCACTGCGGTCCAGATTTTGTGGATAAATCTTGTTTCAGACGGATTTCCCGCCTTGGCTTTGACCGTGGACCCCAAAAGAAAGGGGATAATGGAGGAGGCTCCCCGTTCTCCAAAGGAACGTGTTGTCACTTCTCGGATGAAAATTCTGATCGCCACCGTCAGTATAGTCTCTGGAATTGTGGCTCTCGGCTTCTTCATCTTCGTCTTTCAGAAGGGAGGAGATCTAAAGTTAGCAAGGTCGGTTGCCTTCTTGACCCTGGGAATAAATTCCCTCGTCTATGTTTTTGCCGTCAGAAATTTAATGGTTCCCTTTTGGAAAAACAACCTCTTCGAAAACAGGTGGCTACTTGTCGCGGTGATAGTCGGATTTGGTCTGCAGGCAACGCCGTTTATCACCAATGCCACCAGAACGTTTTTTGACGTATCGGCCTTGCCGCCTTTATACTGGTTTATCGCATTGGCCTTGGCTGTCTTAATGTTTATAATAGTTGAAGTATCAAAATTTCTTTTTAGACTCAAACATTAATGGTATTAGGTCTTATTGTTGCTATCTATGTTCTCTCGTTTGTCCTGATTAAGTCGGCGGACCAGGTAGTCATTGCCCTTAGACACCTGACAAAGTCTTCTGGACCTAAGGGTGCTTTCATTATTTCGGCTTTACTTCTTGCCCTAGCAACTTCTTTCCCAGAGCTTTTTGTGGCCATAACCTCGGCCCTGGAAGGCTCTCCCAGTCTTTCTTTGGGTAACGTCTTGGGTGCGAATATAGCCAATATTTCCCTTGTTGTTGGGGCAGCCGGCCTTTTAATGGGAAGGGTCAATGTCCATGGGGAATTTCTTAAAAGAGATGTTTGGATTGCTCTGGTGGCGGGAGTTTTGCCCATTGTTCTTGTTTTTGACGGTGAGCTCTCGAGAGTCGACGGGTTGATACTTCTTTCGTTATACGGAGCATACGCTTCGAGTTTTTTTAAAAATAGATTTCTGGAAATCGGGAATGAAATAAGAGAGGGAACTTTTATCAATAGGTTTTTCCGAAGGGTAAACAATATTGACGGAAATAAAACCAAAGAGGCCGCAAGGCTATTTTTGGGAATTGCCGTCCTTCTGGTTTCTGCCAATTTAATCGTCAATACGGCCCAAACCCTGGCGGTAGCGGCCAATATTCCGGTCTTTTTAATTGGGCTTATCCTCTTATCTATCGGCACCACCCTGCCGGAGCTGGGATTCTCGATAAAATCTCTTCAAAATAAAGAGCCGACGATGTTTTTCGGAAACCTTCTCGGTTCAATCATCGCCAATTCGACTTTGGTCATTGGTGTTGCCGCCGCCATTTATCCGATCAGAGTCGCCGCGATTGAAGAATATCTGATTGCGGCGATAACTTTTGTCGTTGTTTTTCTTCTCTTTTGGCTTTTTATCCGCTCGAAATTGAAACTCGAAAGATGGGAAGCGGGGGTTCTTCTTACCATCTACGTCGTCTTCGTTGTAGTTGAATTCCTCTAGTGCTACAATCTCTAAACCATGAGGGTATTGGCCGATCTTCAGCTTCATTCCCGCTTTTCCAGGGCCGTTTCCCCGCAGATGGTTGTTCCGGTTATTTCCTCCTGGGCGGCAAAAAAAGGAATAGGCCTTGTCGCCACCGGCGATTGGACCCATCCTTTGTGGTTAAGGGAACTGGAAGTCAATTTGGAGGAGGCAGGAGAAGGGGTCTACAAAGCCAAGGACGCTCCGGAGGGTTCGCCTTTATTCTTACTTTCAACGGAGGTTAGTTCCATTTATTCCCAGGGTGGCAAGGTCAGGAAAATCCATACTTTAATCTTTGCGCCGAATTTCGAGGTGGCCGGTAAAATCAACAGCGAGCTCAGTCTAAGAGGCGCCAATTTACTTTCAGACGGCCGGCCCATTGTCGGTCTATCGGCCAAAGCGGTGGCCGAGATAGCCTTAGGTGTTGAGCCGAAATGTCTGATTATTCCCGCCCACGCCTGGACACCCCATTTTTCCATTTTTGGCAGCGTCTCGGGTTTCGACTCGATTGCCGAATGTTTTCAGGAACTATCTCCAGAAATCTATGCAATAGAAACCGGGCTTTCTTGCTATGACAGAAAGACTGAAGTTTTGACCGAGGCGGGCTGGAAGAAAGTTTCCGAAGTGAAGTATAAAGATAAAATCTGTACTTTGAATATTGATACGGATGAAATAGAGTTCCAAAAACCAAGAAGAATTTTTGCCTACAACTACAAAGGGAAAATGTATAAATTAAGAACCAAAAGGGTCAATCTGTTTGTTACCCCAAACCATAAACTTTTGGTTAGTCATTGTGATTTTCGTAAGCCACCAGAGTTTCGTTTAAAAGAAGCCCGATCCCTTTTTAAAAAGTCAAAAAGATTTAAGAAGAATGGTCTTTGGAACGCTAAAAATGAAAGATATTTTGTTTTACCAGCGGTTAGGATAAAACATGGAAGCAGATTTTACTCGGGATTTAGAAAGAAAAAAGGAAGACGCTTTTCGATGAAATCTTGGTTGAAGTTTTTTGGGTTTTGGATAGCAGAGGGATGGACAACTAAAGGTGGGGATGGGGATTACAATGTTTGCATTTCAAACAACGACAAGAGACTGCTTTCTGAAATGTCGCAAATCCTAGAAAGCTTCGGCTACAATGTTCTTCAAAGAAATAATGTAATCAGGATAAGAGATTATCAGTTATACTTTTATCTTAAACAGTTTGGTAAAGCTGCGGATAAATTTGTTCCACAGGAGATTAAATCCCTATCAAAAGAGCTGCTGGAAATTTTCTTTGAATATTATATAAAAGGAGATGGACATGTTTACGGAAGAACAAGTAGGGGTTTGTCGGCTACTACCATTTCAGTTCGCCTTCGTGATGACCTCCAAGAGATAGCACTAAAAATTGGAATTTCGGCCTACTATAAACTTGGTTATAAAAAAGGAACTTCGTTTCACGGTCCCTTGTACAAAGATAGAATTTACAAGCAAAGTGCAGACTCCTGGATAGTATATTTTATAAGAAAAAACATTCATACAACCTCACCTTCGACGATAAAAAAATACAATTATACCGAGTCGTGGGTTGATTTCGAAGGGAAAGTATTTTGTGTAAGTGTTCCTAATCAGGTTATATACGTTCGTAGAAATGGAATTCCGGTTTGGTGCGGGAACTCCGACCCGGCCATGAACTGGAGGATAGAGGATTTAAAAGAAAGGCGAATTGTTTCCTTCTCCGACGCCCACTCTCCTCCTAAATTGGGCAGAGAAGCCACCGTGTTTGAGGTTTCTGAGGTTAGTTTTCCCGCTATAAGAAGAGCCATAACGGGAGAAGGACCGGATAAAATTGCCTACACCATCGAGTTTTACCCGGAAGAAGGGAAGTACCACTATACCGGGCACAGGAACTGTAATGTTGTTTATTCCCCAAACCAGACAAGGAAGTTAGGAACCGTTTGTCCGGTTTGCGGCAGACCCCTAACCGTTGGGGTCATGAGTCGGGTCGAGGCCTTGGCGAAGGCAGATATCGAAACAAAAAGCGAGAAGGACGAATTTGGAGTACGCTGGATTTACGACAAAGAAAAAGAAAGACCCCCTTATGTCATGGTTGTGCCTCTTCTTGAGATTCTTTCCGAGGCCATGGGTGCCGGGGTCGGAACACAAACCGTTCTATCCGTCTACGAGCAACTAACAAGTTCTTTAGGCAGCGAATTTAAAGTCTTACTTGAAAGCCATTTAGCCGATATCGAAAGAGTGGCAGGAGCCAAAGTTGCCGAGGCAGTAGCAAAGGTTAGAAGCGGGGATATTTCAATCGAACCAGGCTATGACGGCGTTTTCGGCAAAGTTAAAATTTGGAAAGAAGAAGAAGGGGCCGAAGATGAAATCGAGCAAGAGACGCTCTTTTAGTTGGTATTGACACAATCTGTCTTATCTGAAATCATGAAAGGAAGGATTGGGGGTGATCATGATGGCAGCAACAGGACTCAAAAAAGAAACAGCCGGAGCTTTGGCTTATGTCTTAGGACCAATTACGGGAGTAATTTTCTTGGTTTTAGAGAAAGACCCATTCGTCAGGTTCCACGCCGTGCAGTCGATCGTTGTTTTTATCGGCCTTTTTGTTTTGCAATGGGTATTGGGACTGACTCTAATTCTCTTGCCTCTGGTTCCCTTGATCGGGATTATTAGCTTTGTTCTTTGGTTGATACTTATCTACAAAGCTTGGCAGGGACAAGAGTGGGAGGTTCCTTTCTTTGGAAAGATTGCACGAAATTTGGCAAGCAAGGCATAAATTTAAGGGATTTACATGAATTCTCCTCAGGACATGATCCTGGATATAAAGGAGAAGTATAACCTTGATGCCCCCAAAGTTTTCTCCGCAATGCTTTCCGTCCCCAGAGAAGAGTTTGTCCTCTCCGAATATCAAGATGTGGCATATTCCGATGCCGCTCTTTCCATTGGGCATGGGCAAACCATTTCTCAGCCCTATACCGTGGCTTTTATGACCAATCTACTGGAGCTTACCGGTCACGAAAGGGTTTTAGAAATAGGCACGGGTTCGGGCTATCAGGCGGCTATTTTATCCCAGCTTGCCGACAGAGTATTTACCATTGAGAGAATTGAGCCATTGGCCGACTCTGCCCAGGAAAGGCTCAAAAGATTAGGTTATACCAATGTGGAGGTTAAGGCTGGTCAAGGAGAAGAGGGTTGGAAAGAAAATGCCCCTTTTGGCGCAATTATTCTGACTGCGGGCGTTGATGAAGTCCCAAAAACCTTATTCGACCAATTAAAAGAGGGAGGAGTCTTGGTGGCACCCGTTGGGATTGGGCCGGATAAAAAAATGACTAAGTTTATTAAGAAGAAAGGAAAAATCTCCCAAAAACAGTACGGTATTTTCCACTTTGTTCCCTTCGTAGAAGAGTAAGTTTCTTGCTACAATATGCTCATGAAGCTAATTGTTGGACTTGGCAATCCAGGCGAAGAATATTCGAACAACCGTCATAACGTTGGGCATTTGGTCGCGGACGCCCTCCTTAAGCGGAGCTTGCCGCTTCGCGGTAAAAGAAACCTGCCCAAAAATTTGGTTGTCAAAAAAACCAGCGTCTTTATGAATGAATCCGGTTCGGAGGTTAAAAAGTTATTAGGAGGCTTGGATCCAAACAATTTATACATCATCCATGACGACTTGGACATTGCCTTGGGAGGTTACAAAATTCAAAATGGGAAAAGTCCGAAAGACCATAAAGGACTAGAGTCGATAGATGAGGCATTGGGCACTAGCGACTACTGGCATATAAGGATAGGTGTTGACAATCGAGATCCCAAGAATCGGACTCCGGGGAAGGAATATGTTTTGCAGGACTTTACAGGTGAAGAAAAGAAGATTTTGGAAGTAGTTTTGAAAGAAATATGCAAAAAGTTAGCGACATCTTAAAGAAATTCGATTCGGACGAGGATAAATACATCTCTTACGAATTTCAAAAGTATGGATATGAATTGGCGGAACAGCTGGGGGACTTAAAAAACAAATCTCTGTATATTAAACTTGCCAAGATAACGCCAAGAGGGCTTTTGGAGGCTGCCAAAAACTTTGTCAAAGATGCTTACAATGTAAAAAGCAGACCAAGGCTGTTTATGTGGCGACTGAAACAATTAAAGAATGAATTAAAAAATAAAAAGTCGCCACACAAGTGGAGTCGCAGCGAAGCGAGAAGCACTTATGGGGAAGCATCCTCTGAAAGAGGATCAAAAAAGCGATGAAGATTCCCTCTCTTAATGGAAATTGGGTGGACCTGGCAATTCTTTTGATTCTTATTTATTTTGCCTCCGAAGCCTGGCGCCATGGAGTTTGGGTAATATTGGCCGATTTTGTTTCCTTTTTGGGAGCACTTCTAATCTCTTTGAGGGCCTACAAATTTACGGCAGGGTTTTTGAGAACGAATTTCTCCCTTTCCCATTCGATTTCCAATGCTTTAGGGTTTTTGATTACGGCTATTATTCTTGAGGCCCTTTTCGGCTACATTCTAGGGCACGTCCTAACTAAACTTCCTAAAAAGTATTGGCAGAATAAATGGAGTAAGTTTTTGGCGCTCCTACCGGCGGTGGGGGAGGGAATTATTTTAATAGCCTTCATATTGACCTTGATAATGGGTCTTCCCCTAAAACCATCTATCAAAAATGACGTAGTGGATTCCAAAATCGGAAGCTACATTCTAAGGCAGACTTCGGGTGCAGAGAAGGCTGTTAATGAAATCTTCGGAGGAGTGGTTGAAGACTCCTTGACTTATCTGATTATCAAGCCAGGCAGTAAAGAATCCGTTCCTTTATCGGTTGAGAGGGCGGAGCTTAGTGTAGATACCGTTAGCGAAGGGGAGATGTTTAAATTGGTGAACGAGGAACGGAGGAAGCAAGGAACTAAAGAACTGATTTGGAACCCGGAGATAGTTCCTGTTGCTAGGGCCCACGCTAAAGATATGTGGGAAAGAAAATATTTTGGTCATTATTCTCCGGAAGGAGATGATGTTGGGGATAGATTAGACAAGGTGGATATTAGATATTCGCTAGCGGGGGAAAATTTGGCTTTGGCACCAACCCTCTCCACCGCCCATAATGGTCTAATGAACTCCGAAGGCCATAGAGCCAACATTTTAGAGCCGAAATTTAGGCGGGTAGGAATAGGAATAATAGACAATGGTGTCTATGGAAAGATGTTCGTTCAAGTATTCACCGACTAAAAATGAGCTTCTTTCTCAAGGTTTATAAAGTCGTAAAAAAGATATCCCCCGGTAAGGTGGCAACTTACGGACAGATAGCAGAAATTTTACATACAAAAGACGCAAGAAAAGTTGGTTGGGCACTCCATGCAAATCGGGATTCAGGAATACCTTGCCATAGAGTAGTTAGTAAGGAGGGGCGGCTTGCTCCAAATTTCGCTTTTGACGGCGAAAGGGAGCAAAAAAGAAGACTTCTAGCCGAAGGAGTTGGTCTTATAGGCGAAAGGGTAAATTTAGTAAAACACATATGGATGCCGTAAGGGCGCACGTCTACATAGAAGGGAGAGTCCAGGGAGTATTTTTTCGAGATTGGACCATGAGGCAGGCACGGGAATTGGGGCTGACGGGCTGGGTTAGAAATATAGAAGACGGGAGAGTCGAGGCGGTCTTCGAAGGTCCAAAGAAACTTCTTGAAAAGATGATTGGGAAATGTCAAGAAGGGCCACCCGCGGCCAATGCCTCCCATATCGATGTGATTTGGGAGAAGGGGACGGGGGAGTTTTCCGACTTCGAAGTAGTGTAGAATTAATTAGGTCCGGCCATGAAGAAAGAAATTTTTATCCACTTTGCCTTTTTGGTCTCACTTTTTATTTTTGTTTCAATTATTCGTAAATATTTATCTTTTTCTTTCTGGCCTTTTTGGGCAGGAGGAATAATAGGAACGCTCCTTCCCGATATCGACCACATCCTTTATGTCTTTTTCCTAAGACCCCAGGAACTTACCTCGCAAAGAGTAAGCTACATGCTTACGAAGCGCGATTTTTGGGGCAGTTTAAACCTGTTGGCCGAAACACGGAGCGAACGCACCAGACTTATTTTCCATACGGCCACCTTCCAGTTAATATTTTTAGTCCTAACTTTTTTTGTGCTTACCTCTTCGGGAAGCCTAATGGGGCGGGGGTTGGTTCTGGCCTTTTTCCTGCACCTAATAATTGACCAGATTGTTGATATTAATGAAACTGGGGGACTGGCCAATTGGTTTAGAAATTTTCCTTTTTGGACGCCGGTTGACAGGCGGCAGGCAATGGCCTGGTGGGGGGCGGGGCTATTAATGGTTTTACTCTTCGGATTTTTGTTGTAGACTCTTCGGGTATGAGCTCTCCTTTTAAGAATGCCAAAGCTCTTCTTGACGGTGTTTACCCGCTTTTAAAAGGGGATTACGACCCAGAAATTCTCAAAAAGGCTTTTGGCTTTCTTAAAAAACCCCAGAAGGTTCTTAAAGGCAAAATTACCATTACCTTAGATTCCGGTAAGAAAAAAAGTTTTGAAGCATTTAGAGTCCAGCATAATAACAGCCGCGGCCCCTTTAAAGGAGGCACCCGTTTTCATCCAAAGGTTAATGAGGATGAAATGAAAGCCCTGGCCCTTTTAATGACCCTTAAATGCGCGGCCATTGACATTCCCTACGGGGGCGCTAAAGGGGGAGTGACGGTTGACCCTAAAACCTTGTCAGAAGGGGAGCTTGAACGGCTGACCCGCGCTTATACACGCTTGATTGCCCCAGTGATTGGGCCTCAAGTTGATATTCCGGGGCCGGATGTCAACACCAACGAAACCATTATGGACTGGATGGCAGATGAATATAGTTCTTACGTTGGTAAGACAACACCGGCAATCGTCACCGGAAAGTCTTTGGCTCGCGGCGGTTCCGAGGGGCGCCACAGTGCCACCGCCCAGGGGGCGATTTATCTTTTTGACCTGATTGCCAAAAAAATCGGCATCAAAAAAGGCGCGACAATTGCTATCCAAGGCTTTGGCAATGCCGGCTATTTTATGGCCAAATTTCTCGATGAGGCCGGTTATAAAATAATTGCCGTATCGGATAGCCACGGCGCCGCCTATGTCCCTGACGGGGCCAATCCGGACGCAACCATGGCCTGTAAAGAAGAGAAGGGGACGGTGGCCGGATGTTACTGTAAGGGCTCGGTCTGCGACATCCGTTTTGGCAGGAAAATCGCTCAAGAGAAGCTTTTGGCTTTGCCCGTTGATGTTCTTATTCCGGCGGCATTAGAAAACGCCATCCATCAGGCCAATGCGGCCGACGTTGGTGCAAAAATTGTCTTTGAGCTGGCCAACGGGCCGACGACCCCCGAGGCCGATGCCATTTTGGAAAAGCGCGGAATCATTGTTATTCCCGATATTTTGACAAATGCAGGAGGAGTGACCGTAAGTTATTTTGAATGGTACCAGAATATGCATAGGGAAAAATGGAGTCTTTTAAAAGTTAACAAAAAACTGAAAGAAAAAATGACCAAAACCTTTGTCGATATCCAAAAAATAGTGAAGAAGAAAGGTATTTCCTACCGAAAAGCAACCTACTTGTTGGCAGTCAAGAAGGTTGTCGATGCTATGATAAACAGAAGTTTGTCACAAGCTTCGCTTATGATAGATAAAGGACGGATATGAAGAAAATTATTTGGGCGGCAGTTATCATTTTCTTTTTGGCAGTTGGCTACTGGTTAATCCGCGAATACACAAAACCCCTTCCGGGAGAGGCGGTGGCCGACATGGGGAGACAACACGTAACCGATATCTTTGGAGTAAATTACAATTCTAATCCTCCGACCTCCGGATCCCATTTTGCGGTATGGGCAAAATCCGGGGTCTACGACCGCTTCATTTCCGACGGATATCTTATCCACTCCATGGAACACGGCTACGTCGTCATCTGGTACGACTGCTCCAAAGTTCCCTCGGGTGGTCTAATAAGGCCTGTATATGCCCATGATGAGCCTGCGAAAGAAAGTACCGATAGCGGCGAGCTATTAATGCACATGAAGGCTACACCCCAAGGAGACATGAGCTGGTTTACTCCGGAAAATTCTCCGGAGGTGGAGATTGAGCTTCCCGAGTCATTTAAATCCGATGCCTGCAAGGCCTTGGTCACCGGCCTTGCTGAATTTACCAAAATGGCCCAGAGGGTAATCGTAGTTCCCAGACTTAATATGGACACACAAATTGCGCTAACAGCCTGGGGCAGAGTCGACAAACTAGATAGCGTTGATAAAGAAAGAATTGAGGCGTTTATTAAGGCCTACCACAATAGAGGACCGGAGCAGACAGTGGAGTAGACGGATTTTTGATATAATTTCTTCAAGGTGTTAAGAGGTAATCTTAAGTTTTACGTTCTGGCCCTGATTCTTTTTGCAGGGGTATTCTCTCTTGGCACAAAAATTGCCAAAGTAAATCACCCGGTTTTTTCCGAAGAGAAAACGCGTCTAGCGGGTTCTCTCGAGAAGTTTGAATTTTTGTCAAATCAAAGAAGCAATAAATGTGGACTCCAAGCCACAAATCTTGATTCCTATCCTGAAGACGGAAGTATTCAAGGTTCTTGCTGTGCTGCAATGGAGATTAAACAGTACCAAAAGCAGGTTGAGGGACTTAAAAAATATTCAAATATATCCCAAATTCCAGAAGACCCGTATGATATTCCAGTTTCTTTAGCCAAAGAACTTTTTCAATATCAAAAAAACATTCAACTGATTCCCGAACAGCAGGTGATTTATGAAGAAGCTGTAAAACTTTCCCACGAGGGCGGTCCTTGTTGTTGCCGTTGCTGGCGTTGGACCGCATTTGAAGGTCAGGCAAAATACTTAATAACCAAACACAACTTTGGCCCCGAAGAAATCGCAGAGATTTGGGACTTAGAAGACGGTTGTGGTGGAGGAGAGGAGCACACCTGAAAGTTTACTCTTTGCAGCAATCGATGACTTTTTGAACCACGGCCCCTAATTTATCGAAGATAGAAACCGAAGATTTTTTCTCCGATTTTTCGGTAAGAAGTGCTACCTCCGTATCATTTCTTTTAACATCTTTGATGTTGACGACATTGAGGTTGATGCCCCAAAATAGCGAATAAAGTTTGTAGGATTTTTCAAAAAGACTTATGGCTTTTTCTTTGTTTCCTTTCTTAAGCTCCTTAGTTCCAACTTCCATAACCCGCATACTTGCGGCCAGTAGGTGCTTGCTGATACAGTAGATTTCTCCCTCGTAGTCTTTAATAATTTCCTTAAGTAAATCTATGCGCAGTTTTCTTACTTCATCGAGAATGTCGATGTATCTTTTGTCCTTTGTCTTACCATAAGTAAAAAACAGATGCTCCTCAATTGAGATGAGGTTCATTATTCCTACAGAGAGGTCCTCACCGGAGGATAAGTCGAGGTCCTTTTGTTTGGTTGCCTTCTCAACCTTTTCCAGAAGGCCTTTGTATTCGTTTATTTTGCTCACAACAGATACCCTCCGTAAAAGTATACAACTAAACTGGCAATGACAAGTGCGGTGACAGGAAAGGCGACTCTTTGGAAGTTAAATAGCTGTTTACCTTTCTTTTCCCTGACTTTTTTGTCGACAAAAACTCCTAGAAGGAAGGCGCCTGCCCCGACCATGCTTCCGAAAATAAGCTTGTCGATACCCAAAATTGTGTTAAATGGATGGCCGATGACTCCGGTTTTCCAAAGAGGCAGATACGTCAGGAGAGACCAAAGGACCATTGAGGCGACAACCAGAGCTTGGTTGCTCCATTTTTTGAGAATTTTTAGATTTTTCTTGGTTAGCCAGTCGGCAAACCAGAAAGAAAGAGAAACCATAAGTCCGCCAACCCAGATTCCGGAGACCGAATCGTCTATCCCAAACCACCTAGAGATTCCTAAGCCTGCCCCGACAGCGACGGTGCAGACAGGGCAAACCGCAAGAGCAGGCTTTGCTGAAAGTAAGAAGATAATCGGGGAGAGAAAGACCAATCCCGATTTAATCGGGACCAATAGTTTCTTCATATCTTGAGTCCTTTTAAGTATTCAATAATCGGTTCGTCGCCGACAATACATTTACCCTCGGGCGTAAAAAGAAAGGGTACGCCGACATCGTTTACGGAAATATTGCAGGAACTGGCCCGCCTCACCAAAAGGTTTGAATTGGCCGGGGAGCTTATTTCTTTTTTGTCAAGGGAGATTTTACCCGTTCCTTCCCAAGAATCCATGAATTCCTGAACCTTGGCGCAGTGGGGACAAGTCGTACTCCAGTAGTATTCGTAGGAACTTCTGGTTGAATAAAAAATCCCGATGCCGATAATGAGAAGCGTTGCCGCTAAAACTCCAAAGAAAAATTTTCTCACGAATAAATCATAGCGGTGGCTTTGGTAAAAAACAACCCTTGACTTTGAGGGCTCTGCCGTATTGAATAAGCTATCCCCCCAGGGGAGATACGAATGGATAAAACAATAAAAGGGCAAATTGTTCACCGGCTGGCGATTGCCGAGGGACATCTGAAAAAGGTGAGACAGATGGTTGAGAGCGAAGCCTACTGCCTTGACATAATTCACCAGTCCCAAGCCGTCCAGGCGGCTTTAAAGAAGGCCGATGAGGTCGTTCTTCATGGACATCTTCATTCCTGCGTTCTCAAAGATATCCACGAGCCAAAAGGTAAAAAAGAGAAATTTGTTGACGAGATTGTTGAGCTTTTTGGGAAACAAGAATGAAAGATACGAAAGTACTGATAGGAATAATCGTCGCCACAATTATTCTTTTGGTTGGCGGGGTTGTTCTTCTTAGTCGGGGCTCCTCGAACCAAAACCAGCCCACAACCGAAGTCTTGGGAGTTGAGATTAATCCAGTTAGCTATGACCTAGGCGAGGTCCCGATTAACGCCGGGATACAAGAGAGAGAATATACGATAAAAAATACGACTGATAAGACAATGAAACTTAAAAAGATTGCCACCTCTTGTATGTGTACGACAGCCGCATTTCAAATAGGGGACAAAACCACTAATTTTTTCGGAATGGAGGGACATGGAGACGCTAACCCTCCTGTTAATATCGAAATTGGAGCAGGCCAGGAAGGTAAAGTAATCGTTAGGTTTGACCCGGCCGCCCACGGCCCACAAGGAACAGGACCCTTTGACAGGATGGTCTGGTTAACCTTCAGCGACCCGGGTGGAATAAAAGAACTAACCTTTAACGGAACGGTTGTATCAGAATGAAAAAATTTGTAGTTTTTGCCCTGGGCTTGGTTAGCCCGCTTTTTTTTGCGCCGGCCGCGCTGGCCCACTGCCCACTTTGCGTTGCGGGGGCAGGTGCGGGGATTACCTTGTCTCGCTGGATAGGAATCGACGATTCAATAACGGGGGTTTGGCTGGCTGCGTTTTTGGGAGCAACGGCTTTTTGGAGCGAAGCACTCATTAAAGACAGAGAGCTGAAACTAAAACTAAGACCCTTAATATATATAGGAATATTTCTGGCGACGATTTGGTCTTTCTATAAATTTAATCTAATCGTTAAACACGGAGAGATTTTCGGAATGCACAAATTAACCTTCGGGATGTTGGTTGGCGGGGTCGCCTTTTATTTGGTGGATGTCATTGACGATTTATTAATCAAGAAATACGGAAAAGTCTTTTTTCCTTATCAGAGAATCATTGTCAGTCTGGGAACCATGTTACTCTTAAGTATTGGTATATACATCCTGATTAACTATTACATATGAGAAGAATAAAGATAAGAAAGAAAACGAGGTTCCTCTTTATTTTAATTGCTTCTTTTGTTTTCTTTACCCTGGTCGGATTTTTCGCCGGCAGGACTCCGATAAAACTGGCCACAGGTGAGGTAATTTCTGCCCGAGAACTTAAAAAGGAACTTGTTAAGAAAGACTTCGTCTTCATTAATGTCCATACTCCCTACGAGGGAGAAATCGAAAAGACGGACTCTTTTATCCAATTTGACGAGATGATGGCGAGTAAACAGATGTTGCCCCAAGACAAAAACACCCCAATTATTCTTTACTGCAAAACCGGCCGAATGAGCGCGGAAGCCTTAAAAACACTCAAGGCAATAGGTTATATAAATGTTCGACATCTTGATGGGGGAATGGATGCTTGGAAGCGCGTCGGGGGCAACGTTTTAGATTTATCAAAGCTACCAGACGAGGTTCTCCCCAAAGAAGGATTTGTCCTGCCGGTCTCCTGGGGAGATGTGGGGCCAAGACTAATAGAGCTGGGGGTAATTGATGTCAAAAAATTCGAAGAGGCGGTCGTTATGACCGACGAGCAAAAAAAGATATTAAAAGAGGGCGGGGACGTACCGATTAAGATCGATAGTTCCAACAGCCAATTTGTGGTCGATATGCTCTGGGCATTGGGCCTGGCTCAAAAAAGCATCGTCTATGATGAAGGCCCACTCGGGAAGGAATATAAGAACGAGCAAGGAAATTTTGCCTCAACAGGGGGCTGGACGCTCGCCAAGTCAGACGCAGTTAACTATCTAAACAAGTTTGACCTGATTAATTTAACACCCGACCAGCAAAAAAGGGTAGGAGAAATTGCCAAGGGAGTTTTTAGGCCTTGTTGCGGGAATTCAACCTGGTTCCCCGATTGCAACCACGGGATGGCGGCCCTGGCGGCAATTGAGCTTCTTGTAGCAAAAGGGCTTTCGGATGAAGAAATCTATAAAGAAGTTTTAAAACTTAACTCCTTTTGGTTTCCCGATAACTACTTGATGGCAGCTACCTATTTTGCCAGACAGGGAACTACTTGGGACAAAATCGACGCCAAGGAAGTTTTGGGGGATAAGTATTCATCGGCTCAAGGAGCTGGAGAACTTTATCAAAAAGTTGGCCCCCTTCCATATGGAGGAAGCGCCGGTGGAAGCTGTGGGGCCTAATTACAAGTATCTACTTAAGGGCGGCCTGGCGGGTCTGGCACTTTTAATCTTTTATGGTTTGGTGATGAGCTTGATTGGGAGTTCTTGGCAAGCTACCTGGAGCCAATTTAAAGCTCTTTGGTGGTTGATGGTCCCGCTTGCCTCCGGTTTCGGAATTCAGGTCGGGATGTACTCGAAACTTAGAGAATCCGTTCGGATAAAGACAAAGGGGACTTTGGTTGCAAGCGGATCAAGTGCGGCCGCGGGAATGGTTGCCTGTTGTGCCCACCACCTGGCTGACGTTTTGCCTTTTTTGGGTCTGGCCGGAGTAAGTATTTTTCTGGTTCGGTATCAGATTCCGATTCTTTTATTAAGTCTGGCGATAAATATTATCGGCATAGCAATGATGAGAAAACACTTAAAAATGCTTGATTATGAGAACGGTTCTTAAATGGTTAGTCGCGGGTGTGGGAGTGACCTTGGTGCTGGCTATTTTGGCTAGTCTAGTCTTATATAAAAGACAGAAGGGTCAAGAAGTTGAAAGCGTACAAGCTCAAGCAGGCTCTTTCGAAACTAAAGAGGTAAACCTCGGTGAAGTTACGGTTTCGGTGACACCGCTGGTTATGGAAATTGGGAAACAGGCTGAATTTGAGGCCAAGTTCGATACCCATTCCGTTGACTTAGGCCTTGACCTCTCCGAAGTTTCAACGCTTAGCGATGGGTCTGGTAATAATTACGGGGTCGGGATTTGGCAGGGTTCACCGCCGGGAGGACACCACTTAGAAGGCAAACTTAAATTTGCAAAACCAATTTTATCATCGGGGAAAAGCATAAGGCTAGTTTTTAAAAATGTTTTTGAGGGAAAAGAAGCAAGTTTTTCTTGGGACATAAATTAAGGAAAGGAGGTGAGGAAAATGAAATTGAATGAAAGTTCCTGGGCAAACGCTTCGGCCGTAACGGTCGGTATAATTTATGTGTTTTGCGCGGCCGCTGTAGCTATATTACCCGGTTTTTCTAGAACGGTTGCCCAAAGCTGGTTCCACGGTATGGATTTGGCAGCAATTTGGACGGGAGCTCCAAGGGGAAATTTTGTGATTGGCCTTCTTACCGCGATGGTCGGAACATGGCTGGTAGGCCGGGTATTTGTAGGGCTATATAATAGATTTAGTAAATAAATGGAAGGTGGAGAGAAGTTAGTCAAAGATCCGGTTTGCGGGATGGTAAAACCCAAAAACCAGATAAAGTTTTCCTCCTTATATGGCGGGAAAACTTATTATTTCTGTTCGGAAATGGATAAGAATATTTTTGAAAAATATCCTGACCGGTGGATTGGAGGTGAGGAAAAATGATGGAACTAACACATATGGGGCCGGGTTTAGTCCTTGGTGCAGAAGATGCGGCTGATTGGGGAGAAATGGCCAAATTTATGCGAGAGATGATGTGGCCTTATCAGACGGGGGCCGGGCGAGCTTTCTGGGGAATTCATTGGCTTTTCGAGCTGATAACCTGGTTTTTGATAATCGCCCTTTTGTTTGCTCTGGTCCGCTATTTTTGGAGAAAGGGGGAGAAAAAATGAGTTGTTGTCCGGATCATAAAGAAAAAAAAGTTAAAGAGAATGAGAAAAAGCCAGAAAACTGGTTTGAGAGGTTTTTGTATGATATTGGTAAGAAAGATGCCCAAAAAGAAAATAACAAAAAATGTCACTAAGGTCGTGCTTTTTTCAATAGCCTTCGGATTTGTCGAAGCTGCGGCAGTTGTCTATTTAAGGGAAATATTTGGACTTGGGAAAGGCTATCTGGAAGCGGACAGGCAGGATATTTTACTTGCTTTCCCTGGGGTGACCTTTTTGAAGTCTCAAGCGGCGCTTAAGCTTCTAAGCGACAAGACAATTTTAAATATAGAGAAGATCCGTGAGGTGGCAACGCTTTTAATGCTTGCATCTTTAGCAGCGCTGGCTGGCAAGAAGCTCAAAGAAAAAATAGCCTACTTCTTTTTGGCTTTCGGCATCTGGGACATTTCCTATTATATATTTTTAAAACTTACAATCGGCTGGCCCAAAAGTCTGTCCGATTTGGATATTTTCTTTCTCCTACCGGTTGCTTGGGCCGGACCGGTTTTTGTGCCGGTGGTAATTTCAGCGATTTTGGTTTTGGGTTCATTTGTCTACCTCAAGGAAAATAAATACTAAATGAAAACACGCGTAAAAATATTGGTTCTTTTCTACAGTTTGACCGGCAAAACCGCCGAACTGGCAAAGTTCGTGGCGGAGGGAGCAGTTTCCGTGGCAGACACAAAAGTTGATATAAAAAGGGTTCCCGAGATTTTAGCCGATTCTTATTTTGAAGAAAGGCCGCAGGAAAGACAGATTCGGGACAGGTTGGCTTCGGAGTTTCCTCAAGCCACTCGGGAAGATTTGCTTTCCTCGGATGCCATCGCATTTGGAACGCCCACCCACTTTGGCAGTTTCGCTTCTCAAGTAAAACACTTTATCGACCAACTGGCGCCAGAATGGATTAAGGGAGAACTTGTTGGCAAACCGGTTTCGGTTTTTTGTTCCTCTGGCAGCACGCACGGGGGAGGGGAACTGACACTTCTTTCTTTAATGATTCCGCTTTTTAACCTGGGAATGATCCCGGTTGGAATTCCTTATCCGATTCAGGGCGAGTCTGCCGACTTTGAGTCGGGAAGTCCCTATGGGGCAATTTTTGTCAGCGGCGGAGGAAGGCGCCCTTCAGAGGGGGACAAAAAGACGGCAAGAATACTGGGCGAGAGGCTGGGCGTCATGGCCCATATCCTTTCCTGCAATTGCGAAAGCTGTACGAAGTATAAGGCTTTTATCAGGGAGCCCGGAATAAAGAAAAATGAATAAAGTCAGGGTTGGAATAAACGGCTACGGGGTCATCGGTAAAAGAATAGCCGACGCGGTCAAGCTTCAAGACGAAAAGAAGGGCCTTGACATTTTGACGGTTGCCCTGGCGGTTCCGACGACCCTGGGTCATCTCCACGTTGCCTTTTTAAGACTTAAAAAAGAGATTTCAACCGGCGAGGTTTTGAAGATACTTAAGACAAGCCCAAGGATAGTTCCAGTCAGACACAAAGACGGAATTTCCGCCGAAAACCAACTAGTGGAGCTCATGCGCGATTTGGGCCGGCCCCGTGCCGACATGTGGGAAGTTGCGTTTTGGGAGGACAGCCTGTTTGCCGAAGGACGGGATGTTGCCTTTTATTATCAGGTTCATAACGAAGCCATCGTTATTCCTGAGAACATAGATGCGATTCGGGCAGTCGGCGGTACTGAAGAAGACCCTCAGGCTTCGATTGGCAAAACCAATAACTCTTTAGGGATAGTTTCTGCCTTTAATGTTTAAATATTCCTACCTAATTGCAAGCCTATTCTTTTTGGCCGCCTGGGTTTTAATTTATTGGAGGGCGGGCCCATTAAGGCGGCCAATGTTTATTTTAAGTCTAATTACCGCCCTTTTCGGTCCGATTTCAGAGCTTTGGTACTTTGCCGATTATTGGCAGCCGGAAATTGCCCTGCCCCTACCTGGGATTGGGGGAGTGGAAGATTTAATTTTCGGATTTGCAATTGGTGGAATTGGGGCCTTTGCCTACGAGAGCTTATTTGTTAGAGGAATTTGTTCTTGTAAGACAAAAAGAGGAAAAGAATGGTTCTTTCTGGTTTTCGCGGCCATACTGGGGGCTTCGATGTTAATACTAAATAATTATTTAAAGGTGAACTCAATATATGCAAGTTCAATAGGGATGATTGTAGTTGCTTCTATTATGCTTTATTTTCGCCGCGACCTGATGATTCATGCTGTCGGCTCAGCCATTTTGGTAACGGGAGTGATGTTTACTATTTATTTTCTGGGACAGACCTTTTTCCCCACCGCACATCTATGGATGACAAAAATCTGGAAATTATATGGAACGCCAGAAGGGATAATAATCTTTAAACACATTCCTTGGACCGAAATGCTTTGGGGTTTTTCGTGGGGCTTGGTCTGGGGACCAATGTATGAATTTATGGTAGGCGCGAGGTCGATTACTCTTAAAAGAATTTGACGAGTAGTGTATTATAGAATTGGTATCCCCCTGGGGGGGATATATTATTAGTAACATGGAACACGAAATGAAAAAATACATTTGTCCGATGCACCCGGACGTGGTCTCCGACAAACCCGGTAGCTGTCCCAAATGCGGCATGGACTTGATTGAAGTTAAAAGTGGGGGACACCCAGAACACAAGATGCACGAAATGGGACCGGTTTCCGAAATGGGATTCCGGGAGAAATTTAGGATGAGTATGACCATGAGCATGGGCATGGAGCATGGAGGAATTGCCGGAAGTCAGATGGCGAAACTGATGGAAGAGGACATAAAAAACAAGTTTTTCTTTGCTCTTATTTTATCGATTCCCATAATTGCGTACTCTCCACTGGGCGAAAAAATACTGGGACTTACTTTGCCTACACCGATTCCAGCTACTTGGATTCTTTTGACATTAACTACGCCTGTGTTTTTTTATTCGGGATGGATTTTTCTTTATTCAACCTACAAAGCGCTTCAGGCAAAAATCTTAAACATGGCGGTCCTGATTGCTGTTGGGATTACGGCCGCTTATGTTTTTAGCGTTTTACTGACAATTTTGGGGAGCAATGATTCATATTACGAAGCGGCAGCGCTTCTTATTACTTTTGTTCTTTTTGGCCACTGGATGGAGATGAAGTCCCGTCGGGGAACAACCGACGCCTTGCGTGCGCTCTTTGCCTTAGCCCCCCCCCAGGCGAGGATAATCAAAGGCGGGAAAGAAACTATGGTACCAACTTCCGAAGTTAAAGTCGGAGACATCGTTATTATTAAACCGGGAGACAAAATTCCAGTGGACGGTGTTGTGATGGAGGGAGAAACCGCGATAGACGAGTCGCTTGTGACCGGAGAATCAATCCCTGTAGAAAAGATTAAAGGGGATAAAGTTATTGGTGGATCTATTAATCAGGCAGGATATATAAAGTTTGAAGCAACAAAAGTTGGAGAAGATACGGCTCTAGCTCAAATTGTAAAACTGGTTGAAATTGCCCAAAATTCAAAAGCTCCGGGACAAAAAATTGCGGATAGATTTGCACAGTATTTGGTAATAGTGGCAGTTGGAGGAGGACTATTAACCTTTTCAGTTTGGTTTTTTGTTTTGGGTCAGCCAATTCTTTTTGCCTTAACCTTTGCGATATCAACGATAGTTATTGCCTGCCCGGACGCTTTGGGGCTGGCAACACCAACAGCCGTAGCGGTTGGAACCGGACTTGGTGCAAAACATAACATTCTGATTAAAGATGCGACAACCCTCGAACAAACTTCCAAAATTCAGGCCGTAGTTTTAGATAAAACAGGCACCCTTACTGCCGGCAAACCCGTGGTTACAGATATAATCCCCTCCGATTGGATTTCGGAAAAAGAAGTTCTTAGCTTAATGGCTTCGGTTGAGGCCAAATCGAGCCATCCTTTAAGTAAGGCGGTTTTAGACGAGGCAGAAAGAAGAAAAATTAATATGAAAGACAAGGTAGAAAGATTTAAAAATATATCTGGTCACGGAGTTGAAGCTACAGTCTTGGGGAAAGAAGTACTGGTAGGGACTATAAAACTTATGAAAGATAAGGGCGTCAGAATAAATTCTTTAGAAAAAGACGTAAACAAGCTTTTGAGCGAAGGTAAAACAATAATGATTTTGGCTGTGAATAAGAAAATAGCGGGTGTTGTTGCTGCCCAGGACCCTGTAAAGCCAACTGCGGCAAAAACCATAGCCCGCATGCAGGAGCTCGGACTTGAAGTTGTTATGATTACTGGGGATAACCAAAAAACAGGGGAGGCCATTGGTAAGAAACTTGGAATTGATAGGGTTTTTGCGGAGGTTTTGCCTGAAGATAAAGCCAAATATGTCAAAAAACTGCAGGAGGAGGGTAAATTTGTTGCCATGGTTGGAGATGGAGTTAATGATGCTCCGGCCCTAGCGCAATCTGATATTGGTATTGCAATTGGAGCGGGAACTGATGTCGCAATAGAAACAGCCAAGATAGTTCTTATGAAATCCGAACCTGCCGATGTCTTAAGAGCCATTAGATTGTCAAAGGCAACCGTAAGAAAAATGAAGGAGAATCTTTTTTGGGCATCAATTTATAATCTTCTGGCCATTCCTGTTGCTGCGGGAGTACTTTTCCCTAAGTGGGGAATATCACTTCGACCTGAAGTTTCTGCGCTTTTGATGAGCGCCTCTTCAATAATTGTTGCGACTAATGCAATTTTACTAAACCGTGCGGAAAAAGATTTGATAGAAATTTAAAGATGTTTACCAAAATTTTCCGTGAACACAAATTTTTAACAATACTATGCCTTGTAGCCGTATTTGTAGGAGTTTTATTGGTGTTATTTTTGTTAGTAAAGATTTTAACTTCCCCAAAAAAGGTAGACCAGGTCACGCAATCTTCGGATACTACTTCTTCGACGGATGACCATCACGGGCCAGCTGTAGCGGCCGATGATGCAACTTTTAAATCACTTTTGGATAAACCCGCCCCAGATTTTACCCTTGAGGCGTACGACGGCAGGGAAATTAATCTTAAAGACCTTAAAGGCAAGAATGTGGTTATTTTCTTTACGGAGGGGGCGATGTGTTACCCTTCGTGCTGGGATCAGATGGTGGCTTTCAGTAAAGAACCGAAATTTAACAATGATAAGACTGTTGTCTTAAGTATCGTTGTTGACCCCAGAAGTGACTGGGCGGAAGCGGTAAAGCAGATGCCCCAGCTTAGCTCATCCACCGTGTTATTGGATATCGACAGGAACATTTCATTGACTTATGGAGCTTTAACGCTTACCTCTTCGATGCATAGAGACGAGTTCCCCGGACATACTTATATCCTTATAGATAAAGAAGGCATTGTTCGTTACCTTTTGGATGATGAGTATATGCAAATCAGAAACAAAGAGCTTCTTAAGGAACTGGATAAAATTGGTTAATCCCCAAGTGCTCTCTCTCTATAGAGTCAACTTGTGAAAATTAGAGGTTGACTTAGGAAATACTTAGCAGGTATAGTGAAAAGCGAATTATCATGGCGACGTCAAACATTACCGATGCTGATTTTGAGGCCAAAGTGCTGAAATCAGGGGCGCCCGTTCTCGTTGACTTTTGGGCTCCTTGGTGTGGGCCTTGCAAGCTGGCTGAGCCTGTTTTGGAGGAACTCTCCAATACCTATAACGGCAAAGTCGCTATTATGAAGCTCAATGTTGATGAGAACCAAGGCTCTGCCGCCAAATATTCGGTAATGTCAATTCCGACCACGATTCTTTTTAAAGGAGGGGCCGAGGTCGGCCGTCAAGTGGGATTTGCAGGAGAACAAGCTTTTGAAGATCTAATCAAAAAGGGGGTGACTTAATTTTGGACGATACGAATAAACCGCAAGACACAGGTCAAATGCCAGGAGTCCCGGCGCCCACAGGGGGACCGGTCCCGACCACTGGGCCAGCCATGCCCACCCCTCCTGGTTCCGAGCCAACCGTGCCGACACCGACACCCACAGAACCAGAGGTACCGACTCAAGCACCTCAACCGGAGCCGCCGACGGGTGAAGGAGGAGCAACTGGGGGAGATACAGGACCGACTTCTCCTCCGGCAGCTACCTATTAATGGCCGAGTCAGATGCGTTTGCAGCCAAACCGGCTCCCGGTGAGCCTTGGGATGTTGTCATTATTGGCTCAGGCCCGGCCAGCTTAACGGCCGCCATCTATACAACTCGTGGAGCGGCTTCAACGCTCATTGTCGGTGGAGAAGCGTGGGGGGGGCAGTTGATGTTAACCACCACCGTCGATAATTGGCCGGGAACCCCCGGGATTCAAGGTCCCGATTTAATGCAAAAATTAAGAGAGCATTCTTTGATGTTTGGGGCCGAGTTCGTTGGAAAAAACGCCGAAGATATTGATGTTAGTAAGAAACCATTTGAAGTTAGTGCCGGGGGAGGCAAATACCTGGCCAGGTCGGTTATCGTGGCGACGGGGGCGGATACCAAATGGTTGGACGCTCCTGGCATAACGAAATATATCGGCCGGGGTGTTTCTTCCTGCGCTCCCTGCGACGCCCCCTTCTTTAAAGGAAAAAAGGTGGCGGTGGTCGGCGGGGGGGATTCGGCCATGGAAGAAGCCTTAACTCTTTCGAAATACGTCACTGAAGTGACGATTATTCATCGCCGGGACGCTTTTAGGGCCAGCGCCGCGATGCAAAAAAAGGTGCTTGCCGACCCCAAAATTAAGGTTCTCTGGAATACGGAGGTAAAAGAAGTTGTCGGGAACCAAAAGGTTGAAAAAGTGGTCGTTGTTAACAACAAAACGAAGCAAATAAGTGAACTACCTTTGGACGGAATCTTTATCGCCATCGGTCATGCCCCTTCCACCAGTATTTTTTCGGGAAAGATTGAACTTGACGAGAGGGGCTATGTCAAGGTTTTCGACCATACCAAAACTTCAGTCCCCGGAATTTTCGTGGCCGGTGATGTCCATGACTATCATTACAAGCAAGCCATAACCGCGGCCGGGTTTGGCTGTATGGCGGCCATGGAGACCATCAAGTATCTCGAAGAAACAAAAGCCGCTGGTTGACAGCTTACCTTTTTATTGTCAGAATAATGACCATGTTTTCGCGAGGCGCACTTCTTGAAAAATTCATGCCGGTTCTTCTGGTTATCACCGTTGCCCTGGCCTTTTTGGTCGGAGTTTTATGGCAAAAAGTTTCACTTCTGGAAGGGAGAAAGGCTTCAGGTACGGCCCTAGCCCCAAGTGACCAGGGAGGGGGAGAAGTCAACGGAAAACTCTCCGAAGAGCAGGCAGGCAAAGTTGAGAAACCAAACGACAAAGACCACATCAGGGGGTCTTTGGCTGCCGAAATCTTTCTCATCGAATACTCGGACCTTGAATGCCCTTTCTGCAAGCAGTTCCACCCGACCGCCCAGCAGGCGGTTGATGAGTATCAAGGCAAGGTTACTTGGGTTTACAGGCATTTTCCTTTGGATACTCTTCACCCCAAAGCGGATAAGGAAGCAGAAGCAACAGAGTGCGCTTTCGAACTTGGGGGCCAGGACGGTTTTTGGAAATTAGTGGATAAAATTTTTGAAGTAACGCCTTCAAACAACGGGCTTGACCTTGTAAAACTGCCGACCTATGCTTCCCAAGTCGGACTAAACCAGACGGCTTTTAAGACCTGTTTGGATAGCGGTAAGTATCAAGACAAAGTAGAGGAGCAGTATCAAAGCGGTATTACGGCAGGAGTTACCGGGACTCCCGGAAACTTCATCATGAATAAAAAGGGTGAGGTTTGGGTCATCCCCGGCGCGGTTCCCTTTGAAACCCTGAAGCTAACAATTGAAGAGGCCCTCAAAAGTTAATTCTTCTTGCTGCGGGACCTGGACTCGGACCAGGATCTCCAGTTCCAAAGACTGGCGTGACTACCATTACACCATCCCGCAATATCTATAATCTCTGGTATTTCCTGAGTATTATATCTGAAAGAGCAAGTAATTTGCTACCCAAAATATTCTCTCCTCGTACGATTACGACTATCAGTCTCTTTGTTTCCTTCTGCCTCGAAGAGTGCCAACCCGTAATTGAAAAGGGGATCCCCAAAATACTGTTTATGGGAATCTAAAAAGTTCTGGATATCCGCCATTTTCCTTCTTAATCTTGTCCTCTTTGAAGCCTCGGTGGCGATTGTATGATTTTCCAGCCTTTTCTTCGCCTGGATATCTAGATGTTCTTTAGATAAAGTCAATCCAGCATAGGTTAACCAGTTGTTTATCGTCGACTTCGCTAATCCCGTTTCTCTTCTAATTTCAGAATAGCTATGTTCTTTCCTTCGAAGTTGAATTACTTGTTTATAAAGCTCAAAACTTTTGCGCCGGTTGAATTTTTTTCTGGACGGTTCAGATTCTTCAGAATAAACCGAAGAAAATACGAAGTTAATGGCCTTGTGAGCCCAGAGGGATTCGTGTGCACAACCTTTACCTTATTCGGCACTATCGAAACCCGAAGGCTCGCGAGTCTGCGAGTGAGCCCAGAGGGATTCGAACCCCCAACCACGTGCTTAAAAGGCACTTGCTCTGCCATTGAGCTATGGGCCCAAAAATTTTGCTGAAAATTTTTGGGGCCACAACGTTCTTGCTGAAGGCAAGGTTGTTATGGGCCCCGACTTTCTGTGGCGCCAACGAGAATCGAACTCGTATTTAGGCCTTGAAAGGGCCTCGTCCTGAGCCGTTAGACGATGGCGCCAATACCAACAGCTTCGTATTTTAACATTTCGAAAAACTAAAAGCTAGGGAAAAACCTGAAAACTCTTCTAATAAGTGATATATTTCTTTATATTATGATATTTATTGAGAGGTTTTTGGGTAGGTTTCAGTGGGTCGACCATCTTATTTCCGAGACCCATTATTCTCCTGCCAAGACAGTCGGGTCAGCCAGAGTAAAGACTGTTCTAAGCTTCGGACAGAACCCGCCATTTGAAGTAGTATTCTTGGATTTGAAAGCGGAAGGTGACGCTGCTTGCAGTCGGACCATTTCGAAAGTCCCGCCAGGTTTATTTAAAGCCGGAAGCTATGTTTGAAGTCAATGTCAAAGACTATGTTACGTGTCCCGCATTCTTCAGGAAGTTTATGAGCTAGGGCTGGAATTTGGGGGAAACGAATAGTAAAATTCCCCAATGAAAGAAAAAGCTTTAATTACTTCTTTTTTGGTAACGATGTCGGCCGACTCTGCAATATCCTATCATTTGATAACGAATGAAGGATGGCGAGAGGGTAACATGGTGGCAGATTTCCATATAGAACAAGGAAATTTAGAGAATCTGATTATTGCCAAAATGGGATACACGGCAGTTCTTATTGGTTCATACGCATTGGCAGCCAAGATAGGTAGCCGTTGGGAGTATCCGACGCGCAAGGCACTTCAGATTTCCAATGTCCTAATGTGGGGCGTTGTAGCCTGGAATACTGCGAAGATTTTAGCGAATTTACAATGATTTCAGGCTGGAATTTGGGGGATGTATAATTAGTTTCCCGTATTCTCACAACTAGTGCAACCTATTAGTGTATTCTTCTAATGCCTCCACGGGTGTTTTAAATCCAAGTCTTTTTCTTGGAAAGATTGGCATTCTCGTTTTCTCCTCAAATACTCCCACAGTCTTAGTTTTTTATTTCTTGATTTGTAAATGAACCGGTAAATGGTTTCCGTCCCGATCTGCCGATCAGGATTGTCCGGATACCCAAGGCTTAATCTTCCGGTTTCCACCGGGCAATCAGAATTCTGTCTTCTTTCTCACCTCCATCCTAACCATGGAGCAAGAATACCTAATTTTTACCGGTCAGGGGGTTGCAATCGTTTTGAGAACTTGGGTAAGTTCTTCCTTAGCTCCGCTTGTGCTAAACTCATATTGATGAAAAAAACTGCCCTTGTTTTTTTTGCCTATCTCCTATCTCTTATCGCCTATCTCTTTTTAGGCTCGCAATCTCCAATCCAAGCCGCCTGCTTTCCTGTTGACCCCCAAACAGGCCAGTGCAGTACCGGCCTTGCCGCCTGCAGTAACGATACAACCTGCTGTACCGATCCGATCGAATGCTCAACTAGAACCGCATCCTGCAGTACCGACAAACCGGGTGAGAGAATTCCTTCCTGCGATGTTTGCGGAGACATTCTTTTTTGCTCTGGCAATAACTACCGGGCCTGTACCACCGACGAGCCTCCTTTTCCTGCGCCGGCTCCGGGAACCAGAAATGGTTCGGGGGTTATAAATAACCCGCCTTCGAGCGTCAGGTTCAATAATGTTTCATACCCCGTTCCGTCAAACGGTCTCTATTTCTGCGACTCAAATGTCTATGGCTGCGGCAACTCTTTATGCCGATCCGGAAGCGCACCTTCACCCTCATCCACTCCAATTCCCGCAAAGGATCCGAGAAACGAGTTTCCGAAGCTTAATTATCCTTGTAATCAAACCAGAAACCCTGAGTTTCACCCAACACGCCCTTATCCGGGAAACCCCTGCGACCCTTTGATTCCCAAGTCCTGGCCCGAAAAAGATTACATTTCTTTCGCCTGCGGCAAAAGCTTAACTCCCAAAGACAAAGTAAAACTTCCCGGCTATCTTAATTTAGGCGCCATAACTGAAACGCTTCCTGACAAGCCCAGCACAAATGACGTAAACAAATACTTTCGCTGTAAAGACGACCCTTCGAAAATCTGCACGGTGAGGAAGCAGGATTATAAAGTAAATTTAAATTTAAATCAGGCAAGTTTACCTATTTTAGGAAATTCCGAACTTCAAGGACTAACCGATGCCCAAAAGGTAAATCAGTATCTTCTTTGGTACTTGGCAGGAACTTCCCAAGCAACGGAGCAAAAACCCCTTGATACCAGAAATCCAGAGGATGCAAAAAGACTAGTTGATTTTTCAGGGCCTATCAAAAAACTTCTACCATTTTATGTAAATCACGCGATCAAAAGAGATGAAATAATTCTCGGCAAAGATTCTCTTCAGAAAGACGTCATAGAAAACCAGATTCATAACTACATTGTCGGTTGCCAAAAAGACGTTGATTTTTCCTATGTCTGGACAGCGGTAAAAGATTGGTTTAATACCGTGATTTCAGCGATTAGGGCAGGGCCGGGAACTGTTATCAATCTTTTAAAATTGGCCGGTAAAGTTGCTTCCTTTATTGTAAGCGCTCCCACCACGGCGGCGAATTTAAAAACAACACTTGAATCTATCAACGTTTCAACTTTTGGGGAAATTAAAACTATCATGGAGGATAGCGGATTTAATGATATTGCCGAGGCGGTGGCAGAATTGGGAGCTTACGGAAGAGACTATCTAAAAAACCTCGCCCAATTAATCAATGATCTATCACTAGGCGTTCAAGAAAAATGCACGACAAGTCGCGATGAAAAAAGACTCTTGGATTTCAAGGGGACAAACCCAGCCGGTTACCTGGCTGGCTATCCCAATAGATACCCTCCAGACCCAAAGAATTATGATGATTTTGATAAATACTGGAACGATTACTTAAACTGGACAGGTCGAGCGGAATTTCTATTTTTTTCCTTCGACAGCCCTTTTCTTCCCAACATCTGGGCCGAGCTTTTTAAAAACGTACCTCTTTCCACCCTTGAAGACTCGGTCGGAGAAGTGACGGTTTCGGTCATCGATGATCCCAAACACCAGCCCGAAGGCATCATCACCCAAAATCCGGATCTAAAAATGACACTTAAGATCGACGGCGGGACCGACGCCAGGCTTTTCTTCCCCCATGTCCGAGCTTTGGACGCTTTAAGTTCAATTGTGCAAAGTCTTTACGCTCCAAAATCGGCAACTCAAAAACCTAATTATTCGGGCGAAATAACCGAACACCAAGAAGCAGGAGACGGGCCGGCCGGAGATCCGAGCAAAACAATCGAAGTGGTATCGGGCGATAATAACTCATCCGTAAAGCCGGGAGCCGATGCTCCTTTTGCTCTTTTTGAATCTCACGATTCCCTTTGTGATCTAAAAGATGTCAGGTGGAATCCGGGAGACACTCTTTATGGAGACGCGATTAATGCCAATCTTAGCTATTATCAGATTTTTGAATATTCTCCCCAAGACACGGGCGGATCGTGTCTGCCGGACAGCGCCTCGTGCAGTCCAGCTGGATCAAACTGCTGTTCCGGTTCCTGCAATGAACAAGGAGCGGGTACTTCATTTGCCGGCTATTACTGCGCCCAAACTCAACCGGTTGAACTGACCACCAAAGGCAGAGTCGCTGTTTTTACCAAAACTCCCCTGATTGACAAAATTTATGAGAAACTGGTAACGGGAGAGGGGTCTTTATTAAAAAGATTTCTCTTTAGACTTGCTCCCTACTCAATCGAGATCAGAGACATACCGGCCGTAACTTCCGCCGGCTATTCCTCGAACGCCCAAGAGACAATCGCGGGAGATGAATCGGGGGGAGGGGAAATTTACTTTCCCAGAGTCGGGACTATCTTTGACACCATTTTGGGCGGGGCAAGTTCCAACTATAACTTACAAAAACTCCTAAGACCAAAGGGCTTCGGCGAGTCAACCGGAGGAAACGGGCAATGCTCAAGTCTGGAATATGACATTGATTACCGAAACCCGAACGCCCCAATAAAGTCTGCCCAGGAAATCGCAGACGCGCTTAAGTCGGTTAATCCAGGGGGGTTCGGATCTTCAACGATCCAAAAAGCCTCTGAAAATATAAAGGCCAGATACGATCAGCTGGTCCAGGCTTCTAAATCGGCAGGCTTTAATCCCGCTTTTGTCATGGCCACCTGGATTGAAGAAAGCGCGGCCAGTGCTCTTACCGCTTATGATTTCGGTTGCGGGGCCGCCGCAAAAGATGATTTCGAAGGCCAACTTTCCTGCTTCTTGGGACTTTATGATTATTGGAGCACCGGGAGTAAAGACAATTCTCTTTTTACCTGCAGAGCAGGAGGGGATCATCCCAATTTCGAAGACTTTATGCTTTTTTTTGCCGAAGGAATTTGCGACACCGTTCAGAAGCAAAATCGACAATTCTGCGCCAATCACGCCAACTTCCCGACAAGGTTTAAGAGTTTTTATGAGATTGTGGCAAAATGATTTAGTAGCTAAATAATTTACCAATTTCCAAGCTCGGTTCGGGGTAAACATCGGCGCGGCGGGTGGGCACATTCGGCAGGCTCAGTGTAAAGGCGCCGCGCCGGCCTGTCCGTCGAAGCCTCGGCGGAGGCGGAAACAAGCGAGGCCGAAGGCCGAGCTAATCAAAGGAAGTTCGACATTTTCGATAAACGGCCAGCTCGAGCAAGTAATCTTGCGAGATCCCGAGCGCAGTCGAGGGAAAATCATAAATGTATTTCGTCTACATCCTCCGCACCTCCTCAAACACTCTCTATATCGGACAGACAAATAACCTAGAAAAAAGAATTAAGGAGCATAAAAATAAATCTTCCAAATCTGCAAAATATATCCGCTACTTCCCATCATTTGAACTTGTCTACTCTGAAAAGCATGCGACAAGGCAAGTAACGATTCAAAGAGAAATACAAATTAAAAAATGGACTAAGGCAAAAAAGGAAGCACTTATTGCAGGAAATGAGGATTTTTAGAATAGAATTATTGCGATGGAAATGTCCTAGACCGACCTGCTCAGCCCTCTTTGTTATAATCATCCCTAATGGAATCTCAACCTTCCGAATATCAAAAGCAGGTAAAAGAAATAGAGAGCCTAACCCAGAAAATTCAGGAAAAAGTTGAAAAACTTCTCAAGCAGGACGGCAGGCCGATAAGATTTTATCGTAACTTTCCCCGCAGCCTGGTTGCAGGATATATTTTAGAACCCCCAATGGAAATAGGGGGAATAAGTACTTTGGCCCCCCATCTTTTCACTATCATCGAAAACCCAGAGAGGCCGGAGACAACAGGCCCGATTTTATCTCTCCTTAAGTGAAAAGGCCTGAAAATCAACGGGCTGGAATTTGGGGAGAGGTTTTAGATTGCCAAACTGAAGCTCCACGGGGTCTTTTTATTTTTTTCCTCAGTGGCTTTAACTACTTTTTTACCCTCACTTTTTAAAGATACCACTAATTTTGAGTTGAGTTTGTTTAGCTCCTCATCCTTGGATGAAAAAACGACAAATGATGCTCCAGCGGGAATATTCTTAACGGCGGAAGGGGTTGAGGCTATATACTCGGCCAACTTTTCTGATAATTTGATGTTTTTTTCTAATTGTTTTGCTTTACCCATAGTGTTGGTCAGTTTGGCTATTATATTATCTTAGCTTATTTTTTCAAGTCGATTACAATTACACAATAGGGTGTGTAAAAACCTTTGTCAATAAAGATCTCTTATTTTGCTTCTTTTAAAAAAACCAGTTCTATAATTTAGGAAATTTTTGCTGACATCTTTTCTTGCCCAAGTAAGCCAGCTGTGCGGTTTACCCCTCTTCCTGACACCAATAGTTGTTGGAGTATCGGAAGGGTTGTCGAGCGAAACTCTCATATGCCTATGTAAAAATCCATGTTTGCTGTCATATCTCATAATAGTTATCCATTTGCCGTTGATGTTAATGTCATAAGATACATCTACGACTTTTTGGATTACTCCTTTTTGGTCGATTTCGTACGAGTAAATGATTCTGTCTGAATCGGACAGGTAGAAACGGCGAGTAACAGTTTCATTTTTTTCTTCTTTTATCTTCCTATTGGGTTTGACTGGAATAAGCAACCTCTTCTCTAGGTTTTTTCCTTTGCTATGTCTGAATTTGGATTTGTTACCCACAGAATTTCCGACTTAAATTAGCATAACATTAATTGTTGTTAAAGCCCCATGAGTAGGCTGAGATACATCGGTTACACTTCTAAGCTAAAATAGTCTGTTTAGTTTGGGGGTGATTAACCGATGACTAACTGGTTTAAAAGATCGGTCCAAATGGCCTATTTCCCGACAAAGGACTC
>Ga0209211_10000743_pt1 | contig 64907 bp, 61 predicted proteins | sample RifGroA2_FD_183992 | JGI IMG/M metagenome (GOLD analysis project Ga0209211, IMG submission 183992) | Groundwater microbial communities from Rifle, Colorado, USA - Groundwater A2 (SPAdes) (version 2) | ecosystem: Environmental > Aquatic > Deep subsurface > Groundwater | place: Rifle, Colorado... | reverse complement strand
TCCAGAACATCAGTTTATCTAGCACTCCCATGATCTACCTCTTTTTTATAATTTAACTAAATATTATCCTAAATCTATGTATTTTAATAATTACTGCATTTATCTATAAACTCAAGTAGTATATATAAATTTTGATTTATTTAAGTTTTATGATGCTAGTTTTCGCTCTGTTGCTCCATGCTGCTTGCTAACTTTTCACTTGCAAACTCAAATGCCTTGTTAGGAATCAATTTGATGGTCTTAAAAATAATAGTTCCAGGATATATCTCAATATTGCCTGTTTTCAATTGCTCTACTAAAAATATCGGTCCTTGCTCCTGCAAAGTTCCCATCACCATAAATATCAGCACCATGCTGTCAAAGCTTCCATCATCTTTGATGTTAAATGATTTCTTTATCATATCCATGAACTGCTGCTTTTCTGCATCAAGCCCTGAGCCTTGGCTTTTTAATGATGATAAAGAGACATCTTGTTTTTTCAGCTGCTCTTCAGCCATAAACTCTGCAAATGCTCCAAGGGAATCATCTTTCTTAATCAACGAGATAAGCTCATTTCCTGTAAATTCCAGGCCTGGCTGCAGCTTTACCTTTTTGATGCCTCTAAACATATCTGCAGCTATTATAATTAGCTTATACTTATCATCCAATATTTCAGAAAGCTCTTTGCCTGAATATGATGCAAGCATCTCTTTAGAGAGAGGTTTTGTCGGCAGCTGTGAAGAATCACCAGAAGATTTTCCGCTGCTTCTTAATCCACTTTCATCTTGACTGCTATCCTCCATGCTTAATTCTTTCATGGTAAAGCCTGCAATATACTGCTCTCCATCTTTTAGCAGAAATAATTTTTCTTGCGTAGGAAAATTCTCTTTAAGGTCAATGAAATCCTTGTACAACAGATACCCATATATTGCACTCGCTGCAAACAAGACAATATTTACAACAAAGAATACCTTAAGTATTGTCCTGAAAATCTTAAAGAAAAATGCCAATACCACAAATGCTATCCACACTATGAATAATGCAATAGGGATTATGATTAGAGGTTCGACCATTTTATTTGTAAATATAACTTAGTAAATATAGTTTAGTTTATAAGATTTTGCGTTCATAATAAAGAAATAAGACAAAGAATTACGAAATATTGACTTAACATCAATTGTTATCTGGATTCTGTCTTTGCTGTTCGAATGCCAGCAAAGCATCTGCAGATGCAGGATCGATTCCGCTAGAACACTCTCTTTTATAGATATCCAAAGAATTCCAACCACGACCTCTTCCTGAGATAGGAGCACCATACTTAACTATCAAATATCTTTGCTTCATACTAAACCCTTCACATCCCATTAATAAATCAGTGACCAAAGCTGTAATATCTAAATAAGCATTCCCTCTATGGTTAAATAACTCTCCACTTCGTTTATATTTCCATAACCTATGATCTTCATACACACTTTCATAAGCTGTATCTTTAACTTTATAGTATTTTCCAAATATTAAATCATTTTCAAGAGTGACTACGTATTTGTCATCATAGTTTGGATTAGTTACTAAAGTTTCATCTGCAGTTGATAAATCACCAGAGTTGATAGAAGAATCTATTAGCTGATCTATGCTTCCTTTAGCTTCATTTGTTAAAGGATATCTAAATCTTATTCCTGGATCAGTTATACATTTTTTTATTCGTGCCATAGTATAAAGCTTAGTTTAAATGATATATCTAGAAAAAACTAGCATATATTTATAAATCTTGCTAAGAAATCACTACTAAATAAGTACAGCATTCACTATACCATCCTGTCCAGGCCTGGAAGTAATTCTTGCTTTTCCTTTCTCTGTCTGGATTATAGCGCCTTTAGTAAGTATGTTTCTCCTAACAAAAAACCTGTTAGCTGGATTATCTGTTACTATCTGTATTTTTGCCTTGAAAGCCTTTTTGGTTTTTGGATCGATCAGGTTTGCAAATTCAATAGATAGGGGCTTTACTTTAATGTTGCCGCCCATTGTCCTTAAAACATTGAGCTTTGTAACGCCTGGCCTTGGCAAAGTTGGCAAGCTTCCTGTTTCATACTGCCTTTTCTTTCTGAATGCCTTAAATCTTCCGCCACTTGGCTTTCTTAATGATTTTGCATGACTTATGACCATTTTCTTTCCCTCACTTCTTCTGCCAGCTGTAGCTTCTCATCCTTGCTGATCTTCCATAACCGCAGCTTGCGCACTTATTCTTTCTTATATGGAACTTTCTGAAACCGCATCTTCGGCAATATATCATGTTCTTCTTGCCAGACTTCTTGCCCATTGATGCTGTTCCTTTTGACATTTTTTCTCACCAGATAAGTTATATCCAAATAAATGTTATAACACAATTTAAGCTAATGAATTAAAATCAACTTTAATTATGCTGTTGAAATAATCGTTATTGTATCCCCTCTGATAAATACAGTACCGACTTTTCTCACAACTTCACCGTTTGATCGCTCTTCTGCATCATCTAACACAACATTGATGTGTATGTCAAATGCATTTAAGCTTCCGATAAATTGCTTGCCGCCTTTCAGCTCGACAATTACTCTCTTGTTTCTTGCCCTGTTCAGAGCATCTAATGGTCTTGATTGTTCCATACTTGCACCTCAAATACAATAAAAAATGTTAATATCCATAAAACTGCTGTCTTATATTTAAATGTTTTCAATGAAATACGATATTTATTCCTTATTTTAAGGATTTTACCGACCATTATAACCTATTTACCCTGGCTTCACCTTTCTTATCATAGCTCATGCCATAGCTGAATTTAGGTTCTGACTTTTTGTTGCCTTTGAGCTCATCTAATTTTAACAAGATTTCGTCTTTTCTCTTGTAATCAAGATCAACTGCTTTTTCATATGAAGCAATGGCCTCTTTTGTTCTTCCTAGTTTTTCATACACGATGCCAAGATTAAAATGTGCGCGTCCATTTGTTGGACAGAGTACAAGTGCGCTTTGTAATGATGCAATCGCCTTGTCAAACAATTTCAGTTTCTCAAATACAGCGCCAAGATTGGTAAGCGCATTTATGTTTTGAGGATCAATAAGCAATCCTTGCTGCAATGCTTCAGCAGCTTCTCCAAGCAGGTTCATTTTTGTATAGCAGACACCTAAGCTGAAATATGCGTCTTTGAATTTGGTATTAGCTTTCCCAACATCTTGTGATTTTTTCTCTTTATCTTTTTCACTCAAATTTTTTTTATCACTTTCGATTGCTTTTTGGTAGCATTCTACAGCAGCGCTATAATCTTCCAGATTCTGGAAAGCTTCTCCCATGCAATGGAATGCTTCAGTAAAATCTTTCCTTATGCTGAGTGTTTTTGCCAGCAATGCAATAGCTTCCTTATTCTTACCGATATAGCGGTAGAATGTTGCAAGCTCAAAAAGAGCTTTTGCGCTGTCTGGATTTTCTGTAGCCTTTGTTTCCAGAAGATTGAGATACATGGCTAATTTCTTCTCTTTGCTCTCCTCAGAACGCTTGAATTTGAAATGATGGATAGGAACATCAGCTGCATATATTTTTCCCGCTGCTTCATTAATGGAATATTCTATAAGCTCATGGATGACGTTTCTAAAACGGAATTCTTTCTTATTCCTGAAAAGCCTTGTCAATCGAGAAGGAACCCAGCCAATATAGCCTTCGCATTCTTTATATACATCATTTCCGCGATATTCAAAAGCTTCCCTGTTGAATTCGTCTGTGTAGCTTCTCTGCACAAAACTAAATCCGGAATATTGCTTATAGATTTTGTTAGAGATAAAATCTTTGATCTTAAAATGGTCTTCTTTTGCAACAATTTCATCTGCATCAATGATTAATATCCAGTCACCTGTTGCGTTTTCGATTGAGAAGTTTCTTGCTGCAGAGAAATCATTTGTCCATTTGAAATCATGCAATTTTAAGTTAGGGAAAGTTTTTTTAAAGTCAATTATAATCTCTTTCGTCTTATCTGTTGAGCCAGTATCTGCTATCACTATCTCATCTGCCAGCTCTTTTAGTGAGTTTAGGCAGTTTGCTATGAACTGTTCTTCGTTTTTGACGATCATGCATGCGCTTAGTTTTACCATAGTTTAGCTATAATTAAGTTAATATTTATATGTTTTGTTGATTCTATTTCAAAAGATTTATAAAAAGTCCATAGTTCTAGATGATTATAGCGAGGTGGAGCAGCCAGGAGTGCTCGATGGGCTCATAACCCATAGGTCGGTGGAAGTCCATAAAAAGGACTGCCGAATTCAAATCCACCCCTCGCTAGTCAAAAATATCTGCTTGAGAGGAAGATTTTTCTTTCAAGCAGATTTATTTATTATCCAAGATTTTCTTTGAAATAATACTTTTTAATTTTATTAAGATGCTTCGGACTCGAGAAATTTATTTTTTCTATCCATAATTGTAAGTTTTGAAATCCGTTTAAATCCAGCCTGCTAATTATATTAAATCCTTTCTTAAATCTAGGATCAAATATCTGGCGGTTATAACTTTCTACAACTTTAAACCCCATCTCTTTCAATTCTTTAACAACTTCTTTGATCAACTTTTCGCTTGAAGAGGAGAGGCTGATTACAGGATAATATGGCTCTTTTCTATACCTTTTCTTAAAGCACATGCAACCATCTGTGTCAAAGAGACCTCTTATAAAAGGTACGAGAAATTCTCTGTTGTCTTTGAATATTTCAGGAATTCCTAATCGCTGATCTTTTTTACCTTTGATAAGCCCAGTCTTTTCTGTCAAAAATATAAGCAATCCTTTTGAAACAACAACAAAGCCGTAAGTTGTATTTGTATCCTGCAACCGTATATTTGGCATAAATCCAAATGTTTTGTTGAAATATGGACCTATTACTTCATGATAAAGCTCTTGCTCATCTTTAGGATTCCCCACTATTTTTAGAACACAATCTTTTTTATCTTGTCTTTGATATATGCTTCCATCTCCAACAATTATCCCGCATAGATACGCTAATTCTTGAGAGAGCTTATTAGGTAATTTTAGTCCTTTTTTTAGATCATATCTACTAAATTTTATATCTGTTAAGTCAAATTCCATTTTAATCATCCTCCAAACTTTCATCTGGTTAAGTTTGGATCACTCCCAGAAAAAGATGATGAGCAATACTTCGTAAAAGAATTTTGCTAGCAGGCAAAAGGCTTAATTTGGAAGTTTTGCGTATCGTTTTCTGTAAAATAGAAAGATGTTCTTATTTATATACATTGCCTGTGTTTGTCCAGTGCCGAAGGAGAATGTCCAGTGGAAAATAAGGAGAATTTGTCATTTCTACCCCATTTCTTTTCCATATAAACAATAAAGTATAAATATGAGTAAACAAACTTAAACAAGTTACATAAAAAATAATAATCCATTAGGATAATATTAGATTTATACTAAAAATGAGGTGTTGATTATTCCGCGCGGTAGACCAGTGCATTCTGTCATTCGCCAGAACATAGTTGAGATACTATACTTCTTTGGTAAAGGCTATGGTTATGATATATATAGAATCTACTGTGACCTGTTTCCAAAAGTCACCTTAAGAAGCATCTACTATCATTTGCGCAAAGGCGTCTCTCTCGAAGAGCTAAAGGTCGAGAAAGTTGTTGTTGAGCAAGGAGATTATTCCTGGGGCACTCAAGTGGAAAAGATATATTATTCGCTCGGCAAAAAAGCGCAGCCTAAGATGTTAGATATAGTTAAAAAATATTTTGATGATAAAGAAATCAACAACGCCGTAGAAATCAGCAAAAAGTCAGAAAACAATAACACAACAGCTGAAACTAAAGTTATGCTAAAAGAGGTTTTAGTGCAATGAGAGACAGAATTAATAAAAACGCAAAAATAGGATTGCTGTTTTTTGTGATATTAATAGTAATTGCTTTAGTAATTTTGCCAACAATTATCCTTAGTTCTAACCATGATGCTAATAACTTAGCAGATAACAAAAAAAACCAGATTAATTTACTTAACGCAAAAATAGAGAAGATTGGAAATGAAAAATTAGGAGAGATAAAAAAGTCAGAATTTTCAGTCGCATCACAGGACGATAACAATAATAATAAAAATAAAAAATTATACATACTCCAGTTTGCAGACAGCATTAGAGATGAATGGAAGCAAGAGCTGGAGCAAAAATTCAGCTTAAACTTCAACAAATACATCCCTAATAATGCATTCTTGCTAAAGATAAGGCAAAATGATTTAGATGCGATTGCAGAATATGATTTTGTCAACCAGATTGTTGAGTATAAAGCAGAGTATAAGTTATCTCCTGAAATTGATTCAAATGCAGGCACTAACAACAATAATGACGCTAATTCTCCCTCTTCATTTAGCGTAGAATCTTCATCATCTTCACCTGTTAAAAACCAATATAGAGTGATCGTTGCTGATGGCTCTGATGTTGATGATGTGAAATTGCAATTAGAACAAGCTGGAATAAATAGTATTATTGCATCCAATGATATGATTTTAATAGACGCAGATTCAAGCGAATTGAATTCAATAACTAATTTACCTGAAGTCGAATGGATTGAACCGCAACCAATATATAAAATCCTTAATGATAATGCTTCTGTTATAATTGAAGCGCCTACCATCTGGAATACTTATAACTTAAACGGCTCTGGGCAGATAATTGCAGTAGCTGATTCTGGCATAGATACAGGTGTTGATTCAAACACAACAATTGGTGATATACATCTTGATTTTGATAATCGCATAGGCACAATATACAATCTATACGGCTCTGGCGCAAATGATACAAATGGCCACGGAACTCACGTTTCTGGAAGCATAGTTGCAAATGGTAACAGGAGCAATGGGCAGTTCAAAGGGATGGCATTTGGCGCTACTTTGATCTTCCAGGCAATCGGTGATGATGAAGGTAGCAGCACTGTCTATCCTCCAAATGACCTGCATAATCTATATGCTCAAGCTTATAACACCAGTGCAAGACTGCACAGCAATAGCTGGGGCGGATCTGGACAGACTTATGGTGATGACCCACGAAATACAGATGATTTTGTCTGGAATTACAGCAACATGGTTATTTTATTTGCTGCAGGCAATAGTGGTGCAGGTAGCACAGATGGCACAGGCGGAACATTAAACACGGTGGGAACACCTGCTATAGCAAAGAACGTAATAGCTGTTGGCTCAACAGAAAATATAAGAGCCAGCAAAGGAGCAGGCTCTGATAATATAAATCATGTTTCATCTAGCAGCAGCCGTGGTCCTGCAAATGACCAACGCATCAAGCCAGATATCGTTGCTCCTGGAAATCAGATTGTCTCGACACAGTCATCTTTATCAGGTTTATCTGCTTGTAGTAGTGATTTTGAATCAAATGGAAATTACTCTTATTGCTCAGGAACAAGCATGGCAACACCTATTGCAGCAGGCAGCGCAACTTTGGTGAGACAATATTTTGTGCAGAACAGAAGTGTCTCTGACCCAACAGCTGCACTCATTAAAGCAGCATTGATAAATGGCGCAGTTGATATCGGATATGGAATTCCTAGCAACCATAGTGGATGGGGAAGGATAAATCTCTCAAATACAATGTTTCCTGCATCTCCACGCAAGATAAGATTCTCTGATAATGCCACAAGATTCAGCACAGGAGGCAACTGGACTGCAACATACAAAAGCAATAACACAAATGTGCAGCTCAAATTTACATTGGTCTGGACAGATTATCCTGCAGCCTTAAGTGCAAGCACTCAATTAGTAAATGACCTAAACTTGCTTGTCACAATTCCAAACGGCTCGATCTACTTTGGCAATAATTTTGTCACACCATATAACTCATCTCTTGATACAGTTAATAATGTTGAGCAAATAACAATTAATTCTCCTCCAGTAGGCGATTACTTTGTCAATGTCAGCGCAAAAAATATAGCTTTAGGCTCTGGCAAACAGACATTTGCTCTGGTGGTTTCTGGTGCGATTGATGATGTAACTCCGATAATCAGTTATGCAGCATCTTCTCCTCCAGATAATAATGAAACACTTATCAATTCCACATTGATCAATATAACTTCAGATGAAGAGCTTTCTGTTGCATTGCTGGAATGGAATGGCACAACAAATTATACGATGACGAATGGCTCTGGAGCTAGAACCCATTTCTATTACAACGTAACTAATCTGGAGGATGGCAATTATACCTATAAGGTATTTGGAAATGACACCGTCAATAATTTCGGTGTTTCTGCGACTAGAACAATACAAATACATACAAAGCCTGTATTAACTTATGTTTCATCTACAGTTGACAATAACTCTAAATTCCCTCAAAATTTTACTCTCATAAATATTTCTGCAAGTGAAGCATTGTCAGTAGCATTGCTTGAATTCAACTTCACAACTAATTACACCATGATAAACGGCTCTGGCACAAGAACACATTTCTATTATAATCTCACTGGATTAAACAGCAGCTCCCTCTGGAGAGTAAGGATATTCGCAAATGATACTGACAATAACTGGGGAGTAAGCGAGCTTAGGTTCTTCGAAGCAAACAATACTGCGCCTGTTATCACTACAGTGTCTCCAAACTCAACAAATTACTCGATGAATGAAGGAGAGAGTGTTACATTCAGCGTCAATTACACTGACCTATTTAATCCGACATTTAATATAACATGGCTGCGCAATTGGACAAATGTAAGCTCTCATGTTGGCATAACAACAACGCACAACTTTACTTTCTCGCCTAACCATACACAGCCTGGCTTCTGGAACATCAGCATATTAGTCAATGATGGATATGCAATCGGCATAAGAACATGGAACCTGACAGTCAATACTGCTCCTGACCTTACACTGATTGCAAACATCACAGTCAATGAGACTCAGCTTGTCAACGTAAGCACGATAGTAAATGCAAGCGATGCAAATGGAGATGCTATAACCTATTATTATACTTCACCTATAAATGCTACAGGCTTTTATCTCACAAATTACCAAAGTTCAGGAATATTTAATGGCACAGTCACTGCAAGCGACGGTATCTTTAACACATCAAAAAACTTCACGCTCACGATAAATGAGATAGAAGATGATGACAATGATGGAACTAATAATTCAGCTGACCCATTGATAGGCAACATCTCATCTGTGACAGCAACTACAGTCTCAGTTAATATTACGGTAAACAGCACGACTAATCTTACGCAAACATTTAATGGCTCATTGCCTGTTAAGATACTCAACGGCAGCAAATTGATGTTTGAGTTTAATTTTAACTTTTCAAAAGGCAGGTTAAACCTCTCTAACATGGTTATTGTTACCAGATCTGCAGGAAATTTCTCAGGAGTATTGATCCGCGGTTTAAATTTAACTTTACAAAACCAAACTAAAACAGTTTATCTTGATAATGTAAGTTCACAAAACTCTGTCTGTATAAATGATGCAGAGATCACTGCATTAGCAAATATATCTGCAGCATGCAGCGGTGTAAATGAAACACTTGTAACATGTGATGGCATAGTAACTAGAGGTTACAACTGCACTGCCATCGACTCTGGGACAAGATTTCTTGTTTCTGGCTTGAATCATTCTGGTGTTAACCAGCAATGTGGAGATGGTGATGGAGACGGCTTTGGAACAAATTGTTTGGCAGGCCCAGACTGTGATGACACAGACTCAAGCAAAACTACAACTTGTACAACACCTAGCCCTTCTTCAGGAGGAGGCGGTGGTGGAGGAGGTGGAGCAACGCCACCTACATCATATACTGTAAGCATATTAGCAGTTCCACAGGCAGTTGATCTCAAGAAAACAGACAGCATCATAGTCACAAAGAATAACATAGATTATAGCATACAGGTAGCATTGCTCTCAACTTCAAGCGTTGATTTCACTATAACTTATGGCACTAGATCATCATCTCTTACTTTGTTTGACAAAGAAACTAAGAAAATAGACCTGGATGGGGATGGTGTATTAGACATACAGCTGACACCTGAAATCATAACAGGAAAAGTAAAATTGACTTATAAAAATGCAATTGACCCAACTTGCTTTGATGGCATCAGAAATCAGGGAGAAGACCAGACAGACTGCGGAGGACCATGCATCTCCTGTGAAGAGATATTAAAAAAAGTAAGAGAAGCAGAAGCAAGGGAAGCAGAGGAAAAAGCTAAGCAGACAAAGAATAATACTCAAGCTGCACAATCAACGCCTGCTGTAACTGCCAATGAGGATATCCAGATCAAAAATATTTCGGATTCAATTTCAAGCGAAAATGCAAAGATAAGAGAAGAAAAAGCGACAGAAAGCGTATTGTCTAAATTAACCAGAAAGATCTTGCCTAAGGATGAAAAATATTCCGGCAACAAAAGGATAAATACCCTAATTTTTGTAGCTATTATTGTGCTTATGCTGCCTGTATCGATCTATTTCTTTTTCATGGTTAAAAGCAAGTTTGAAGATGAGATAAAAAATGAGCTTGAAAAATTCAGAGTGCATAAAGTGCATGAAGATTTAGAGCAAGTTGAGAGATATATAGAGCATGCGATCGAAAAGGGAAGAGCAGAAGAATTGATCAGAAGCCAGCTCCAGAAGATAGGATGGAGTGATGAGCTTGTGGAAAATTCCCTTGCAAAAGTAGAGATCCTTGGCCAATTAAAGGCAAATGATGAGAAAGACCCTAGAAAAAAGTTCGAAGAGCTTGAAAAATTTGTCGAGCAGCTGTTTGTCCAGGATAAGAGCGAAGACGAGATAAGGAAGCATCTGGAAGAAAATGGTTGGAGTAGGGAAATAGTAAATATTGTCATCAAAAAATATGACATATTACAGAGCATCAAAGCGCATAAGATAGACACGCATGATGAAGATGCAAAGCATATACACGCATATATTGAATATGCTATAAGCACTGGCAAAAATGAAAGCGAAATCAAAAAGGCGCTCAAGGAAGCTGGCTGGCCACAGCATCTGGTGCATGACGTATTTAAAGAAAAGCAGATCCAGAAAGAGCTTGAAGAGCATAATGTGCATCAGGTGCATGATGATGTTTCGCATCTGGAGGATTATGTCTCCCATGTATTAGACAAAGGCAGAAGCCATGCAGAGATAAAGAAAATTCTTACAAAAGTAGGCTGGGACAAGCAGCTGGTGCATGACACGATACAGAAGAAAAAGAAGTTATAACAAATGCATAATTAAAATTTTCAGAAAAGCCACAGCCTACACAGCCAGTAAGTGGGCGCAAATCTAATTACACATTCTAAGTTGCGACGGGCAAGATCATCTAAGGACATTGCCATCAATATAACACACAATGCTTTTCTATTTTCACATCCTACACTCTAAACGTAGAGGTTTTGCAAAATCACTTTTAATCATTAAAAGTGATTTTCAAAAGGAGGAGCAACTCTTTGATTAAACGAGATAGTGCCCACGGCGTGTAGGCTGTGGCTTTATTCACAGAACCAGAATATCATTCACATTCAGCTTGCCTTTGCTTACAGTATTCGCAGGCAATTCAATAACATATTTTGCTTTCTTTTTTGGGAAATAGAACCTGAATGGCTTGAAATTCTCTTTTATTTCGACAATCCTTTTTTTTCCTTCATCATCCTCATTGAGATACAGCACATCTATCGGATAAAATACAAACCACATGTGCAATGGTACTTTCTTTGGCTTTTTCAGTTCAAATACCAGTGCCTTACTATTGTTTTTTCTAGAGAACATCAGACCTAGGCCTTGTGAGAAACTGCTCTTGCAGTATTTTACCTCTTTTATTCCAAGTTTTTTTAAGCTTATCTTTTTCAGTTTTTTTTTCATCTTTCAAGATTTCTTTTCCTTTCTCATCTCATCAAATATAACTTCTGCGATGTTAGCATCCAAAAATAAGAATAGGTGTATACCAGGCGCACCATATTTTTTCAACTTTTTGCATAGCTCAACTGTAAGCTCAATGCCTTTTTTCCTGAACTCTTCTGGGTCTTCTATACCACTAAACTCTTTTTTAATTTTGCTGGGGATAGAAACCTTGAATTTTTTCTCAGCCTGCTCAAGCTTCCATCTTGTGTCTAAAGGCCAGATCCCTGGGATAATTGGAATTTTAATGCCTACATCCCTTGCTTTTGCTACAAAGATCCTATACTTTTCTGCATCAAATAACATCTGAGTAATCGCAAAATCAGCCCCTTCCTCTACCTTTTTCTTAAGGTATTCAAGGCCTTTTTCATAGCTTCCATCCTTATCTTTCTCTTCAGGATGCGCTGCAACACCGATGCAGAAATCTGTCTTGATTCCTTCTCTGTAATTTTCTAATGTGCTGTCATACTTCTTTCTTGCAATGTATTTTCCGCTATTAAGCTTTTTGATGTCCCTTACAAGCTCATAAGCATACTTATAATCTCCTTTCAATGTTTTGCCAACGCTATGTTCTGTGAGATCAGGAGGGTCTCCCCTTAATGCCAATACATTTTTTATTCCGAAATAATATTGGTCAACAAGCTCATTCTCAACCCTGAATGAATCAGCTTCTCTACAAGTATAATGCGCAACTGAGGTTATGCCGAATCTTTCATGTGCAAGACAGCAGATAGGGAGAGTCCCTCCGCGCAAGCTTCCTCCTGCGCCTTTTGTGACGCTGATAAAGTCTACTTTGATCTTTCTCAAAGTCTCTAAAGCATCTAAGACTATCTTGAGGTCTGTCCCATTCCTTGGCGGCACAAGCTCAACTGAATAAGTAAATTTCTTCCTTAGCAGTTCTGTGATCTTTTGCATGATTTCAACACCTTAATTAAGTTTATATTATTTTTTTGCGGTTAACAATTTAGTTTTTTTGTATTTTTTACTTCTTATTTTTTACAATTTCTAATTATAATTTTTATCACGATCAATTTGCTACACATTAAAATACTTTCCCTGAGGATGATAAAACACTATAGCAGATACGCTGGCCTCAGGCTCCATCATCATGCCCTCTGTCAGATTGACTCCAATCTTTTCAGGCTTTAGCAGCTTGAATAACTTTTTCTGCTCGTTAAGGTCAGGGCACGCAGGATAACCATAGCTCAGCCTTATGCCCTGATATTTTGCCTGGAATATCTCATTCTTTGTCAACTGCTTGTCAGCTATTCCCCATAACTTTCTCATCTTCTTATGGACTATCTCAGCAAATGCCTCTGCGCCTTCTATAGCCAGCACCTGGATGATATGGGATTTTAAGTATTCCCCATTTTCTCTTAATTCTTTTGCTTTTTCCATAATACCTTCGCCACATGTTGTTACAAAAAAACCTACGGTGTCTCTGGTTATTGTATCTTTGCCATGTGTCTTTTGCCTGATAAAATCACTTGCGCAAAGCTTTTCTCCTGATTTCTGCCTTGGAAATGGAAGCACTTCAACCAAGTTTTCATCTTCATAGATATTTATCCTGTTCTTTTCAGAATTGCACTCAAAAAATTTATAGATCGCTCTTGGATGAAATATCTGGTTCTTGAGGATGTATTCTTTAACTTCATCAACCTGCTTGGTAAGCTTTATGGCTTTCTCATCTTTGCTTTCAATTAATCTAGGATATGAGCCTTTCAATCCCAGATGCTTTGTATAAAGCATGACTGGGTTGATGTAATCAAATATCTCCATTAGGTCATAATCTTCGATAATATGCTCCTCAAAATCTTGCGGCTTCAGGACTTCAGCATCTTGGATTGCAGGGCTTCTTTCTGACCCTTCTATCTGCACAGCAGAAACTTTTTGTTCAGCAATTATGCTTGCAGCAAGAGCTTTTTTATGGACTTCATCATTCTTATTCTTGAATTTTTCAAAATCATTTGTTATTTCCTTGACATGGTTCAGACCTTCCATCGCATCTTTTGAGTAGACAACTATATTGCTGTACGCCGGAGCTATTTTTCCTGCAGTAAACTTGAGTGTCAGAGCAGCTCCACCTACAAAAATAGGCACTTCTATGCCTGCTGCCTTTAAGTCTTCACATGTTGTTACCATCATATGCGCAGATTTAACTAACAAGCCGCTTAAGCCTATAATGTCTGGCTTGTGCTCGTGATATGCTTCGATTAATGCTTCAGGAGGAATTTTGATCCCAAGATTAACTACTGTGTACCCATTATTGTGCAGGATTATCTCCAGCAGATTCTTTCCAATGTCATGCACATCTCCTTTTACTGTTGCAAGTATGACTTTAGCAGATTTTCTTCCTAACTTTTTTTTGGTAATATTTGTATCCCCCTCTATTTTCGGCATGAATTTTTCCAGATGCGCAACTGCTGCCTTCATCGCCTCTGCGCTCTGCAGCACTTCAGATACGATCAGCTTATTGTCGTTGAACAGTTTTCCAACCTCGTCCATTCCTGCCATCAATGGACCATTTATTATGTCTAACGGCAAAGATGTTTTCAATGCTTCATTTAGGTCATCAACAAGCCATTCCTTTGTGCCATCAACAATGTATCTTGCAAGCCTCTCATTCAAAGGCATGTCTTTTAAAGAAGATGCTGAGGTTTTTGCAAATGAATCAGATTTTTTTCCTCGGTAAAACTCGACAAAAGGCGTTACTGGATCATTTCCCTGCTGATAAAGAAGATCCTCTGCCAATTTTCTCTCATTTTCAGGGATAGAAGGATATCTCATCAATTTTTCAGAATTTACGATTGCAAAATCAAGGCCTGCTTTTGTTGCATGGTACAAATAAACAGAGTTAAGCACTTCTCTTCCTGAAGCAGGCAGCCCAAAAGAGACGTTGCTTATCCCAAGTATGGTCTTTGCACCTGGAAGCTCTTGTTTTATCTTTCTTATCGCCTCTATAGTTACTTTTGCGCTGCTTGCATATTTTGCATCTCCTGTCGCAATAGGAAACACAAGCAGGTCAAAAATTATGTCATGCCCTGAAAATCCCCATTCCTGTGTAAGATAGTTATAAGCTCTTTTCGCAATCACCAGCTTTTTCTCGACGGTTGTTGCCATCGCCTGCTCTTTATCTTCATCAATCGTGCCGAAAATAAGGGCAGCGCCATACTTCTTCACAAGAGGCATCACTTTTTCTATCCTCTCTGTGCCATCTTCGAAATTTATCGAATTTATTATGCACTTGCCTTGGGATTTTTTTAATGCGATCTCTATGACTTTAGGGTCAGTTGAGTCTATCATCAACGGAACTTTTACTTTTTTCGTGATAAGGTCAAAGAATTTAGATGTGTCTTCAGCCTCTTCCCTGTCTGGATTTGCAAGGCAGATGTCTATTATCTGTGCGCCAGTTTTTACCTGAGTTTTTCCGACCTCAGCAGCAATCTCAAAATTTTCATCGCATATCAGCTCCTTGAACTTTCTGCTTCCTATGACATTGGTGCGCTCTCCCACGATTATTGGCCTGTTGTCATCTTCTGCAACAAAACATTCTGTCCCTGAGACAGCAGTTCTTGAGATATCTGGAATAATTCTCTTGTGTTCAAAATTTCTCTTATCTGCATCAAGAATCTTCCTTATCTCTGCAATATGCTCAGGCGTTGTGCCGCAGCATCCTCCGACTATGTTTACCCATCTCTTGTCAGCAAATTCCTTTATCTGTAAAGCAAATTCTTTAGACTTCAGAGGAAAAGTTCCATCTTCCAATGGCAGACCTGCATTTGGATAGCAGATGGTATTTGTCTTTGCGATTCCTGAGAGGGTTCTTATATGGTCAGTCATAAGATCAGGACCTGTTGCGCAGTTCATGCCTATGGCTGCAAGGTTGAAATGTTCGACTGAGGTATAGAACGCTTCAATGTCCTGCCCAGCAAGCATCGTGCCATTGCGCTCAATAGTTGCAGACAGGAATATAGGGAGTTCTTTTTTTAGTTGGTGTTTAAGTTCAGCATTAAGCCTTTGGATAGCGATCATCGCAGCTTTTGCATTAAGAGTGTCAAACGAAGTCTCAACTAAGAACACATCTGCTCCACCTGCTGCTAATACTTTCGCCTGCAGATAGTAAGCATTTTCAAGCTCATCAAATGTTATGTTGCCAGTAATAGAGATTGTCTTGTTTGTAGGACCGATTGATCCTGCGACAAATCTTGGATGAGCATCTGTGCTAAACCTGTTTGCGCATTCTTTTGCCAGCTGTGCAGCTGCCTTATTGATCTCATACTCTTTATTTTCCAGACCAAATTCAGCCAATGTTATTGTGCTTCCTGCAAAGCTGTTTGTCTCGATGATATCTGCGCCTGCCTTAAGATAAGCCTCATGTATGCTTTTTACAACATCTGGTCTTGTGATATTAAGATATTCATTGCAGCCTTCATATTTATCTCCTCCAAAATCTTTTGCAGTTAAATTAAATGCCTGTAAGCAGGTACCCATGCCTCCGTCTAAAAGAAGTATCTTTTCCTTAAGCAGCTCTCTTATGTCAGCTTTTTTCAGTATATTCTTGCTTGACTTTTTATCTGCCATCGTCAACATTGGTTGATATAATTAAAACATAATTAATATAATTAAAGCATGATTTTATTCCTGCACTTTAAATGCATTTTGTTTTATAATAAGCATAATATTTTATGCCTAAGGCTAGAGATAGCCTTTCCAACCCTCATTTATTAATATTCTTGACTAGAATATTCCTATGAGAATAATAGAGTATAAGTCTATTACAGAAAATAATCTTATTGAGCAGCTATCTATGCTGTGCTCTTCTCTCCCTAGAGATCAGATGCTTCAGGTTTTCAATCTCACTCATCAGCCTCAATTTCTCCTGATCAGCCTGGAATATTTGTTTTGTAAATTTAGTCAGCTCAAAATCCTCTGCTTTTATCTTTTGGGAGATGGAATTGAATTTATTTATCTCAGAAACTGCTTTTGCTATATTTACGTTAACCAAATCCAACTCTCTTTTCAGGTCATTATAGCGATTGACATCTGTCTTTAATCTGTCAAGGCCATCTCTTACTTCATGATCTGTGTTTTCCAATAGCTTCTGGTGCATCCTTGTCTTCTGCAGCTTAAAATCCTCAACTTCATGCTGCAGTTCTTCTCTTAACTGCCCAATATTCTCAGCCTCTGTCCTTAATTTCTCAAGGTGCATCTCATTGACAAGCTTAATCTCATTTAAGCTCTCACGGAAATTCTTGTGCATATCTACCAGATCCTTTGACAGGTCGCCGATTGCTGTTTTCAGAATAGAAAAATCTTCCTGCATCTTGGTCATCTGACTATTAACTCTCTCAAATTCCTCTGTTGGGTGCATGATCTGTTTTAGCTTCTGGAGCATAAGCTTTACCTCTGCCAATCTTAGCATATTTCAATAAGAAGAAGCAGGTGTTTGTTTTTATGTTTTACGGATTTTAAATGTCATAATTGATTTATTGCAAATAAATTTTTAAATAGCTAGCCAAGAATTGATCTTATGGTAGCAGATTTGGTGGAATTAACAAGACAAGCATTTGAGCATGAAAAAGCTAGATGGGATAGTGTTAAGGATACGCATATTTCCGGCAGAAATCGCCATGCTGTATGGCGTGCCATGGAAGAAACAAAATTTGAGTATGCTAAATCTATGCTTGATAAAGCTCTTGAAGAAGGTGTTTTGGAGTTTTTTGGCAAAGCGCGTGGAAAAGAAGTTTATACTAATAGAAAAATGATAAATGCATTTACACAAGAAGGCACTGGTAAAAGTCAAATGCGTGAATATCAGCCAGGCTCATTATTTTTTATTGTAGAAAAATTCCATACGGACCCAGTACATGACAAATACACTATAGTTTATACAGATGGTGCCTTGAAGCCAGAAGACCATAAAATTTGGAGTTTAATCCCTTGGAAAAAACAGAGGAAAAGAGTATTACATACAGTAACTCATAATGTAGACGGGATTAATAGACAAGACGCTGCTTATGGAAACTTGATGTTTCTCTTTGGCGCAATGCATCTCCTATATAGTTATGGGAGAGATCTCCTAAATCCTCCAAAGACTTCTGCAGACTTCTATGCTGGAATGTTATTATATGGTCTTGATGCAGTTTTAGCTATAGGAGGATTTGCATTGATTGCCCGTGCACATCCTAGGCCAATGTTCAAGGTAGAGCATGGAAAACAAGATTCGAAAGTTGTAAAGATAAATAAATTTCAGGATGATAATGCTTTGTATATATTAGACTCAGCACTTACTGGCTATAATGGAAAAGCTTCTGGTTAAAAAACACCTAACTAGAAATAATAATAATAATAATAATAATAATAATAATAATAATAATAATAAGAGAGATAGAAGTAAAATAATAACAGATACTAATCTCTACACAGGACATACATTTCCCTGCTTTTTAGTGAGCAAAAAGTTCTCCTTGAAGTCAATAGGCGCATCTATTATCCAGATGTTTTTCTTATCGTCAAGAGCTTTCTTCAGTATTTTAGAAAAATCTGCTGTCTTATTCACTCTCACTCCTTTTAATCCAAAGCTCTCTGCCAGCTTAACAAAATCAGGGTTGGTGAAATCAATGCCATAAGAATGCCCAAATGCATTATGCTGCTTCCATTCTATCATACCATACTTATTATCGTTAAATATCACAACAACAAAAGGATTACCTAATCTCTTTGCTGTCTCAAGTTCCTGGACATTCATCAGGAAGCCGCCATCTCCGCAGATAGCAATCACTTTTTTATCAGGATGCACTAATTTTGCTGCAATCGCACCTGGCAAAGCAACACCCATTGACGCAAGAGCATTATCTATTATGCAGGTATTTGGTTCGTATGCTTCGTAATTTCTTGCAACCCAGATCTTATGCGCGCCTACATCGCTGATTAAGATATCAGTATTGCCCATCTGCTTTCTTACTTCGCTCAGGATATACTGAGGCTTAAGAGGAAAGCTTGTATTTTTTTCTTCCTTATCATAGGTATCAACAATTTTTTTTCGCAGCTCAAAAAAGTATTTTGTGTCTTTCTTTTTCTCTCCTTGCAGCCTTTCTTTCAATGCTCTCAAAGTATTTGAAATATCTCCCACAACTTCTATAGTCGGATTATAATATTCTTCAACTTCGCTTGGAGTGAAATCTATATGGACTATTTTCTTGTCTTTTTTAGAATTCCAATTGCTTGCAGGAATCTCACTCTCGTCATAGCCTAAAGTTATTACCAGATCTGCACGGCTAAATGCACAATAGTAAATATCTTCTTTATGCAATCCTGTGTTTGAGAATACAGACAAAAGAGAGTATTTGTTTTTTGCTCCAAGTGCGCCTTTGCCCATCTGTGTCTGGACTGCATGAATTCCAAGCTGTTCAACAAATTCTCTCAATTGGTTAGAAACCCTAGTCCTCATGCTTCCATTGCCTGATAGTATTAAAGGAAATTTGCTCTGTCTAATTAATTCAGCTGCCATGTCTAAAGCTTTTGCATCTGCGCTTGGTCTTCTGACCCTATTTTTTTGAAAAGGTGTACCATTGACATCGTGCTTTGCAACATCTTCAGGCAATTCAATGTGAGTAGCGCCTGGCTTTTCCATCTCTGCAACCTTAAAAGCCTTTCTTATGACTTCAGGAATCACAGATGCTATGTAGATACTTGTATTCCATTTTGTTATCGGCTCAAATGCCTTTACAATATCAACAAACTGAAAATTCTCTTTATGTTTTCTATGCACTCCTGCTTGTCCAGTTATTGCAACAAGAGGCGCATGGCCTAAGTTAGCATCTGCAACTGCAGTCATCAGATTTAATGCGCCTGGACCTAATGTAGATAAGCAAACTCCTGCTTTTCCAGTCAGTCTTCCATAGATTGCTGCCATGAAAGCTGCTCCTTGCTCATGCCTGCAGTTGATGAATTTAATCTTGCTCCTGCTTAAGCTATCTAACAAATCTATATTCTCTTCTCCTGGTAACCCAAATATGTATTCAACTTCCTCTGCTTCCAGGCATTTTACGAATAAGTCTGATGCTTTCATTTCCTCACCTTAAAATTTCAACTAATCATAATAAGCATTATCTATTTAAGTTTTATCTTTAAGTTAAGTATTTTAATGTGACCTATCTCTCATAAACAATTGATCTTTTGTCAACTTTAAGAATTACTATACTGTTTTTAGGATAATCTATCCTATACAGAACCCTATAATCTCCAACTCTTATCCTAAATACACCATGCTCACCAACTATACTTGTAGCGTTTTGGGGCACTGGGTTATTTGGCAATATGGTTTCAATCTTTGTAATTATTCTATCCGCTATATGCTTATCACATTTGCTTAAAAATTTTTCAGATTGTGAATCATAAACAATAAGGAAACTCATAGTCCCAACTTCTTTCTTAGCATACTTCCAGAAATTAGCTTGCCCTGCCTTTCATTTTTGTAGCTCTCTTCAAGAACTTTTTTCTCATCAGGCGTTAATCGAGAATCTTCTATGTACTGCATGATATTAGTGATATTTCTTTCCATTACATCTAATTTTGTTAATATTTGTTTTTGAAATGTTTCTGCCATTGTGATAACAATTAAGCATAACAAATATAAAAAACTATCGTAGAATTACGGTTCCCTGACATTCACTATCATCACTTTGAGCTCAGTCATCTCTTCAATCACATACTTAGGACCTTCTCTTCCGAATCCGGAATTTTTTACTCCGCCGTATGGCTGATTATCCACTCTATAAGTAGGTACTTCATTTACCATAACTCCGCCGACATCTAACTCATTGAAAGCAAACATTATCTTATCGATGTCTTTTGTGAAAATACCAGCCTGCAAACCATATAAGCTGTTGTTTGCCCTCTTTATTGCATCTTTAAAATCCTTATATTTTTGCAGTACAACAACAGGTCCAAAGATTTCTTTTATGCAGACAGAGCTTGTTTCAGGGACATTTGCAAGAATTGTAGGAAGGTAAACGCTAGAAACATTTTTATCTCTTTTTCCGCCAAAAAGAAGTTTTCCTCCATCTTTTACTGCCAGATTTACCCATTGCTCAACTCTCTGTGCATTCTGGACATCGACCATGCTAGCCACATCTGTCTTGTCGTTTAATGGATCGCCTACAACCAATGCTTTAACTTTAGTAACTAACTTCTTAGTAAATTCATCAAATACTTTTTCATGAACGTAAATTCTCTGAACAGAGATACAGCTCTGTCCTGCAACTGCAAATCCTCCGATACTTACGCGAGAAGCTGCTAATTCAACATCTGCATCATCATGCACAATTAATGCAGCATTGCCGCCTAGCTCAAGAGTGACTTTTTTCTTTCCAGCCTTATTCTTTAAGTTCCAGCCGACATCTGCGCTTCCTGTGAAAGTTAATAATTTGATCCTTTCATCTGTTATCAATGGCTCTGCAACACTTGTCTTACATGGCAAGACGCTGAATATTCCTTCAGGCAAACTCTGATTTTCACCAATTTTGATGCTTTCAAATATTTTTGCAAGCTCTAATGCGCACAAAGGAGTTTTAGATGCAGGCTTTATTATTATAGGATTGCCTGCTGCAATTGCTGCTGCAACCTTATGGCAGACTAAATTAAGCGGAAAATTAAATGGTGTGATTCCAGCCACTGGTCCGATAGGGAATCTTTTTACAACAGCAAATCTTCCTTTTGTTGCGCTTACAATGTCAACAGGAAGCACTTCTCCTGGGATGCGCTTTGCCTCTTCTTTTGCGATAGTGAAAGTAAGGATTGCCCTATCAACTTCTGCCCTAGCATCTTTTATTGCCTTGCCGTTCTCTAATGTCAAAATTTTTGCAAGATTTTCTTTGTTCTGCTTTAACGCGCATGCAGCTTTGCCAAGAATCTCGCTTCTTTCAAAACTGGAATATTTTTTTGTTGTCTCAAATGCTTTTACTGCATTAGAGATTGCGGTTTCAACATCAGTCGGCTGCGCAAGAAATACTTTTGCAATAATGTTATTTTCATAAGGAAATATGACATCAATTACTTCATGAGATGACCTCCATTTTCCTGCTGCATAGAACTTATATTCGCCAAGATAATTTGAGTGAGATTTCTTTGGCTGCTCAGCAATTAATCTGAAGAGAGAGTCTTTAGCTGATCTAATTGCAGCATTTGAGCTAGCTAAACTTGACTTAGATTTTTTTGAGCCTTTTGGACGCCCTCTTTTGGATTTAGCTTTCGACATAATTGGTCCAATATTTTCCGCAATTGTACGGTTATTAAGTTATATATTTAATAAGTATTAACTAAATTTTATTACTATCCAAATAATACTTCCTACCCCTCATTTATGTTATAATACTCTAGTTAGAATTACTTGTTTATTAATCTTTAGGAGGAGTTTTAGTCATTAAAAGGTAAGAAATGCATTTATTTTTTTGCTCACAATAAAATTTTTAAAGCAGACATACTTTTCACTACTTTTAAAAGAGGGATTGTGAATAATTAGGGGGTTTTCATAATAATGGTAAATAGTTATAATCTAAAAGATCTGGTATATCAGTTAAAGCCAAAAGCTGAAAGAAGACAAAAGCCATTAGCAGATGATGAACTAATGGCTTTCGGTAAGATGTTTACAGACCATATGTTTCTAATTGATTATAAAGACGGTAATTGGATAAATGCAAGAATTGTACCGCTTCAAGCATTGCAAATACATCCCGCAGCAAAAGTTTTGCATTATGCGCAAACACTTTTTGAAGGAATAAAAGCATACATGCATCAAGATAATGAAGTCTATTTATTTAGGCCAGATATGAATGCAAATAGAGTAAATAGATCAGCAGATATTTTAGCAATGCCAAATCTCCCATTAGAAATTCAAATAGCGGCTTATCATGCATTGATAGATGTTGATAGGATTTGGGTTCCTAGGCAAGAAGATGCTTCTTTATATGTAAGACCAAATATGTTTGCAACTCAAGCAGAATTTGGTGTTTCACCAAGTACAACTTACACTCTTTGCGTTACATTATCTCCAAGCGGACCATATTATCCAGGAGGATTTAATACCCCAATAAAACTTTTGCTAACAAGTTTGTATCATAGGGTCGCTAAAGGTGGAACAGGCCAAGCAAAAGCAGGTGGAAATTATGCTGCATCATTAAGGCCATTTGAAATCGGAAGAAGATTAGGTTCAAAACAAGTATTGTTTCTTGATGCTTCTGGCATATATGTAAGTGAAACAGGGGCAATGAATATTGGTACAATTGATGCAGATGGTCAGATTGTAACTCCTCCTTTTACAGATGAAGTGTTACCAGGAATAACAACAACTTCAGTGTTAGAATTAAATGGCAAACACAAATTAAAGGTAATACAAGAACCAATAAGATTAGATGAAATGGTTGAGAGGATATATTCAAGAACAATTACTGAAATGTGTGGTTTTGGTACTGCTGCATCTGTTAGTTCTGTAGGTAGAATTATTTTAGACACACATGATCCACTTAGTGCAAAATTATTACAAGAAGAGAAAATAATTATGGAAGATGGACAACCTACATTGATAATAGGCAATGGCGAAGTAGGAGAAATGACTAAACATGTATATACTGTATTAACAGGAATTCAACGTGGTAAGATTCCTGCACCTGATGGCTGGCTGCAGAAAGTAGAAAGAAATTTTTCTGATTAATATTAATTTTTAAGTATAACTGCACACTATTTCCTTTTCAACACTAGATGTAGAACTCTTAGTAATCATAGTTATATTATTTTTATTCATGTTATTCTCACTAGTAACAACAAACCTTCCATCTTTCGCTTTCTCCATTATATCCATTATTCCATCGACAGTATGCACTGTATTCATTGCCTCTCTAATTCTAGCAGCGCCTTCAATGCCTTTAGTGAAATGCTGCGCCATAACTTTCAGCTTTTGCGCAGAGATTATCTCAAATTTTTCTGCTAGCTTTGCATACTCAAAGAACATCTCAAATTTATCTGGCGAAGTTCCCTCGAGAATCTCCATAAAGATGCCAGGATTTGTCATTGCAGCTCTTCCAACAAGCACAGCGTCGCAATTAGTCTGGTTAATGATATCTAAATAATCCTGTCTTGTCCTTATATCTCCATTACCAAACACAGGAATATCAAGCGCTTCTTTTACTGCGCGAATATAACTCCAGTCTGCCTTTCCAGAATATCCTTGCGGCACAGTCCTGCCATGCAGAGTTAATGCACTTGCTCCAGACTCTTGTATTATTTTTGCAATCTTGATTGTCTGTGCATAACCTTCCTCACTATTCTCTCTATCTGCCCTTCTCATCTTTACAGTTATTGGCACAGAAGAATTTGCTACCATTGTCCTGACAATCTCACCTAATTTCTCAGGCTTTTCTAATAATGCAGCACCTGCACCAGTGCAAGTTACCTTATGGACAGGGCATCCTAAGTTTAAGTCAATCAGATTTACTTTGTCCTGCAAGATCCTGCATGATTTTGCGATACTATCTAATTTTGTGCCAAATATCTGGATGCCAACTGGCTTCTCTTCTTCTGCAGTCTTTAACATCTTCATAGAGTTAGGAATCTCTCTAGATATTCCTTCAACATTGATGAATTCACTGTACACAAAACCAGCGCCGTACTTTTTACAGAGAACTCTGAAAGCTACATCACAGATGCCTGCCATTGGCGCTAAAAATAGGTTGTTCTTTACGGTTATGTTTGCGAACTTCATATTATGGAGAAAAAAGCACGTGTTTTATATAAATATTGAGGAGAAAATCATCCATAAAATTTAAGCATTTGATATAAAGCATCTTGTGCCTGTGCTAAATACATTTGCGCCTGAACGTTATGCTCTCCAAACTGAGCAGCAATGCTTTGATAAAATATTCCAGCAGTTAACAATAAGCTTGCTAATCCGCTAAAGTTTGTACCTGATTCAGTTCCAGGTGCAGGTACAATTCCCATACCTTTCACAGAATATAGTCCTGCATTTACAATTATTGCTTTAATCTCTTGTTCAGCAGGAGCTGCATCACCTAATGCACCCGGTGTTTTAGGATGTAATCTCATCTGTTCTACTCTTGCAATTGCCCCAGGATTTCCAATGCCACCTGTTCCAGGTGTTTTTGCTGCACTTATTCCACCATCTGCCATATTAAGAGATAGAACTTATACCTCATTTAAAAAACTAACTTAAAAAATAGAGTTTTTCCAACCTAGATTGCACTTACCTAACTTCACTGACACCATAACCTACTGAATTTGTTACAACTCCATAACCTACTACGTCTTCTATAGCTACTACAACTCCTACATCTGCCCTCTCAAGATACCATATTCTGCCTTAGTATAGGCATAGCAAGATTTATATACCAGTGTCATATAATTGTATATTGGGGGTATAAGTAGAACTTTCAAAGTTTTTCAAGATATGTGATTATGCTATCACTATTTTAAGTTTAAAAAATCAAAGATCACCCCTAAAAAACTAGGTGAACAACATGGTAATACTATTTGATCAATTCAATCTGCCAGAAGACATATATGATATAATCTTTTCTACTGAACAGCAGGACATAGTTGGTAGGATGCTTATCAACACAATGAAGCTGAATGGCGGCGTTATGAGCAAGACAGAGATGTCTTTGTTTGCAACAAAGCTTCATGAAGGCAATCTTATTGTTTCTGTGCCTCAGGGTCCTGGACCGATAAAGAAAGAGATAAAACTGAGCTATAACAAAAGACAATTCTATGATAGAATCTTAACACCGATGAAAAGCATGGGTTTGGTTGATTATGATCTATACGCAAAGAACTACAGGATTTCAGACAAGTTTAACAAGCTGATGATAAAGATTGGGCTGATGTGGTTAAGAGAAATAAGGTAGAGATAAATAAATTATTTATTGTTGGATATTTTTCTTATATTTTAACTTATTTTTGCATAACCTCATTATTCTCTGTACTTTTCTCTTTTCCCTTACCTTCCACTTCCTTCCTCATCACATAATATGTCAGTGCTCCGCCTATCACTCCACCTATCAGCAGATAAAAGAAAGAGTTCTGCTTGAGAAGATCTTTAGTATTGCTTGAATCAATTACAGGAATCTTTTGGCAGGTATATCTATAATCACAATAAGAATCTCTTTGGCAGTCTGTATTTTTCCTGCAGTCTCTTGTTGCAAAGCCTATAAACCACCAAAGGAGAACTATAATAAGTATTAACGTAAAACTCCAATGCCCGAAGCCGGAACCTTGCTTATGCAATCTATTTTTGCTCATCATTTACCCCCTAAAAGATAGAATAATATAGAACCAATTAAAAATTATCGGTAAAATACAGTTCTATTTGCTTAATTGTAGCATAAACATTATTTTCTCAGCCAGTCAGCTTCCTCATCATCAAGCTCAAAATATTCTGCTAACTTACTGCCCATCTCTTTGTTTTTCTTGAACATAATCTTGTAATAATCCATGTCCTTGACAACCTCTTTCACAGAGGAGTGTGTTGCACCAGCAATCTTCTGCGCAATCGCTTTTCTCTTGAGATATTTCTGATTAGCCATCCATATCTTTAATATCCTTTGCGTTGGCTGATACTGGACAAACTTAGCGTATTTCTCTTTTTTGGAAACTGCAATGCCAGCAGTAAGTAACTCACTTACATAGCTCAAGAATCTCCAGTGCTGCCATCTGCTGATGCGACCATACATAACATCTGCCCTGCTAAGAACATCATATGCTCTAGCAAGGTCATCTGGCTTGTCATATTCTCTAGGAAGATTCTCATCTATCCACAAGAATATCTTCTCCATATCCTCATCTACATTTTCAAATGCGCTTAAAGCAATCTTAGGATCAGTTGTCTTGAAAACTTTTACCAATGCTTGCAACATGCTCTCAAGCTGCCTTCTTCCACCTAACTCCTCTAAACTTTCTTTAGCTATTTCTCCAGTTGTAGATAGAAGCTGCAGATCAGTGATTGCGCCCCTTAAATCTCCTCCAGCTCTTCTTGCCAATCCCTTCAAGGTCATCTCATCATATTTTATTTTCTCATTATCGCAAATCTTCTTTAGAACATTATAAACAGTAAGATACTGCAATTCCTGAAACTCAACCAATTCACATTTCTTTCTTATAGTAGAAAATTTCTGGTCATAAGGAGCATTTGAAGTGATAATGATAGGATAATTAGTTGTCTCAATAAGATCCTGTATTGCTGTTAACCCTCCTCTATCTTCTCTTCCAGCAACACCATCCAACTCATCTACCAAAAGCAGTTTTTCCTTAAAAAATAAGCTACGCTGCGCAGAACTATGCCCAAGAACTGCATTTATCTGCGACTCATTCCTGAAATCAGAAGCATTTATCTCCAGCAACTCAAGATTAAAGTCATTTGCAAGCGCATAAACTGAGCTTGTCTTTCCGCAACCAGGAGCGCCATAAACAATTAAAGCTCTTTTTTTTGCTTTGGTGACAGTTTTTCCAGACTTGTCTTTGCCTTTAAAATTGAGGACAAAATTCTTCAATGCAACTACTGCACTATCTTGCCCTTCAATATCTTTCAGAGATTTAGGAATATACTTCTTTGTCCAAGGAAGAGAATCTTGTTTTGTATTTTGCATAGTTATAGAAATAGTTGCATCCTATTTATATTTTACTTATTAATCACCTAGATATAGAATATCTTTCAAATTTTTAAAATCATAATCACCACTAATAATTTTGCATTTCAATTCTCTCTGTTTAGCCACTAATATTGCATCCATTAACCCAAACTTAGGCTTTATCTTCCTTATATCATGTTTGATTTTTGCTGCATTAATCCATTGGTCCCTAAGAACAGGAAATATAAGTGAATTACTAATAACTATATTATATAAACTGTTAAAATCTGCATTATTTCTAAGTGCATAACCTCTTAATTCAGCCAAACTACATTCCATTGTCACAAATTTATCTGCTTGAGAGTCAAATAGTTTCTTTAATAATGGTGCCTTTTTGCCTGCTTGAAAATATTCTATCCATGCATGTGTATCTACAATATATATCATTACCAAAATTCCTCATGACCATCTTCTTCTTTTACGTATTTAGGATATCCTTTAAGTATGCCAAAGCCATCCATCCTTTTGGTTCTTATAATGTCAATTCTGATTATATCTCCTTTATGTATACCATCATGTTCGGAAATCTCTCTAGGAATAATAATGCCCAATGAATTCCCCCATCTCTTTACCTTGACTTCAGCCATTGACATGTACATCACCTTCGTAGTATAATTAGTTATACAGATTAAGTATAACTAATATTTAAGGTTTTCTGTAAATTTGACAATAGAATAAGCTAATCCACAAAATTTAAATCAAACAGCGTGTTTTATCAGGAATATATGGAAAATAACACATCAATCAAAGCCGTCATCTTCGACTTAGATAATACTTTGATAGACTTCATGAAGATGAAGAGATTGAGCTGCGAGGAAGCTGTTTCTGCAATGATAGACGCAGGATTGGATATGAAGAAAGAAGATGCACTAAAAAAACTTTTTGAGCTATACGATAAATACGGCATCGAGTACAAAGACATCTTTCAGGTGTTTCTGCAAGAAAATACAGGCAAGGTAGATTATAAGATACTTTCAAATGGAGTGATTGCATACAGAAGGATCAAGAATGGATTTCTCTCACCTTACCCTCATGTCCAGAACACATTGATTGAGCTCAAAAAAAGAAACTTAAAGTTAGCTATTGTAAGCGATGCTCCGAGATTAAGAGCTTGGCTGAGATTAGCAACAATGAGACTGAGTAATTTCTTTGATGTTGTTGTTACATTTGATGATACTGGCCAAAGAAAGCCAAGCAAAGTGCCATTTGAAGCAGCAATCTCCCAGCTCAGATTAACGCCAGAAGAAGTCCTGATGGTAGGAGACTGGCCTGAAAGAGATATCCTCGGAGCAAAAAGCCTTGGCATGAAAACTTGCTTTGCAAAATACGGCTATTCATTTGGCGTTGCGCCAAAAACAGAAGCAGATTATGAAATTAGTGATGTTGAAGAGCTGCTGAAGATAGTTTAAATTATCTGTTCTTATCAATTCCTTTTCCTTTATTACCAATAATATTTCTTTTATTTAGGTTTAATTTTACTAGGTACTTTTTATTTTTGATCCATCTTACTTTTTATTTCTTTTTTAAGTTTACTTCCTTCCTCTCTCCTAATTATCATTTCTTCTTTTTCTTCTTACCACTATTTTTCTTAGTTATCGATTTATTATAACTATCTTCCAATGCTTTTATCCCAGGCAGTTCCTTGCCTTCAAAGAACTCAAGAGAAGCTCCGCCGCCTGTACTGACATGTGTAAATTTACTTGACAATCCAAATTTCTCAACAGCAGCAGCAGAATCACCACCGCCTATGATTGTAGTTACTCCTTTCCCAGTCAGCTGCGCAAGATACTTTGCAATCTCTTCTGTGCCGCGAGAGAATTTCTTCATCTCAAAAACTCCTAATGGCCCATTCCAAAGCACTGTTTTTGAAGTTTTTAGAATCTCTTTATACTTATCTATTGTTAATGGTCCAATATCCATACCCATCCATCCTGAGTCAATATCTTTTATTGCAACAGTATCAGTATTAGCATTTTCATCAAATTTGTCTGCAACAACATTATCAACAGGCAAGATTATTTTATTTGCATCTTTACTAACTAATTTCCCAGATTTTTTTAATAAGTCAGAAGCAACCTCTATCCCATCTTCATCTACTTTTGAAGCTCCTGTGCTGAATCCTTGCGCACGATAGAAAGTATATGCCATTGCACCGCCAATCAATATTTTGTCGCATTTAGCCAAAAGATTGTCAATCAATTTTATCTTGTCAGCTACTTTTGCTCCACCTAAAATTGCAATAAATGGCTTATCTGGATTAATCATCGCTTTGCCCATCACTGTCAGTTCTTTTTCGACCAAAAACCCAGCGCATGATGGTAAGAATCTAGTTATCGCATGTACAGATGCATGTGCCCTATGGCTAACTCCAAAACCATCATTTACATAAACATCAGCATAGCTAGCTAATTTCTTTGCAAAAGCTTCATCGTTCTTCTCTTCTTCAGGATGAAAGCGAAGATTTTCCAATAACACAACCCTGCTGTTCTTTGCATCTGGCAGTTTTATATCAATGCAATCTTCTGTAAGCGCAACTTTCTGGCGAAGCAATTGCTCAAGACGCTTTGCAACCGGTGTCAAGCGATATTTTTCAACAATTCTTCCGTCTGGCCTTCCAAGATGCGACATCAGAATAACCTGTTTAGCACCCTGCTCCAAGACGTAAGTTAATGTAGAAAGAGATTCTTTAATGCGCTTATCATTTGTGACATTCAGATTCTCATCTAAAGGGACGTTAAAATCAACTCTCACAAGAACTTTCTTGTTTTTGAAATCAAAGTCTTTTAATGTCAGGAAATTTAGAGATAATTTTAGATTTAATTTGGAATTTAATTCTGCCATAGTATCACCTTTTTTAATAGATTATTAATTAAATACTATTAACAATTATTTAATATATTTATTAATTGCTATTATTAGGTTATATAGAAGTTAGTTATTAATATGTTTTTATATTTTTCTAACTTTATCCCTTAAATTGCCTATGCCATACTTGTCCATCGCAGCATAAACTTCATCTCTTGATGGTTCTCTCTCCATCTTTGTAAGTATGACATTGTAATCTATACCCATACGTTTTTTTATCTTCCTGTTTTCTTCTAATAGTTTATCTAATCTTCGCCTATATGGATCCAGCTGTCTTTTATAGTCACCCAACAATGCTTGCAATCCAGCGATTTGAGCTAATGCTTTTCTTGCTTTTCTTTCACTGCCCTTAGGAATATAGAATTTGGAGGTGTCATAACCTCGAGCAACAAGCATAGGTTTAAGAATATCAACTATCTTAACTGGATCATCTGTTTCTCTGTTGAATTCACCAATAAATCTCTGCAGATTTGAAATCTGCTCTCTGTTGCGCAGATATTTGTGGACATCTTCTGGAATCAAGAGATACAGCCTGTTTCTCTGTTCGACCAACTTTAATATCTCATCATGGCCTGTGCCAAAATATTCATCAAAAGCTCCTGCCAGCAAAAACATGCTAGCTTGATCAATCATGAAGTGGTGAAACGTTGTGTCTATGGTATCGCCTATCTTAAAATTAGGAGGCAAGACTCTAAACGGAATTTCTTGGCCAAGATTGCCCATAAAAATCTTACTGTCTCTCGCTGCCCTACTTTGCCTGACTAACTCAGGATACATTATCTGCCTGCATACTAGATCAGTTACTACCTTGTCAACATTATTGCTAAAGAAATCTGTTTCATATCCCTCCTGCTCTATAAAATAATGTACTACAAACTTTTTAACTGCTGCATCCAATGCAGAAAAATCCCTAAATGCTTCAAGCATAGAATTATATTTACCATTATAATCAGATTTCTGCATAACAACACCCTCTATGGGCAAATTACCATCATCCAGGACTTTCTCTATGCCTATTATTTTTGCAACAGAAAACGTATCATCTATCCTGTGCATAAATTGATTTAGGATTATGTCTCTTTCCTGCACCAATTGTTCGCCAGGACCTTCATACTCTCCTCTTTCTCTGTCATCGATGATAGCAACATCACTGTCTTTGAAACTTTCAATAAATCTCCTCATCCCAGCCCTTACTTTCCTTCTTAGCCAATAATTATAAAATAAGCCGTTTGGTGTCTTATCATTAAAATCATAATCTTTAAACTGAGGATTGATTGATTCAAGTTTTCTGTACAATTTCCAGTCATCAGGCGAAACCCTATCCTCCCATTGGTTGCTTACATTTGTGCCGCCTTTCAGCCAGATTCCTATCGTATCAAGAGAGATAACTTGTTGCTCTCTAGGTACTTTTGCTGTATCATCTACACCATGGATTACCCTGTAAACTTCCTGAGCCATTTTCTCAACATCTTCACTAGAATAATCTTGTAGTTCACCGCCAACTAAATTTTTCATAACTTTATCTTTATCATATTCAACAATCCCAAGATTAGCCAGTCCCTCAATCAGCAACCTTCTAAATCTTAATTCTGACCGAAAGATTTATATATATCAATAAATACTGATAGACCTATCAATAAATATTGATAATAGGATTATATGCTAAAGAAAGACGAATTGCGGACTCTGATGCTGTTATTTAACGACTTAAACAGAAATTTGACTATAAGCGACATTTCAAGACTTTTAAAAAATGGTTATTATCAGGCATATCTGAGCGTTTATAGCCTTAAAAAAAATGGTGATGTGATTCTTGAAAAGATAGGAAATAGCATAGTTGTAAAGCCGAATTTAACAAAGCCCAGCACAAACCAGGCTCTTGCGGAGATGGAAAGAGCAGAAACTGTCTGTAAAAACATCACTTTGAGAATTATCAAGGAAAAAGTCAGGGAGATGGATAATAATTTTGTATGTGTTCTTTTTGGCAGCCAAGTTAAGAAGCCTAGTGAGAAATCAGATATTGATCTATTATTTATCATCCCGAATTGCTCTGACTTTGGAAAGTTTGAAGCTGCAGCAAAGAGCAATCTTGTTGCGTATAACTGCGACATCAATATAACTTCTGAGAAAGGCATGCTTGAGATGTGGAGCGCTCCTAAAAAATTTAATGTTGCTAATGAAGTTTTAAGCAACCATGTTGTTTTATATGGTGCTGAGCACTTTCTTACACTTTTAAGAAAACATTATAAAGGTTAAAAATTAAGATTGCATCATGGACAAGAACAAGATAGAGAAAAGCAGCAAGATAATAAGCAAAAGGTAAAATATAATCAAGCTTTTGCCTAAGATTAAAGAGGATCTCACTCCCCATAATCCCCTAAGCTGATCTGCCCTTTCCTCTTGTTCTCAGGAACAGCAGAAACACTCTCCCCTAACTGCTCTTTAATATTCAAAGCAATATTCTTGCCAAGTATCTGTGACAAACTAACCAAATCTGTCTTCCGAAGATCAGCAATATCCTTAATCCTATTAGTAATTAACCGTCTAGCACGCACCCTACCTATCTGTTTTAACTGCAATAATGCAAGCAGTTCTTCTTTTGCGCCGTACTTTAATCTTATCCGAAGCTTGATTATATCTTTGAGAAGCGGCTGAAACTGCAACAACCTAGCAAGCTCTTCTGCTGAATACAGCAACCAGTCTGCGCTCTCAATATTGCCATACAGCTCTCCTGGTCTTACATTATATTTCTCAAGCAGGTCTTTTTCCTGCGTCTCATTTACCCAGTCCAAAAATAACAAAGAAGTTTTGATTGACTCAAGAAACATATCATACTCATCTTCATACATGGAAGGCAGTTTCTCAAGCAAGTATGGCTCATACTTTAGCATCTCTTGCTGTATCAGCTCATATTCAGAAGCTCTAACACTTAATAATGGCCTCATCTCTAATGTATTGGAAATCATCTGCAGATAAGAAAATTCATTTAAGTTGTAATGTGTATTTTTATTTTTCAAACTTTGCACCTGGACTTTAGCTGCTTTTTGTAAATTAGTAATTAATTTAAATGCAGTCAATGGGTCAATATACAGCTGCGCAACTCTTTTTCCAATCAATGTTGCAGAAATCTTCTCATCCTCTAATTCATCTGCGCTCACAAAATCTTTTGTTGATTGTATCTTAATGAACTCAAATTCTTCCAGCAATGTCAAAACTTTATCTATGACCATAATTAACCTTTCCATATCCCCATACTGATGCGCCCAGAAAGTCCGAGAGAAAAAATCAACAAGCTGCTCTTTGTTTCTCACAAATTCTGTTGCGATCAAAGAGAGAACATAAGTCCTCAACACAGGCTCAACAGCTAGTTTTGATTGGATATCCTCTGGCACTCCGCAAATATATCTATCATAAAGCTCATCTCTCTCTGCTTCATTCTTTGCAATTGCAATTGCTTCTCCTTTGTTATCATATTTTGGTCTTCCAGCTCTGCCAGCCATCTGCAAATATTCTAATACAGGAATCCAAGTCATTCCAAAGCCAGTATATCTGCGCAGATCTTTTAACACTGCTCTATATGCTGGCAAATCTATCCCCATTGCAAGCGTCGGAGTGCAGCATATTATCTTTATCTTATTATTACGAAACTCTGTCTCTATCAGCTGCCTTTGAGCAGAAGTCAATCCTGCATGATGGAATGCAATGCCTGATTTTAAGCAAAGAGCTAACCTTTCACATTGTTTTGTTGGAGTGCTTAATTCATGCAACACATGGTCTGCAAATGAATTATACGCAAAAGCATTTTCACTCCTAACTAAATTTGCTTTCTTCAGATAAAGTGCAATATCTTCAGCAGTCTTTTCTGCGCTTCTCTTGGAATTCACAAACACCAATGCCTGCTTACCAAGATTGATGGTATCCAAAACTAATGCAATCGTTGCATCATCATGGTTTGGGAGCTTTAAAGTTGGCATATAATCACCATAGACATAACTGTTTTATATATTTTATTAAATCATAAATATTATTATTGTATAGCAGATTTAATACGAAACTTTTAAAAACAAACTGCCATTTTAAAGCTTTACAATGGCCTCGTAGCTTAGCCTGGTAGAGCGCTGCATACTGTTAATTATATTAACAGAAGGCGAGTCTGATAAGGCAGAGGTCCCGTGTTCAAATCACGGCGAGGCCACCATTATTTTAATAGATTTTCTACTTTATATACTTTAGCTGTATTTGTCCAGTGCCTCATGAGAATGTCCAGTGGAAAAATCATAATTTGATAGTTGAAATTAATTAAAAAGTGATTTAAGATGATAATAGAAAGATGAAATAAGCCAATTTATTTTATTTAATATTTATTCGCCTAATCTCTCTTGGCTCAAAAAGCTTAATATAGGAGTGATGATATTATACCAAAATATAAGTAAAGAATATATACTGCAACAATATAATAAGAATATTAATTAAGATAACAATACTAATAACAAATTTGAGTCCAATCTATCCAAAGAGGTGTTATCATGGGAATGTTATCAGACTTAGACTTAACAAAACAGATCAAGTCAAAAAAGCTCTACGAAAAGCTTCTTAAAAAATACCAGTATGAGCTTTTAGAAGTCCAGAGAAGGATAATCCATGGCAATTTTAAAGTCATTCTTTTATTTGAAGGATGGGATGCTGCTGGCAAAGGCGGCTGCATCAAACGATTGACAGAAGTCTGGGATTCCAGGCATTTTAAGGTAAATGCAATCTCTGCGCCAAATCCGACAGAAAAAGCACATCATTATTTATGGAGATTCTGGACACACATTCCTGAACAAGGGCAGGTAGCTATTTTTGACAGATCATGGTATGGCCGTGTCATGGTTGAAAGAGTAGAAAATTTTTGCACGCCAGAAGAATGGAAAAGAGCATATGATGAGATAGTTAATTTTGAAAAAGCTTTAGCTGATGATAATACAATAATAATCAAGTTCTTTTTGCACATCTCAAAAGCAGAGCAGAAGAGGAGATTTGAAGGAAGAGAACAAGAGCCTTTAAAAAGATGGAAGATCACCAAAGAAGACTGGCGTAACAGGACAAAGTGGAACAAATATATGAAAGCAGCTGAAGAGATGATAAAAAAAACAAACAAAAGGCATGCTACTTGGAACATTGTCTCTGCTGAACACAAGAGATATGCAAGAATCCATGTCATCAAGACAGTGATAAGAAGATTCTATGATGCATTAGGAGAGCCAGTGCCTGATATGAAGATTGTTTTGAGAGAGCTAGAGACTGAGCCAATGCAGTGAAGAATAAAGAGTTATTTATCTTTATTTTATTCCTATTTATTTTAATCATTAACTTTTTAATTACATTAAAGTTTTAATCTTTTATACCCTTAGATATTCTTCGTCTTTTTTATTATCAATGTGATAATCATCAACGATAAAAACCATGCTGAGAGAACAAAGATGTTATGGCTGATTGCCTCAAATCCTTGGTTGTAAAATACTACTTTATTGAATGCAGCTAGCCCCATCTTTGCAGGGAAGTTTGCTGCTAATACACTTGCAACATTGCTCATCCTCTCTATAGGCAATAAAAAGCCAGAGAAGAATATCAAAAATACAAGTATGAACGCAGTTACTAGAAGTGTTATCGATTCTTTCTTTATCAAGTATGCAAGGCTCATCCCTAAAAATATGAATATGCTTGAGACTAAAAATAAGACCACTAACACTATCTTAATATTAGCAAGGATTGCTATCTTGAACAGAAAGTCTCCTAACAAGATAACTGAAAATAATGGCACTATCATAATTATCAGTGTAGAGATGTAAACTGAAAGAAGCTGATGAAGGAATATCCTTTTTACAAGCTTGATGCGCTGGCTTACAGGCGAATTTATCTCTGCCAGACAGATAAAGCTTGATATCAAAAGAGAAAGAAACAATGCTATCAGGAAGAGTATTGTTGGAAAGATGGTCTGCAGGCTTATAAGGCTTACACCTTTGACAATATTTTTTGCTTGGTTTGGCCCTGTAAAAGCTGCCAATTGCTGTTTGCTGACTTCAGGCACATATGTCGGCTTATTTCTCAACACTATAGGATTAACTAAGCTCTCTGGGTCAAGCTTCTTGATACTATCAAACTCACTCTGGATATTTATTATCTCAGTCTCTGCATTGCTTATCTTATTCCTATAAGACTGGAGCTCATTTTTTATCTCATTTAATTTAGTAATTCCTGAGTCAATTGTGGTAAGCTGCTGCTTGCCTGCGCTGCTTGCAAGCTCATATAATCTGATCTTATTGTCGAAATCTGCCAAATACCTATCAGTCTGCTCATTATAAACATTCAGTTGGTTCTTGATCTGTGTATTCTCATCCTTTATGTATGAGAGGTGTGTCAGCTGCCTGCTGGATGCATTAGGCACAGTACTGGATAAACTATCGACTGCCCTAACACGTATTATCGTGTCATCTGAATACACTTTCTTTTTTGAATCGATATTCTTCCTTAGAGTCTTCATATTATTCAATTCACTATCCATTGATTTTATTGCAGTAGATGCTTCAGATTTTGCGGTTGATGATAATTGGATTGCAGAATCTGCGCCTGAAATGTAAGTATCAAGCTTAGTGTTTGTAGAAACCAGATTTCCTTTAAAATTCTCGAGCTTGTTCAGATTAGTGTTAAATTTTGTTAAAAAGCCAGCTGCAGTTTCCTTTGATTTCTGTTTTTGCAATAGATCTATTGTCGCTTTGATACGCTCTATGATCTCCCAGATGACTGGTTCTCTTGTATTGTCATAATAGATATTCAGGAGAAATGCAGAGCTTTCATTTATGACTTCTATGCATACATATTCCTTGTATACTTTTAATGCAGAAATGCACTTGTCGACTGTATAATATTTTTGAAGATAAAGGTAAGAAAGATAGGTGTCTTGATATTCTTCGAGATTAAACCCATCTACTTGGCTAACTATGCCGATAGGGATTTTTTGCAATCCATTTGGATTGAAGGAGAAGAACACAGTGCCTATCAGCATAAGGGGAAATACTATAAGCAATAATATTGATTTCCAGTTCCTGACAAATCCTTTCAGGATTGCAGCTATCAAAGGTATGGTATTTATCAAGTTGTACCTCTTTTTTTAATTATCTTATTTATATATGGGTCACCTAAAAAGTGGCGACCGCCAATTTTTGCGAGCACAAAGCCATTAACACAGCCAGGTAGGGTCGGGCAATGCCAGCTATTTTCTGAGCAATGAACACATCAAATAATCCAGTTACTAACGCAAATACTTAACACAACGTAGAGGAGACACAACCTATTAAGATTCTAAGCACGTGCTCGCAGGCGGTCGCCACTTTTTAATCAGTAAATATTAAGGTGATACATATGCTATTTAACTGTAGCCATGTTCTTAGCAAACATGTTCTCCAAAAACGGCTCAAGATTCTGTTTATTAACGGTTAATTCATGGACTATCCTATGATTGTTGTAAAACTGACCGTTCTCAACTAGTCCAAACTGGTTGCAGTTTCTTTGGATGTCGTTCAGCATATGGCTTGAGACTATGATTATCTTTCCTTCTTTTGCAAGCTCTCTTAGGAGAGTCCAGATAAATTTTTGAAGCGAGACATCAAGGCCGTTAAATGGTTCATCAAGTATTATTATGTTAGGAGAATGAATGAGTGTAACAGCCAGATCTGCGCGTTTTTTCATCCCACCAGAGAGCTCAGTTATCCTCTTATTTTTGCTGTCTTGAAGATTCAATCTTTTGAGAAGAAAGTCCATCCTTTGCGTTATTACAGATCCTTCAATCTTATACAACTCTCCAAACAAAAAAAGATTTTCTTCCAATGTTAAGTAAGGGTAGAGAGCATTTTCCTGCGGCGAATATCCTATCATATATGAAAGAGGCGCAGGCATGTCATTATAATAAGAGGTTATGGTTCCCATCTTTGGCCTGATCAGCCCTACCATGGCTTTTATGAGGGTTGATTTTCCAGAGCCAGACCTTCCCACCAATCCAAGAATATTTCCGCTCTTAAGGTCAAATGAGACGTTAGAGATGCTGAAACCTCTTCTTGATACCAACAGATCCTCAACTTTCAGGTAAATCTTGTCCATGCAGCCATCAAATATGAAGAGTTATATAAAGATTTGGGAGATAAGAATATGTGGATAGCCAGAGCAATGGCGTACGTCGCCAATGTTGCAAACACAATCTACTCTTCCTGCCAGAAAGTTTCGGAGATTGCAAGAGAGAAACTTTCAATCTAATAACATAGCAAGTGTTTGCAGGCGACGGTCGAGTGAAGAGCAAATTTCTATGCGAAGTGTGGAAATTTGCTTTTCGAGACAAGCCATTGCTCTGCCGTAGAAAAATCAGATATGCACATCCAATTTTCTTTTGTGCGATAGCTCAACACACATCACAATACACTTACAACTACCCCAACCGCTCCCGCAGCTAATATAATCACAGGCTCTGGTATCTTTGTTCTAAAGACAAGAAGCAATGTTGCAAGAAATATAATCACTGTGGTAACATCAACCAATGACTTTGCTGCAAGAACAAATACTGCTCCAGCCAATGCGCCAAATGCAGCTGCAGTGATACCGTCTACAAAGCCGCGAACATAAACATTCCTGCTGATTTTTGCGAATATAGGTGTTAATGCAATCGTAACAATATAGACAGGCAAAAACATGCCTAAAGCAGCTAAAACTGCGCCTTTAATGCCAGCGACTAAATATCCTATAAATGCAACAGTTATAACTATTGGTCCAGGCGTTATCATTGAAACTGCAATTGCATCTAAAAACTGGCGTTCAGTCAGCCAATGGTAATTAGTCACAACACCGCCATATAGGAAAGGCACAATCGCCAACCCAGAGCCAAACACAAACAAGCTGACTTTTACAAAATAGAGGAAGATAGTGAGCAATAAGCCAGAAGAACTTGCAGCTAATAATGATGCTGGGAGGAAAAAAGCCAGCAGGTTTTTGCTAGTTTTTTTGTTTTTATTTTGTTTATTTTTTTTAATAATATTTTTAGTTTTTTTGAGGTTAGTGCCATCTACTACATAATTAGTAGTACGTTTGTATGCATACACCACCATTGTTAGTATGCCTGCTGCCAAAAATGCCCAGAAGTTTTCCTCTCTGGTAACTGCTGTCACAATAGCCAGCACTATTGCAATTATCCATAACAAAGGAGTATGAATTGTATTTTTCAATAACTTGTAGGATCCTTTTGCAATTACCGCAATGACTGCAGCAGAAATACCATAGAACATTGACTGCAGCCAAGACAAGCCATTGAATTTCACATACAAAGCAGATAAAGTAAGGACAATAAAGAATGAAGGCAAAATCAATGCAAGTGAAACAAGCGTTGAACCTATATAGCCTCCTCTAATATACCCAATATACATCGCAAGCTGTGTTGCCATTGGTCCAGGAGCTAATTGCGCAAGAGCCAATCCGTCCTTGTATTCCTGCAAAGAAACAACTTTCTTTTTTTCAACCAAATCTCTTTCCATGTTTGCAGCTAGAGCAATTGGACCGCCAAAGCAGAACGTGCCAAGCTTCAAGAAATAGATATAAAGATCTAGCATGGATCTGTTCTTTAATTTAGATTTAACACGTACCTCTTTTAGCATGATGATAATAAACGCAAGAAGTTAATATAATTTGCGGTGGAGAATTTGAATTAGTATAGAAAAAAATAGATATTCCCCACTATAAGTCAAACACTCACTGGACATTCTCCTTCGGCACTGGACAAACACAGGCAATGTATATAAACAAGCTTGTCTTCTCTATTTTAAGAAAAAGCAAACATACAAAACTTCTAAATTAAGCCTTTCTCTTGACGAGAAACCCTTTTATGAAGTATTTGCCAGAGTTCTCTTTTTCTGCACCCTAAGTTTGAATTAAATTTGCAAACTTAGGAGGTGATGAACGATGAAATTGGATATATCAGAAATAGAATTTAGCCATGTAGATATAAAAAGAAATATTACTTTGCCTAATCATATGTCTGCTGATTTAGCACATTTAATAGGTATTCAAATTGGGGATGGTTATCTAAAAAAAGAAGATAGAGGTAAAGAAGGGTTTGGTTATAAAGCGATATATAGTGGAAATATGTTAACAGAATATAACTGGTATGTTACTTATTTGCGTCCATTAATAAAACAGTTATTTAATTTAGATACAAATGTTAAAGAATCAACAAAAAATACTGTCGAAATAAGGATTGGGTCAAAAGCTATCTTTTCATTTCTAAATCAAGTATGTGGTATAGGCCAGAGCCCAAAAAGGAACATCCATATACCTACTGTTATAATGGATAATGACTTAGAGATAAAAAGGGCATTTCTTAGAGGACTTTCTGATACTGATTTTAGCTTAACATTTAAGAAAAGAACCAGATGTAATGATTATCCTGTTCTTTATCATATGACTTGTGATCAAATATTGCATGATGATATTAGAAGATTATTATTTAGCCTTGGATTTAATAATACAGGAGGATATAGAATAAGTAAAAGATATACAGATTACCATGATTCTTATTATGTGCAGATAAGTGGTAGAAAGATGTTAGCAAAATGGATGGATGAAATAAAGCCTAGCTCTCATAATTTTTTAAGAAGATATAATCAATGGAAAAAACAAGAGGATTCTTATTAATAAAATAAAAAGAAGCGCCCCGGGCCAGACTCGAATTCGCCCAAACATTTCTGTTTGACTGGCGACCTCTAACGACACAGCAACAAAAGCTGACAGTGTTTGCGGTGTCTAGATAGTCAGTATAACAGCATCGTGGTTCTGGTCAGCAGAACTCGCACGCTCTACCGGTTGCTCCATGCTTAATGCACGTCTAAGCTACCAGGGCACTTAACCCAAAGAATAAGCCGATAATTTATAAATGTTGCGTAGAAAAATTAATAAAGATAAGAGGTATTTAGAACAATTACCATGTGGGAAATAAACTACGAGAATCCTTATAAATTGCATATGAGTATAGGCTTAGGTTTGATACTTGCAGGTTTTTTGTTAATATTAACAAATATAATTACATCCCCTGATAAAGTTGCAGTTATAAGCGAAGAGTACCTTAAGACAATACCATTGTTAAAAGAATCAAGCAATTCAAATATAACAGATAATTTAGCACAAACTTCTCTAGAATTACTCAAAAGACATGGTGAATTCATAATTGATAACTCCCAGTTTATTTTGAAAATTGGAATGACTTTAGTAATAGGTGGTTTTTTTATTTTTCTGTTAGGTTATATACCATTCATAAGAAAACATAATAAAGAAATTAAAAAATAATATTAAAATAATCACTTCACTTCTTCGTCATATCCACTAGCTCAATCCCAATCTTCTGAGAAACATCAAAGATTCTCTGATCCCTATAGAACTCTCCAAATACTATCCTTTTGATTCCGGAATTTGCGATCAATTTAAAGCAATTCCAGCAGGGAGATGCTGTTGTGTAGATAGTAGTTGCATTATTATCATTATTATTTCCTTTATCGTTTGCATCTGCATTATCATCTTTATTTGTGTCAGCATTATTATTCGTTCCATTATTGCCTGCCCCATTTATGCTGTTAATATTAACCCCATGCTTTGCTGCCTGGATTATGGCATTAGCTTCTGCATGGATTGTTGCAACACAATGGTCATTCTCCATCATATGACCAGCATCATCACAGTGCGGCATTCCTCTTATAGAACCATTATAGCCAGTTGAGAGTATAGTCTTATCTCTTACGATTACTGCCCCTACATGCTTTCTCTCGCAGGTGCTTCTTGTTGCAGCTTGCTTTGCAATGTTCATGAAATAATCATCCCAGGTTGGACGTGACATAATTAGATCCCCCTCAATACCATCTGATAAATATAAGAGTAATTATTGGTTTATAAGTTTTGTTAATTTTTATTTTTTAATTCCTTTTATCCTACCAAACTCCTTCACAAACTCCTCATAGCTTTTCATAGGACGAGAGCACATTGTACCATAGCAAATATAGATTGTAGGAGTAGATTCTACACTATAACCGGATTCTGCAAGCTCTTTCTTATCTTCCAAAGTAAGTAACTTAACACTTTTGCGCGGATCATATGCTGCAAGGACTAAATTTAATAGTTCCTCAACTTGGTCTTTCTTCTTTGCAACAATTACTATCTTGATTGGAAACAAGTAATGCTCTAATGCAAGCGCATAGCCTGCTGCGTTAAATCCATGATGATTAAAATCATGGGAAAATGCTTTTAATATACCTGCTGCAATCTCAGGATATCCCTCTTTTGATGTAAGCGAGTATAATCTCACTAAAGAATCTGCAAGCAGTGAATTATCCAACAATGATTTATCTGGAAATTGAAGATAGCCAATGTCTTCCTTACTGATTATTCTGTCAGAAAATGCCTGATCATCCTTGTCATAGAAATTTGATTTGACGTAAGCAAATAATTTTTCAGCATCTTCTAAATACTTTTTATCTTGAGTTACTTGGAATGCACCTAATAATGCGCGAAGCATGTATACTTGGTCAATCAGCAATCCTGAATGAGAATCTAGATCAGATGAAGATGGCTTATTCTTATTATCTTTCCTATCTTTCTTGCTGAGCGAATAATGAATAAATCCTGCAGAAACATTGCCAGCATTGCCAGTTTTATTTGTATTGTTCTTATATAGATATTTTAATGCAGTAAGAGCGACATCGGAATATTTTTTGTCATTCAGTACCACAGATGCCCTTAAGAATGCGCTTATCATCTGAGCATTTAGATTAGTAAATATTGTCTTGTCAACATACGGCTTTGATAATTTTTTTCTTTGCTCTTTTGATCTCTTGTAATATTCTTCATCTGCATCCTGGCTTGCATAGAAAACGTTGGTTTTTGCATCATATAAAGTATTCTGCACATATCCTAATGTCTGGATTGCAACATCTTTAAATTCGTTCCCGACAGATTCTCTCAATAACTGGTGCGCATTAAGATAATTTCTTATTAATTCTGCATTGCTTTCTGCCATCTTCTCATAATGAGGCAAAGTCCAGTCCTGAGTTACAGAATAACGGAAAAAGCCCCCTTCTACCTTATCAAAGATGCCTAACATCCCTTTCAATGTCTGTTTGGCAATCTCTGTATATTTTTTATTAGCTACAATAATTGATTCATCTTTGGCTGTATTTTTGCTGCACTGCAATAAAGCAAACTCAACAGCTTCTGTAACTGGAAATTTAGGCTGCGTACCAAATCCGCCAAATGTTGAATCAAAATTTGAAGTCAGAAATTCGCTTATTTTGCCAAGGGTACTATAGTTTAAGGTTATTTCCTTTTCTGAATTTCCTGCATTATGCTGTAACTTTTTTGCCTGCATAGAGCTTTGCTTTGCCTCTGCTTCAATCTTTAATGAGTTATAAAAAGTTGAGACTTGCGCTAACAAATGCAGCATCTGGTCTTTGGGCAGATAGGTGTGCCCAGTGATAACTTTGCCGGTATCTGTCAGAAATGCAGTTGTAGGGAATCCTCCAAAATTATACCTGTCTCTTATATCTGGCCTTTGGTCAATATCTACTTTGATTGCCACAAATTTGGAATTGACAACATCTATTACCTGAGCAGTATCGTAAGTGTCATGGTCCATGCGATGGCACCAATGGCACCAGACAGCAGATAAGTCTAGAAGAATTGGTTTATTTTCTTTTTTTGCAAGTTCAAATGCATTTTTACCCCATGGCTGCCAGTTTATATTTTGCAGTTTTAGATTATCAGAAACAGTATTTGTCTTTCCGGAAATAAATGCCTTAGACTGCTTTTTATTTAGGTCAATTATTTTTTTTACTTTCCTTTTTACGCTATTTTTTTCTGCTTCTTGGTCCATAATATAAAGAAATTAGAAGTAGTATAAAAAAGTATTCGTGTTAGAAATATAATTTAAATTTACATAATTATTAAGAATAATTTATTTTAGATAATCTAATCAACAAACTCAATTCCCAATTGGCTCTCAATCTCTTTCTTTTTCTTGTCTGCGCTTCCGCCTCGTTTGCCGAGTATCTGCGCGCTTTTAACACCAGTAACTATCAGCATCGCTCTAATAGTTCCTTCAAGATCATCATAAATCTGTGCTCCCCAAATAACGCGAGCATCTTCATCTAACCTTTCGCTTACTGCAGCAACTATCTGCCTTGCTTCCTCAAGAGTCATGTCTGGACCGCCAGATATATTTATCAATGCTCCATTTGCGCCAGAGATGTCAACATCCAACAACGGATTAGAAATTGCTTTTTCAACTGCTTCTTTTGCTCTTGTCTCAGAATCACTTTCTCCTACTCCAATCAATGCAACTCCGCCGCCTGACATTATTGTCCTGATATCCGCAAAATCAAGATTGACTAAACCTGCTTTTGTGACAAGCTCTGCTATTCCTTTGACAGCATTAGTCAAGATCTCATCTGCAACTTTGAATGCAGTATGTAATGGAAGATCAGGAGCTAATTCCAGTAATTTATCATTAGGAATAACAATCAATGTATCAACCAAACTTTCTAATCTCTCAAGGCCATACATTGCATTTTCATATCTTCTGTTGCCTTCCATCGCAAAAGGCATCGTAACTATGCCTACAGTCAATGCACCCATCTTTTTTGCGACTTCTGCTACTATTGGCGCGCTTCCTGTTCCTGTACCGCCGCCCAAACCTGCAGTGATGAAGACCATGTCTGCCCCATGTATTGCTTTCTTTATGTCAGCTTCCTGCTCTCTTGCAGAATCTTCGCCTACTTTTGGTACGCTTCCTGCGCCTAAACCATGAGTTGTCTCTCTCCCTATCAGTATTTTTTTTGTTGCGCTTGTGTAAAGCAAATCTTGCGCATCTGTATTTATCGCAATAGTCTCTGCGCCTTCAATACCGACTTCAGTCATTCTATTAATAGTATTATTGCCTGCTCCTCCACATCCGACTACTTTTATTTTTGCTGTCTGCACTGCAAGCAAAGCTTCAAGCTCAGCATCTATCTCATGCGCAGTAATTGCGTGGTCAACATATTTAGGATTAGATTTTAGATCTTTGAATGGCTTAGAAACCTGTACTGGAGAAGCTGATCTTACAGGCTGCAAGGTATGGACATTTGAAGACTGTTCAGAACTGAAGTTACTTTCTGATTGATTGCCTGTAGAATTAACAGTTGGCTGCTCAGAACTTTGCTGTTGGTTAAATTCATCCATGTCTAAACACCTTTTGACTTAACGATATCAAAACAATAATTGATATTAAAATAATAAATGATATTAAAACAATAATAAATGATTACAAGATAAGTATATTTGCCTAATATTTAAAGGTTACGCCTCTGGAATAGTTATTTTTGTGCAAAATTCAATTTCTTTATCTCTGGCACAACATTTCCTAGTTCTTTTTCAATTTCTGCTTTTATCTCAGGGGTAAGCACATCTATCAACTTTTTTTCAATTTTTACTATTGCAGCGTTATTAGACTCTTCTACATTTACGACTGCATTCTTTAAGTCATATTTCATCCGCAAAAATGCCTTGACTTTCTCTGCAGGGCTTTCGATCATACGCGTGACTTTGAGAGTATAGACAACATCTTTGCTTGCAAATGGATGGTTAAAATCAACTATGACTCTTCCTCCAGTGACTGTGGTTATTGTGCCTAAAGATCCGTCAATATTAACCTGCAACCCTGGAACTGGCTTAACCTGGTCTTTTGTAAAAAACTTCAATGGGATTAACTTGAATAGCTTAACATCTTTCTTTCCAAATGCTTCCTCTGGCTTCAAGTCAAAAACATATTCTTTGCCGATTTCCTTGCCTACAAGCTTTTCCTCTAATTTTGGAAGTATCTGCTGGTGGCCGATGCAAATTATATAATCGCCATAAGGCATGTTTGCATTATAGATTCCAGAAGATTTTGCAATTTTCTCATTGCTAGTATCGAAGATAGCATTATTCTCTTTTAATTTAGCTGTAAATTCCAGCTGCACAAAATCGTTTTGCTTTAGTTGCTGAGACATCGTATCACCAGTTTTTTAGTTTATATCAATTTATTTTACCAGATTTTAGATCATATCTGAAATTTATCCGTATTTAAACAACTGAAGCTTAATTTTATTCCCTGCTTTAAATAATTTATGGATTTTCTAAAAAAGAATATTATTTTTGTATAAATAAAACTCCTTTTCTGTTCTTAAATGCCTTATCGCCTGTAACAAAAATAAAATTATTTTCAATCGAGTAGATATACCCTATACAGTCAAATAATGATAAGTCCTCACTCTTATTCTCATGCTGATAATCAACTGCCTTAAATAATATATCCACATCAACATCTTTGATATACGCAATTAACTTATTATACCAGAATACAGAAGTTTGCTTGCCATATCTCTTAAGCATCGTCCTATAGAACTCGACCAATGTCCAATTAGTGATTACAAACGGATGATTAAGTAGCACAGAGTATTTTGGGTTCTCAAAATGTATTTCCCATAATGCATAAGTATCCAAACAATATATTGCCATGATCTGTTTCTGTTAAAAATGTTTGCTCAGATTTTTTCTGGCATCCTTAAGTATTTCTTCAGTAGATTCATTTACCTTGCCTTTCGCAAAGCCAAACATCTCCTTAAGAACATTAGCATTTGGCTTGATGTCAATCATTATCTCCTGATTTTCATGAAGCTTCATGTGCTTTACAATGTCTTTAGGAATTCTCACGCCTAAAGAGTTTCCCCATCTTCTTGTTTTAGTTATTAACATAGTATCACTAATTATACATAACGTATAACTAATATATAAAGCTTGCTTACATGTAAGCAATAGAAGCGATTGATAAAGGATAATTCAGGCAGATGTAAGGTTATAGGCAACAGTTATAGGTGTTTGCAGAAAGGGCGTAAGAGAGCCTGGATGAATTATTTCTTCTGATTATATAATCTTTTTGCAACATAAGCTAAAAGTATTGCACCTAGTACAGCACCAGTGCTTATGCCTACATACTTAGCTGCATTAGATTGTGCTGGCATTTCAGGAACTGAAGTGCTAGTTGTCAAAGTTTCTCTAGTTGTGCCTAGTAAAGGTTGTGGTAAAATTGGAGAATCTTGTGGAACTGGATAAGTTTGTTCGCTAGTTGTACCAACAGATGGTTGAGGCAAGATTGGGGTTTGATAAGTTTGTTGGTTATTAACACTCTCTTCTTTGCCAATATTTAATCCGGCTTCAAGTTCAGATGCAAGTTGATGCTTTTCCTTAATTTTTGCAGCAGCTTCTAATAATAAAGTCTTTGCAGGACCCACATAATTGGCAGGACATTTTAGAACTTCATGAGCCATATCAATAGAATTAATGCCGTTTCCTGTAACTTGACCCTTGCTATATCCTACAATCTCTCCGTAAAAATTAAAATAAAATGCATGACCTTGATTAATTCCATCACTACCAGTAGAAGTCACTAAAGCTAAGATTGGCTCGTTCTGAATTGAATCTAATGTAGCTACGAATTTTTCTTTATCTGAAAGCCCTTCTGGCAAATTCTTGTAAGCTACAGGAAAAGCAAATGCAACACGTCCTAACTCTGTTGAGGTACCATCTGCATTCTGAACCATATATCCACTTCTATCAAGACTCACTGGATTTCTAAGGGGCATTAGAGTTGTATTCATCAGAATTAAATCAGCAAGTTCTTGTACCTCATGAGCAAAATCTACTTTTGCCTGCGTCTCTCCCATAGGAGCAGGATTGCCATTCCCATCAAATCCAAATAGTACCATAGATAGTCACCCTTATTTTACTTGATAATTGCTTCTTATTTTAAAATGTTTTGACCACAATCAGATTAAATTTATTCTCATGATACACAAACCCCATTCCAACAAAACTATACAAAAACAACCCTCACTTAAACACCCTCAGAAACTTGATCAGCTCTTTTGCCTTCTCAAACTCAAGGAATTCGTCTTTCTTTATGATAGGGATATCTTCTCTCTGCTCTTCTTTGAAGAGAGTTGGCTTTTTTCTATCGTAGATAATAAGATTGTCTGCACCAATAATCCTGGAGATCGACTGGAGCTGTGCAGTTTTCCTATCTGCTTTTTTATCGCCTAATTCTGTCAATATGATTTCTTTGTCCAGCTTTGCAACAACATCAAACGGCGCTTTATGAGTCTGTACTGCCTTAAAGCCAAGTGAAGAATATTTATCGCTTATTTCTGATGCATCTGAATGTTTGCCATAGCAAGAATCTGTTTGCACATGAAAAAAAGCATTTCTTTTTTCAGGCAAATTTGCACTAAATATATCTACCTTTTCAAAGATAGCATTTCCAAGCGCATTGAACACTTTCACTGCATTTGTCAGTGTCAGCTGTGAGTTTTTTGTTTCGTATTTTTCAACTGTCTTTCTTGATAACCCAATTTTCCTTGCAAGCGAATTTAGGGAATAGCCTTGAATCTCTCTTGCATGCTTGAATCTTGAATGGTTGATGTTTGCAGTAATTCCAGCCTGATTGCTCTGCAGGAATGGGTATCTATTGTCGATTGCGCTTTTGAATGATGCAAAGTTTAAAGTATAGACACCATGCCTTGTATAGACAACATTATTCTCAAGCCCAAGATGAGCTTTATCAGATATTATGACAGGCGATGCCTGCAGATATGAGCTAATCACTTTCATCTCTTCAATTGCAGAATGCGATAATGAATTCGCATCTTCAATGATTTTGATCAAGAGTATCCTTTCATCCAGTCTTGCAAGAATGTCAAAACACGTTCTTGTGAATGATTTCAAAATATAGCCTTTCCTCAGCAGAAAGATACTCACTTCTTCCAATATGTCTTGTTTCATAACAGAAAATAAAGATGAGGAATATAAAAATGTTTGTTGATAATTTGATTTTTGAGATAGTTAAGTAAGTAGAATTAATTAACCATGTCCGCCGCCATGCGTGCCTGCCATCGCTGGCTCATGATGCTCTTCTTTATGCTCATCTTTTTTATCAGAGCTAAATAATTTCTTATAACCATAATAAAGCCCTAATCCTAAAAGACCACCAACAGCTATCGGCGCATATGCGATAGTTGAACCAAATGCCAGATATGCTGCTCCTGCACCAGTAGCTGCAGATAATGTAGGCATTGCAATAGGCTCCATCATGTTAACTATGTCTGAAATACTGTTGGTTTTCTTATGCTCTTCATGCCCTGCGCCATGCGCATCTCCGTGTGCTTCGCTCATTTTGTTCAAAATCTTTGATATATTTATTCAGTCTAATATCCTTATATTTAAAGTTTATCATTTAATCACTTCTTAGTCATAAAATAAGTAAATTTTATAAATAATAAGCTTATCTCTATTAGACATGGCAAATAAAGGAGCAGTTTTGCTTGACACAAATGTAATCGGAGAGAGAATCAAGTTAGAAGATATTCTTGCTGATAAAGAGAATGATTTTTATGTTGTTCCTGGAATTTTAGATGAGCTTGAAACATGGAGAAAAAAGGAAGAACATGGCATTACTTCTACTTTAACCCATCACAGGCAAAAATCACAAGAGCTTGAGAATTTGGCACGAAATAACAATTACCAGGAGATAGCTGGCTATGTAGAGATTGTTGATGATGAGCACCCAAAAGATACACCTAATCCTTATATTGTGAGATTATTATATGAAGCGTTTAAATCAGATCTGCAGATAAATTTCACTGCAAGGAAAAACCATAGAAAGCTCAAAGAATACTTTTCTGCGCTTTTAGAAAAATATCAGCCTGCGATTGACGCGTTGGTACTGGGAAGCAAGAAAGAGCCAAGAGGGCTTAAGGCAGAAGTTGCAGATGACCACATTGAGATATATGCAGTTGATAAATATTCTAGCGAAAGAATTAAAAAACAGCCAGGCAAGGTCATCGACATAGTTAACATAGATGAATTAGAGAGAGAATTCAGGAGATATGAATTTCTGAAAAGAACGCATGATGACTAAGTGAAACTTTTAGAAAGAGAGCATAAGATTTTTTTCGATGCCATGGAAATATTGAAATACTTTAAGATGCATCCTGAATTAATTTTGGATTATCCTACTGATGCTTTAGTTAAGAGCCATGTGGAGATGACTACTAAAGCAGTTACAAGAGATGTATATGAAAAGCACTTTAAAGGTAGAGAACTTAGTACTATAGGAGCTAGTGATTTTAGAGAAAGGATAAATGCTGAGCTTAGCACAAGATTAGAAGCAAATGGTATGTGGGATGAGACACAAATCAGATATTTGGCTGAAGGCGTGAACAGAGGAATAGCCTTCCTGGAAACATGCAGACGAAAGCATGATGGCAAAATGCCAAGATTGACATTTGTCACTGATGCAAATCTTGTCTCTGCTGCAATGGCGCTGGAAAATGACCAAGACATGCCTAGGTACGAGCAGATAAGAGTGTTTACGATGGATTCAGATATAGCTGAGTTGATTATTCTTAACAGAAAATATAAGATGGATAATGGTCTGCCTGTACCAAAAGTACGCTGGGCCTATAAAATTGAGGACCTAAAACCAGCAGATAAACCTGGAAATGGAAAATAAAATAGTTGATGCATGAATTAACTTTAAATACAACATCTGTTTAGCTTTCTATAGTAAGAGATAACATATAAGAGATAGTATAAGATAAATAAGTTAATTAAAAGATATTTATTAATATCAAAAGAGGAACAATGATAATCACAATCTCTGGAACACCTGGCAGCGGCAAAAGCACAGTTGCAAAGATCATTGCAAGAAAGCTAAAGTTTGAGCATTATTCTACAGGGGATTTTATGAGGCAGCTAGCTGAAGAGAATAAGATGGATGTCCTTGAATACAGCAAACTTGCTGAGAAAGATAGGAGCATAGATGAAGAGCTTGACCAAAGGCAGATAAATTTAGGTATGGAAAAAGATGATTTTGTGATTGATGGAAGATTGAGCTGGCATTTCATACCAAAAGCAATCAAGATCTTCATTGATGCAAATTTTGATAAGAGAGGAGAAAGGATATTTCACGACCATATCAGGAAAGAGCATAATGTGACATTGGAAACAACAAAAAAGAAATTAAAAGAGCGCGAGCAATCTGAGATAAAAAGATATAAAAAATATTATAACATCAATCCTTACGATAAGAAGAATTTTGATCTTGTAGCAGATTCCACAACTAAAGACCAAGAAGAAGTTGCTGCTGAAGTGATAGAGTTTGTGAAGAAGCATTAATATAATAAAAACCAGTGTTTGTCGGCAGTTGCCACTGTTTTCGGATTAATGGTAAACAGCCTTAAACAACCCAAATCTTAATATACTAAAATTGTTTTTAATCTTACTATGGCAGAAAAAATACAGGTTAACACAATATTTGTATTGGGTGTTTTATTTATACTCGCAGTTGTCTTCTTTTATCAGGTTGAAGATACTATTACAGGAGCAAGTATATATTCTACAGATTCTGATGCTCAACAGACCAAAACTGAAAAGTCTTTGAGCTTAGGATTTACTGGGCTTGCATTGATCAGCTTGTTATTTGCAATTTTATTTACAGTTAGGGAAGCATCTGTTTCAGGCATCCGCTCAAAGATAACAAAAGCCTATCATTTCCAGGCAACTGGCAAGAAAGAAAAAGCATTGAAAGAATACCACCAAGTGCTGAATAATTATGTAAAGCTGCCAATCAATGAGCAGCAGCAATTATATCCGCATCTCACAGAATTGTTTGAAGTGCTGCATATGAAGAAGTAGATAATATTTAAAAAATTCTTAATGTCTGAGATTGCATTGAAAATTTCGCTCTGCGAATGTTGGCATCACTCAGCTCTTGATTTTTAATTAGCTCGTATCGTTCAAGCCCCGTAAGGGACAACCCCCTGAACTCATATGCAAGTTATCTGGATTGAGCTTCGTAATTGATGCCAACATACATTTTCAACGCAACCTAATATTCTACTAAATTTAACCCAACTCCCTAACTTATCTTCTCGACTATAGAAAAGCTTAAATATACCAAAGCCTATACTAGTGTATAAATAAATCAAACAGGGGGTTGCTGTTTTAGCCATTTAGTGATTAAAAGCTAGATAGATTAATCTAAACAGTAGAAATCAGGTTTTATTTGTTCAGTGGGGGGTTATTTGAGCTTGTTTTTGCAAATAAATAGATGTTTGCATAGGATGAGTCAAGTAAATTTATACTAACTTTAGTAACTGAACTTAATAAATTAATGGACATATATCAAACATATCACATTCAACGTACTGCCATGGTGGGTTTTGACAACACCTCTTTCCTGCCATGGCGTACATTGACTTTTATCATTAAATCAAAAATAGATTATTGATTCATATATACATCATTTGTTTATATTTATCAAATGCTATGGGGGGTTTGGACAACACCTCTTTCCTTCCATAGCATAAGATACTTTTTTTTCACAGCAACTGCATAAACATAGTGTGGTACAATCTAATGCCAGAAGAACCACTTAACGACACACTAGAACTCGGTGGCAGCATTGTTCTTTCAGGATTCAGAGCTATAGATGGCGCTTCAATGGTGATTCTAAAAAAAGTGATTGGCAACTACGTAAAAAAGATGTCTGAAAGAGCAGAGAAATTTGAGCAGCTGGCATTGACAGTCAAGTCTGTGCATGAAAATGAGAACAGCAAGAAGTTTGAGCTCAATGCAAAGCTTGTTGATAACGGCAAAGTCTTTAATTCTGAGTTTGTTGATAAGAACATATTTGTTGCAGTTGATAGTGCACTGAAAAAACTAGAGAGTGAAAGGTTCAAGTAAATTATTTCTAGCTGAAAAAAATTCAAAATCATAAAACTTTAAATAATCTTATTGCATTTACCTCTAACATGAGCGAAAAAAAGACCAACCAGACAGTCTCCATTGAAGAATACAATACTATGAGAGATTTTTTCCTTCAGCAATTAAGCGAGAAGGATAAAAAGATACAAGACCTTGAGATGAAGAATAAGTTATTGCTAAAATCTGCATTAAAGGAATCAGAAAGAAGCGTTGAGCTAGGTCAGCATTCCAGGGCATTGATTGAAGTGAATAAGGAGTTGAATGAGAAGCTGGATAAGAATAAGCCATAAAAGATGTCAAGAATTAAATCTATGCAGATACTTCTTCAGATCAACCTTGCCATCAACAACTTCAACACCCTCTTTTTTCAGCATCTGAATCTTTTTCTTGATGCCGCCAACTCCAGAATAATTGCCGACTTTACTATTGCTCTTCACAACCCTATGGCAGGATACAATCGGCGCATTTAAATTGCATCTCATAGCACTTCCGACAACGCGGTAAGCTTTAGAATTAAGAGTGTTAGCTAATTCTTGGTATGTTGTGACTTTGCCGCGAGGGATTTGCTTAGTCAGTTCGTATATTTTATGGTAAAATGTTTTTGCAGGCATTGTATTGTCCTCTTCCCCTAAATTATGTCATTATATTTTAATACTTGCATTTTTTTCCAATGTAAGTAAAGTAAAACAGACAGAGGTAAAAATGGTAACATCCAGGTTTAGGTCAGCAAATAAGAATGCAGGTAATTCAGGTAAGCGCCAAAGACTCTCAGCTACTGATCATAGTTCTGCACTTGAACAAAAAGTGATAAACTTTTTTGCGGAGTATACAGAACAGATAGCGCCTATACAGCCTAGTACGTGGCTTGCAGAAACCATGACCGGGGCACAAATTATTGATGATTTGATTGATAATCAGGGTTATGTCCGAGATAAAGTATGTTCTTCATCATTAGGGATTCCGCTTCGAGAACTCAGAGAGATCCTGACAACTTCGAAAATGGAACGAGTTAGAGTTCGTGGGTTTGGGAATCCTTATTACCTTATACCATATCCTATCCAGTTAATCCTGACAAAAGGCCAAAAAAAACCTGCTCCTTCTGGCACTTATGATGGTGATAATCTGTTCAATACACTTATCGAGGCAAGGCTAAATTTACCTGCCAGGGAATTCACATTTGCCAGACTTTGTGATAAATATCCAGGAATTTATACTTCACTTGTCAGCGCAGGCGGAGTTGCCCTTGCGTTGACGAAGACAGCGGAATATCTTAGAAGAAGAGGTAATCCTGAGGATATTCAGCTCGCTGCAAAATTTGATTATGGCGTGTTAACGAGAGAATGTCAAAGTGAACCAAGTGATTTTGCCAGGATGCAGGAATCTCTCTTAGGTCCAGCAGCAAAAAGAGCAAAGATTGGAGAAGTGGTGGTGCATCATCCAGTATATCTTCCATTGGATGATCATATAAGAAGTATGGTTCAGGCCATGACTGAATTTAATCTTCAGCAAGATTTATCTAATCTTCTACCTTACGAAAAAAAGCAGGCAGAGGCAGACATAACCAAAACGCTGGTCAGATTGAGAGAACAGATTTTTCATGTTATACATAATCCGCCTGAAGGCATTATCGTGCCAAAAGATATGATAAGGATGTCAGGCAGCACACCAACTTTTAGGGCTGATTTGCATGGGCTACTTGCCACATTGGTTGCAAAAGCAACGCAGAGAATGGGCTATACGCTTGTGAAAACCCCAAATAATGGATATAAGGCAGAAAAATTTTGATTGCTATTATAATCGACTATATCACTGTTGTCTCTCTTTTATACCTCTTTCATAACCTTAAACAAAAACTCTTTTAATTCCTTCGGCCAGTTCTTTTTGATCTCTTCCTTGTATTTTTCAATGCCTTCAAGAAAATCTTTTCTTATCTCTTCTCGCTTGCCTTCAATTATCTTAACAAGCTCTTCTTTGACAAACATAGGAACATGCTCAAGGTTCCATGCCTGGATCTTCAGATCTTCAGTATAATCATCTTTCTCTGCCTGATGTTTCTCTTCTGCTTTTTTCCACATATCCTGGTAGCTGAATGGTTCAGATGAGGGTAATTCAGATGATGTTGAGTTAGATGAGATTGATTTAGTCTGATTAGTAATTGTTTTAGAGCTTATAGACTGCAATAATTCAATATCATCTACATTCATCTTCTTTCCAGATTTGCCATAATTAAGCGCAATCTTAGCAAGCACCAGGTCATGCATTCTTTTAAGGAATTCCATACGATCTTCCATCTTAAGAATGTCAGTATATCCCATCAATACAAGAGAAAATCCAAATGGGCTTGGAACAGTTGTAGTGATTTCCTCAACTTTGATTTTGCCAGCTTCGATTCCCTGCAAGACTAATTTTGCATTGTTGACGTCCATCAGATCTTCCAAAACTTCTCGACGAGCTTCTTTAAGTATTGCAAAATTCTGGTCAATCTCCTTGACTGCGCTCATTAAAATCATGCTGCTAACTTGCTGTCTTCCAACACGTTGAGTCCTGCCTTTGTAATTACGCAATATCATTAATGCGCGTGCTGCGCAATGGCGAAATCTGCGCTTCAGAATTTCTGTCTTGTCTATTGCATTGCTTAATATCTTTTCAAAATCATTTGCTTTGATAATCTTCAAAATTTTTAAGACGTTAACTTTTGAATCACTTCTTACATAAAAGCCATTGTCGCTTATGCCAAGCTCAACATCCTTGTGATCCACTCTTGAGATTGCAAATGCAACTGCTCTTGACAAGCAGTCATTTACTCTTCTGCCATACAGAGAATGAAAGATGATGTAACGATTTGTGATTCCTGCGCGCTGCTCAATATAATTTTCGATTATTATCCTGCCATTATGAGGCACTGCACCAGATGTATAATCAAACTGCTCTTTGAAGTATCCATAGATGGAATTTGCTGCATTTTTATCGACATACAAATATTCATTGATAAAATCCATAATCTCTTTTTTTGTTGAATTTTTACAAAACTTTTCCAGCATCAGTTTCCTGAATTTTCCTATCTCCAATGCAAGGTCAAAGCTTAATGGCAGCATCTCAGAAGCCCAGCTTGGGACTGTAGGAGGCCTGCCAACACTTACACTAACCTGTGCAACCATGCCTCTGCTGAATTTAAACTGATAAGTATCTCCGCCCAATACAAAAACATCTCCTGGTCGCAATCTTTCTAGAAAGGCTTCGTCAATTGTGCCGATAATTCTCTCTCCTATCTTTACTCTTACTCCGGTCTGGTCTGGGATTGTGCCGACATTTGTCATGAAGATAACACGAGCCATCTTACCTCTTCTTCCTACCATCTGCGTAGCTTCATCATACCATATTTTTGCGTAAATGTGACGAGACTCTAGATCAGAGAATTTGCCACTAAGGTATTCAAGCACCTGGATAAAGTCAGAATACTTTAATGAGACGTAGCTGTAAGAAGAGGTAATCAAATCAAATAAATCCTTGACCAGCATCTTTTCCTGCACGCAGATTGCTGCTATCTGCTGGGCAAGAACATCCAAGCAATTTGTGGGGATATGGATTTTGTCAAGCTTTTTTTCCACTGCACTTTTTAAGAGAACGCTGCATTCCACAAGGTCATCCCTGTCAAGAACTATAATTCTGCCTTTTGTAGTCGAGTGAAGCTGATGACCAGACCTTCCGCATCTCTGCAATGCGCGTGCAACTGATTTTGGAGAACCAAGAAGCAAGACCAGATCTATGTAGCCAATATCAATGCCAAGCTCAAGTGATGTGCTGCTGACTACAACTTTAATTTTCCCTTCTCGCAAACGCTGTTCGACGTCAAATCTATGATCTTTGCTTAAGCTTCCATGATGGGCGCCTATGTTATTGCTAGTATAGAACTTAGGAAATCGATCTTTTAACTTGTCAACAACCCTTTCAGTTGCGCTTCTGGTGTTTGTGAAGATAAGAGTGGTTTTGTGCTGCTGAATCAGCTCATGGATCAGAGTATACATCTTGTTCTGCAATTCTTCATGGCTTACTCTTACAAGATTTTCAACTGGTGAGATAACTTTAAGGTCAAGCTGTTTTATGAACTGGACATCGACGATTTCGCAGTTACGTAATTTTTTTTCAGTTTTAGTGGATTTACTTTGATTATCTTTTTTTTCATTCCTTGTATTTTTTTCTGCCTGATTTTCATACCCAACAAGATATTTTGCAATCTCCTCTAAAGGAGAGATGGTTGCGCTCAATCCAACCCTTGCCATCCCTTGAGAGAGCCTATGCAATCTCTCTATACTTATAGATAGATGAACTCCTCGCTTGTTTTCTGCAAGCGCATGGATTTCGTCAATAATCAGCCATTGGACATCATGCAGATGGTCGACAAATTTTTGAGAGGTGAGGAGAATAGCTAGACTTTCTGGTGTGCAAATAAGTATATGAGGAGGATTCTTGAGCATGTCTGCTTTTTCTTTTGTTGTAGTATCGCCTGTCCTGACACCTATCTTTATCCCTAAGCTACCAGTTTCTTTGCCAGATATTTTTTCGATTTCCTTCAAAGGCTCAATCAGATTAAATTTAATATCATAATTTAATGCTTTCAATGGAGAAACATAAACGCAATAGACTTTTTTTTCAAGAATGTTTTTTTCTGCACAATCAACAAGCTCATTTAGGATTGAAAGAAAGCCAGTCAAAGTTTTAGTTGCGCCTGTAGGCGCGCTTACAAGAATATTTTTGCGCATATGAATTTCCATCACACCATATAATTGAGGGAGAGAAAACTCCTTGAATTTGCTGAAAAACCAGGTCTTTACACTTGGATTCAATATATTCGCAACTTGCTCTGCTTTGTACGGCTTTTCCTTGAAGGTTATCATGCTCTCACACTATACTCTTACCATTAATTTCTATCTACTGTGTTTTTAAATCTATTGTATAGACAGTAAGCTAAGGATAAAAGAGGATATTAGAAAAGTGCTGTGTAATTGATTAGCTTCTTATTTCTTTCATATGCTTAACTCTCTTCTCAACAAGCTCTTTAGTGCCAATATCCTTGCGATGGAATATTCTGCCAGAAATACAAGCAACAGCCTGCTCTGCAATCTTCTCTGCATCAGAAATGGTATTAGCAATGCCAAGAACACCAACAGCTCTAGAGCTAGTCATGTATAAGCTTGAAATTTCTTTTTTATCAGTATCTTTTTTTCCAGTTTCATCTTTCCTTTCATCAACGCTTGCATAATAAGCACGTGCGCCTAGCAAGTGGATTTTCTTTTCATTGACAATCAATTTTTCATCAGATATATTTGTAACAGGCTCATCTGGATAACCTTCTGGTACTACATACTTGCAAACAGTTGCTTTATTGTCAAACTCAAGAGTTAGATTGTTTAATCCCCCATTGATTATCGCCAGACATACATCAACAAAATCTGTCTTTAGGATTGCAAGCACATTCATTGCTTCTGGGTCGCCGAATCTTGCATTATACTCGATAAGACGAACGCCGTCTTTTACTGCAATAAAGCCGCCGTACATTATGCCTTTGTATTCTTGTGATGTTTCTTTTTTTAATGCATCGCAGACGTTCTGAGTAATTGCTAATGCATCGTCATAATCTTTCTGAGTTAGAAATGGCAGCAGATGGTTTTTGTCAGAGTAAGAGCCCATGCCACCTGTGTTTGGACCTTGGTCATCTTCAAATGCTCGCTTGTGATCTTGGACAGCTGGCATGCCGACAACAGTTTTGCCATCGCAGAAACACATCAAAGAGAATTCCTGTCCGATAAATTTCTCTTCAACAACAACTCTACTATCGTTGATTATGCATTCCTCTGCATAATTTACTCCATCTTGGACTGTATTTAGATGATCGCCAGATACTTTTACGCCTTTGCCACCCATCAGACCATCTGCTTTTATTACAAAACCGTAATTATTACTAGCATCATTCTTGCAGTCATTCTTGTTTCCATTCAAGCTTTTGATGAAATCATACAAGCCATTTTTTGTGGGAAATACTTTGAATAGAGGATTTCCTGGAATCTTGTATTTTGTCAGCAGATTTCTGGTGAATGACTTTGAGGTCTCTAATTGCGCAAGAACTTTTTTTGGCCCTACACTTTTTACACCAATCTCTTCTAATGCATCTACAATCCCAAGCTCAAGAGGATTCTCTGGGCCAATGACTGCAAAATTAATATTAGTTAGTGTGCAGTAGCTTTTAATCTCGTCAAAATCATCATATTTGCCTAGAACATAGCCATCAGCCAATTTTACAATCCCAGGATTCTTTGATTTCATGTATGCAAATAGTTTTATAGAATGTTTGCTGCGCTTGATTGCTTCAGCTATTGCGTGCTCTCTGGCTCCGTTGCCGATCAAGAGGATGTTGAGTTCTTGGTTTTCTTTTTTATTCATTTTAGTTGCCTATAATCATGATAAGAAATAGTGCAAGTATTTATAACTTTTATTGTCCGCTTAGATTTTTTCCTCCAGAATTTTGATTATGCCGCCATTTTGCAGGATCATCAAATCCTAGAGGCTGATTTGCAGAATATGCTTGAGTTATCAAAACTGCATATGCAGGATAGGATTTTATCTGATCAGGAGTTAAACTTACTGCTGCCAAACCAGCCTTTACCAAATCCACTTGCACCAATCTTAGATTATCAGGAGCTCCTGATTCTCCTAGTGTGTAAACAACTAAAAACCCTACTGGCCTTCCGTACATACCTGGTCCGGCATAAACTAAGCCAATGTTTGCTGCACTTTCGATTATCTTCTGTAGTTCTCGTTTAGCAAGAGCCCCATAATTTATATTTGAGTTTGGGCCAATGCCATATTGGTCATTCCCTTTTTTCCCTCTGTATTCAAATTCAGCAGTATCTATACCTCCAAGCCTTATGTTAATATATCTTGGAACATCAGCACTGCTTATATTATATCTTACAGTATCGCCATCATGAACCAACAAACGTTGTTTTTCTAAGGGAAATATCTTGTCTGAGCCACCTAATAAAGTCTCCAATGCCTTATCCTCTGACTCATCCAATCTCTTATTTGCATCTTCAAGCTTTCTTGTTAAGTCTTCTTTTGATACCTTAAGAACTTCTAGATTATCAGATTTTTCTTTGATTTGCAATGCCAGCCTTTCATTCTCTTCTCTGGTTGGTGCATAAAACCCTATATAGAATAGAAATACACTAATTAAAGCACTTGAGCACAGGCTTCCTATGGTAAGTGCTATTTCTCGTTTAGAGATTCTGGCAACCTTGTCTACCAAAACAACACCCTCTTTAAATGATAATAGGGTATAAATAGCTGCAAGTATAAAAATATTTTGCCTTTGCCTGAGCGAAAATATTAAATACCAAATAGATAGATTAGTCTCATAAACTTAGAATGGGGTGGTTCAGATGGCAAATATCGGTGAAAAAGCTCCGGATTTTACATTAGCTAATGAAGAAGGAAAAGAGGTTAAGTTTAGCTCTCTGTTTGGCAAACAAAAGATTCTGTTATATTTCTATCCATTGGACTGGAGCCCTGTGTGCAGTGTGCAGCATAAAGATTTTTGCGCAGAGTATGATAAATTTGAAGAAGCAGATGCGCAGATCGTTGCAGTAAGCACAGACCATAAGTTCAGCCATGCTGCGTTTAAGCTAAATCTTGGTGCAAAATATATCTTATTATCTGATCCTGAGAAGAAAGCGATCAAGGCTTATGGTGTAGACTTTGAAGGTAAGCAACATAGCAAGAGAGCATACTTTATAATTAACAAGCAAGGTATCGTAAGATGGAAGCATGTTGAAGAGAGCACTGGGAATAAGAGAAGCAATGATGAGTTGTTAGAAGCATTGAAGAATATAAAGTAGCAGAATAAATAAAAAAGATATTAAATGAATAATAATTGAAAGCATTATCATGAAAACACGCACAGAAAAAGATTGCCTAGGAAAGATTGAAGTTCCGTTGGAAGCATATTATGGCTCGTTTACAGTCAGAGCCGTGCAAAACTTTAAAATCTCTGGAAGGTTGGCTCATCCTCAATATATCAAAGCGCTTGCGACATTAAAAAAGTCATGCGCAGCTGCTAACTTAAAGCTTGGATTGCTGGATAAACAAGTCGGAGATGCAATTCTTTCAGCAGCAGATGTAATAATATCAGATGACTTTTCACAGTATGGAATCTCAGAAGAGCTTTTTCCTCTCGATGTATTCCAGGCAGGCGCAGGAACTCCATTTAACATGAATATGAATGAAGTGCTTGCAAATATTGCTATTGTTAAACTAGGGGGAAAGCAAGGAGATTATTCGTTAGTCCATCCAAATAACCACGTCAATATGTCGCAAAGCTCTAATGATGTGACACCAACAACAATAAGGTTGACAGCACTTGCATTATTAAAGAATCTCGAGCATGAAATAAATGCACTCTCACATTCATTTGCAAAAAAAGCACGCGAGTATAAGGATGTTGTTAAAGTAGGGATGACTCATCTTGAGGATGCTGTGCCGATAACATTTGGGCAGGTGTTTTATTCTTATGCGCATTCATTGGATGATGCTTTAAGAAGAGTATCAGCAGCAAAAGAATCTTTGCTTGAACTGGGTATCGGTGGAACTGCTATCGGCACAGGAATTACAACACATCCAGATTTTAAAAAAACTGTTGTTGAAGAGCTTACTAAAGAAACTGGATTCAAATTAAGAGTTTCTACTGATTCAATCCTGCTGACATGGAGCATGGCAGCGTTTATTGAAGTTAGTTCTGCATTAAAAAACCTTGCTCTTGAATTAAATAAGATCTCAAATGATCTAAGATTAATGAATTCTGGACCAGAGACAGGGTTTGCACAGATTGTGCTGCCTGAAGTCGAGCCAGGAAGCTCTATAATGCCAGGCAAGATAAATCCAAGCGTTGCTGAATGCCTGAACATGATTTGCTATCAAGCAATTGGAAATGATCTTACTATAACTTTGGCATCTGAGAATGGACAGTTGGAACTTAATGTAATGACTCCAGTTATAGGGTATAATTTATTTTTTTCTATTGATATTCTGACAGCAGGAATGAAGATGCTTCGTGAATTTAACATTGAAGGACTGAAAGTAAATCAAGAAAGATGTAGAGAGTTGTTGGAAAGAAATCCAATCATCGCAACTGCATTGAATCCTTATCTTGGGTATGAAGTTGTTGCTGAGCTGATAAAAGAAGCGTGGAAAGAGAACAAACCGATTAGAGAGATTGTGCTAAAGCATAATCTTATCGAGCAGAAAGTCTTGAGCGAGCTTCTTGATGCAAAGAAACTTACACAACCGGGGATTGTAGATAAGAAATTAGCTGCAAGTGTGAAAGAAAGTGATGCGTATAAGAATTATAGGAAGATGATTGGGAAGTAGAATTGAAATAAAGTGTATATCAAAATATCTCATCTATAGATTCTGAAATTCTGGACATTCATGCGTGTTTTCTTTCTCTTTGCTGCAATGCTGTGCTGTAAAACTGCAAGCGCGCATGCTGCAATGACTGCTAATATTGCTGCAGCTAAGAATGGTACTTGCGCAGAATAATTCTTCCATAATAATCCGCCAACCACATTTGCTGGGAAGATTGTCAATCCAATGATCATGTGATAGCTTCCAAATGCAGTGCCAGCTGCTTTCTTATCTGCCAAATCTGCAACAAATGCCCTAGAGACGCCATCAGTGAATCCTAGAACTATGCCGTAGAATGCAAATAATATCCAGAGCGTTGTAGTTGTTGCGTAAAAACCAAAGCCTAATGCAGTCAATGCAAACAAGAGGTAACCAGCAATTAAGACATTGTTTCTTCCAAGATAATCTGATATTTTTCCTGCTGGATAAGAAGATGCTGCGTAAAAAATGTTATAGACGAAATATAATAGAGGGATTAAGGCAACTGCAACGCCAATATTCTGCGCACGCAATAAGAAGAATGCATAGCTGAAGCTTGCAAGATTGAATAAAGCAGCGATTAACATGAACCTCTTTAAGTCTGGAGAAAATAGCTTAAATGTCTTTAAGAGGTTAAAGTGAGCAAGAGTTGAAGGTGTTTTTGGATTAGTTTTTTTATTTGCGGTGAGAGTATTTGTTTTTTTGATTTTATTTTTTATATTACCTTTTTTTCCTGCGCTTATCTCCTTGACAAATAAAGTCAGAATAATAACAGCAATAAATCCAGGTATAAATGAAAGCCAGAATATTGTCCTATAGCTAGATTCTGACGAGCCAAGATAATACAGCAAAATTGTTGCCAGTGCAACTCCGATGACTGCACCTATGCTGTCTAATGTTCTGTGTAATCCAAAATATTTGCCGCGCTCTTTCTTGTTGACAGATGCCATAATTAAAGCATCTCTTGGAGTTGTCCTGATTCCTTTGCCGAATCTATCAAGCACACGAACGATTAAAACATGCGGCCAGATAGAAGCAACTGCTAGAAATGGCTTTGAAAATGCCGATAATGCATACCCAATTATAGTCAAAGATTTCTTGTTTTCAAATCTATCAACCATAATGCCGGAAATGAATTTTAAGACTGCAGAAGTACCTTCAGCAAGGCCTTCAATAAAGCCAATGACTGCCATGTTTGCTTTTAGAACAAGAGAAAGAAAGAGAGGCATGACAGGAAATATCATCTCTGAGCTTATGTCTGTGAGTAAGCTTACAATACCTAGCCAGATTACATTTGCTGGGTTAGTTGACTTATTCTTTTTTTTATTTATTGCCATAGAATAGAGTGATTGATAATTAAGTATAAAAAAGTAACTGTTAAAAATCGCAAAGCTTAAATAGTTGGTAGTATACTTTAAGTATACCATGTACACAACTACAATAAAGCTGCAAAAAGACACCAAAATGCAGCTTGATAAGATGAAAACACAGCGCGACACATATGATGACTTAATCAGAAGACTGGTCGCAAGAGAAAAGCAAAAGCACTTAAGAGATAATCTGATTAGCGCTTACAAGGAATTAGGAAAAGAAGAGCTTAATACATTCAAAGAATGGGAATCTGCTTCTACTGAGGTCTAAGCGATGAGTGATGTAAAAAGAGGTGACATCTGGCTGATCAATTTGGACCCTGCAATAGGTCATGAGATCAAGAAAGCCAGGCCTGGAGTTATCATACAGAATGATTATGGAAATAAGTACAGCCAAATAACAATCATCGCACCGATAACTTCCCAAAAAATTGAGCAGGTATATCCATTTGAGGTTTTTCTTAAACAAGGGAAAGCATTAGAAAAAGATTCTAAAGCATTGTTAAATCAGATAAGAGCAGTTGATAAGATAAGGCTTGTTAAGAAATTAGGAAGTGTTAATGAAGAAGAGCTCCATAATATTGACGATGCACTGAAAATTAGCTTGGGGTTAACGGAAGTATAGATGATTCTGGCACACTTATTAATTTTATTTTTTCATAGCTACTAAAACGTGGTTAAAATATCACAAAATATTTAAATAAGCTATTATTCTCATATCTTATGAGTGGACTAGGAGATTTATTGAGGAGCTTGAAAGACGCAGGACGGGTATTTGCAACAGGACTGCAGGT
>Ga0209211_10000742_pt1 | contig 65038 bp, 73 predicted proteins | sample RifGroA2_FD_183992 | JGI IMG/M metagenome (GOLD analysis project Ga0209211, IMG submission 183992) | Groundwater microbial communities from Rifle, Colorado, USA - Groundwater A2 (SPAdes) (version 2) | ecosystem: Environmental > Aquatic > Deep subsurface > Groundwater | place: Rifle, Colorado... | reverse complement strand
GCTCTTTTTACTTGTAAAATTCCAAAAGGAATCCTGGAAGAAGCCAAGATTGACGGAGAGGAATTAATGAATAATCCAAACTTACTCGATGGGAATGAGGTAATAAGAAGGTGGATGAAAGAGGAGCTTACAACAGGAAGGGAACTCTACGATAAATTAAAGCAAAAAATTCCCAATCTCGATTTCACTGCCAAAGCCTATCTAACCTTTTTGATGAAAGGGGTCGAGTCAAAAATAAAGAAAATGGAAAAAGAATTAAATTAATGTTTACGAAAAACTCACCGGTAAAAAATTCAAAGCCTTTGAATATCCGATCGAGGAAAGGATAAAAAAGAATTTGAAGAAGTATTTTTAATATTAGATTAAACTTTACTTCTATTTTTCTCTAACCACTCTGATTCTGTCCATAATTCTGCTTTTGAATATATAAGAGATTCTCCGTCTTGTGTTGTCACTTTTACTTTATCATCTTCCCATTGCTCAGATATAACACATCTTTTTCTTGTTGCTTTATGATAACAAACGTCACCTGGGTTCATAATACTTACTCACCTCCTTTGAATTGATTTAAATAATATTTATAAAAACTCAATAAAAATCGGTTTAAAACAAGAATCAATTGTCGTACCTATACCTAATTGTTTTTTAAATGAACTATCTCCTATATCAACCGATGGCATTATAGTTGATAATTCTTTTGATGAGTCTAAGTTAATTTTTTTATTTGTATCAAGCGAGTTAAATATTACGGATTGATTTACGATTATTTTATTAGTTGATATAGGATTTATAGCAAGTGGCGAAATAGAAATTTTAATTTCATTATTAAGATTTGGACGTTCTTTTATCCAGTCCGTTCCAACTGGTTTATTATTTTCATCATAAAGTCTTATCGCTCTTTCATTACTGTCAAAAAAACTTATTCTATAAAATGTCTTTGGGCCAAAATTTTCGATGTATTCTCCATAGGTAAGAATAATCGGTGAAACTTTTTTAGGATTTTTACTTTTTAAACTTAATCTCATCGTTACCGAAAAACTAACCGGGAATTTCTTTTTTGACCAAATACTCCAATAGTTATAGCCTCTCATTTGGGGGCAATAATAACCCTCATTATCTTTGTCAAAACCACTGATTATCCAATCATCGGGATTAAACGTTGCATTCCTAATAGAATCTCCTTTTCCAAGGATATTAGAATTTTCGTCTGATATTTTTACTTGGCCTTCATTAATTTTGACATTGGTAACATTGCCTACATTTGAATTATTGTTTATATTTTTTTCAATGTTACGAAAACGGTTAACATTATAACCCTGAGAGAATATAAGAAGTAAAGCAATTAAAAAACTTGGCCAATGTGCTAAAAACTGATAAAGTGTGGTTTTTAACCAGCCATACTTTTTTATAGATTTTTGAATCGATTCAATACTATCTTCTTGAGGTAATACCGGGTCCATAATACGATTTGCTTATTATTTTTTCGAATAAGTTACTATGAATCATTTGCTGATTTTAGTTTTTCTATTAAATTTATAACGTAAATTTCTCCAATCCCTTCAATATTTGTTTTTTCCCAATTATAGCGATTGGCATACTTTTCAGCATCAATTCCTAGTGATTTAAAAAAACTTTGCGCAACGACAGACCCACCATAACCTTGAGTGCTTTTTATAATTGCAAATTTATTTTTTTCAACGATATCATTTGTAAATTTAATCGCAATGGCTTTTTTTTCTTGATCATAAAAGAGAACAACGTATTTGAAATTCTGTATGTTGTTGTCTTTATAAAATTTCGTCGGAAAGCCTATCGATTTTGACTTTGTAACGGTTATCCTATCTTCCATTCTGGCATTTCTACCTTCAAATTTAACAAATTTATACATATTCATAATTATACTTTATAATATATAACATTTTTAGTATAACATACCATGAGTATGAATGCAAGGGAAAAACTTCATTTCTATTAATAATAGGGTTAACAACTAGTGCGTGTATGAGTTTTTATATATGTCTCCCTATTGTTTATTGCTTCATAACGACCTAATAATAAATATTGATGTGTTGTGTGGTTTTGATGCAAAGTGATCGTTAAATTCTCAACTATAGGCTTTTTTTTGCGAAGGTGATATTTTTGACGGGAAAATGCAAGAGAAAAGATTGAATAAATAGCTTCATACGACTGGTCCAGTTGTACGTGGCCTATCCCAGCCACCCAACACATAACCGCGGCGATTAACACGGCTTGGCACAAAGATAGACAAGATGCCTATTGTTAAAAAAATAACTACTTAACAATCTAAATTCATACTTTTGTAGGTTATAAGCGACTGACAAATAAAAAATAATCACTTATATTATTCCTATGAATATTCAGTTATACCATTTACGAGTTTTCTCTTCACTTTTTACGAACATTGCCGCTACTTTGATACTAACTATTCCAACGATAAATAACCTTTTTGTATTGATATTTAATCTCATCTTAATTATTATTAGTTTATCTTTAGCTTTGAAATTAGAAAAAGCTATTTTTATTTATGATTGATCTAACTGAGTTTTTTAAAAAATTCCAGGTTGGCTATGCTTTAGTCCTTATTGCTTTTTTTCTAATGTTTATCTTCTTTGGAAAATTTGACAAAGAATTGAGAAAAAAATAATTTAGACTCTTACTTGCAGGCTTTGTTTTTCGAAGATGATGTTTTTTGTTTCAATGATGACTTTTTTTTCGCCCGATTCAACAATCCCGCAGTTATATGCTTTAATTTCTAACTTCTTAGCCATATTTATTACTTGGCTGACTTCCTTGGCAGGAACAAAAATAGCAAAACCGGCCCCCATATTAAAATTACCATAGGCCTCTTTATCATCAATTTTTCCCTGTTCAATTATAAATTGAAGAATTTTTGGAACTGGTGGGAGATCGGCTATCTGGTAAGTTAATAACCTCCGATGTCTCATTAATTTTCTCCAACCATGGCCGGTAATGTTAACCATATAATGTATGTCTATATTGTTTTTTAATAAATCCTCAACTAATTTTGCGTAAATTATAGTCGGAGTTAATAAAGCTTCTCCATAAGTTTTTTCCCCGTCGATTTTAGTTAGATAGCCTTTAGGTAAGCTTCCAGCAATTTTTCTGGCCAAAGTTAGACCGTTGGCATGAATTCCGCTGCTTTCAAATAGAATTATTCTGTCACCTTCTTGTAATTTCTCACCCAAACACAAATTCTTTTTCGGATTAATTATTCCAAAACAGGCACCAGCCAAATCAATTGCATCTTTGTTAATAATTTCTGAAAGAACAGGAGTTTCTCCTCCTCCCCAAATGGTACCGCTATCCTGACTAGCTTTAGTCCAGCCGGAAACTAAGTCATCAGCCCTTTTTTTATCTTTAAACCAGCTTGATGAACCGGCCGCCCAGTAAGCTATTAAAGTTAATGGTTTTGCTCCAACAGTAATCAAATCATTAACAATCATGGCAACCGTATCATAAGCCAAACTATCATAATAAGTTTTGTCCGTTAAGAGATACATTTCATCGGCAACCAAACTTTTTGTTCCCAACCCTTCAATAACCGAGGCAAAATAATACTCTCCGGCATCAATCACATGAGCCGATTCTCCCCGACTTTGACTGATTTCTCTATAATTTTTGGGCAAATTGTTAACAGTTTTTTCCCCAGCTTGTTGAGCAATTCTTTTTAAGTAGTCAATCGCTTCGTAATTAACCCCTGATTCTTTATAGGTTAATTTATTTGTAGTACTCATCTAATTTTTATTGTAGACTCTCTACGTCAGTTCCAATATCTTTTAAGTCTGCTTCAACACTTCCTATATCAATGTCACTTGGGTCACTTGACTCAACTGCTGAAGGCGTTATTACAATATCTTCCTTCATGTTTGTTGAGGGAGAAATATTGGGAGTTGTGCTTGGCAATGTTTTCTTTTGATTTATTGATAACAATGTGTAGCCTCCAAGTCCAACAGTAATGATGATTAAGACCACTAAAGAAATTGTTAATATTTTATTTGATGAAGATACTTGAGGTTCTGGTTGAATAATATTTGGTTGAACTGGATCCATATTTTATGGTGTGATCACTGTTGGTGTTGGTGTAATTTTTTCTAATGTTCCCGCTGCTTTGTAGGACGCAACTACCGTTTCTTTTGCTTTAACTAATAATTCTTGAACTTTTTTTAAATCCTGACTTAAGATATCGTATGATGCCTTAACTGATTGTCCAAGATTTTCTTCATCAGTTATTGAAAAAGCATAATCTTTTTCCGCTTGCTGTTCTACTGCTACTAAGGCAGTACTAATAGCTGTTTTAGCTGTAGTTATTAAGGTTTCTACTGCCGAAACGTCTACTCCTTTTTCATTTGCCTTAGACATTCTTTCTTGAAGTTTACTAATATGGTCAGATAATTTTTCTAAAGCTTTAATCATCCGAGTTGTTTGATTCTTATTGACAGTTGACATCCGATTATCAATTTTTTCTGTTAGTAGTTTTTTTCTTTCATCCTTGATTGTTTTAAGTTTTTCTTTAAAAGCATTTCTTTTCTTTTTAAAATTTTCCCTCATTTTTTCTATTTCTGCTTTTCTTGTTTCTCTTTCAGCTTGCAACGTTTCTTTTAAAACCTCTCTTTTTTCTTTTAATTCTAAATTATTTTCTCTAATGTTTTGTCTTATATTCGGAGTTTGTCCTGTGATGGTTGGAACCGTTTCAGATTCTGACTTAACTAATGAAGGACTAAAAAATAACAATCCTGAAGACAATATCAAAAGTAATGTAATTTTTGGTTTCATAGGTTAAAGATACAAAAAAATTAATTTATTGTCAACCTTTTAAAACACTCCTTTTTTCCTAATAATTCCATCGACTCGTTTAATGGCGGAGAGATTTTTTTGCCGGTTATAATCACTCTTATATCCATGAAAAACTGGGAATTTTTTATCTCTAATTTTTTTGCTAAATTCATTAACGATTCTCCAATCAGATCTGCTTTCCAATCAATAATTTTTTCCAGTTCGGCGTAAACTTTTTTAAAAAATTCTTTTTTACCTGCTAAATCTACTTCATATTTTTCCGGAGCTTTAAAAAAGAATTCACATAATGGTAAATAGTCCGATAACTTTTTAATTCTCTCTTTGATTAGTGGAATTGTTTTATCAATTAGATCTTCTGGGTATTTTTTTTGATAAAATTCATAAATCTTAATTCTTAACTCTTCATTCTTCATTTCTCTTATGTACATTCCATTCATCCATTCCAGTTTTACCGGATCAAAGATTGGAGCGGTTTTCTGGATATCTTTAATATCAAAAACTTTTATATATTCCGTGAGCGAAAAAATTTCTTTTTCCTCAGGATGACTCCATCCCATCAAGCTTAAATAGTTTAACAAGGTTTCAGGAAATATTCCTTGATCTAAATAGTATGAAGTCCAAACCGGATTTTTTCTTTTGGAAAGTTTTGATTTATCAGGATTACGAAGTAGTGAAATATGAGCAAAAACTGGTAGTTTCCAACTAAAGGCCTGGTAAAGGATAATATGCTTTGGTGTTGAAGGTAACCATTCTTCACCTCGAATAATATGAGTTATTTTCATTAAATAATCATCGATCACCACTCCCAGATGATAGGTTGGAAACCCATCCGATTTCAAAAGTACCTGATCGTCAAGATTTTTGGTTTCAATTGTGATTTCTCCCCGAATAACATCATTAAATTTAATCTTTCCGTCAGGAATTAATAGACGAATAACATGGGGTAAATTTTTCTCTTTAATTTGTTTAATGATTTCATTTTGATTTGATAGGCAGAGTCGATCATATTTTGGAACCTGTTTTTTTGCCTGCTGTTCTTCACGCATTTTTATTAGTCTTTCCGGCGAACAGATACAATAATAAGCTTTTCCTTTTGTAACTAGTTCTTCAGCGTATTTTTTGTAAATATCTAGTCTTTCCGACTGTCTATAAGGAGCGTATGGACCTCCAACTTCTGGTGACTCGTCGGCTATTAGTCCAATTTTTTGTAAAGTGTCTAGCATTTTTTTCTCACCGCCGGGAACCAATCGGGATTGATCGGTATCTTCAATTCTTATGACAAACTGGCCGTTATTTTTTTTAGCGTAGGCAAAGTTCATTAAAGCAGTCGTAACCGAACCGACATGAACGTCCTGGCCGGTGGGCGATGGAGCAATTCTGGTTCTAACCATATCCAAGAATTATATAATATCAACATTCACCGCAGCAACCGACTATGTTTTGAAAATTTTCTTCAATTATTTTCCAGTCTAAATTTTCAAAAAATGAATCAATATAACCGGCTCTATTTACTCCGTAATCAATAAAATAAGCGTGTTCATAGGTATCAAGAGCCACCAAAGGTTCAACTTTCCACATCGAATAAGTATTTTGAGAATCACCCAAATAATTAATCAGTCTCTTTTCTTGATAATTCCAGCCTGTCCAGACCCAGCCACGGGCGGAAATACCGGTTGCTTTCAAATCTTTTTTAAAAGCATTAAATGAACTGAAATCCTTTTCAACCTGTTTTAACCAGGTACCGTCTGGTACCTGGCCTTTTCCTCCCAGATGAGAAAAATAAATTTCATGATTAACTACTCCACCCCAAGCAAAAGATAGTTCGGTTTTGAGTTCTCGAATGACTGAATAAACTTGATTGGCTTTTGCGTAGTCCTCATCTTTTAAAGCGGCTAGTTTTTCCTGAATTTCATTATATTTATTAATATAACCCGAATACAACTTTAGGTGCTCTTCAATGGTCTTTTTAGAAATACCTTTCATGGAAAAGAGCTTCTCAGAAAATTTTTTTGCTTCTAGTTTTATGATTTTCATAGTTTTATTTTAGAAATTAGTAATTAGTTTAATATTATTCTACTATTAATTTCCCTTTCATTCCAGAATGTCCTTCACCACAAAAAACCGAACAAAAAAAGGAAAATTCGCCTTTTTTATCAGCAATAAATTCAACCACAACTTCTTTTTCAGGTGCCAAATTTTCATTGACATTAAAATCAAGTAAGCTAAAACCATGAGTAACGTCAATACTTTTTATTTTTAGCCTTACCTTGTCTCCCTGTTTAACATTTATGGTAGATGGATCAAACTGCCATTTTTTAGCAATCATGGAAAATTCTTTAACCGGGTTCAATGCTGTTGTTGTAGTGGTTGATTCCTGTTTCATCGCAGGTTTTTTTTGATTGAGAAAAAATACTCCGCCAATTACCAATAATATGACAATTATTAACCAATAATATTTGTTCATAATAACTCATACCAAACTAGTAATAGTTCGATGTTAATCCTTTTTTTTAACAATGTCAAGTAGATCTGGCCTTTTTTTTCGAGTTTCCTCGTAGGCTTTTTTTATTTGCCAATCTTTTATTTTTTTATGATCGCCAGATAAAAGTATTTTTGGAACTTTTTTATTTTTAAATATTTCCGGCCTGGTATATTGAGGATATTCTAAAATTTTTTTACTGTTGATATCAAAGCTTTCGTTTTTCGTTGCCTGATCTTTTTTTAATACTCCGTGAATTAGGCGGACGACAGAATCAACAATTGCCGCGGCCGGAATTTCTCCTCCGGTTAAAACAAAATCTCCTAAAGAGGTTTCTTCATCAATATAATCTAATACTCGTTCATCTACTCCTTCATAATGTCCGGCAATGATGATAAGATGATCTAATTTTGAATATTCTTGCGCTTTTTTCTGATCAAAAACCTTTCCCTTTGGTGAAGTTAACAAAACTTTTAAATTTTGACTTTTATTTTTAACTTTTAACTTTTCACTTTCAACTTTTGCTAATGCTTTATAAATCACATCCACTCTCAAAATCATCCCCGTTCCTCCTCCATACGGCCGGTCGTCAACCGTTCCATAATCGTCGATGGCAAAATCTCTTAGATTGATTATTTCTATTTCAACCAATTTTTTATCCTGGGCGCGCTTAATTATACTTTCTTCAAAAAACCCGGAAATCATTTTGGGAAACAAAGTAATAATGGAGATCTTCATATTATTTAATTGAAACTAATAAAAATCCAATCATCATTAATATTCCTCCAATTATTGCTTTAATAGTAATCACTTCTTTCAAAAAAATTGTTCCCATTATAATTGCAAAAATCGGCATTGATAAAGTAGATAGGGTAATAATAAAGGCTGTTGTTCCTTTTTGAATTCCGACTACATAAAAAATTTGGGCCAAAAACCATGAAGTTAGGCTATAAATTACTAAAATAACAATCTCTTTTGAGGACATTGATGATAATTTTGTTTTTGAAACAAAAATTATCGGCAAATAAAAAATCGACCCAATAATCGATCCAATCGCTGATAAAAATAAAGAATTAACATTAGGAAAAAATTTTCTGATTAAAATAATCTCAGATGCCCAGAAAAATTGCGCTATAATGATATAAATTAAACCAATCATATTAAAAATTATATCACTAATGATCAAAAAAATAATTCTCAATTTAATTCGTTTTTATCAAAAAACTAAATTCTTCCATGGAGAAATTGCCCGTCAATTATTTTTAACTGATAAAATCTGTAGGTTCATTCCGACTTGTTCTGAATATACTTATCAAGCGATAGAAAAATATGGAGTATTAAAAGGTTTATTTATAGGACTAAAAAGAATTATTCGCTGCCATCCGTGGAGCAAAGGCGGCTACGACCCGCTTTTATAAGTGTAGCTACAAAAAGACCGGCCCAGATAATAAAAAAAATCAAACTCACTTTTTTGCCTATCTCAAACGGTTGGGAAATAAAACGAAAGCGGATCTGATGATATCCGGCATTAATAAATATCGCTCTTTGATTAATATTGGCTGGATAAATTTCTGTTTGTTTATCATCAACAAATGCTTGCCACCCAGGATAAAAACTATCCGCAACCACTAGAATACTATCTTTACTATTTTTAACATTAATTATTAATTCTTCATCTGTGTCTTTTATTAGACTAATCTTGCTTGCTGACTGCCCAAACGTTTTTTTTACAAAGTCTCCCTCAATTACTACCGTGGTTATCGGATTAAAACTTTCTGAACTAATTACTTTTAAAGCTTCTTCTTTATTTCTTACTACTTGATAATTATCAATAAATCTTATCCTTGGTAGATATTTTATATTTTCGTATATGTAAAAAGGGTACCATGTCGTGTTTGATGGCGGAGAGATTTTTTTAAGAAGCTTAAAATCCTCGTCGGAAAATTGAAAAGGAGAGATTATAAAACGAGTGCTCGTCATGTTAAGAATTTTTTTGTGAAGAGGGCTCGAAACAGCTGTAAAATTAACTAAATCTCCTTTGGCTTCATTAACAAGAAGCGATTGGACTAGTTTCTGTTTTTGGGTTAGTACCGCGTCATAAATTCCTGTTTGAATAGATCCGTACAAAAGATTCAGATCGGCGTCAAGACTGTTTTTGGCAAAAAGATAATATGATATGTCCTGCCATCCTTGAGTTTGCAGTTCTTTTATATAAGGCCAACTGCCTCCTAATTGATAAATTCTCCCTTGTTTGTCTTTTAAAAAATTGGAAGACTGCGGCGGTTTAAGAAGATCTTTAACCGGAATCGTCGGATGATATAAATATAAAATAAATAAACTTGAAGCAAAAGAAAAGAAGATCAATAAAAACTTCAAAGTTGACCGATTAATTTTTTTCGGACGCCACTTCTCTAAACCATAACCTGCCAGAACCGATAATGAAAAGATCATTAAAACTAAAAAACGTGCCGGGATCTGAAAAAAATTAAACAACGGAAGAAGATAAACAAATAAAATTGGTGAATATTTTCCTAAAACCAAAAGAATAGAAATAATTAATAAGAAAATAATCGCTTTTTCATAATTAGACTTTTTCTCTTTATTAAAAATTCCAAAAAAAACCAATACTAAAGGAATTATTCCAAGATAACCTACTTTTTCCCAAAAAATATCTACCCCTTGCGAATTAAATAACTGGTAACTAGCATCAGCCGGATTGCCAAAAATAAAAGGATAAATCAACGTTAAAAAATATTTAGGAGACAATGACTGAGTAGTCGCTTCACTAAATGAGAGCCCCTGACTGCGGACAGATAAAGCTTTAAACTCGAGAGTTGGTAAAACCTGAACACTTGTCATGGCTACGCCAAAACTAATAGCTATTATTAGAAGGATTATTGCGGTCATCTTATTAATTAATTTTTTTTTCTGAAGTAATAAATAACATAAAGTAAAACTAAACACTCCTATTAAAGTTATAAAAACATACTGTGGATGACCGATAAAAATCTGTTGACTGATAATAAAAGCTAAAATCAAAACATCTCTTATCTTGGTCCTATCAATGATTTTTAAAGCCAATAAAAATATCAATGGTAGCAAACAAGACGAAGCAAATACACTAAAATGTTGAAGACGAAAAATAAATACCCCGGAAAAAGAAAAAACAACCGAAACAAAGATAGAAACATAACGAGAAAGTTTTAAATATCTGGCAAAACCGTAAGTAGAAAAAAGAGAAATTAAACTAAATATAATATAAAAAATATTTAATGACTGCGCCGCTGGTAAGAAAAATAAAAGAAGATAGTTGACTATACTAAAAATACCAGTTTGTCCACCAGCTGCTAAGGGAACACCTGTCCCTATTTTATTAGTCCAAAGAGGAATTTCATGCGCTTTAATCATTTGTGTAAACAAATAGCGCATAGGAAAACCCAGATGGACAATATCGGAACGACCTAAGTCCGGAGTAAAATAGATTGACAAATGAGGTAAAAAAAGATTCCCATAGAAAATAACAGTTAAAATAATAAAAATAAATAAAGGAAAAAGCCCGTTAATTATTTTTTTCATAAGAGTCTTATTTTTGGTATAAAATTACGTTCTTTTTCTTAATGACTGGCTTTAAAAATTTGTATTTTAAATCTTTTAATTGGACAGTGTCTTTTTCATCCGGACCAAAAAACACCCAAGTAGTCTTTATTTTATTTAAAAAAGATTGGGCCTCATTATCAGTCATCTTATTACTAAAAAATCTATTTACTTCCTGAATTCTACTATTAAAATTTGGTGTTTGAAATTCATGCCCCGCCCAAACTCTTTTTGAAGTCTCCGCCGGAATAATGTTGGCCACTCGATAGGAAGCTAACACTCCTTCTTCATCCTTACCTATTAAACGAAGATCGTTTATTACCTCCCCTTCTTCTCTGGTTAAATATATCCAGCGATTTTCCGGACTTTCATTTAAACGTCTAAAAGTAATATAAAAAGAGGTAGGAATACAAAAAATAATTATTATTATCGCCAAAGAAGTGTAATTTTGACTAAACTTTTTTGCTAACCAACTTAAACCTTTTACTGCCAGGATTACGGCAGGAAACCACAGGCCACGGATTAATAATTTTTGGAATCCAAAAGGCAGATATAGAATCAACCAACCAAAGATAAACCAGGTTTTAAAAAAATTATCTTCTTTACTGTCTGTTTGGGAAAATAAACCTATCAACGTAAGTGGAAACAATATTCCCCAACCTAAGATTGCCAATAATGGCAGTGGGGATTTTTGCACCTGAAGCATTAATCCGGAAAAACCTGGGTTTTCAATCAAACTTTTTCCGACAATTAAAAACCAAATTATTCCCGATAAACTAAGATGGATTAAGATTGAAAAATATTTAGTTGAATCATTCATTAACCAATATAAGCCAGTCCAAGCGGAAAATATTACCATTAAAGTAAGAAGGGTGTAAGGGTGAAAAAAAGACATTAAAAAAGCACTGACTGCTCCTAATATTAGGAATTTATTTTTTTTTATATTTATTCCTTGCCAAAAAAAACCTGCCGCTAAAAGAAACAGGCTTAGACTAATTGCTTCGTGAGGACGACGAAAAGCGCTTTCTAAAGTAAAACCAGGCTGACCGAGATCAGGCAGAACCAGCTGGGGAAAAAACAACCAACCCAACCCACCACCAAAGATAAGAATTATATAAATAACTATCTTTTCCCTTTTTTCTTTAATAAAAATTCCCAAAAACCACCAAAGAACAATTCCTAAAATAAAGCTAAAAAAAACTGCTGACAGATGAAAAGACAGAGGATTAGATATATTCAAAAATCCCGTTAACTTTCCAATTAAGACATATGCGGTGTAAACAAACATCGGTTTTTTCGATTGGGTATCATATAGGTTTGGAAAGGCTAGGCCGCCTCGCTTTCCCCAACCTATGGCGCTGAAGTAAACATTATGATCCCAAGGATCAAACCAAGATGTTTGTCCTGTATACCACTTATCAGCCGGTTTTGTTAAATATTTAACTAAATCTGGCCCACGATTTAATAAATTAACAGTAAGAATCAATATTAAAACAAAAATTATAGTCGACCAATAAAGTTTTATTCTATCAAGCATGTTTTAACATTATAATATAGCAATAATGAAGAAAATCGTCGTTATTCTTTTTTTGATATCTGTTTTGTTTATAAGTTTTTTACCGGTCAAAGACACTGACTTCGGCTGGCATTATCGATGCGGTAAAGAATTTTTAACTGCAGGTGTATTATGTATTAAGAATAATTTTTCATATTTTCTACCAAGTTATCAATCTTACTATACCGGACATTTATACGATACTATTCTCGCTTTTATCTATGATCATTGGGGTTTCTTAGGGATAAGTTTTGTTGGATCTATCATCTTTACTTTGACTGCTTTAGTCTTTATCAAACTAATCAATAGTATAAAATTAAGTTTTGTAACTTATTTTATTTCTTTCATTCTTTCTTATTCTATCCTGAGTTTAGGATTTCGGCCGCAAATTATTACCTATTTATTTCTTTTAATTTTACTTTTGTTGTTAAAATCAAAAAATAAAAGGTTATTTTTTTTAATTCCAATTTTATTCTTATTTTGGGTAAATCTGCATATTGGTTTTTTTATCGGACTCTTTGTATTAATTTTCTTTATTTTTTATGAAAATAAAGGCATTAATCGGTTTCAAAAATTGTTTATTATTTTTATTTCATTTTTAACAACTTTAATTAATCCATTTGGCCTGAATGTCTATAGAGAGATTTTAAATCATCTTACTTCTCCTCTTGGTCAGATGATTGCCGAATGGGTTAAGCCTTCATTCTTTCATTTGTTTTTAATCACCTCTTTTACCATTATTGGATTAATTATTATTATTAAGAAAAAACCTATTAATCTTTTTTATTTACTACTTTTAATTTTTTTCAGTTTTCTATCTTTAAGCGCTCGAAGAAATTTACCTCTTTTTTATCCAATATTTTTTTATATTACGCAAGACTCATTTAAGAGCTTAAAAAAATTAGGATGGATTCAGTATGAGATGCTTATTTCTATAATATGTTCAGTTATTATTTTTATTCTTATAATTTATGTTCCTAAAACAATAGAATTTGATGCCTTATGGACTGAATATTGTCAAAAAGGTCAGATCGTTTATCCCTGTCAAGCAATAAAAAAATTTCCTCAATTAACAGGTAATGTTTTTAATACTTACGAATGGGGTGGATTTTTAATTTGGCAAAAACCTAACAATAGGGTATTCGTTGATGGAAGAATGCCTGCCTGGCGTGACGAAAATGGGAAAAGTCCATACCAAGTTTTTTTAGAAATAATTCAAACACAACCCGGATGGAACGAAAAATTAAACAGGTGGAAAACTAATTATATTTTAATTACTAATGGCACTTTTCTTGATCTTTTATTACAAAAAGAGTCAATTAAATATAATTGGCAGGAAGTTTACCGCGACGATATTGCCGTGATATATAAAAATATTAAATAATTTAACTATTTTTACTTCCCATCTCTTGCTCTCGACACTTTTCTGGCTCGAACCATAAAAACGTCTTGAGCCGCTTTAACATTTTCCGGTTTTCCCATCCAAGCCTGGAGAGCTTCTTGTTGTAATGCTCTTCCAAAAGAATAACTTAACTGCCATGGCAAACCAGGATACATAGCATTCATTGTTTTTAAATACTCCGTTGATTGATCAGGTGTTAATCCCCCTGATAAAAAGACAATTCCTGGAACCTCTGCCGGAACGGTTGCTTTTAATGTCTCTACAGTCAAACGGGCTATTTCTTCCGCGGCTGATTTTTTTTGCGAATCTTTTCCCGGAAGAACCATGTTGGGTTTCAATAACATTCCAGAAAAAAGTACTCCAAACTCTTTTAACCAATAAAAAACATCTTTAAGAACCATGGTCGTCACCTCTTTACTCTTATTAATGTCATGATTTCCCTCAAGAACTAATAGTTCCGGTTCGACAATTGGAACTAATCCAGCTCTTTGGGAAAGAAGAGTGTACTCAGCTAATCCGATAGAGTTCGCTACGATTGCCGCCGTTGAAGGCATTTTTTCACCAACTTTGTAAACCGCCCTCCACTTAGCAAAAGTGGCTCCCATATTTTTATACTCCAACAGCCTTTCTCCCAGTTTGTCCAAACCCTGGGTAAAGCTTTCTCCTTGTTCATTAATTTTGACCACACCGGCATCAACTTTAATTCCGGGGTGGATTTTTTTGGATTTAAGCAGATCAGCAACCATTTTCCCGTTTGGCAAGGGCAACCTTAAAGTTTCATCAAATAAGATCACCCCGCTGACTGCCTCTTCAATTCCTTGAGCTCCGGCCATGATTTCCCTCCACATTGAACGGTTTTGCGATGTCGCTTCAACCCCAATTGCATCTAATCGTTTCTTCATTGTTCCTGTACTTTCATCAGCTGCTAATATTCCCTTCATAGGAGCTACTAACTCACGAGCAACTTTTGCTAAAACATTTTCACCTGTTTGATTATCGACCATATGTATTAATTAATTAATAATCAAAAATATTTTATCACTATTAAGTAAACAAATACAAGTCTTTTAATGATTATTAGTTTAGAAACTGATATTTTTTGTATAAAAAATAAATTCATAGTATCATAAGATACTATGAAACCTGGTAACTTAAAAACAAAAATATTTCTTGATAGTGGAGATCCTAAGGAAACGCAAGAAGCACTGAATATTTTGGGTTATCTAGATGGACAAACGACCAATCCTACTCTTATCTCAAAAAATCCTGAGGCCAAAAAAAGGTTAGAAGCTGGTGTTAAGTTTACTAAAGAAGAAATTTTTACGTTTTATAAAAAAGTTATCAAAGAAATTTCGGCATTGATACCCGAAGGATCTGTCTCCATTGAAGTCTATGCTGATGCGAAAACTTCTGCAGATGACATGTATACACAAGGAAAAGAAATGTTTTCCTGGATTCCAAATGCTCACATAAAATATCCTATAACATCTCCGGGGTTATCAGCCGCCGAGCGATTAATACGGGAAGGGATGCGAGTCAATATGACTCTTTGTTTTTCTCAAGAACAAGCAGCGGCCGTTTATGCGGCTACAAAAAGCACCAAAAAAGGAGATGTTTTCGTATCGCCTTTTGTAGGCAGACTTGATGACAAGGGAGAAGATGGCCTGGATTTAATTAAAAATATATTAAGGATGTATGGGCACGGGGATGGACATGTAGAGGTTCTCACGGCCAGCGTTCGGTCGCTTGAGCATTTTCTCTATGCGCTAAATTTAGAAAGCGATATTATTACGGCCCCACTATCAATATTAAAAGAGTGGGCCGGGACGGGAATGATTATCCCGAGATTAAAAGCTATCAAATACTCAGAAATTGCAATATCAAAACCCTGGACAGGATATAATATTGCTCATGAATTAACGGAAAAAGGCATGCAAAAATTTTCAAATGACTGGAATGAACTCATTAAATAAAAATATACCAACAATAATTATAGTTTTAGGGGCGACCGGGGACTTGATGAAGAAAAAGATTGTCCCGGCCCTTTTTAACCTCTATAAAGATCGTCAATTACCAAAACTGTTTCATTTTATCGGATTTTCGAGACGGCCATTTTCACCGACTGATTTTAAGAACTATATAAAAAGTATCTTAGATAAAAATCCTGATAATGCAAATGCAGCAAAACAAAAATTAATATCTTCTTTTCTTATGATGTTTGGTTATCAAAGCGGGCAACTGGAAAACGCTATAGACTATAATAATTTATCCGCCGTTCTTGGAAGAATTGATGGAGAATGGAAAGCCTGTTCTAATAAGTTATTTTACCTGGCTGTTCCTCCGGCAATGTATGAGCCAATACTTGAAAACTTGTCATCTTCCGGATTAACAACTCCTTGTTCTCCGGAGGAAGGATGGACAAGAATTCTTGTAGAAAAGCCTTTTGGAAAAAATTTAAAAACGTCCGAAGACCTCGATAGATTTTTGTCATCACTGTTTAAAGAAGAACAAATATACCGGATTGATCACTATCTCGGAAAGGATATGCTTCAGAACATATTACAGTTCCGCTTCTCAAATAATCTTTTTGAAGATTCATGGAATAATAAATGTATCGAGAAAGTTGAAATTAGGCTTCTGGAAAAAATAGGGGTTGAACAACGTGGAAACTTTTATGACGGGCTGGGAGCTTTACGTGATGTTGGTCAAAATCATCTTTTACAAATGCTTGCCCTTATTACTATGGAACGTCCGGAATCTTTTACGGCCAAAGTTATTCGGACCAAGCGGGCTAACATCCTTAAAATGTTAAATCGTTATCCGCTCAGGGAAATAAAAAAGTATTCTTTCCGTGGCCAGTACGACGGATTTAAATCTATAAAAGGTGTCTCTCCAAATTCAACAACAGAGACTTATTTTAAGATTCGTGCTTATCTTAAAGGCCAAAGGTGGAGTGGTGTCCCTTTTATTCTTGAAAGCGGAAAACGAATGGGTTTATCCAAGAAAGAGATCGTGGTTATCTTTAAGCATCCAACTCCATGTCTTTGCCCACCAAATATTCATTATAAAAATAGGATTGTCTTCCGTCTTGAACCGGAGGAAAAAATTATCATGTCACTTTTTGCAAAAAAGCCGGGACTCGAGAATAAGATTGAGGAGCGAATAATTCAATTCTTATACAAAGGCGCTAATTTATCGGTTCAATATGTTGAATCTTATGAAAAGCTTCTATTTGATGCAATTCTTGGTGATCAGACATTATTCGCCAGTACCCAAGAGATTGCCGCGATGTGGAAATTTACCGACCCGATTGTCGAGGCCTGGAATAAAAATGTCGTTCCACTGGTGAGATACGCTCCTGACAGGGTAGAAATAAGTGAGAAAGCAAAATATATTCAGCAAGATGACAATTTAGGAGTGACTCAAAACAAAAATGTTGGCATTATTGGACTGGGAAAAATGGGATCTGCAATCGCTTTACAGCTCGTACAAAAAGGCTGGAATGTCTTTGGATATAATCGAACGGAATCGGTGACAAAAGATCTCGAACAGTCTGGTTTAAAAGGAAAATACAGCATTGAGTCACTGATAAAATCACTACCTACCCCAAGAATTGTCTGGTTCATGCTTCCGGCCGGACCGGTGATAGATGATATGTTGCATTCACTTATACCACTGCTTTCCAAGAAAGACTTAATAATAGATGGTGGAAATTCTTTCTATAGGGATTCCATCAAAAGGAATGATCTTCTGAAATCTCACCATATAAGATTTATGGATATTGGTGTTTCAGGCGGTCCGGAGGGAGCAAAAAATGGAGCTTGTTTGATGGTAGGCGGGAAGAAAAAAGATTTTCAAGAAATAGAATCATTGATAAAAGCAGTCGCGGCTCCCTCTGCTTATGGTTATTTTGGTAAAGTTGGGGCCGGACATTTTGCCAAGATGGTTCATAATGGTATAGAGTACGGAATGATGGAGGCGATCGCGGAAGGTGCGGCCGTATTAAAACAGAGCCTGTATAATTTTAATCTCCCAGAAGTTTTCCGGGTCTATAATAACCGTTCTGTTATTGAATCGCGCCTGGTAGAATGGACTCAAGAGGCATTTATAGATGACCAAAATCTTGAGAAAATCTCATCAGTGATCCAGTCAAGCGGCGAGGGCCAATGGACCATTCAGATAGCCCATGAAGAGGGAGTTTCTGTCCCCGTCATTGAACAGTCGTTTCTTGTCCGACGTCAATCTCAGGACATTGTGGGTGACAGTCCCAATGGATTCCGCAATAAAGTTGTTTCCGCACAAAGAGGTAAATTCGGACAACATAAAGTAAAAAAGCAATAATTATATGAAATTAATAAGTTGATTGACAAAAAAATAATAAATATGTATATTATCAACATTAACTATGGATAGAAATCTTGCTTTAGAATTTGTTCGGGTCACTGAAGCCGCTGCTATTGAAGCTGCTCGTTGGATTGGCCGAGGCGATAAAAATAAAGCTGACGGGGCAGCGGTCAACGCCATGAGGGCTCGCCTCAATCAAATTGATTTTTCCGGAACCGTTGTCATCGGTGAAGGTGAAAAGGATGAGGCGCCAATGCTTTATACCGGAGAAAAAGTCGGAACAAAAAAGGGACCGGTTATGGATTTGGCGATTGATCCCCTTGAATGTACCGAAAGTGTTGCTTATGGAAGATATAATGCAACGACGGTTATTGCTTCCGGCCCAAAAGGCAGCCTTCTTCATGCTCCGGATACTTATATGAAAAAAATTGCTGTTGGCCCGCTCGGTAAAAAAGCTATTAATCTTGAAGCTTCCGTAAAGATAAATATTGAAAAAACGGCTAAAGCCCTTAATAAAAGAGTTGAAGATATTACCGTTGTGATTTTGGATCGGGAGAGACATGCTGATCTGATTACTCAAGTCAGAAATGCCGGTGCCCGGGTCAGGTTAATCACCGATGGTGATGTTGCCGCTGCCATCGCCACCTGTTTTTCGGAAAGCGGAATAGATCTATTGATGGGAATTGGTGGATCAACTGAAGCAGTGTTGGCGGCTGTACCTGTAAAAATATTGGGTGGAGAAATTTTATGTCAATTTAAACCTAAAAAAGATGCTGATATTCCCAAGATAAAAGCGGCCGGCGTTAAAAATATAAATAAAATTTTTACCGCTGAGGATTTGGCCAAAGGAAAACAATTAACGTTTACCGCTACTGGTGTCATTGAAGGGCCTCTTCTTAATGGAGTTGTTTTTGATAAGAATAAAGTTATTACTCATTCTCTCGTCATTCGGGGTACTTCAGGTACCATTAGGTACATAACGACGCATCACCATTATTATAAGTAAATAATAAATATGAAAAGACTAAAAGTCGGTTTAAATGGTTTTGGTCGAATCGGTCGAGCTTTTACAAGAATTGCTTTGACCCGAAATAATTTTGAAATTGTGGTAATAAATACGAGAAAAACATCAACTTCTATGATGGCCTACCTTCTTTTATTCGACTCAGTTTACAGAAGATTTGGGATGGAAGTTAAAGAAGAATCAGATGGAATGACGGTTAATGGGAAAAAAATCATCACTCTTTTAAATGATAAGCCGGAAAATATTCCTTGGGATAAATATGGCGTTGATGTCGTAGTTGACGCTACCGGTGCTTTCAATAAAAAACCGGACCTGGAAAAACATTTAAGAGGCTCCGTAAAAAAAGTTATTTTAACGGCGCCGGCAAAAGATGATGAGACGCCATCTGTTGTCCTGGGTGTTAATGATGATAAATTTGATTTTAAAAAAGAAACCGTTATCTCTATGGCTTCCTGCACAACAAATTGTGCAGCCCCGATGTTTAAGGTAATTAATGATAATTTTAAAGTTCGAAGCGGATTTCTTACTACTGCCCATGCGGTAACCATTAGTCAAAGCATGCTCGACGATGCCAATAAAAAAGAAGGCCGTTCCCGGGCTGCTTTTATTAATATTATTCCTTCAACCACCGGAGCTGCTAAGGCTGTCGCTAAAGTCATCCCTGAATTAAAAGGAAAAGTGGACGGTATGTCTCTTCGTGTTCCAGTGGCTACCGGTTCTATTACTGATATATCGATTGTTGTTGAAAAACCAACGACCGCCGAAGAAGTTAATAAAAAATTCAAGGAAGCATCAATTACAACAATGAAAGGAATCTTGGGTTATGAAGATAGAATCTTGGTCTCTTCGGATTTTATCGGGTCTTCTTATTCTTGTATATTTGACGCCAATTACACTAAGGTTGTAAACGGAAATTTAGTAAAAATCTTCGGCTGGTATGATAATGAGTGGGGGTACAGTACAAGGCTTGTCGACTTAGTGGAAAGATTAGGCGATTTTATTTGATTAATATAATTCTGTTATTAATCGTCTAAATATTAAAGATTAAATATCAAAGGTTAAAGAAATCTAAAACATATAAATATTAAACGTTTTTTATTTAACTGTTTAAAATTTAACAGTTTATTTAACCTTTAACCTTTAAGATTTAATATTTTATGAAGAAGATTATTTATATCGATGAAGTTGAAATCAAAAATAAAACCGTTCTCCTTCGGGTTGATTTTGACGTTTCTTTAAACCCTGATCGAACCATTGCTGATGATGTCCGAATCCAAAAAAATCTTCCGACTATAAACTATCTTTTAAAAAATAAAAACCGACTCATTTGTGTTGCTAAACTGGATCGTCCAAAAATTCGGGATCCAAAATTATCGTTAATGCCTGTTGTTAAAAGGTTACGGGAATATCTGCCGAATTATAGAATTACTTTGGTTGATGACTTTCTTTCCTCTGATAAACAAGTATTTGAAAAACAGACTAATAAAGAAATTTTGGTTTTGGAAAATATTCGTTTTTACCCCAAAGAAAAAGATTATTCAACAATATTTGCAAAACAACTTTCTTCTCTGGCTGATATTTATGTGAATGATGCTTTTGCGGTTTGTCACCGAACCGACACTTCAGTTATTGGACCACCAAAGTTTATTCTTTCATATGGAGGTCTTCTTCTTAAAAAAGAGTTGGCAATAATATCTCAAGCTATTAATAAACCTAAAAAGCCAATTGTTGCCATTATCGGAGGAGCTAAGGTGTTAACTAAAATTGGATTAATAAATAAATTGATAAAAATCGTAGATTATTTAATTATTGGTGGCGGGCTGGCCAATACTTTTGTAAGCGCTCAAGGACATGAAGTAGGAACCAGTTTTTGTCAATATGAAGCGGTCCAACAGGCAAGAAAACTGCTTTCTTTACCAAAGAAAAATCGTGCTTTAATTATTTTACCGGTTGATGCAGTTGTTGCCACTACAAAAGAAGATCGGGAGAGTGAGGTAGTAAAAATTGAAAGTATACCTCCAACAAAATCAATATTTGACATCGGTCCGGAAACTAAAGCACAAATTGGGGGTATTATTGCTAAAGCAAAAACAATTATCTGGAATGGTCCAGTCGGTTATTTTGAAAATCCTGCCTTTAAAAGAGGAACTGATTTTATTTATTATTCAATCACTCATAATCAAAACGCTGTATCAATCGTTGGTGGCGGAGACACACTGGCGGCCATTTCCAAAAAAGAATATTTGGACAAAATTACTCACATCTCAACCGGAGGCGGAGCGATGCTTGAATTTATTGAGAAAGGAACCCTGCCGGGAATTGAGGCGTTGAAACGTTAAAAGTTAATAGGAAAAATTATCCTATCTGTGATACAATTATTTTATGAACGCCGAAAATACAGCTAGTGGATTTCCTCGTGCTAATAAGGTTATGGATAAGATTATAGCTTCTAAGGAAACGGGCTTGCTAAAGGCGCTTGGTTATACTCTTTTGCTCATTGGTGCTGGGATGATTGATTTTCCTGGGGCTGTAATAAAAAGTGGAAAGGTTCTACGAGAACGCTTAAAAAAACCTCCCTCTACCTAATTAATTCAATCACTTTATTAATCTTTACTTTCGACTCAACAATAATTACTTCTTTACTCTTTTCAATACTCGGCAGATAGCTTTTGCCAACTACTTTATTATCATTTAGCCAATAAATATCTAAATCTAAATAAGTATTTTTATTCCAAAAACTTCTTATTTCTTTATCAGGAAAAACAAAAATCATCCCATCAAAGTTAACTGGTTTTTTATAAAACATTAGTCCCTTCCCCCATTCATTTTGATTATTAACCGTTAATAAGCAATAGTTTTTGTTATTAATCTGATATATTTTTGCTTGGTTATTTGAGCAGTTATTTTTTTTTAAGAAAAAGAGTGAAGCAAAAAAAAATACAAAGATAAGCAAAATTAAGTAGACCTTTTTCATTGGTCGGAGTGGCGGGACTTGAACTCGCGGCCTCAGCGTCCCAAACGCTGCGCTCTAGCCATCTGAGCTACACTCCGTAATTAAACAAATCTTTGGCTAACTCATATTTTAACAGAAAATATTGCTATAATTATCGCTTCTTATGAAGAATAATAAATCACTGATGACGATTTTTTTGATTGTCTTTATCGATCTTTTGGGGTTTGGGATTATTCTCCCCCTTCTCCCCTATATTGCTGAAAAATACTCGGCCGGCCCTTTACAGATTGGGTTATTGACCGCGACCTATTCTTTCTTTCAACTAATTGCCTCACCAATTTTAGGTAGATTGTCTGACCGGTATGGGCGTAAAAAACTTTTGATCATTTCCCAACTTGGCAGTGCTTTAGGTTATCTCATTCTTGGACTCGCAGGAAATTTACCTCTTTTATTTTTATCAAGAATAATCGATGGAATAACCGGTGGGAATATATCGATTGCTCAAGCCTATATTGCCGACGTCACTGATAAAAAAAATCGCGCTCGCGGCATGGGAATATTAGGAGCGGCTTTTGGTTTGGGGTTTATATTCGGACCGGCTATCGGAGGATTTTTATCAAAATTTTCCTATGCCGCACCGGCTTATTTTGCGACCGCCATTTCATTACTGACAGTTTTAACCACGATCTTTTTCCTAAAAGAAACAATTGACGAAAAAAAAGCTGTAATTTCTCCAAAAACAAAATTATCTTTTGAAGAATTTAAGCGTATTTTAGCGATGAAACCAATCGGTCTTTTGATCTTTGTTTTTTTCGTCCTTAATACGGCTTTTTCTATAATGCAAGGAAACTTTGCTCTTTGGACTCAAAAAACATTTAATTACGGTCCTGCCGAAAATGGATGGTTATTTGCATATATTGGTATATTAGCAGTATTCGTACAGCTTAAAGTCCTACCTTTTCTTATAAAAAAATTCAGTGAAAAAACAATTTTATATATTTCCTTATTTTTGATGTCCGTCGGTTTATCCCTTATCCCATTTTCACTACATCCGAATTTTTTATACATCGCTTTATTTTTTCTTCCATTGGGTAACGGCTTGGCAAATCCAACCATTCAAGCATTGGCTTCTGAAAATGTTCCGCCTGAAGAGTATGGCGGGACTTTAGGATTCTTACAGTCGGCCGGAAGTCTTGGTCGAATAATAGGACCTATTATTGGCGGAATTATTTTCCAATCCTTTGGAAAAGATAATGCTTTTTACTTTGCCGGATTTCTGGTTATCGCCATTTTGATATACTTAAAAGTGAAATTGAAATGAAAAAATTCAGAATGCCAATCTTACTTTTTCTATCCCTTTTATTTTTTAGTCTTTTTTTTGGATTTACTTTAGTCATTAAAAATAAATTATTGAATGGTTTGGATTTTGATACAACCGTCAAATTACAAAATCATATTCCATTAAAATATGATCAAATTTTTTCTTCGTTCAGCCTGATTGGTAGTTTTGAGATTCTTTCTATATTACTTTTTTTGATGGCTCTTTTTCAAAAAAAAATTAAAGCGTTTCTAGTATTTGTTCCTTTTATTGGGGCTCATCTAGTTGAAATTGTTGGAAAGGGTCTCTTCCATCACCCAGGTCCGCCTTTTATGTTTTTTCGCTATAACCTGGGTTTTTTATTCCCTTCTTCTTATATTAATACAGGCTCTTCATATCCGTCGGGGCACAGTTTAAGAATTATTTTCGTTTCCGTAATTATTGCTTATTTAATTAAAAAATCAAAAATACAATTGATAAATAAATTAATTTTTTATTCGGCAATTTTATTATTAACAGGATTTATGCTTGTTTCTCGGATTAGCCTTGGAGAACATTGGACGTCTGACGTCATCGCCGGAGCTTTGCTTGGGATGTCATCAGGAATCTTTGCCCTTATTTTTTTATAAATCCCTCTGCTAGTTCACGAAGTTTTGCTTCCGGATCCTTGGCCAAAACAAAACCTGAAGCTAATATTGCACCTTTTGCACCTAATTTAATCGCTTGTCTAATATCTTCACCCGTTGAAATTCCCGCTCCTATGATAAGCGGGTTTTTTAAAACAGAAACTAAATATTTAATATTTTCTTTTTCTTTTGTCAACATCGATATTCCTGTGCCAATCATATCTTCCCTTTCATAAGAAATAAAATCAGGCCCCCATGAATCAAATGTTTTTACCATTTCAACATCAAAACCACAGATAACGCTTTTTAAACCGTATTCTTTGGCTTTGTCTAAAATTTTTTTAACGTGGGCGTTATCCATTTTATGTTCACTGTGATTAATGACAAGGCCGGAAGCTCCGGCTTCTTTTAAAGCATAAGGAGAAAGCCAACCCATATTCTTCCCCGGTTCAATCGGATCCATATGTTGGGCCCAAACTTCAATTCTTAACTCTTTTTTTACTCTATAAATATCGGTCGGTTGAACTGCGGGAATTATCTTCACTCCTGTTTCTTTACTGACTTTTTTTACACAAGATAAAAGTCTAATGGCCGCCTCACCGGTTGATTCTTTGTAGGTTTTTAATGAAAGAAAGATCATTTTAGAATTATAACAAATTTTTATTTGATACGAAAATGTTATTGACAAAGTAAACATTTGTTCACTAGAATAATAGGTATGAATGAAAATGTAAACGAAAAAGTCAGTGTTATTACTGTCTTTAATCAGGAAACCGGATTAGTTATTCCTAAAAAAATCCGCTGGCGCAATCGGGACTATCTAATTAAAAATCTTGCCTACTATCATCGGATTCATCAGGGAAAAAATATTATTCATATTTTTAATGTTACCGACGGAAACTTGGATTTTCGTTTGTCTTTGGATAGTCTAAGCCTCCACTGGACTCTGGAGGAAATCTATGACCGATCTAATGATTAATCAAAACCCGCCTCATTTAATGCATGTTGATCTTAATTCCTGTTTTGCCACCATCGAACAACAGGCCTATCCTCATTTGAGAGGCAAACCTGTAATTATTGCCGCCTATAAAACTGATAAAGGCTGTATTTTGTCACCGTCAATTGAAGCCAAAAAATTGGGCATAAAAACCGGCATGAGGGTTTTTGAAGCTAAACAAATCTATTCTCATGTTATTGTCCGCGATACTGATCCGGCGATGGTCCGTGATGTTAACTCAAAATTCATGAAAATATTCCAGGACTACTCACCTTGCGTTATTCCCAAATCGATTGACGAAGCGATTATTGATTTTTCTCCGGTCTTTTTTAAAAATATTGATTTGATAGCAATCGGAAAAGAAATAAAAACCAGAATAAGACGCGAAATCGGTGAATGGATTTCCTGTAATGTAGGAGTTTCTACTAATCGATTTTTAGCTAAACTGGCCGCTTCCCTTCACAAACCTGATGGACTGGATTTAATTGATTATAAAAAATTAAGGCAAGTTTATTCTTCAATAAAATTAATTGACTTAAACGGGATTAATACCCGTTTTGAATTTCGATTAAATGCCAATGGAATCAATACTCCTTTAGATTTTTTTCAGGCTGAAGTAAACTTTTTGAAAAAAAATGTTTTTCAAAGTATTGCCGGATACTATTGGTATCTCCGTCTACGAGGTTGGGAAGTTGAAAATTTTGAACCAATACGAAAAAGTTTTGGTCAAGAATATTCTTTAAAAGAAAAAACTGCTGATCCTGAAAAACTTAAAAAAATTATTATGAAACTTTGTGAAAAAATGGGTCGGCGTTTAAGACAATCAAACCAATTAGCTTCCGGTATTCATCTGGGAATTTTATATTATGATTACAGTTTTTGGCATAAAGGAAAAAAAATTAATAAATCCATATTTTCAACAAAAAATCTTTTTGAAGAAATAATGATTCTTTTTTTTCATCAACCAAAAATAAAAACTGTTTCAAAAATATCAGTCAGTTGTTTTTCCTTGACTCAAAACAATAACCGCCAGCTGACATTGATTGATTTTGGTGAAGAAAAAATAAACAAAATCAGCAACGCTTTAGATCAAATTAATGACCGTTTCGGTGAGTTCACTATTACTCCAGCTACAATGATGGAAATGGAAAATATTATTGTTGACCGAATTGCTTTTGGAAAATCTTGATTATCTTTTGATTAGACTTTAAATGCAATCATACTTATTTCTAATACCGCTCCTAAGGGAAGAGCTTTGACGCAAACAGTTTCTCTGGCTGGAAATGGTTCTGTCATATAACTATTATAAACTTCATTAAGTTTTCCATAATTACTCATATCAGTAACATAAATTGTAGTTTTAACAACGTCAACAAAAGTAACACCAGACGCTTCAAGCACTGCTTTCAAATTTTTCATTACCTGATGGGTTTTTTCCTCAATTGTTCCTTCAAGAAGTTTTCCTTCAGGAGTCAAATGAATCTGTCCGGAAGTAAAAACTAAATTATCAACAATCACTGCCTGTGAATACGGGCCTGCGGCTTTTGGTGCTAGATTGGTTGAAGTCTTTTTTTTCATATTATTTTTTCGTTTCCTCCTTGGTTTGATGAATGGTCCCCGGTTTGTGCTCCGGCGGTGTATAAATTGTATAAAGTTTCATCATAACTTCTGACGTATTGATAATATTATGTTCCGTTCCGGCAGGAACTATAACCGCTGAACCGTCAGAAATTTCATGTTCTTCGCCATTCATAACAGCCCTACCTTTGCCTGATTCAATTCTTATAAACTGATCATGTTCCGGATGAACTTCCATCCCAATGTCTTCACCTGGTTTTAACGCCATAACCACCAACTGACTTTTATCGGTTGTAAAAAGTACTTCGCGAAAATAACTATTTTGTAAACTTTTTTCTTCAATATTAATTACATATCCTGTCATATCTTTCACCTTCCTTTCTCTTCATTTTATAATATAATTTTCTTCATGTCATTAGTTGTTTTATTTGGCCTACCCGGTACCGGAAAATCTTTTGTTGGAAAAATATTTGAAAAATATTTTGATTATTATTTTTATGACGGAGACAAAGACCTAACCGAAGAAATGAAAGAAGCCATCAAAATACAAAAAGTTTTTACTGATCAGATGAGAGATGTTTTCTTTCAAAAACTGATTAAGAGTATTCAAAAACTAAAATCAAAACATAAAAAATTAGTAGTCGTTCAAACTTTTATTAAAGAAAGATATAGAATATTGTTTATTAAAAAAATTAAGGATGCAAAATTTATTCTGATTGAAACGAAAAAATCTGTCAGGGAAAAGCGCTTGACCCGAAGAACAGATTACCCTCTGGAAATGGAATATGCCAGAAAAATGGTTGTTAATTTTGACAAACCAATAATTAATTGTTTAACAATTACTAATAATGTTGACGGAGTTGAAGATATAAAAAAACAGATAAAATTATTTATGATTAAAGGAAAAATTATTGTGTAAATATTCAACAATCTTTTTTGCAATTTCTCGCTTTGAAGATAGAGGAATTTTTTTAACTGGCTCGTTTGTCGAAATAATATAGATTTCATTGTTGTCTGACTCAAAACCACGGTCATCGCGGCTAATATCATTCGCTATAACGATATCTGCTTTCGATTCTTTTAATTTTTTTAGCCCTTCCTGAATCAGCGATTTTTCTCCCAAACTATATTCTGCCTTAAAAGCAATCAAAATAGTTTTTGGGGAAATTTTTTTAATCTGATCAATAATTTTTATCTGCGGTTTTAATTTCAAAACGACTGATTGTTTACTTGATAGTTTTCCTTCGTAAGGTTGTTCTACTTTGTAATCGGAAATGGCCGCCACCTGATAGAAAAAATCGGTTTTTTTAATATTTTCTTTTATTAACGCCATTAACTCTTCGACAGTATTAAATATTTTTTCTTTAATTAAATATCTTGGCTTGATTGAATTTTTAGCCCGAAGTAACAAAACATTAGCTCCCCGTAAATAACACTCTTCTGCCAGAGCTACTCCCATTTTTCCGGAACTCCTGTTGGCAATAAAACGGACATCGTCTATTTTTTCAACCGTTCCTCCAGCCGTGATAATAATCTTTTTCCCTTTCAAAGAATCTGATCTTTGAATTTGTTTTATAATTTCATTTTTAATAATTTCTATGTCTTCTAATCTCCCAACACCCTCATACCCGCAAACAAGCATTCCTGATGCCGGATAAATAATCTGATAACCGACTGATTTTAATTTAATAATATTTTCCTGGACGATTGGGTTATTCCACATGTTGACATTCATTGAAGGACAAATAATAATTGGGGAAGTGACCGCCAGTGCTGTTGTTGTTAAAAAATCATCGGCTATCCCGTGAGCTAACTTTCCAATGATATTGGCTGTCGCCGGCGCAATTACCAGAACATTACATTTGTCAGCTAAATCAATATGTTCGACCTTTCGTGATTTTAATATTTGTTTATAATCAAAATTTTTTTCAAAAATATTAACATAAACTTTATTTCCGGAAGCTTTTTTAAAATCTTTTGGAGAAACCATTTTAGTCGCCTGATTGGTCATGATGATGAAAACTTCACGACCTTCATTTTTTAGTGATTTTATTAAATCAAGAATTTTATAAGCAGCAATTCCACCCGTCACTCCAATTAAAATACTCTTTTTCATTGATAGAATTATACCAAGAAAGATCTATATACTTGCACCTCAAGGATGTAATTGTGGTTATATTTTTATTCCAGTGTTCCCTTAATATAGTAAATGAAGTCTTAAACAACTGACGTCATTGCCTTTGGTAATAGTAAATAGAGTTGCCATTATTGGTGAAAACCCGTTTGATATTATTGACGCTCTTTAAATTTGTCTGTTCGTAGGTGGGGGTATCGGGTGTAAATAAAATATAACTGATATTTTCTCGATCCAAAACTGTTTTGATTTGTTCCGGTGTACTTTTGATATTATAAAAGACTATTGTTTCATCCCATCTTTCTTTACCACGATAAACGCTTGCAGGATGACCATAAAGAATTTTATTATGGCTAAATGCCATTAGAAGATTACCGGAAAAATAACCTCCTACCACAATCGATTCATCTTTTGAGTTTTTATCTAACCAATTAAAGGCATTTATTGTTGAGTTAGGAATAAATATATTCATAAAGGGCCCATTGTATTCTGTTAACTGTCTGGTCAAACTAAGATAATAGTAAGGAATAGTAATAATAATAAATAACATTAGTACCACCAACTTGAAAAAATTCTTTTTTAAGTTGTAGATGGTTACTGCCCCTAAGATGCCTAATGGAATATAAAAACAACTCTCTAAAATTCTCTCAGGAGACATTGGTAAATACTTACCATATAGTTGAAATAAAATTAAAGGAACAAGTGCCCAAGTAATAACTAACTTAGATAATAAACCCTTCATGGTAAGTAATTTATGAATGGCAAAAACTGCTAAAAAAAGGATTGGGCCAGAAATAATAATAAATTCTTTTATACCGATTTGATAGTCTAATGATTTTTGACTGTTAAATACTAAAGAAAAAGGCAGGGTAGTTAAAAATAACCATTGATAATAAAGATAAACCGGCAATGTGATAAGACCTACTATAATTAAACCGGTAATTAGTTTTTTGTAATTATTCCTTTCTTTAATTAAATATATTATTACCGCCGTAGCAAAATAAAATGAAAATGTTAATAACATTGCCGGGTTAGTAATGGTAGCAAATAAAAAAAATACTCCGCTAAACAGAACATTTCTGATCTTTTCTTCTTTTTCTAACCATTTATTTAAAAAAATAACCGCTAAAATAAGCAAAGTTATTGTCAATGAATCATGGGGTAAAAAAAGTGTTCTCATTAAAGGATCAACACTGGTAATCGTTGGATTCCAAATTTGTAAAGGGTTTATTTGATAAAAAGGAGCACTAAAAGAGATGAAAAAAAGCGATAGTTTTCTCAATCCCGCAGATTTAGGAAACATCTGAAAAAGAAGGTAATAAATCGTCATAAACTTAATAAAATAAAAAATTATCCGCAACAGGAAATATCCTGTAAACAAATTAATTTTTAACTTCGACAGAAGGAAGCCGGAAACGTTGTAAAACAGATAAACGGGTTTTCTGGCAAAGTTGTCCGGGCCTGAACGAAAAGTCATCAAAATTTTCCCCATCGATCCATCCTTCATGTGGGAAATATATTGATAATAGTCAGGTATGTAATTATGCGCAAAAGCATAATAAGTATCTTTTGGAGTTGTGGAAAGATAATGAAGGTTGGGAAGAACCGAAATCGTCATGGCAACAAAGATTATTAATGGTACAAAGATTTTTTCTTTCCAAAAAAACCGACACAGTTTTTTAAAAATAACCATTAAAAAATTATAGCAGATCACTATTATTACTTATCCTATTAAGATGGCTATTGTGTTAAATGTTTTTGTGATTACTTGACCGAAAATTCCACTTCTTTGCTGTCGCCTGATGATAGAGTAGCTTTTATTTTATATTTGCCCGATATCCATGCGCCACCGTTACTGGTAAAAGAAAATGGTTCTGAAATATTTCCGCTTTTATCGATTTTGTTTTCCAAAGGACCAACTTTTTGTCCGGTTGAAACATATGTCATCTCGACAAAAGCTGAAGTTCCTGCTTGAGCTTGAACCACTTGAACAGTTACATAAATTTTGGCTGGTTTTTCTTTTAAAGATGATTTATGAACTTCAACGTACCCATCATTATCAGCAGTATCATTTACTAAAATATCATTAATTTTACTTTCTGTTGTTTGCGATTCTACTACTGTCGATGTGGCCGAAGACGGTGTGACTGATACATCTTTATTATTCAAATCAAATTTAATTGATTCGATTTTCCAATCTCCATCTTCTTTTATTAATTTATAGGAAATAGCTGTTTTTTTCCCGTCTTTACTCTTTAATTCTCCTACTAATAAACCTGTATTATTTTTTGTTTCTCTTGATAAAAAATTAATATCATCATTATTTTTAAGCGCTTCATGTGTTTCAATAAACTTTTTAAAATCTTCAAAAGAAGTTATCTGTTGAAATGTTTTTGACGTATAACTATAAGCTTTAGCAATATCACCATTACGAATCGCTCTCAATTGAGATTTGGCTGTATCAGCAATTCCTTGAGTTAAAAGAAAAGCCAACACAATAACAATAACAACAAAAATCACAATCCCTTTAAGGATTTTTACCAGTGTTTTCACACTAATATATTTAAACGTATAACATCAATAAATAAATTATATCTCCAATATTTTACAATAGCAAATTTAAAAGCGTATATTCATGATTATTAAGATTTTTTACTTACATCCTATTCTCTCCTCTCCATATAATATTATTCTTTATCCCCAAGTGTCACGATAACTGTCATTTGGTCTCTTTCAGAGGTTATAGCAACACTGCCCTCTGTGGAGCCCTTGGCAATCGCCCAGGTTTGAATAGTGTCCGAGTCAAAAGAAGATGTGATTGTCCATCCGCTTGTGTTTAGTCCACTCTTGTAAAACGGAACTACCTTATTAAGTCCATGTCCACTCGGAATCGTAAATGTGACGAGAAGCCCGTTTCCCTTTCCTTGCTGGATGTTGGATACGGAAGAAACTACTTTAGCCCCTTGATAAATCGGAAAATCTTTAGGAAATGTATCCGGTAATTTTTCTCCTCCAACGTTAACTGTTTGACCGGTTTTAGTATCCGTAAAAGTAAGTTTTCCTTTTTCAACATTCTTAAGGTCTGTTTTTACGCCGGTTTTGTTTTCTATTATTCTCTGGAGCAGTCCCGTACCCGCCGTCAAACCTACCACAAAAAGAATAATCATACCTCCAATTGCAAGAGCAACAATCGGGCCCATTTTGGAAGATTTGGTCGAGGCTGCGTTCATGGCATTAATGATATATTATTACCGTTGTCATTTACAACAGAATTTAGCTCCCTGTCGTGATTGTTATGATAAACCGATAAATTCTTTTACATTTAGAAGTAATAATTAAAGAGTTATTTTTCCATATCCATTCCTAAGATGTTTTTTGTCTCAATGATCTTAGGTATCCAAATGTTTCCTTTTTTTGAATAAACAACCAGATATCCTTGATCTGCTCCTTCCCAACCAATTTTTTTATCTGGATAAATAGTGGTTCCACCGATAATTAAATTAGTATTTTTATTGGCCTGGGAAATTAAAGCTACCATTGAATTAAATTCAGGTTTATCTAGTTTGAATAGTGAAGCGATCGTACCAATAAGCTTCTTCTTAAATCCCTTCGCTTCGGATTCCAGAGTCATGATCTTAGCGTTGGGAAAACCGGTTGCAAGAAGGATTGTCTGTTTACCAGCACCATTTATGTCTCCTAGAGCAACTCCTTTCATGTTTTTTTCATCTTGGTCATTATAAATAATCCGTTTCCCCCATTTGCCATTGAAATATTCATAAACATACAATGAACCCTTTTCGTTTCTCGGACTACCTATTCCCACAAGTAAAACATTTTTCTTTTGATTATGGATATCCCCAATAGTAATACTTCTAAACTCACGGTTTGATATTTGATCGATAGTTTTGTTTTGCCATTTACCATCTACTTTCTTATAGAGTCGGATGTAGCTTATTTCGTCAATTTTTTGTAATTCTAAAGGAGAAGACATCGTGGTTATCAGTTCATTTTTCCCGTCGTTGTCAACATCGCCAACCTTTACAATATGCACTGCAGTCTGCACCACGCATTCCTTACAGGGAAGGTCTTTGTTGTCTACCCTATGATTGGTTTTTTCCTGAGCGTCGATTTTGGAAATATAGTTGTCTTCTAAATCTTCTTTATTCCATCTTCCATCTATCCATTTGTAAATCCGAACAATTCCACGACCATGAGTGGCTAAGATTATCTCGTCTTTTCCGTCATTGTCAGCATCTCCAATCGTTAGATCCTTGCATCTTAAATCCCCAACATCATCAACAATGCTCTCTTTAAAATCCTTAACATCATAACTGACTACTTTACATCCGTAAGGTTCGGCAAAAAAGCTGTTAGAGACTCCGGCAACGATTTGTTTACCGCCGTTATTATAAATGTCGCCGATTTTTACCGTATGAACAAATTTATATCCGGTATTTAAAGTTTTTATTTTATTGAGAATTTCGTCTTTGGTTTCATAAACGTAGATTTTACCCGGATTCCCTGTACCGGCAACTATATATTTAGTTTTTAGACTAAAATTAAAATAATAGTTAAAAATAAAAAAAGTGATGAATAAAAAAATAAGAATAAAGAATTTCTTTATCATAATAAAAATAGATTATACTCTTAATATCCCAAACTCTTCAACTGTTCAATTTCTTTATTGGAAGTAGACGTAGGTATAGGAATTAAACTAGCGGGTTCTGAAACCACACCATTTATGTAGTTAAGGTTTTGACGATTGTAATCTTGGGGAAGATTATAACGAGATAAATAGTTCATTAGTTTTTTGTTTAATTTTGTAGCGATATCTTTTTTACTATCTACTATATTAGACATTTCTTCTGAATCTTTATCCAGATCATATAGTTCTTCATTGTAGTTTTTGTAAGCACAAGTTTTGTAATTGTATATATATTTATAATTATCATTAACTATCGAAAATTTGGTCATACTGCTGTTGATTGAATAAGCATCTTTTCTTTTATTAAAATTAAATATTGAAAATATATCTCCGTAAAAAATATCACTAAAACTTTTGCCATCTACTTTATCTTTTGTTGAAATTCCAAGAAGATCCAATAAAGTTGGAAAAATATCTATGTTTTGAACAAGCCTATTAACTCTTATATCGGTTGCTTTAGTTAGCGGATATTTTATGATTAATGGGGTCCGAATGTTGGATTGATAGACGTTGGGACCATGTTCAAAATATACTTCATGATCAAAACCTTCTCCATGATCACCGTATAATACAATTAAAGAATTTTTATCAAGACCTATTTCTGAAAGTTTGTCTAAAATCATTTTCACTAAACCATCGCTGAGAGCGATTTCGCCATCATAAAGCATTTTAAAAATTTCCTTTTTATCTTGTGGGATTGTATTATAGCTATTACAATCTTTAGTTAATTGCTGCACATATGAGTTTCTTTCTATTTCTAGAGATTGATCTGTCCCTTTTAAATTGCAATACTTTGGGTTAAATTTGCATTTTAAATCTTCTGGAGGCGTATAGGGACTATGTGGATCAAGGAGATGAATCCAAAAGAATATTTTTTTATTTTTATTCTTATCTAATAAATCTAAAGCCGTACTAACTGATGCTTTAGCTATATCATTTCTCAAATTAAAATTTACATAAAGATCAAATCCTTTGTTAATATTTGACTTATCATTTAAAGCTGGAGTTGACATAAAAGCAACATTAAAATAACCTTTCTCCTTTAATATTTTAGGGAGTGTTTTTATATTATCACTTAACGGTAAAGCATTTACCCATGGCTCCCATGGCTTTGGTGAACTTAGTAAGGAATTATTAGTAATACGTGTTTTTAATGGATCCTGCCCCGTCATTAAAGCAACAAAAGAAGGATAGGTCATGGGTACAACAGTATTTGCATTAGTAAACACGGTCGCATTTTTTGCCCATTTATCAATATTAGGGGTTGTATCTTTTTTATAACCGTATATCCCCATATGATCCGCTCGTAAAGTATCTATCGAAATTAAGATAATATTTAAAGATTGCGACTGTTTCTTTAAAATTAATCTTCTTATAAAAGTGACATATAAAAAGAGAGTCAATCCTAAGAAAATAAATAAAAAGATTCGAAAAACTAATATTCTCATATATAAGTAAGTGTACAAAACTTTTAGTTACTATGAAGTAATTAAGTTTTTTTTAGACGAAGTTTTGCAGCAGAAAGGATTCAAAGATGAATCGTAAAATATTTGGTTCTCTAGTCCAAGGATTAATATAAGTAAAATTATTGAGGAGTTTTGTCTCAGTTTTATACAAATTCACTTTTAGTATGGAGCCCGCGCGCTCGGAGAATAAAACATCTGTTATCATAATAGACATGAAGAAATATTTTCTGGAAGCGGCAGTTTTTTTATGTGGGACGGTCCTGATGATTATTGAAATTGTTGGCTCGCGGATTTTGGCCCCATACTTCGGTGTCACGATTATTAGTTGGACCGTTTTAATCGGAGTAATTCTCAGCTTTTTGAGTTTGGGATATTTTATCGGAGGAAGATTGGCAGATTATAAGTCAAAACCGGAAATTTTAGCCAATATTATTTTATTAAGTGCATTAACGGTATTTATTATAATCCCCATTAATATTCCTTTTCTTAATTTGCTAACAATAAAAATTAACCATAATAATCTAAGCGTTATTCTGGCTAGCCTGTTTTTATTCGGAGCGCCAAGTTTTCTCTTGGGCATGATCACTCCTTATGCAACCAAGCTTCGAATCGTTACTTTAAAATCCTCCGGTAAGATCGTGGGTAATTTATACGCTGTTTCAACAGTCGGAAGTATTGTTGGAACTTTTGCGGCCGGATTTTTCCTTATCCCTAATTTAGGGATAACGAATATTTTAAATTTGATAGTTATTATATTAATAATTGCCTCATTTCTTGTCCAGCTACCGAAATTATTTAGTAAAAAGATGTCTTTAATCATCCTTTTTATAGTTGCTTGTGTGGCTTTATATTTTTACCAACATAAGGGCTATAGTGGCTTGGTTGATGTTGACACTTTATATAACCGGGTTTGGATATATACCGAGGTTGATCATTCGACAAAACGGCTGGTCAGATACTTAAAGACCGGCCCCTTTGGTTTACAGGGAGGAATGTTTCTGGATAAAGATAATGATTTGGTTTTTAAATATCAGAAGTATTATCGTCTTGGAGATTTTTTTAACCCTAATATCAAAAATGCTTTGGGTATTGGAGGGGGCACTTATTCATATCCAAAAGATTTCTTAAAAAATCACTCTAAGGCGAAACTTGATGTTGTTGAAATTGACCCTGGAATAACCGAGCTAGCACGAAAATATTTCAACCTTGAGAATGATGTTCGTCTAACGAATATTGTTGAGGATGGACGAATTTATCTGAATAATAATCAAAAACAATACGATGCGATATATATCGATGCTTTTAATACAAATATCATTCCATACCAGCTGACTACACGGGAGGCGGTGCAAAAAATTTATAATAGCCTAACGAGTAATGGGGTAGTAATTGTTAACATCATCTCAGCAATTGAGGGAGATAAAAGCAAACTGCTTCGCTCAGAATTTAAAACGTATCAGACAGTTTTTTCGGTTGTCTATCTTTTTCAGGTTGATAATAAGTCTCCAAACGCTGTTCAGAACATAATTTTGATTGGACTAAAAAATAATCGGAAAATAAACCTTGAAAGCGGAAATGCGGAGTTTAACGGATATCTAAAAACGATTGTGCGGAAAAAAATTGCCGTTGATTTACCAATCTTATCGGATAATTATGCTCCAGTCGATTATTACACAACAATTTCCTTTTGAAAAACGGACACTAAAAACATTTTGACAAGAAGTTTTCTCTAAAGCTTTCGTCTATTCCATTTCTTAATAATTTCATTGTTATTTTGATTATAGTGTATAACAAATTACAGTTTAAATAATAATGCCATGGGGTACCGCTATTAAATTCTTTCAGCATTCCTACAGTTTCAGAAAGTAAATTAAAAATAAATATGAGAAGAAAAGTTTTAAGGTTGTTGAAACTAATTTCAAAGATATTTATTAAGAAAAAAATAATTATTACTAATAAAACAAATAATTTACAAAAAAAGTTAGTTGAGATTTACATTCATAATTATTCTCATTATTCCTCATTCGGTATTCATCGAATCAGAGACACACCATAAAAAATCCACACCATTTCTTGTTCATTGCATTAGCAAAATTAATTATTTAATTGCTGTTTTGTAATATTAACTAGAATGATGTGGTTTATTTTGTTTGAGCCCAATTATGCTCCCCCGACTGGACTCGAACCAGTAACCTTGTCCTTAACAGGGACCTGCTCTACCGATTGAGCTACAGGGGATAAATTAAATATTAAAGATTAAATCTTAAATATTAAAAAACTACATTGTCAAAGAGCAGATATATGATATCAAAAAAAATTGATTTTTTCAGTCGAAAAAGTTAATATGCGCTGTTTTCCTAGTGTAAAATTAATCTATGAAAATCTTTCTTAAAGTAAAAACCAAGGCCAAGATAAAAAAACTAACAAAAATAGATGACAGCCACTATATTATTTCCGTCAGCTCTCCCACTGAAAAAGGCAAGGCTAATAAGGAAATATTAAAAACTTTGGCAAAAACTTTTGATACGGCAATTTCAAAGATCAAAATTTTGACCGGTGAGAAATCAAAAGAAAAAATTATTGAGATCGTATGATGAATATTATTTCTGACATACATAAATTGCAGCAGATCTGTTCCGAACTGCAGAAAAAAAATAAAATAATTGGCTTTGTCCCAACTATGGGGGCTCTCCACGAAGGACATTTAAAACTGGTTAGAGAATCAAAAGCCAAAAATGATGTGACAGTTGTTTCAATATTTGTTAATCCGACCCAGTTCTCTCCCAATGAAGATCTGGCTAAATATCCCCGCCCCTTTGAGCAGGACAAAAAATTATTGGATAATGAGAAAGTCGATTATTTATTCCATCCAAACATAAAAATAATCTATCCTGCCGGTTTTCAGACATATGTCATTGCTAAAAAACTTGCAAATATTGTTGAGGGGAAAAACCGGCCGGGTCATTTTACCGGCGTTGCCACGGTTGTCTTAAAATTATTTAATCTCGTCCAGCCGACTAATACATATTTTGGTCAAAAGGATTTCCAACAGTGTGTGGTTATTAAACAGATGGTTAAAGATTTGAACTTACCAATTAATATCAACGTTGTTTCAACTGTACGAGACAAAGACGGATTAGCCCTTTCCTCGCGAAATATTTTCTTAAACAGTCAGGAAAGATTGCAGGCATTAAGTTTATACCAATCACTACTGTTAGGAAAAAAAATAATATTGGCAGGAAATAAAAATGTTCAAACAATAAAAACCAGGATGAATAATTATCTGCAAAAATATAAATTGGTACTTGTTGATTATATCGAAATTTGTGATCCGGAAAATTTATCGCCTGTCAAAGTTGTTTCAAAAAAAGCCGTCATTCTTATTACCGCCTATGTAGGAAAAACCAGACTGATTGATAATATTATGATTTAATATATCTTATGAATTTCAAAGAAAAAGTTTATAAAATCTGTTGTTTAATCCCAAAAGGAAAAGTCGCTACTTACGGACAACTGGCAAGACTGGCCGGGAAATTCAAAGCCGCCCGGGCCGTCGGTGTTTTTATGAAAAATAATCCTGATGCCCCCCAGATACCTTGCCATCGTGTGGTTGCCAGTGACGGAAAACTCACCGGATATTCAGGAGTTGGTGGAATTACTCAAAAGAAAAAAATGTTATTTAATGAAGGAGTATCTTTCAAAAATACCAGCGTCGATCTTTCTATTTCGCAGTGGAAAAAATAATTTTTTTTACGTCATCGATATTGTTAACCCGCATCAATTGATTTCTCACTTCAGCCGCATGAGGAAAATCTTTTATATACCAGGCCAGATGTTTTCTCATAATGCTAAAATCACTCGCCGGAAAAAATTCTGTAAATTTTTTGCAGTGTTCAAGAACTACTTTAAATCTTTCAACAGTGGTTGGAACTATTCCTTTAAATATCCAGGGATTACCTAATGCCGCCCGGCCGATTAAAACACCGGCTAAATTATATTGTTTGATTTTTTCCAATGCCTGTTGACGACTTTTTATATCGCCATTACCAAAAATCTTTGTCTTTGTAGGTCTGGCTAAATCGGCCGCAATCCCAACCTGTTCCCAATCAGCTCGGCCTGAATACTTTTGGGCAAAAGTTCTGGCATGAAGGCAGATAACGTCGGGCTCTGCCTCAAGTAGTTGACTTATCCATTCTTTTGTCTGGGGAATTTTATATCCTGTTCTGGTCTTAACCGAAACCGGAATATATTTTTGAATATTTAATTTTTTTGCACTATCTCGAACGGCTTTTTTGACCGATGAAATAATTTCTTTAGCCAACTTTGGTTGAAGAATCAAACCGGATCCTCCTCCCCGATTAAAAACACTTTTATCCGGACAACCCATATTGATATCAATGCCGTCGTAGCCTTTTTCCATAGCCACTTGAGCTGCCTGATAAAAATACTCCGGTTCATTGCCAAAAAATTGGGCAATCATTGTAGTATTTGTCTTGTGACACAACAACATTCTCTGTATGGCCGGCCTACCTAAAATTAACCCTTTAACAGAAATAAATTCCGTATAGATAATATCGGGCTTTCCGTAAATATCGGTGATATTACGAAAAGGAGCGTCAGTAATCCCATCCATCGGCGCCAACCCAATTATTGGTTTTGTGTTTATTATATGAAGTTTTTAATTAGGGCGCATCCATTAATAACTTAATACCATGTCTGCGCCACAAAGGGCCGTAATCGTCACGCTAAGCGTGACGAACGAGCCCTTAGTCTAACTTTTTTACAAAGTCTTTTTTTCTTGGTCTTGGATCTAATTCCCTTTCAAGTAATTTATTATCTATTTTTTTATAATCTCCTAATTTTCCAAGGGCTATAATAACGAAGGGAAAATGATTTATGTCAACGTTGAATAATTTAACCAGTTTATTTTTATTAAAATCTCCCATCTGACGGCTATAATAACCTAAGTGTTGGGCTTGAAGAACCAAAGACATAACGGCCGCTCCAAGATCATGACGGTAATAAGTTTTTCTGCCTCTGAATTTTTTGATGAAACAAGCAATTATTAAAACTGGAGAAGTTTTTGCAAATCTATTATATTTAGTCAGGCAGGAAATGATTTTGTCATAAGACGCGTCTCCTTTTTTTGCCCAGTAAAAATACCATGGTTGGAAATTCCATCCGGATGGGGTAAAACGAGCCGCCTCAAATATTGAATTTATGTCATCGATTCTCACTTCTTTGTCTAAAAAATATCTTGGGCTAAAACGGTTGGCAATTTCTGCAATAACAGGATAGTCTGGTTGTGGTTTTCTGATTTTAATAATTTCATCCGCTGTCGTCATATTTAAAATGGCAATGTTAATGGCATTTCTGATCCTTCCTCATCTTCCAAATACTTTCCCCAGTCAACCGTAATATCTACTTTACCATTTTCATTCAAATAAGAAATTTTTTTATTGTTGACTCCATAATCAAAAAGTTCTTTTGTCAACATCACGTCATCCAGACAATATTTTTTCAGCTCCTCCCATTTCCCCTCTTTATAAAAATCAATTGCATCCAACCCATGACCAGTCTTTTTCTTATCTAAAGTTGCTCTAAGCGTATCATTCAAAGACAATCTCCTCCCCAAAATTCTTTTTATATCATCTAAAATATCAAAGGTTTTAAAATGTTTGATGTCTCCCGGATAATACGGTTGCAGGACCGGCAGATCAAAACTATTAATATTAAAACCAATTATGTATGAACAGTTTTCTAAAATTGGAAAAAGTTCGGAAAGATCTTTTTCTGTAAAAATCTTTTGTGAATTGTCTCGATAGTCAAATAACGCTAAAACGGTAATACCAAGTTTTGCGTGTTCGGAAAAATCCCGAAAGGTGTGTTTTGTTTCTAAATCAATAACGACTGGAAATTTTTTCATTATTATTAATTAACTTTTTTCTTCAACTTTCCTTCTTTATAAATCTCCAGTTCTAACAATCCCGTTTTTGTTAATGTCATCTTTGCCGGTTGAAGATTAATTTGATTTAATTGCTGTTGATACTTAAAATATAAATTATCAAAAAACCTTAAAAAGACTTCCTGTTCTTTTTTTGATAATTGAGGAAATTCTTTATGAAAAAATTCGTCTAATTTCCCCAGTCTCCAGAGACTCTCAATAAATCTCTCATTTTTAAGATTAAAAGCTGAGACATCGCCTTGGATTGGCTTTATTTTAAACTTCATCATCTGTACCTCCTCAAACATTTGGTTAGTATTTGGTTTGGTGGAAATTATTTTTTGAATATTATTAATAAGTGATAAAATGTCCTTGCTTGTTTTTTTTCTCATGGTTCGGTATAACTCACCATGACCCTGAACTTGTTTTATTGAAGGGTCATAGATTATAATTATGTAATGTTAAGACAAAAACTTCAAGATGATCAGGTCATCGCTCTAAAAAGCGGTGATAAGACTAAATTGGAAATTCTTCGTTTCATTTTAGCACAGATTAAAAATAAAGAGATTGATAAAAATCCGCCAGCCGGCGGAGAGTTAAATGATGAGGAAACTTTAGTGGTCATAAAAAAAGTGACTAAAGAATTAAAAGAGTCAATTGAGGCTTTTGAAAAAGGCGGAAGAAAAGATTTAAGCGATGATAGCAAAAAACAGTTAGAAATCGTTTCCGTTTATCTGCCAGCAGAAATCAGCGATGAGCAACTTAAAGGCGAAGTCCAAAAAATCATTAAAGAAAATCAAGCCATTTTTAACAATAACCCGAAAGCTATTATTGGAATTTGTATGAAACAATTAAAATCAAAGGTTGATCCGGGCAGAATAATGAAAACTCTCCAAGAATATCTCACGTTATAACTTAATTCCTAGATTGCTTCATTGTTTCATGGTTTCATTGTTAACGAACAACAATGTAACAATTGAACAATGGAACAATTTCCTAGACTATAATTAGTATATGAAACTAATTAAGAACATAATCTTTGTCTTTCTGCTTATTTTCCTCTTTTCTTCTTTATTAAGAAATCTATTTGGTTATAAAAGCAAACTGCAATTCTATCAACAGTTTAAACAAAACTTTGATAAAGAAAAAAAACGCAATATTGAATTAAAAACTGAAGTTGTCCGGAAAAAAAGTCAGGAAGAAATCGAAAAAACTATCCGTAATAATCTTAACTTATTAAAAGATAATGAAGTTGCTTTAATCTTACCTTCTCCAACCAAAACACCCGTCTCCATTACCCCGACTCCCTTACCAAACTGGAGGCAGTGGTGGGAGTTATTTTTTAATAATTAAAGAACAAAATAATAAAATAACCAAAGAATAAAAAGTGAGATTGCTATAATGATTGTTGTTTTACCCAGAGCACCAAACTTATTACGTTTTAAACAAATAACAGAAAAAATTACTTCAATAATTGCTATTACAACGGTATTATAAACAGTATAGTAAAAAATAAGTGGAACTTTAGGTTGGCCTGTTGATTCAAAAAATGTTGAAAGAAAGTTTCTAATACCAAAGTGTTGAAAAATATCCCGAATAAAATGTAGTGCAAAAATAACAATTACGAAGTATAGCCAATATTTCTGCCACCGTTTCATGCTTTAATTATACTTAAATTAATTTCCTCATAAACCCAATATAACTTTGCAATCATAGACTGGATCCCCGCCTACGCGGGGATGACAATGTTATTTAGAGGAGCATAAATGCTAATAATTTAGTATAATTTACACGTAATTTAACAATACGGGGTAGTGTACGGCTGCACAGGAGGCTCAAAAATGGGCTCGTTCCGAAGTAATTTGGGACTAGAAAATTTGGCTGTATCGGTGAAACCCTTCAAGTCGAAGGGTAATACCGAGGCAACCCGCAAGTTAGCGGAGAGTCCGTAGAGACTATACGCCAAATCCCGACTCAGTCGGGAATGATATAGTCCGACACTCTAAGTAATTGGAGCAACAGTTTGCATAATCTCCTAGACCGTGGTTCGACTCCCGGCCCCGTAACCATTCGACTCGTCGCTTCGCTCCTCGCTCATGGCTATAGCCATCTAAGAGTCGAATGTGGTGAGCGTAGTCCTGAACGAAGTTGAAGGACGAAGTCGAACCATATAATGTTTTACTTCTATATTCTTCGGTGTTCGGATAATTCACTTTATTGTGGTCAAACTAATAATTTAGAAAGAAGAATCAATGAACATAATTTTGATAAATATAAATCTGCAAAATATTAAAGAGTTAAAAAACCACTTAAGTTAGTTTATTTTGAAGAATATATCACTTTGCAAGAAGTAATGAAAAGAGAAATATAAATTAAAAAATGGACTAAAGCTAAAAAAGAAGCTTTAGTAAATAAGGATTTTAAATTATTAAAACAATTATAAGTATCGTTCTTGTTACTGATAATCATATAATCAATATATAATTGAAAGAATTTTTTAATATAATATAAGTTATGAATCGCTTTCTTTTATCAATCATCATCCCCGTCTATAATGAAGAACAAAATATAGATCCTTTGATAAAACGTCTTATTCCTGTTTTAAAAAATTATCAGTATGAAATAATTTTTGTTGACGATGGCTCAATTGATAAAACTCCGGAAATAGTTAAAAAACAAATTAATAAAAATAACCGGATTAAATTAATTTCTTTCTTTAGAAATTTTGGCCACCAAATGGCCTTAACGGCTGGATATGAAGTCAGTAAGGGGGACTGTGTGATTACGATTGACGCCGACCTTCAAGATCCTCCGGAAATCATTCCTCAGATGATTGAAAAATGGCAAACGGGCGCAAAAATAGTTTATGCAAAAAGAAATGAAAGACAGGGTGATAACTTTTTTAAGAAAACCACAGCAACAATTTTTTATCAGCTGATTAATTTCTTGTCCGACACCCCGATTCCCCAAGAAGTGGGTGACTTCCGCCTGCTTGATAAAGAAGTTGTTGGATTTTTAAATAATCTTCAGGAAAAACCAAGTTTTTTGCGAGGTTTAGTTTCCTGGGGCGGTTTTCCAACTAAATTTGTCTATTTCAAAAGAGATAAAAGATTTTCCGGTCAGACTCATTATGGGTTTTTTAAGATGCTAAATTTTGCCTTGGAAGGAATTACTTCTTTTTCCGTCAAGCCATTGAGAATTGCCACTTATTTCGGCTTTCTGTCTGGAATACTTGGTTTTTTAGGGATAATATACGAACTAATTAGAAAGGCTGTTTCTCCTCAATCGTTTGTTATTGGTTGGGCTGGACTTTTTACTGCGATCATGTTTCTTGGGGGTATTCAACTGATCACAATTGGAATAATCGGTGAATATATTGGTAAAATATATCAGGAAGTCCAAAAAAGACCAAAGTTTTTAATTAAAGAAAAGACAAATCTATGAAAAATTTCGGAATTATTTTAATTGCCATCGGTATTGCTCTCTTAATGTTTGTTTCTTATAACTTTATTAAAGAAAAAAATAAAATGACCTCACCAATTCCTGAAGATAAAGGAGTTAAGGTAATCTTCGTGACACCCTCAAAGTAAATATTAAATCTTAAAGATTAAAGGTTAAGCAAACTGTTAAAGATTAAACAGTTAAACATAAAAACGTTTAATATTTTGTTATTTAATATTTCTTTAACCTTTAATATTTAACCATTTAACCTTTACTGTCATTCTCCTAACTTAAATTCAAATAGATTTGGAGTCCCTCCAGGGTTATTGGGGTCTACTTTTGGCAAGAATAATGTTTGAACTATTGTCAAAATTAAAAAAGCGCTGACAAATAATATAAATCCAATCAAAGCATACTTCAAAGTTCCTTGAGCTTTTTTGATTCTCTCCGCGTTACCAAACGAAGTCAGGTAACGAAATGAGCCAACAACAAACATAATAAAAAGAACAATGATAATAAAAAATGAAGACATATAAAGGATGTTGCCAAAAACTATCTCTAAACATTTCAGGGTGGGAACGCCGTCAACGACGCAGCTATTTCCTGGTTCTTCCCATCCCTTTATCTGAGCAGAAACTGTAAAAAGAGGCAAAAATAAGTTAAACACAATTAAGAGATAATTAGTTAGGCGTAATTAAACCTGGAAACACGATAGGTTTAGTTAGTCCTAATCCTTGATTTGGAAGAAAAAAGATATTTTCTATAACCGCAATCAAAGCTAAAACAACGAAAATAAGAATAAGTCCCACTAAAGCCGCCTGAATTTTTTCTCTTGCTTTATCAACTGATTCTTTATTACCTCCTGATGTAATCCAAGCTACAGCGCCCAACAAAAGATAAAGAAGGGCTATTAAACCAGCTACAATAAAGAAAAACCTTATGATGAAAGTCAAAACTACATTAAACTCAGGAATTTTAAAACCAACATTAACCGGAGCATAACTAACGTCTGCTGCCATTACCGTTAAGAAGTTAAACATATGTGAAAAAGTATAAAGAATCTTTTTTTCCTTGTCAATGCCTATTCATCATGTGATCTAAATTGTAAAGCTTCAGCTACATAAGAAACATCAATTATTTCTTTTCCGTTTAAATCGGCAATCGTTTGACTAATTTTAATCGTCTTGAAATAACTGCGGGCTGATAAAGATAACTTAGAAATCGCCTGCTTTAAAAGATTGATTGCTTCCGGAGTTAACTGGCAAAACTTTTTTATCTGAGCTGATGACATTTCTCCATTGGTAAAAATCTTTAGTTCTTTGAGTCTTTTCTTTTGAATTTCTCGAGCTTTAACTACCCTTTCTCTGACCTTTTGACTGGACTCGTTCATTATATTACTGGTTAGTTTTTCTTCGCTGACCGACGGAACATCGATGTGTAAATCTATTCTATCCAAAAGCGGACCTGATAATCTTTTTCGATATTTAAGAATCGTACCGGGCAAACAATGACAAGGTTTTTTTTCATGGCCTAAGTATCCGCATGGACAGGGATTTGAGGCAGCCAGAAGTAGAAAACGGGAAGGAAAAATCAAAGTTCCAGAAGCTCGGGAAATCGTAATAAAACCATCCTCTAAGGGTTGACGTAACGACTCCAAAGTCGATCGGGGAAACTCGGGAATCTCATCCAAAAATAAAACACCCCGGTGGGCTAAAGAAATCTCACCAGGGGTAGGATTTGAACCACCCCCAACCAGACCAATTCGAGACGTCGTATGATGAGGAGAGCGGAATGGCCGACTGGCAATAAAGTTATGATTCTGCAGTAGTCCGGCCACTGAATAGATTTTTGTCACTTCAAGAATCTCCTCTTTTTCCATCATTGGCAAAATCGAAGGAAAAGCCCGCGACAGTAAAGTCTTCCCTGTTCCCGGCGGACCTTTAAGGATAATATTGTGAAAACCCGCGGCTGCTATTTCCAAAGCCCGCTTGGCCATTTCTTGACCTTTAATATCTTCAAATAAATAATCGTATTTTTCTTCTTTGATCAGACTGATAAAATCCTGATGAGGAAAAGGAGCAATTAGTTTATCCCCATTCAAATGTAAAATCAAATCAATTAAGCTATCGACCGGATAAACTTCAATGTCATCGATTAAAATTACCTCGGAAATATTTTCTCTAGAGACAAAAATTTTCTTGATTTTTTTTGATTTGGCTAAAAGAGCAATTGAAATTGCTCCCGATACCCGACGAACGTCACTTCTTAAAGAAAGTTCGCCTAAAAAAAGACTGTCACTTAAGATTTCTTTTTTAATCATACCGCCAGCCGATAAAATCCCAACCGCTATCGGCAGATCAAAAGCCGAGCCGACCTTAGGAATATCGGCCGGCGCCAAATTAACAGTAATTCGAGTGTCGGGGACTTTAAAGGAGGCATTAATAATAGCCGCTCTAACTCTCTCTTTTGCCTCAGCCACTGATTTATCCGGCAGACCAACGATGGTAAAGCCGGGAAAACCTTGGGCCGCCACATCGACCTCAACTTCAATTAAAATTCCATCCAAGCCGATGACGGTACCGGAAAATATTTTGGCTAGCATATTTAAAATGTCTAAATAAACAAATAATAAAATAGTTAAATAAATGAAAAAATGAATTAAATGTATTTAATCATTTATACATTTGATTATTTATTTCTTCATTTGTTTATTTGATTATTTAATCATTACACTTCCTGTTTTCTTTGTCAGTCGCTTATAACCTACAAAAATAATCTATCGGATTGTCAAAACAATTAAAAAATGGCGAATGATATGTTTGCGTTTGACATTAAAAAAAACTCGTACTAACATTGAACTTGCTTTTTTGTTTAAATATGACAGTTATTCATCTTGATAAAAATAATTTTGAAACTGAGGTTTTAAAAAATAAAGGAGTTGTTCTGGTTGATTTTTATGCGCAGTGGTGTGGCCCTTGCAAAATGACCGGACCGATTGTTGAACAACTTGCCGAAGAAATGAAAGAAGTAAAATTTGTCAAAGTCGACGTCGATCAAAATCAAGAGCTATCTTCTCAATATCAAGTTTTTTCTATCCCAACTTTTTTGATCTTCAAAGACGGTCAAGTTGTTAACCAATTTGTTGGTGCTTTGGGTAAAGAAGGATTCTTAGCAGAAATAAATAAAGTCACTTCATCATAATAAATTAAATTTGGATTTTGGGATTTTGGATTTATCTTTTTAGTACTCTTATTACGTGCCCGTGAATTACCTTTAACCCTAAATGGGCTTGACCTAAAATATATAGAGCGAGAGTTGCTAACCAACGTAGAGAGGATGTTATTGGCGCTTTTTGGCCAACAATAATTTTTTCATCACTTAATGGTAATTTTATATTCTTATAACTGGGAAAATTCGAATTTGATACTGCCTGTAAGCCTAACTTTTTTAAATTAGGAGGTAGTTCAATTGTTTCGGCCCTTGGACTGACAAACGGCCTTACTTCTTCTTCAAGATTATCTTCGGCTATTTCTTTTATCTCAAACTTTCCCGCTGCAATCGGCTCTGCCTCTTTCGATAAACTAATTTTATCTCTATTTTTTGTTTTATCCAATAGATCATCAATGGCGGTATAATTTTTTGTTAGCATAATTTGATTATAATATACTTATGATCACTTGTATTTTTGAAAATAATAATAAAGCTTCGCTTCGTCATGTGACTGTTAATGCTGTAGTTGTCAAAGACAATCAAGTTCTCCTCGGAAAAAGAGGAACCCATAATGGTAAACCCATTCTGGAATCAGGGAAATGGGGTTTACTCGGCGGTTTTTTTAACAGAGATGAGAATTTAACCCAGGCTGTTAAGCGGGAAGTAATGGAAGAAAGCGGTTGGGAAATTGATAGATTGCAACTTTTTCAGATTAATGATAATCCTCAGAGACCTAAAGAAGACCGGCAAAATGTTGACATAATATTTATTGCTAATGCAGTTAAACAAACAAAAACTTCCGATGAAGAAGTCAGTAAACTTCAGTGGTTTGATTTAGATAAACTGCCGCCAAAAGAAGAAATCGCTTTTGATCATGGAGAAAATTTAGAGTTATACAAAAAATATTTGAAAGAAAAATTCCCTCTCCCGATTTTAAGGTAAGATAGAACCATATTTAAATTGTATTATCTATCGTCAAAAATATATTCTTGTAGCAATCTGAAAACATAATTTTGTAGGTTATAAGCGACTGACAGAACATAAAAATTTATGTACATTATTAATCATGGTAAAAAAAGTTTATGCTTTTGTTGACGCATCCAATATTATTTATGGTGCTCGGTCAGAAGGATGGTTTATTGATCAAAATAAACTTTTAAAATATCTTAAACATAAGTTTTCAGTATCAAAAGCATTCTTTTATTACGGTAAAGATTCTAAAAATCCTAAAAAGGAAGCTTTCTTAAGTAAATTAGAAAAGTTTGGTTATATTTTAAGAGTTAAAGAAATAAAACGATTTGGCAAAAGAATGAAAGCAAATTGTGATGTTGACTTGACTATGGATATGTTAATTAAAATGAAAAAATATGATAAAGCTATTGTTTTGACAGGAGATGGAGATTTTGCTCCCCTATTTACTTACCTAATAACAAAGAAAAAACAAATAATTATTATTTCTTCACCTAAAAGAACTGCAAAAGAAATTAAAATAATCGCTGGGGAAAATCATATTGATTTTGGCAGTTTACGATACCTTATCGAATTTTTTGGCCATAAAAAAGGAGGGAGACCCTAAATTAGAATCTTCCCTCAGTTTTATATCTGCAATATAACAAACCCTAAAATCCCTGTCAAATGAATTTTTTGTTTTAAAACCAAAAAAGTCAAATTTTGAAGATTACACTTAATTTTTTATCCTGCTTCTGAAGAATTTTTCGGTTTCTCTGGCGAGAAAATAATAAACGGTTGAGTAGCAACCTGATACGGTCTTATTGAATAGTAATATTGAATTTTATGTTGAGAGCACGGGCAACCCGTTCAAGCAGAGAGATGGATGGCTTGGCATTAGCTCCTTCAAGACGGGAAATAACAGCTTGACCGGTATTAGCTTTTTTTGCCAACTCTTCTTGGGTAATGTTTTGTTTAATTCTAGCCTCTATCATCTGGCTGGCAATCTGAAATTCTGTCTCTGATTCTTCATATGCGCGGCGATACTCAGGATCTTTCATCATTCTTCTGTGCAACTCATCTGAATCTATCCATTTTTGTTTATTTATTTTTTTCATATTGTCTCTGATCTTTTAACTGCTAATTTGATATCTTTTTTCGGTAACTTTTGTGACTTTTTATATAAAATATGTACTCCAAATGCGATATTTCCTTTAATATATAAAAACAATCTTATCTTACCTGTTCTTAACTCCCATAGACTCTCTCTAATTTTCTTAATATATTTTGGTCCTATTTGAAATCCATAAGACTCAAAAAATTCCTTTGTCCTAGCTAAACGACCGCTGTCATTGCTGTTTATTTTTTGAATAAAACTTTCGACCACCTCCGAGTAAACAACTTTCATATTCATTTTATGATAAATTTATCATAATGTCAAACCCATATTTGCTTTATAAACTTTAAAGACTTTATAACTTTATAAACTATTTTAGTCAACTGTTTATAACCTACAAAAGCATATTTTTAGATTGTTGTAATGACTTATTATTGAGATTAGATATGAAGTTTGGAAAGAAGTTTTTTGAAAACAAAGTTCGATAAAAATCTATATCCATAGAAAAAAGAAAAAGTATAAAACAAATCGGAGATTAAAGTATTTCGGAAAAAGGGAATTCCAAAAGCATAACTTTGCATCAAGCCGTTTAAATTTTTTTGATACATCGATCCGTTTGCCCAGACACCAAAATTAGTAATCAAGAAAAACAAAACCGAAGAAATTAAACTGGCAGATAATAATGACTGCCATTTATTACTTTTTATTAGTCCCCCAATTAAGGCAATAATTATAAAACTCAGATAAACATAAGGAATGGTTTTATGAAATCCTAAAAATATATCGGAAAGAAACATTGCAATTAATGGAATTGCCAGGGCAATTTTCTTTTTAAAATGAGAGCCAGAGAACAAAGCTAATCCTCCAATTGGGGCAAAATTCGGCGCATGGGGAATAAGTCGGGTAACGACTGCCAGTATGACTATTGTAAAAATTGAAATCCAAGATTTAGTATCAGATTTTGACATAACTTAATGTCTAAATAATAAAATAAAGAAATAATTAAATAAATGTAAAAATAATAAAATAAACAAATGTTTTTATTTATTTATTAAATCATTTTTATCATTTAAACATTTATTTTTTTATTTGATTATTTGTTTATTTAATCATTTAATACTTCTCAATCCGCCATTCTATTCTATCCCCTTCTTTTAATTGATAACTTCCCGCCCCGATTTCGGCTATTTCACCATTGACATAAAAAGCCCAGTATTCTTTTTTAGCATTCAGCGCTTCTTGACCGTTAATTTCTGTAACATAAGCATTGGTTCCTTCGCCTTTTATTTGAACACTGGCTTTCTCTTTGGTCAGATCCAAAGCAGTTTTACCAGAAATAATCTCTTGCTTAATAAAATCTTTTTGACCAGAGATTTTTAAATAAACTGTAAGAGCTTGTTGAGCGATGGATTTTTTAGTTGACAATAATTTGGTTTGATAAAAAGAATAGCCTGCAAAAATTGTTAAAATAACTAAAACTAGAATAAAAATTCTATAGAACGATTTCTTTGTTTTTCCCATAATTTCGCGCCATAACAAATAATAAATCGGAAAGGCGATTCAGATATTTTACAATAATTACATTGTTATTGAATCTTACCACGTTTCTTTCCGCTCTTCGGCAGATGACACGTAAAATATGAAACCACGAAGAGATTTCTGTCCCTCCGGGTAAAATAAATTTATTTAATCTTGGCAGTTTTTTTTCTAATTCATCAATTTTATTTTCAAAAGTTAGCGCTTTTTCTCCAAACAAAAATTTTGAATCAATATTAGCTCCAGAAAGTACCGCCATGATTTGATAAAGATCTTTTTGTAAAGAAATTAAAAAAAGTTTATCTTTTCTATTTATTAATTTATTAAGAACTAAGCCGATAAAACTGGTTAGTTCGTCAATAGATCCGTAAGCTTCAACCTGAAGATCGGACTTTAAAAGTCTTTTTCCACCATAAATAGCTGTCGTTCCATCGTCGCCGGTTTTAGTATAGATAGACATATCAACATTCACTGTATCCACATCCGTAACATTTCTTACAACCTTCTTCGTGCACCAAAGTTGCCTCACCGCATGAAGGACAAATATCAAACGATCCATTGTGATGGGCGGAAACTTGGGGTTGGATAAGAGATGGTTGAGTCGTCGCTGTCACTAATTTTGGAGCCTCTTTAATAACCCCATTAGTTTCTTTCTCACCATTCAATCCATAATGCATTGATAATACTTTTGCGACCGCGTCAGGCAGACTTCTTATTCTATCTTTACCAAAACCCATGCTGCGCGCTCCACCAATTCCTTGCAGTTGAGTAATGATTTCATTCAATCGATCTAAAACTGATAGATGAGAAGAAAAACGTAGAGCCACTGAAATCATTCTTCCCAACCCTTCAGCCATTGCATAAACATCACTACCGGCCTTACCAACATTAATAAAGACTTCCAAAGGCTCGGGAGGATTTCCTCCATTGGTATTTATCGTAATAAAAGCAATTCCAACCGGGGTTTGGATTCTATAGGTTGAACCATGAACAACCATTGGCCGGGGCTTGATTGTATAAGAAGGAGAAGACTTTTCCTCGTCCATCTGAGCCTTGGCGGAGGTGGATTCTTTCCGTTCCAACACACCAGGACGCGATCCGTCTCTCATATAAGCAATTCCTTTACAGCCAAGTTTATAAGCTAAATTATAAAGTTTTTTTACATCTTCAACTGTATGAGTAGTCGGAGCATTAACTGTTTTTGAAATTGAGGCGTCAACGTATTTTTGAATGGCGGCCTGAACTTTAACATGATCTTCTGGAGTTAATTCATTAGCGGACACAAACCAATCGGGTTTTTGTACTTTCCCTTCTTCGATTTCCTTTTCGTGCTTTTTATACCAAGCATCATAAAGATTATGACGAATATTATGAGTTCCTATTCGATCTTTTCTGATGAATTCAAACTCATAAACTGGTTCAATCCCGCTCGTTGTATCAGCCATTAAAGAAGTTGATCCGGTCGGTGCCTGCATTAAAAGCAACGAATTTCTTATCCCGTTTTTCTTAATTGATTTCTTGACATCATCGGTCAACTGACTGATAAATTTTCCTTCAAGGTATAGTTTTCGATCATATTTGGCAAAACTTCCCTTTTCATGAGCAAAAACCGACGAAGCCAGGTAAGCTTCATCTCTAATTAATTTATAAACTTTGTCGATAAACTCTATGGACTCAGGTGTTCCATAACGAAGATGCAATTTAATTAAAACGTCACCCAACCCCATTGTCCCCAGTCCAATTCTCCGCTCTCCCTCAAGTTGAGTTTTGCGGATACCGGCAAAAATGTAAGGATCCATATCAATAACATTGTCCTGAAAACGAACTGCCGTTCTGACGATCTTTTTCAAAGCTCCAAAATCAAACTGACCTTTTTTATCAATATCTTTTCCTTTAACTAAAGCCGATAAATTTATTGATCCAAGATTACAAACACCCCAAGGCGGTAAGCCTTCCTCGCCACACGGATTGACACAAATAATCTTATTCCAGTAATAATTATTATAAAGTTTATTATATCTCTCCATGAAAACCACTCCTGGCTCAGCCGATTTCCAGGCAGCATTAGCAACTAAGTCCCAAATTTTTTTCGCTTTAACGATTTTATGGACAATAACTTTTTTTCCCAATTTCTTCCAGGCTTCTATGTCTCCAGTCCATTTTTGATCATATTCCGGATCTTTAATATCGGGAAAAACTAATGGCCAGTCTTTATCATTTTCAACTGCCTCCATAAAAGTATCGGAGATACAAAGAGAAAGATTGGCTCCATTAATTTTTTGCAAATCTTGTTTAACAGTAATAAACTCTTCAATATCAGGATGCCAGTCCCAAAGCATGAGCATTAAAGCACCGCGACGAGTGCCTCCTTGTTGAATAATATCTTTGGTCGCTACCGAGAAAAGTTCAGCCCAATTGATAGGGCCTGATGAAAAACCATTAACTTTGTTGACTCTTGCCCCTCGAGGACGAAGAGAAGAAAGATTAATGCCAACGCCACCACCACGGGCCATTATCTCTACCATCTGACCTAAAGTCTCAAGGATTCCTCCTCTTGAGTCCTTTGGAGATGGGATAACAAAACAGTTATAAAAAGAAACGGCAAAACCGGTACCGGCTCCGGATAAAATTCTTCCTCCTGGCACATATTTAAAGTCTTGTAGAACCGAATAAAACTCTTTTTCCCATTTTTTTTGCTTTGATTTTTTTTCAACCATTGAAACGGCTTTGGCAATTCGACTCCACATCTCTTCAGGTCGTTTTTCCATTGACTTACCGGCTTTATCTTTTAACGAATAACGATCCAAAAAAACTTTTTCCGAGAGTCCGTTTAATTTCATATTATTAATTTAATTTTTATTAACGTCAAAACTAAAATTTTGTTTTAAATCAAATTTAAAATAAAACTTATTATATTTTTCTTCATCAATTTTGCTTTCCATAAAATTTATCGTTTCCTTTTACAAGAAATGTTTGTAAGACTAACGAACCAATTATTTCATCATTACTTAATATAGAAAAACGATATTCACCTGGTTTATTAAATATTAGATTAATGAGTTGAACTAAAATATTTGACTTACCATTATAGCCTGTTTTTACCTTAATTTCTAAAGGTTTTAAAATTTCAGATTTATCGTTTTCATTCTCTGCTTTTAATATAAAACTATAATTTGTTTGGGGTTCTCCTTTGATGGTAGCTACAAAAAAAGCTCTGGCAACCCCACCAGGTATTTGCATAACCCTAACTTCATCAAATACACCAATTACACTTAATTTGCCTTCCTGAGAAATAAGTGCATAATCACAAAGAGTGATAATTTCAGCTTTAACTTTCATATTATTGTCCCGACTTAATCAGGATTAATTTTTTTTAACTCTTCCTCAAAATCATCCAGATCAACAAACCGTTTAAAAACTGAGGAAAATCTAATATAGGCCACTTTGTCAATTTTTTTCAAGCGTTTGGCCGCTAAACTTCCAATTATCTTACTTTCTATTTCTGTTGTATCTTTTTCTTTTAACTCTCCTTCTACTTCGTTGATTATTCTATCAATTTTTTCTGCCGTTACTATCGTTTTTTCACAAGACTTAATAATGCCGCTTCGCAATTTTTCTCTGTCAAATCTTTCCCTAGTTTTGTCTCTTTTAATAACCATTATTGGCAATTCTTCTACCCGTTCATAAGTGGTAAATCTTTTATTACACTTTAAACAAGATCTTCTTCTTCTTACCGTTATACCATCTTCAGATACTCTTGTTTCAATTACCTCAGTGTTATGATTTTGGCAAAAAATACAAAACATATAGTGTCATATAAAATTTAAAACACTACCTGGCCGTTTTCAAGAGGTCTAAATATATCAAAACACTATCAATCTATCTACTAGTTAATTTTTAGCTTCAAAATTATTTTTTGGTTAAACCAATAGAAAAATTCTTTTAAATTTGTGAACGAAATATAATAATTATAACTATTATAATGATAGTAAATGTATGTTTCTCATTGATCTCTTTTTTCCAAAATTCTGTCTTTGTTGTGGCTACGTTGGTGTCTACCTTTGTCTCTCCTGTCAAAATAAATTAAAACCTATTGAACAAGATGTTTGTCTATACTGCAAGAAGCCCTCTCTTTTCGGCCTAACTCATCCAGGTTGTCAAAAAAAGTTGAACGTTGATGGGTTGTTAATTTTATATTATTACAGCCCAATATTAAAAAAAATTATCAAAAATATTAAATACCGCTTAGCCGTGCAAGTCTGGCAAGAGTTTTATCGAATCATCAAGCCTGAAGCAATTGAGAAGTTGGGCTTCTATAAGAAGCTATCTTCTGATTTTATTATTCAACCGATTCCGCTAACAAAAAATAAATATAATGAGCGGGGCTTTAATCAGGCAAAAATTATTAGTCTATTTTTTCAAAAATTTATTAAATTCCCTATTGTTGATTTATTAGTTAGAAAAAAAGAGATATTGGCACAGGCACAAATAAAAAATAAAAAGGAAAGGTATCTAAATATAAAAGGGGCATTTGCCATTAATTCAAATGGTAGAGACGTGATTGATCACGTCTCTACGAACATAATATTAATCGATGATGTGGTTACCTCCGGATCAACAGTAAAAGAAGCGGCTCGAGTTTTAAAAAAGGCCGGTACGAAAAAGGTTTATGTTTTAGCCTTGGCAAAGGGATAAATTTGATATAATTAACCACATATGCCACAGAAAATTGAAATTTCTTCAAAAACAATTATTTTTACGGTTGGTTTTATTTTAATGTTGGGTGTCATCTGGTTAATAAAAGATTTGATCTTTTCTCTTTTTATCGCTTTTATTATTGCCGGGGCTTTACGTCAGCCGGTTGATTTTTTGGAAAAGAAAAAGATTCCCAGATCGATTAGTTCTTTTATCATTTATTTCATCTTTGTTTTTATTATTTTTTATTTATTTGCGTTGATTATTCCCCCTTTAGCCGGCGAGATTATCGTTCTCTTTAAAAACTTACCTCATATTATTATTAAAGTCTTTCCGACTTTATCCTCTAATTTTAATCTAAGTTTTCTTTCCAATAATATTCCCAGTCTGGCTAATGAGACTATTAATCTCATTAAAACTGCTTTTTCTAATATTATCTTTGTCACTTCAACTTTATTTTTTGGTTTCTATTTTCTTTTAGAAAAAAATCTAGCTAAAAGATTATTAGAAAATTTTTTTGATGATATGGAATTAAGTAAAATTAATTTAATATCAGAACGGGCTCAAAGGCGAATGAGTGGTTGGTTTTGGGGAGAAATAATTTTGATGATTGTCGTCGGGCTATTAACTTATGTTGGGCTAAGTTTAATGGGAATGAAATATGCTCTGGCCTTAGCGGTTTTGTCAGGCCTGTTTGAAGTTGTTCCTAATCTCGGGCCAATTACCGCCACTATCCCGGCTTTTTTTATCGGTTTGTCTCAATCTTATGTTTCAGGATTATCGATGATTGCCCTTTATTTTATCGTTCAACAACTGGAGAATAACTTGATTGTTCCTTTTGTTATGAAAAAAGCGGTTGGTATTCACCCGATTATTACTCTAATCGCTCTTATTATTGGTGGAAAATTAGCCGGAATTATGGGTGTTATTTTAGCTATTCCTACCACAATTTTTTTGGAAACAATATTAATTGAAATGAATAAATTTGATAAGCGGTAATTATTTTTTATGAAAATTGTCATTCTCGGAGGAGGCATTACCGGATTAACTGCCGCTCACTATCTCGCTAAAAAAAATCATCAAATAACAATTTTCGAAAAAGAAAAAATACTTGGTGGACTAGCAGCTGGATTTAAAACTAATAATTGGGATTGGTATTTGGAACGGGCTTACCATCATTTGTTTGCTAACGATTCAGATATTTTGAATTTTGCTAAAGAAATCAGGTTTAACAAAATATTTTTTCGTTCTCCTGAAACAGCTTCCTTGTTTAACAATGAAACAATGAATCAATCTAACAATTTAACAATTTACCCTTTAGATACTCCCCTCGACCTACTCAAATTCCCCTATTTAAATATTGTTGATAAATTACGAGCTGGAATTGTGATTACCTTTCTTAAACTATCTCCTTTTTTATCTATCTATGAAAAACAAACGAGTAAAGAGTTTTTGAAGAAAACCATGGGAGAAAAAGTCTGGAATATCTTATGGCAACAGCTCTTTCGGGGAAAATACGGAGATTATGCGGAAAATATTTTAGCCTCATTTATCTGGGCTAGAATTAAGAAAAGAACTAAAAAATTAGGCTATGTTGAAGGAGGATTCCAAATATTAATTGATTATTTAGTTAATCTGTTAAAAAAGTTACGGGTTAACGTGTTAACGGGTTATGAAATTGAAGAGATTAAAAAAAGGGGAGACAAATTTATTATTAATAATACATTATACGATGTAGTTGTTTCTACCCTGCCGACTCCGGTATTAATAAAAATTTCTCAAACAATTTTTCCAAAAAGTTACCTTAATCAGTTGTCAAAAATTGAATATCTTCATGCTTTAACTTTGATACTGGAAACAGATAAACCGATTCTTGATAAAACTTACTGGTTAAATATTTCGACCAATAAAATTCCAATTATGGGGATTGTTCAACATACAAATTTTGTCGACAAAAAACATTATGGAAACAAACACATAGTATATTTAGGTTGGTATTTAAAACGAGATGATAAGTTAATGAATATGGAAAAAGATGAATTGGTAAAGTTTGTATACCCTTACTTGAATAAAATTAACTCAAATTGTTCCATTGTTTCATTGTTAAATTGTTATATGTTCAAAGCACCATTTGCCCAGCCGATATTTGATAAAAATTTTGTCAAAAACAAGCCTGATTTTATCACTCCGGTGAAAAATTTTTTCATTGCCAATCTTGATATGACTTATCCCTACGACCGGGGGACTAACTATGCGGTAAAGTTGGGAAAGCAAGTAGCGGGGTTGATATAATATATACATTATATAATATGAAGGGTGAGTTAGTAAAAACTATTACTTCAGATGGACTAGAGCTAAAAGGATTTTTTTCTGACCAAAAAAGAGACATTGCCGTCTTTCATTCTCACGGAACCGCCGGTGATTTTTATACTCATGAATTTGTTGAGGTTGAGGGAGAAAGATTAGCCAAAGAAAAAATTTCTTTCCTAACAGCTAACAATCGCGGTCATGATGTTTATGCTGATATTAGAAAACATAAAAACGGAAAAATCGAGTGGGCTCAAATTGGGGGAGGGTTTGAAAAATTTGAAGATTGTTTATTTGATATTGAAGCTTGGATAAATTTTTTAGTTGGAAGGGGTGTAAAGAAAATTATTTTACAAGGTCATAGTCTAGGACCACAAAAAATTTTGTACTATCAATCGATTAAAAAAGATAGTCGTGTTGTAGGCCAAATATATTTATCACCATGCAACGATGCCGGTCTTGCCCTAATGAAACATGGGAAGAAAAAATACTTAGAAATAAATAAAAAGATTTTAAAAAACATTAAAAGTAACCGAAAAAACGATTTATTACCGCAAGATTTAGCGATTGTTTGTCCGATGTCCTCTGTTACTTATTCGGGATATCTGATTGAGGAAGGGGTTGGAGTATTAAACCCATACCATTCTCCGCAATCAAAAAAATGGCAGAAATTTAAAAATATAAAGGAACCGCTGCTTATCGTTTTGGGAGAAAAGGATATTTATATAAATGGTTCATGTCAAGAAAATGATCTTGATTACGTGGTTTCATTATTAAAAGAAAAAACAAAAAAAGTACCATCAACTATCAAGGTTGTCAAAGATGGTAATCATAGTTATATCGGTACGGAATTAGAATTAGTAAAAATTATTAAGAATTGGTTGAAACAAATTTACCAAATATGAGAAATGTTTTTATTATTCATGGCTCTAATGGTTCTCCTCAAGAGAATTGGTTTCCTTGGTTAAAGAAAGAGTTGGAAAAATTAGGTCATCAGGTTTTTGTCCCTCAATTTCCGATTCCAAAAGTTCCAACGCCTGGTGGACATAAGCTCTTTGAATGGACAAAAACCTCAGATGGTTATAAGCAATACATTAATGGTGATACTATTTTTGTTGCTCATTCTAGAGGGTGTATCTTTACCTATCATTATCTTGCAAAAAATAAATCATCTATTTTAGCAACATTTTTGATCGCTCCTTGGATTAATTATATTTGGTATCCAAATTATAAAAAAATTGATTCTTTTCATGAAGTTCCATTTAACTGGGAAAAAACAAGGCAAGGTTCGCGTTATTTTGAAGTTTATCAATCAACTAATGACGAGACCCCTGTCTCGGAAGGTAAAGAAATCGCAAAAAATTTAAATGCTAAATTAATTGTTGTAAAAAATGCGGGACACTTTAATGTTGCTTCTGATAAAAAATTTGTGAAGTTCCCACTTCTTTTAAAGAATATTAAAGACTTCATTAAAAAAAATTCTTAAATTAACATTTAGGAATTTCTTTTCCTTTAACTGGACATTTCTTTAACAACTTATGAGCCGGCCTGGTATGTTCTCCATTACAAACCGGGCAGTTAAATTTTAAAGAACCATATTCGTCAGAGTTTTCGTCACTTTTATGTTGTTTTAAATCTCGATAGTTAGCAGATAATGATGAAACACTTTTTGCAAATATATTTTCTCCTATAGTAATAGAACGCATAACATCATAACCTAATATTCTTTCAACTTCTGACATTTCTGCGCCGTCTCCAGGACATCCTCCGCCAAATTTAGTTTTTGATAAACCTTTCTTTTTCATAAAATTATAAACTGTGGAAAGATATCCTTGAGTAATAATATCAGCTGTTATTTCTGATCTTTGCAACGATTGAACTGTTTGATCATAATAAATAGAGGTCTTTAATTTTCGTCTGCCGGCAAAAGTTTCCCTCATATCATTAATCACTCTATCGAGAAAAAAATCTTTACTGTGAACATTTTTGAAAACGTGGTAATTATCATTCCAGTTTCTTTGTAAAAATTGGTCAACGTTTTCCAGTAAAACCGGAGTTGTTAAAAATAAAGAGATTCTTCTTTCTTCATCTTTTTCTTGATTAATTTCTTTAAAAATTGGTGCCAAATCCATTAGCCAAGGATTGTCATCATTATTTACGCTAATAGCAACATTATTAATTTTATTCCCGTCAAAATAAAGAAAATATAGTTGGCCAATATTATAAGGCTCTTTTAACCATTTTGATTTTTCTTTGGGAATAGATTCTGCCGGAGTAGAATTAAATAATTTTTTTCCTGTGGGGCTGTATAAGGCTACTAAATTTCCCGGATTTTGAACTGCTCGTTCAACTGTTTGCAAAATCCCGTTATAAAATAAACCATTTCTTTCATTAAAATCTATTTGATGGATAACATTATTTCCTTCATTTCTTGATAAAGAAGTAAATATATTGCCATTTTCATCAGGCCAATATCTATAAAGGATTGAAACGGCCTGGTCTTCTAATAAATGATTGACATAACTCTCGCGTTGTTGGTTAAATCTAACGATTCTCTCTTGTGGAGAAAGCGATTGTAGGCTTTTAACTTCATCAAACGGATTAAATCCGTATTGATATCCTTTTAATGAATCAACCAATTGAACCATAATCGTCCCTGCTCGGGGTTCCGCCGGCTGGCGGATTGGCTTTGAATGGTCTCGGACTATTACCGTTGCGGCACAGTGGCTGATTTACACAGCATTCCCATGATCAAAGCCAAATAATAAAATTACTAAATCTCTTTCATTTTTTTCTTAAAGTAATCTACATAAGAAACTGTTGCGGGATTTTCTCCATAGAGAGAAGAAAGATGCATCGACAAATAATTGCCAAATGCCATTAATTCAAATGCTTGTTCTGTTTTATTTTGTCCTTTTAACCCATACCATAATGTTTCTATATTATTTTTTTCCACTATCTCTTTAGTAATTAAAAATCTTTTTTGGACTGATGAAGAAAATAGTTTGGAAAAAAAGAAGATAAAAATGGCAATTTTTTTTAGTTCCTGAGGGTTTTTTAATCCTTCCATCAAGTGATGGTTCAACTCGGGAATAATTCTGAATGAAGAGATTGATTTGGCCGTTTCATTTGTCTGATTTGCAATTGCATTGCCGACCCCTGTTAAAAATTCAGAAACAATATAGTAAGGATATTTATTAAATATTTTTTTTGCCATTTGTTCGGCGTCATTTTCTATTTTCTTAATATCAATGTTATTAATTGCAGGAATAACTTCGTTTTTTTGATAATTTAAAACTTCTAAATTCAATAATATACCTAATATTCCTCCTATCAAATAACCAAAACCAATTCGTGGTTGACCTGATGGATTATAGACCGGATCAAAAAAATAACCTGAAGCATTTATTTTATTAATAAATTTTTTTAATTCTCCTCCCGTTGAAATACCAATAATTTTAGCTTTTTTTTCATAAGCTTTTTGACCGGTTGTCAAAACCTCTTCTGTCATTCCTGAATATGAAGATAAAATCACTAAAGTATTACTGTCGACAAAACCTGGCAAATTATAGTCGTCATTAATCAAATAGGGAATTTTTATTTCTTCCTTAAAAAGCTCTTTAATAATATAATGAGGGAATCTTGAGCCCCCCATTCCACAGGCAACAATATTTTTTATTTGTTGATATTCTTTTGGTAGGCTTAACTTCAAAGATTTTTCAAGTGAATCTTTAATCTGCTCTGGGAAAAAGTTAATTGATTTTAATACTTGATCATCAGCAGCGTCAATCATAGAGTTCAATCATATTGCAAAATCATGTATAATTCAAGAGATGAAAAATAATAAACTGCGAACTTATTTTTACGCTCTCCGCATTAATCAATGGGTCAAGAATTTTGTGATTTTTACGGCAATAATTTTTTCCGGAAAACTTTTTAATCCTGATCTTCTTTTAAAATCATTTAATGCTTTCTTTATCTTCTGTTTACTTTCTTCGACCTCTTACGTCTTAAACGATATTATAGATTATCCTTATGATCGAAAGCACCCGATAAAAAAATTTAGGCCGATTGCCTCAGGTGATCTCTCGATGCCAGAGGCAACTTTTATCGTCTTTGTTTTAAGTTTAGTCTCTCTCATTCTTGCCTTGTTTTTTTCCTTACCGTTTTTTTTCTTGAGTTTATTTTTTATTCTTCTCCACTTTTTTTATTCGTTTATCTTAAAAAAACAACCGGTCATTGATATCTTTACTATCTCTTTTTCTTTCATGATTAGGACTTTCGCCGGTGAGGTGGCGACCGGATTTCATATTCCGATCTGGCTTTTGTTAACCATATTTTTTGGTTCACTTTTTATGGCGGCTGTCAAACGCCATGCCGAACTGGTCGCTCATGGTACCAAAGCTCGTTTATCTCTTTACCGTTATAAAGAGCATTTTTTAGACTTTTTAACTTATACTTTTGGAACGGCCACTATTATTGCTTATTCTACTTATGCTTATGTGGAAAAACCACCTCAGGCGGAAACGGAAATCTCCCGTTTTTTTAGTCATAACTTTCCTGGTTTTGAAGCCAGAAAATGGCTGATGATAACTATTCCCTTAGTAGTTTATGGAGTGGCCCGTTATGCCCAACTTTTGTATGAAAAAGCCGAAGGAGAAAGCCCGGAAAGAACTATTACCACCGATGTTCCATTAATAGTGACCATTGGACTCTGGGGGATTATTGTAGTCAGCTTAATCTATCTTTTGTAGGTTATAAACAGTTGACAAACATCAGGGAATCATAATAATTATAATGATTATAATTTTTATAAAATTTATATGAAATCAAGCCATGATTCAGAGAAAAAACAGGCAGTGACGGCGGCGATTGATCAGATTCAAAAACAGTTCGGCCGGGGTTCGATTATGAGATTGGGACAATCTTCGGTTGTTCCGGTCGATGTGATTTCTACCGGCATTCCGACTTTAGATACGGCTCTCGGAGTCGGGGGAATTCCAAGAGGACGAATTATTGAAATCTTTGGACCGGAAGCAGCTGGAAAAACCACTGTTTGTCTATCTCTTATTGCCGAAGCGCAAAAAGCCGGTGGAGTGGCAGCGTTTATTGATGCCGAACATGCTCTTGACCCGGCTTGGGCAAAAATCTTAGGAGTCAAATTAGATGATCTTTTAGTTTCTCAACCCGACACCGGTGAACAGGCTTTAGAGATTGCGGAAACTTTAATCCGATCCGGTGGGGTTGATCTGGTTGTGGTTGACTCTGTAGCGGCTCTGGTCCCCAGAGCCGAAATAGAAGGAGAGATGGGAGATGCACAGATGGGCCTTCAGGCTCGTTTAATGTCTCAAGCTTTAAGAAAATTAACCGGAATTGTTTCTAAATCAAAAACTACAATTATTTTTACCAATCAGTTGAGATTAAAAATCGGTGTGTTTTTCGGTAATCCAGAAACTACCCCTGGTGGACTGGCTCTGAAATTCTATTCCAGTGTCCGAATGGATGTCAGAAAGATCGAAACTCTAAAAAAGAATAATCAAGTTTACGGAGCTAGGATTCGAGTCAAAGTAATAAAAAATAAAGTGGCTCCTCCTTTTAAAGAAGCCGAGGTAGTAATTATTGCTACCGGCATAGATAAAGAAGAGGGGATCGTTGATGCCGCCATTAACGCCGGACTTTTAACCAGAAGCGGTTCGTTTATCAAATATGGTGAAAAAGTCCTCGGGCATGGAAAAGAAGAAGTAAAAGAGATTTTGATGAAAGATAGTAAGGTGAGAGAGCAGATTTTGAAACAATTGATTAAAAAATAAATTTCTAATTACTAATTATTCTAATTGACCTAAACAATGTCCAATGTCTAATTTATTATTTGGTTATTGGTATTTGGTCATTGATTAGAAATTAGATCAATTAGGTTAATTAGGTCAATTATGAACGATGATTTAATCCCGCTTCTCAACATGGCTTTTTTCTATCTCAAGTTCCGTCCTCGAACAATAAAAGAAACCCGTGATTATCTTTATAAAAAAGTGGTGACTACTCATTGGTCCCATGAAGCAGCTGATAAAGTAATTGATCATTTAATCGAACAGAAATTTTTAGATGATCAGGAATTTGTCCGTTATTTAGTTGAGTCACGAACAAGAACAAAAGTTAAGGGTGTTTTTGCTATTAAACAAGAACTGTTCAAATACGGGGTGGAAAAAGAATTTATTGATGAATACTTTGCCAAAACCGAAATTAATGAGGAAGCTTTGGCTGAAAAAATTCTTGTCAACCGTTGGCCTAGATTAAAAACTCTTCCCAAACAAAAACGTTTCGAAAAAGCCGTTAATCTTCTTGCCCGACGGGGTTTTAACTTTGAAATAAGTAGAAAAACGGTTGAGAAACTGGAAGATAAAAATTAAAAAAGAATATTTTATTCTAAATAAATTGTTATTTAGACGGCACTGAAGGAACAAAAGCTTTAGTTTCAACAACACGGGGCATGGCTGATTTTAAATATCCGTTTAGAGATTCTTTTGTTGCTTGTTGTCCTTCAAACAACGTTTTTTTTCCCAGCTGATCTGTTGTTTCTGCTTTAGGTTTTCCATTTTCTTCAAATAAACGATAAGTACAAGTTACCCATCCTCTATTGTCAATTCCTCCTACAACTGCAGGCAAAGAAATCCCTTCTTTATATTTCATTATCCCTACCATACTTCCGTCTTTTAAAATAATATTATAATAAACGCCATCGTGATCACCATATCTATCTTGCATAGTGTCGTATTGTAAATTTAAAAATTGGCCTGTCATAAATTTTTCTCTTGTAAATAATTGTATATCT
>Ga0209211_10000741_pt1 | contig 65076 bp, 72 predicted proteins | sample RifGroA2_FD_183992 | JGI IMG/M metagenome (GOLD analysis project Ga0209211, IMG submission 183992) | Groundwater microbial communities from Rifle, Colorado, USA - Groundwater A2 (SPAdes) (version 2) | ecosystem: Environmental > Aquatic > Deep subsurface > Groundwater | place: Rifle, Colorado... | reverse complement strand
TATTGCCTAAAATATGGCTTAATATATAATCAACAGTAATAGTAACAAGCCTGCCTGTCGGCAGGCAGGGTCGAGTTTAAAAAAATAAGATATCAAAACATAAATTTATGAATAAAGCAGGAATAGCAGACGCTGTTCACATTGTTGTCGGAGGCACAAAAACAACAGCCGAACAAGCGGTGGAAAAAGTTATAGAGGTTATAATAGATTCTTTGAAGAAAGGAGAAGAAGTTTCTATCGCCGGACTTGGCATTTTTTCCGTCAAGGAAAGAGCGGCCAGGCAGGCAAGAAATCCGAGAACAGGAGAAGCCATAAGCGTCCCAGCCATGAAAGTTCCAAAATTCAAGGCTAGCAAGCATCTTAAGGATGCCGTTAAGTAATTTTTATATTACTGAAAAAACAATCCCGCTATAAGCGGGATTGTTTTTTTGATATACTGAAACCAATGGATTTAAAATCTTTGCATCAGCAGTTTCTGGAACACCTTGAAGTGGAAAAAGGACGGAGTTTGAAAACCATTGAAAATTATGACAGATACATAAAGAGATTTTTAGAATTTGCCCAAATAAACTTCCCTTCCCGGATAGACGATGAGTTGGTCAGAAAATACAGGCTTTTTCTCAATCGGGAAGAAAAAAGCAATGGCGGAAATTTGGACAGAAAAACGCAAAATTATTATCTGATCGCCTTGCGGGTGTTTCTGAAATATCTGGCCAAAAGAAATATCGCTTCCTTGCCGGCGGAAAGGATAGAGTTGGCCAAAACTCCCCAAAGAGACTTGGATTTGATAACGGAAGAAGAATTGCGGAGATTGCTGGATATAAAAGGCGATGAAACAAAAGATTTGAGAGACAGGGCTATTTTAGAGCTTTTGTTTTCTACTGGCTTGCGCGTTTCCGAGCTCTGCGCCCTCAATCGCGATTCTTTCAACGAAGCCAGAGCGGGCGAAATTTCCATCCGAGGCAAGGGCGGTAAAATAAGGGTAGTTTTCATATCGGAAGAAGCCAAACAGGCCGTTAAAAATTATTTGGACAAAAGAACGGACACGGAAGAAGCGTTGTTTGTAAGCGATAGATTGATGTCGTTTGCGACGCCTTTCACAGCGCGGCGGCGCGAGAAGAGCAAATTTTCAGCAGAAAATTATGCGAGCCGAGCGAAGGATATAAATCTGTCGCGTTTATCAAGTTGTTCCCGCCTCACCCCCCGTTCTGTGGAACGAATGATAAAACAACGGGCAATAAAAGCCGGAATTTCCAAAAAAGTGACTCCTCATATCATTCGCCATTGTTTTGCCACCGATTTATTGTCCAACGGTGCCGATATCCGCTCCGTCCAAGCCCTCCTTGGCCACTCCAACATCGCCACCACCCAAATCTACACCCACATTACGGACAAACAGCTCCGCGATGTGCATAAAAATTTTCATAGCAAGGGGAGGAAATAAAAAAGCCAAACAGTTTTAAAAACTGTTTGGCTTTTTGGGTGATTACCTTATACTTCTTCTTTGAATTCCTTAATATTGTTCGCTTTTTATTGTTCCTTACCGTAATACCGTAAAGACACACCTTCTCAGCGAACCAACTAGAACACTTTTGTCCAGGGGGAGTATATTCTATCGCAAAAGTTAAAAAGCTGCGATCTCTTAGTCCATACACACACGATACCTCCATTCGGTAAAAAGTTATTTTTATTTCATTAGATAGCCAGTTTAGATTTGCCAACTTTTTTATCTCTACTACTGATTTTGCACATGATGTTAAACTGTAACCACAAAGGCTAGTATGGACCTCTACCGGCAAGATTTTAAACACCCCATAACCACCCTCTTTTTTGCTGTTTCTCATACCCCTTTCTCCTTTCAAAAAATACCGAATTCCAAGATATTCACCTGTTAAATTACTCTGCTATTAGAATACACGATTTGTCCATTTTGTCAAGCATTTTTGGAAAATTTATTTAAGCACCTTTAAAACAAATAAATCGGATATTCGCCGGCCGTTGCTGTTTCGGTTTTGCTTGCATTCCAATAACTGAATAAAATTTTAGCTTCGGGGTAGTTTTTTTTGAATGTTTCAGGAATTTTACGCGCGGCTCCCCTTAACGAAGTTTTTGATTCTATCGCGGAGATTTTTCCGTTGCCAAGCGACAAGATAAAATCCACCTCATTTTTCTTTTTATCGCGCCAAAAATTAAAATCAATTCCCTGCTTGATAAATTGCGTAACCAATCCGTTTTCCAGCAGTGAGCCTTTGTCTATTCTGTCGCCAAGTCCTCTGAAATCATTGATTACGGTATTTCTTATGCCGGTATCAATAAAATATACTTTGGGATTTTTTACAATCTCCGTTCTTTTATTTTTAAAAAAGGGCCTTACCAATTTGCAAATGTATGTTTTTTCCAGAAAATTAAGATATTTCTTGACGGAAGAATAAGAATAACCGGTCAGATTTGACAGCTCATTGTATTCTATTAAATTTCCTGTTTGCAGAGCCAATCCTTTTATAAATACCCCGAGTTTATAATCATCAATGAGCCCCAGTATGTCCCTCACTTCTCTTAAAAAGTATGTATTGTAAATATTTTTAAGGAGCTCTTTCTTTGTTTCAATGTTTTCTTCAATCGCGACCCGCGGGTACCCGCCGAATGTAAGGTATTCTTCATAATACTTAAGTAGTTTTTCGCGCGCGGGAGCGCTAATTTTCAACGGTTTTTCTTCGCTTAAACTGAATTTATTTCTGTATTCATCGTAGATTTTAAGATAAGCGATGTCTTTGTATGACAAAAATTCTCTGAAATCAAACGGGTAAAGGTTAACGACTAAAACCCTGCCCACCAAATATTTTATGGCATGGATTGTCAAATCGGCGACCGAAGAGCCTGAAATTATTATTTTTATTTTTTGCGTGTCAAAAATATACTTGAGTATTTTCCCCCCGTGCTTGGCATATTGGAATTCGTCAATAAATAAATATTTTCTGCCTTTAACATAAGCCGCGATAAAATCATCAGGGCTCTTCTCAAATAATCCCAAGATGTTTTGGTCATCAAAGGAAACAGATACGGCATCCGCCAGAGAACTCATTATCTGCTTTAGCATTGTTGTTTTGCCGCATTGTCTTGGCCCAACCACGGCGATAATTTCAGGCGTTTCCAAATACTTTATGATTTTGTCTTCCAAATTTCGCTTGATATACATAGGTTTTTTGTCTTTAGCGCTAAAATTAACTTATGCATGAATTATAGCACTGCATAAATATAAAGCAAGTATCTGTATCGCCACCACCCAAATCTACACCCACATTACGGACAAACAGCTCCGCGATGTGCATAAAAATTTTCATAGCAAGGGGAGGAAATAAAAAAGCCAAACAGTTTTTAAACCGCTTGGCTTGTAATTTTAAGAGTTAAAAATATCTTTGCCAATAAGCTCCCAAAAAGGAATGAAGTTAATTTCAGTTTTGCCGACAATCAGCGAGCCTTTGAAGCTTTTGTTGACGATAAAAGCTTTTTCCGGCGAGTATTTTTCAATGAAACTCCTAAGCGAGCGGTTAATTTCCGGTTTTTTAATATCGGCGTATTTTACTTCAATAGGGATCAATTTATCGCCCGAACTTGCGACAAAGTCCACCTCGGCTTTTTCTTTCGTTCTCCAGTAATTTATTTTTGCTCCCGAAAACAAAAATTTTATTTTCAAAACGTTAAAGATAAAATTTTGGAAAACAAATCCGGAACCGTCCATCTCCGAGGCTTTTCCAAATAAGCCCAAAGAGTAATTTCTGAAACCAATATCGTGGAAGTAAATAACCGGAGATTTTGTTATTTCTTTTCTAGCGTTTTTGAAGTAAGGCGAAACCGCTTCCGTGATGAAGGTTTTTTCCAAATACCAAAGATAATTTCTGACGGTAACTGCGGAGATGCCGACGGTGTTTGATAATTCCGAATAATTAATCATTTTCCCCGTCTGGCTGGCCAAAATTTTGACCAAAGAATTGAACGCATCCAGTTTCTCAATTTTTAACAAATAAGCGATGTCTTTTTCCATGTAACTGCTATATATCTCGGAGATTATTCTCGTTTTTTCTTCCAACGTGTCTTCGGTAACAACTCGCGGATACCCGCCAAAATTAAGATACTCGGCAAGTAATTCAACGGTTTTTTTGTTTTCAACGGCAAAATAATTATCCAGCCGATCACTGTATTTGTATTCAGTTTTAAAATTGACAAATTCACTAAATGACACGGGGAAAATTTCAAACATCGCTTTCCTGCCGGCTAAAGACTCGTGGATTTTTTCTTTCAGCTCAACGCTTCCCGAGCCGGAAATAATAAATTTATAAGGCAAAGCCATATCATAAATCCCTTTTAGAAACACTCCGGCATCCTCTTTTCTCTGGATCTCGTCAATGAAAACATATCCTTCGCTGTTGCCGAATTCCAGTTTCAATTTTTCTACCAGGCTATTTTGAGACGAAAAAAATTTTTGGTCGTTTTCAAAATCAAAACTTAGAAAAACAGTCTTTTTGCCAGAGAGCTCAAGGTGTTTTTTGAGCAACATCATTAAAGTTGTCTTTCCGGCCTGTCTTGGCCCGGTGATAAGAGTGATTTCTTTTTTAAGAAGATGTTTTTTCAGGTCTTCAAAAATATCCCGTTTTATAAAAGGCTTTATTTCATTCATACTTACATTTTAGCCCGAGTATTCTTAAAGTCAAGTGTTCAAAAATCCAACATCACCACCACCCAAATCTACACCCACGTGACGGACAAACAGCTTCGTGATGTCCATAAAAATTTTCACAGCAAAGGGAGGAAATAAAAAAAGAAAATTAAATTTTAGACACAATGTCCATAAAATTTTCTATATCTTTTATGTCATGATGAATGATTTTATAAACCAAATCGTAGTTTATTTTATCGTAATCGTGGGCTACGGCGTTTCTAAAACCGGTCATACCAATCATTTTTTCCGTTAAATCTTGAGAGATAAGCCCTTCTTCGCGCAAAATATGGAAAGATTCCGCCATTGTGGTCGGCTTGCGAAAATTTTTATAAGCGATAACGGCCTCGGCCAAGTCTATGGTTGATTGAGCCGCCAAATACAGATACCTTTCAACCGCCCCTTTAATGTCAATATTGTTTTCAATCTCTTCTCTTGAATGTTTTTTATACCTTTCTGTTATCTTTAGATACTTTTTAATAGAACTTATTTTATTTTCAATGACGGATAAATTTGTCATGTTTTTTAGGCGCGAGTTAAGCCATGCCTTAATAAAAGAGAATGAAAATCAAAATATTCGTTTAAGATTTTCGGCTCAATAATTACTTTATACGGTTCCACTTCATATATCAGCTTTCCTTCTTTGATAACATTAAATTTTAGTTCCGGGCTTTCGGTTATGTCTAACATCACTACGTCTACTTTGTCTGTTTTTAAGGCGCGACTGATTTTGTCTTGCAGGGAAAATTTTAGATCAAAAGTCTTTTTGACCCCCTTTTTTTCAGTATAAACGGCAAAATCATAATCGCTAAGGGGACCGCCCTCTCCTCTTGCCTTGGACCCGAAAAAATAAACCAGCTTTATTTCCGGATAATCTTTAAAAATCGGCGTTATTTTCCCTTTAATTCCTTTTAACTCTTCCATGTTGATATGATAAGCGATTGAAGAGCTTAAAGCAATTAAATGACCACCACCCAAATTTACACCCACGTGACGGACAAACAGTTCCGCGATGCGCGTAAAAATTTTCACGGAAAAACAAGAAATAAAAAAAGAGCCAAACAATTTTACCTGTCTGGCTCGTTAAAAAATTTCTTAATCTAAGTTAATTCTATTTCCTTAATTCTCTTCCTTGTTTCTATTAAGTCTTTCATAGCGCCCCGATCAATTTCGTCTTCCTTTTCTATATCAAAAGAAACATCGTAAAGTGGCCATGACAACGAGGAGAATGCGCAAGTGTTTGGATTTTCTACTATTATTGCTTGCATTTCAACACCAACCTTAAGATTCGCTAAGCTTCTATAGAAACCATCTGCAATTAAAAATTTTGTGATGCCAGATGCCGGATTGCTGTGCCTTTCAATTATTGGAGGAAGATAGTGAGCCAAAGATATTTGGCCATTAAATTTGTCTTTCCCAATAATCAAGCAAGGTGGAGTTTTTCTTATCCCGTAATGGGTTGTAAGTTTAGAGAAAGGTTTTACATGATTTTCCACGACTGACATAAATTTGTCTTTTTGCACAAATTTTCTAGTCGTTCTTAAATCTAATGGGTCAATATCACATAATGAAAATTTGCATCTTTTATAATCATCAATGCATTTCATCAATAATTCTAAATAATGTTCCTCCATAAGAATTATTTTTATCGTTTCGCTTAAATCAGGCAAAGGAACTACTTGAATCAAGCTTGCGTTTTTGAGCATGCCTAGATACAAACCTTCAGTGTTGCTGTTGAGATTCCCTTGGTCAATGCCCATCCTTCTAATAAATTCATTAATTGGCGTTGGCATAATACCTCCTCCTCAAAAAAGTTTTCAGATTCCAAAATAAAATATTCAATTGTTAAATTCTAATAATAGCATCTGCTTTTTTACCGCCTTGTCAAGCATTTGTGTAAAATTTATTTGAAGTGTTAGACTGGTTTATACCTATGACCACCGAAACAACGCTTAATCCCCAAATGGAAGAAGGTTGGAAAAAGGCTTTGGCGGAAGAGTTTGGCGCGGAATATATGAAAGAGTTGAAGAAAAAGCTTGCGGAAGAATTGAAATCCGGCGTTATTTTATATCCCCCGCCCAAACAAATTTTCAACGCTTTCAACCTCACGCCGTTTGACAAAGTCAAAGTTGTAATTCTCGGCCAGGATCCATATCACGGGCGCGGACAAGCGCACGGGCTTTCTTTTTCCGTGCCAAGCGGTGTTAATCCCCCGCCGTCTCTGCTAAATATCTTTAAGGAAATAGAAAGCGACTTGGCGGTTAAATCGCCAAAAACAAAAAACGGCAACCTTGAAGGCTGGGCCAAACAAGGCGTTTTATTGCTCAACGCCATTCTTACCGTTCGCGCCAATTCGCCCGCTTCTCATCGCGATCTCGGCTGGGAAAAATTGACCAACGCCGCCATCAAAGCCCTTTCCGACAAAAGAGAACGCATCGTTTTTCTTCTTTGGGGTAAATTCGCCCAAGAAAAAGAAAGCCTGATAGACGCCATCAGGCACCTTGTTCTCAAAGCCCCTCACCCCTCTCCCTACTCCGCCAATTCCGGCTTCTTCGGCTGCAAGCATTTCTCCAAAACCAACGACTACTTGCTTAAAACCGGCCAAACGCCGATAGGGTGGATTGGCGGTAAAATAAAATGAGCGAGGACTGTTTCAACAATCCTCGCTCATCGTGGCTTTTGATCTACCGATTTATGATTTGTCCTCGGTAGTAGTCGTCCATCATCAATCGGTTATTTGTGACCAAAACTTCTATTTCCTTATTTAGCAGTTCGTGATCGACCTTATTCTCAAACCTTATTTCGATTCGGTCTTTTTTTTCTTTGAATGCGACAAATCCGCATCGAATAATAATTGGTTCATTTGGAATGAATATTATCCGATTGTTTAAATTTAAAAAATCAACGATTTTGCCCGCTATTTTCGTCTTCTTTGATGAGAGCAGGCACACATTCAAAAAAACACCGAAACAAAAAATAAGAACAAAAATCGCCATAATAAGTCCAAGACTGTCCATAATTTTCTCCTGTTAAAATGTCAAAGGGCAAGCACCCGAAATAAGACCCACTTGCTAAGGATAATACATAAATTTGCCATTCTGTCCAGCTTATCATTGATAAGTTCAATTATTAAATGAGGTGCATTGACTGTGGATAGTGACTATTGACACAAGTGTTACACTTTTGATACACTATTTTTATGACTACGACAAAGAAAAGAGTGAATATAAGTCTTTCGGCTCCATTGGAAAATATTCTTGCCAAGCTGGCAAAAAGAGATCAAGTCCCGCAAGCCACAAAGGCGGCGGAGCTTATTCGCATCGGAGTTGAAATTGAAGAGGATGAATATTTTGATATTATCGCGTCAGAAAGAGACACTGGAAAAGTTAAATTTGTTTCTCATAAAAAAGCATGGGCGTAAATTTTGATGTTGTTTATCATCCCGATGTTGAGAAAAAAGATATTCCCAAATTATCCCCTTTTGACAAAGATAAAATCAAAAAGGCTATTGAAGAAAAATTAACTGCTCATCCGGAAATGTTCGGCAAGCCACTTAGACGTTCGCTGAAAGGATACAGAAAATTAAGAGTTGGCGACCATCGTATAATTTATCGCATTGAAGGCAAAAAGATTAAAATATTCTGCATTGGACACAGGTCAATCGTTTATGAAAAAGCGAATAAACGCCTTTAAATCAACCAAACGCCGACAGAGTGGTCTTTACTACTTCACCCACCATTTTTGGCGGATTTCTTTGATTTCGGCTTGTTCCAGTTCATTTTTCTTATCTTTGGCTTGTTTGGCGAGATTTTCCAGTTCTTTGTCGCCAAGCGCGTTTAATTCCAAGGCTTTTTTTTCCAGATATTCCGCCGTGTTTTTTTCCGGCTCGTCTAAAACTTCTTCAAAAAGAATGTTTAAAATTTGGCCGATTTTCGGGCCGGGCTGGATTTTCAGCAGTTCCATAAGTTTAATCCCGTCTATTTTAAGGGCGGTAACGGAAAGTGGCGCGCGCATCGCTTCATCTATCATTGATTCGTATTTTCGCAAACGGTACGGACTTTCTTTTGGCCGGCCCATACCGATTCGGTCGCAGAAACGCACATTCATCAATTCCCAAATGTTTTCCGGACCGACATTGCGAACAAGCCGCCGGACGGCGGACAAAGTAATTTTTTCCGTGTCGGAGAAAAATAAATGATAACGGACGAGTTTGGCGATCAGATCAATGGATTTTTTGGAAAACTTCAATTTGGCCAGCATTTTAGCCGTCATTTTGGCGCCTATCACATCATGGCCATAGAAAGTCCAATCCCCTTTCTCCTCGCCCCATCTTCTAGTGGCGGGTTTGGCGACATCATGAAGCAGAGCCGCCAGCCTTATTTCCAATGACCATTTTTTAGACACCGCATGTTCCAAGCTTTTAAGATTATGCTCCCAGACGGTAAAACTATGCGCTTTGTTTTGCTCCACGCCGATTCCTTCTTCCAATTCCGGCAGAATATATTTCAGCATCCCAGTTTCGCGCATAAGCTCAATTCCATCTTTCGCCCTAACGCTCATTATGACCTTCACAAATTCGTCGTGAATTCTTTCTTGGGCGATTTCTTTAAGGTGTCCAGCGTGTTTCTCAATAGCTTTTTTTGTCGCTGGATCTATTTCAAAGCCGAGTTCGGCGGCAAGTCTGACGGCGCGCAAGATACGCAAAGCGTCTTCGTTGAAACGGTTATCCGGATCGCCCACTGCCCTTATTATCTTCTTTTCCAAATCATTTTGTCCGCCAAAAAGGTCAATTAGTTCATATCCCGCCTCATCGCTTGCCTGTCCGGCAGGCAGGGCCAAAGCCATAGCGTTGACGGTAAAGTCGCGCCTTTTCAAGTCTTCCTCAATGTTTGACGTGAAACGCACCTCATCCGGTCGGCGCTTGTCGGAATAGCCGGATTCTAAACGATAAGGGGTTACCTCCACCACCTTCAAAGTTTCATCGTCTGTGTCGTTTATAACGCCAACGGTGCCATATTTATTTTCGTAAACGGAATGAGGAAAAAGTTTTTGAATCTCTTCCGGCTTGGCGTTGGTTGTAATGTCCCAGTCTTTCGGCTTCATGTGCAACGCCAGACTGCGAACGCATCCGCCCACAAAATAAGCTTCAAAGCCGTTTTTTATAAGGGTGTCGGCTATATTTTTTACCAAGGGAGGAATTTTTTTGATTTTTTCTCGCATTATCTTTATATTTTAGCATTTTTGTGATAAATTAGATAGAGTTTTTAAAATGCCCCCGTAGTGAAATGGATATCACGCAACGCTTCGAACGTTGTATTGTGGGTTCGATTCCTGCCGGGGGCACCACGTAGAATTTGGAGTATCAATTAGCTGTTTAAGTGTGTAAATATGGGCTGTTTTTGTGGTTCCAAATGCTGAATAGTCATACAAAACGCCTTCTGGAAAAATCATCTCTTGAAACTTGATCTTGTCGGTCAGTTTTACCTCGTACCAAAGCTTGTAAATGTTGACCATAAAGTACAGGCAGTAGTTGACGCAAGTTTCCACATCGAACTCCTCGATTTGTAAGTCGTTCCTGTTTAATCTCAGTACGGTTATTCTTTCTTTGATGCGATCCAGCTCCTCTTTTGCAGTTTCAGCATCAAAAACTTTCTGTTTGGTTAGTTCAACAACTTGTATTTTCTCCTCCTCGACTTTCTGAATGTTGCGGTCGATGGTAGCTATGTCGGTATTGAGTTCAGTGTGCTTGCCTTCCCAATAATCAATAATTAAAGATCGGAACATGCCCATCTCCTCTTTCTTGGGAGCAAGCCGGGTCAGAAATTCCATGAACTGTTCCTCGAACACTTCTTTCTTGACGCTTTTCTTGTGGCACTTGGCACAGTGGTAATAGGCATAGCGTCCACCGAGCTGGCCTCGTGAGGCGTTTATTCAACTGTTGAATTTATTTTATCACTTTTACTTACTTATTTAGCCATAGTGGCTTTGTGCAGAAAGTCCGGATGACCCAAATAAGCATAGTATTCACGTTGTACTATGCTTATTTCCCCTTTTTTGCATAGCACAGTGTTTTAACTATGCAAAATGGACACGTTTCCGTAATGATACAAAAGTGTCTTATTACGGAAACGCCAAGGGAGACCAAAACCTATTTAGTAAATATGGCCTAAAAACCTTTATTACAGGCTAAAAACGGGTGCTTGACTTCTCTATATCAGTAGAGTAGTATAGTAAGTGATGTTACTATATCACCTTAAAAGGGTACAAAAATATGGACGAAATTCTTAAGTACGTACAAAATCAGCTCGTTCAGGCTCCTTTCCGGCTTAAATCCTATACTCAGGATGAGCAGGGCAAGAAATATCCGCAAAGAAATATCTACGTCAAAGTGGATAAATACTTCCGGGATTTTTTACATAACCCAAACGCCCGGGACCGCTGGATTATAATCCCTGGTCTTCGTGGTGTGGGTAAAACTACCATCCTCGCACAGCTTTTCTTAAACCATCAGCAAGAAGTTGACGATCGTAGAATGATCTATGTTTCGTTGGATGAAGTTGTGAATGTCCTTGGCTCGTCATTAAAAGATGTTTTAAGCGCATACGAAAAGATAATCGGTGAAAGTTTTGAAAAGCTCACCAAGCCTGTTTTTATATTTATAGACGAAGCGCAATATGATCCAAAGTGGGCGTCGGTATTAAAATCCGTGTATGACCGCTCAAATAAAGTCTTTGTCGCGTGTAGCGGTTCATCGGCTGTTTCTCTGCAGACCAATCCTGATGTTATTCGCCGTTCCATTTTTCAGAAACTATTTCCAACGAGCTTCTCTGAATTTTTAATGATCCGTGACGGCAAACTACCAACTAAGGGTTTGAAGCAAAATATTAAAGACGCATTGTTTGGTGCTGATTCTGCCAAAGACGCATACGAAAAGTTAAAAAACTTAGAGCAAAGCGTGATGAGCGCGTGGTCATCTATAGATCGTCACTATGTAGATGAGTATTTGAAGATCGGTACTTTACCGTTCGCAATCAGGATGAAAGATGAAGTGCGAGTATATCAAACCATCACCTTGCTTTTGGATAAAGTAATAAATCAGGACGTACAAGGTCTTGGCCGTTTTGATACCAAAACCCTTATTCATATTAAGAGGGTATTATTTTTGCTGGCTGAGTCGGATGTGGTAAGTATCCAAAAACTTGCCACAACACTTGAGACTAGCGTCAACACCATTTCCAATATTCTTGAGGTGCTGGAGCAGGCCGAGTTACTAATCCGTGTTATGCCTTACGGCTCGAATTCTAAAAAAGTCAGAAAGCCGTCGCGTTACCAATTTATGTCCTCGGCGATGCGTTCGGCATTTCTTTCTGTTGCCGGTAATGAGCAGATTTTCGCCAGCCAGAAAGGCCGTCTCATGGAGGATATTGTGGCCATGACGCTGTATCGAGAATTTGTAGCCAACAGTCGTGGTGCTTTGAATTATGACAGCTCAAAAGCTGGCGCAGATTTTATACTCACCATTGCTGGTAAGAACATTATCCCGATTGAAGTAGGTGTGGGTGAAAAGCTTGGCACGCAAGTACGAAGTACTATGAAGAAAGTTGGATCGGCCAAGTACGGTATAGTAATCTGCAAAAACGAGCTTACGTTACTGGAGGATGCCAACGTGGTTAAAGTCCCTCTGGATTACTTCCTATTGATATAACATTTATGCCAAAGGAAATCGCCAACAAAATCAAAGAAGAGACTTACTACAAATGCACTCATTGCGGAGATGAGATTTTTTGGAATACCCACAAAAAGTTCACTTACTGCAAGTGTAAGAAAATGTGGGTTGATGGATGCGAAGATTACGTCCGGGTCGGTGGCAACGAGGGAGATCGCAAGGTAATCAAAAAATAAATTTATGGCAAAAGACTATTCACAATTTAGTAAAGAAGAGCTTCTCAAGATTGTTGAGAAGCTAGAGTCCCGAAAAAAGTACGGGCTTATTTGGGATGAGGAGAAAGTCAAAGAGCAGTTTGAAAAGGACGCGGAGAATGCTTTGCCGGTACTGAAAGAAATCAGTAGTAAAGAAATCACAGACAAAGACCCGTCAAAGCCGGTCAATATTCTCATCGAGGGTGATAACTACCACGCTCTTTCGGTTCTGAATTTCACTCATCAAGGAAAGATCGACGTGATCTATATCGATCCTCCGTATAACACAGGTAATAGGGATTTTAAATATAACGACAATTACATTGATAGAGAAGATTCATATAGACACAGTAAATGGATTTCCTTCATGACTAAGCGGTTGAAATTGGCGAAAAATCTTTTGAAGGAAACTGGAATGATTTTTATTTCTATAGATGACAACGAATCGGCACAGTTGAAATTAATTTGCGACGAAGTTTTTGGAGAAGATAATTTTCGCAATTCTATTGTAGTTTCTCGTGTAAAAAAGAATATACAGGAAAGGGAATATGCCCGTAGCCTTAATTTAGGACATGGGCTCGTGCTTTTTTACGCAATGGCAAAAGCCGAGATTATTATTCCAACCAAGTTCCAACAAAAAGAAGAAAGATGGCACGCTTTTGATGCTCCTGGAATTCGTAAGACAATGGAATATAAAATATTTGGACATAAACCACCGCAAGGACGACATTGGATGCTTGGAGAGAAGAAAGCCATAGAGTTGATAGATAAGGGACTACTGCGCCCAAGTCCTACTGGCAAACCACAATATAAACTTGAAGCGTCTGACATTACTAGACTTGATACAAACTGGAGCGACCTACAGGAAGGTGATTCAAAATGGAAATTTGAAAATGGTGAGAAAAATATCGCATTGATGAAAAGGCTGATAGGAATGTATCCATCAAAAGATTGCCTAGTACTGGATTTTTTTGCAGGTTCCGGCACTACTGGTCATGCCGTTCTTGAGTTTAATAAAGAAGATACCGGCACTCGAACTTTTATTCTATGCACAAACAATGAGCTAAACGGGTTTGAGAAAGAATTAGAGGGGAAAGAACTAAGCGAAAAAGAAATCCAAGAGTATGGAATTTGTCGCCGCGTTACCTATCCAAGAATTGAGAAAGTGATCAAGGGTTATAAGAATTCAAAAGATAAAAAGATTGATGGCCTCGGCGGTTCGCTTAAATATTTCAAGACAAAATTCGTAAAAAAGAACACTAACGGCGATGACTTCAAGACACGCATAACGCACGAGTGCACCGAGATGTTGTGTCTACGTGAGGGTGTGTTTGATGAAGTAAAGAAATCCGACCAATACCGTATATTCCAACAAGGCGACAAGACGCTTGCCGTTTATTATTCTTTGGACCGTAAATCACTACCAGCATTGAAAAAAGAACTTGAGAAAATGGACGGTGAGAAAATACTTTATTGCTTCACGCTTGATCAAGGAGGACTGAACGAAAAAGAATTCAAAAATTGGAAAGATGTAAAGCTTGAACCAATACCACAGAAAATTTTAGAAGTATACAATGAAAATTTTAGAAGTATACAATCAAATCTATGATCGATCTTAAAAAATATCAACAACTTGCCGTCGATGAACTCCTCAAAACAACCGAGAAGCTTTTAGAGCGTGATGGCCCCGGAGAAGTATGCATATTTCAAGCGCCTACGGGATCAGGAAAAACCGTAATGATGGCGAAGTTTATTGAAGAGCTTGCTCGCGAACGGAAGGATGATAATTTTTGCTTTATTTGGATCTCAATCGGCAAGGGCAATCTCCATATCCAAAGTTATGATTCTTTGCGTAAGATATTTAACGGCGCTCCGCGGGTTGTTTTAGCGGATGATGAATTTATCGGAGGTCGTTTTCATATTGCTCGTCGAGAGATTGTGGTAGTGAATTGGGAAAAAATTCGCGCACAAAATGAAAATGGCGAATGGGCGAATATCCTTATGCGAGATAGTGAGATTCTGAATTTCAGAGATGCTCTTGAGAAAACAAAAAAAGAAAACCGAAAAATCATTTTGATTTTGGATGAAAGTCATATCGGGCGTTATACCGTGCGTACTGAACAGATACTGTCGCTATTTAACGCCGATGTAACGATTGAAATGAGCGCGACGCCAAAAATTGAAGCGACACAGGAAGACTATCAAACGGGCAGATGGTTTTCTATTTTCATAAATGATGACTACTTACCTACAGAGATTCCTATGTCGGCAAAACATGTGCATATACGGATTGATCCGAAAATGGTTATTGATGAAGGAATGATTAAAAAAGAATTGATTATTAATGAAGATATTGAGAAAATCGCCGCTTCAGAAGATGACTCCCAATCGGCCGTACTCGAAGCCGCTTATCGCAAGCGATTAGAGCTTAAAAAGGCATTTGAAAAAGAAGGTGCGGATATCAATCCTCTGGTTTTGGTACAAATTCCTACAGCTGAAGCCGGTGACCAGAAAATTGAAGCAGTGAAAAAGTTTCTTAACGGCAAAGGCATAAACGAACGCAAGGATGGACACGGTAACGGCAAGCTGGCCATCTGGCTGGCCGAGCAAAAGTCAGAGCTGATTGACTGGATTGCTGAACCGGACAATGAGATTGAGTTTCTTATTTTCAAACAAGCCATTGATACCGGCTGGGATTGTCCTCGAGCGCACGTCCTTGTTAAGTTCCGCGAGACGCACAACATTGTTTTTGAAATTCAAACAGTCGGTCGTATCTTGCGTATGCCGGAACAGCGACACTACGGCAATGAAATATTGAATCGCGGTTATATCTACACCAACCTTAAATCCATTGAGGTTAAAAAAGAGGAATACAATCCGAACATCATCAAGCATTTGCGAGCTGGCCGTGTCGCTGAATATAAGCCGATTAAGATTGAGTCCTACTATAAGGCTCGGGCGGACTATGGCGATGTTACTTCCAGCTTTCATCATGTATTTGAAAAAACGGCCGATCAGTATTTTGGTACTTCCGGTAAAAATACACCGGCTGAAAACAACAAGAAAGTCGAGGCGAAAGGCGTTGATCTCAATATCAGAAAATATCAGCAGGAACTTATTGCCGATACGCATTTGGACGTAAAGAGTTTTGATGAGCTTGAGGGTAAGCTCGGGGCAGAGGGTTTTGCCAAGCTTCAAGTCGCGGCCGATGAACTCATGATCTTTTTCGAGCAAACCATTAAAAACAATCTCGGACCGTTCAAGAACGTGAAGCGTTCTGTACCGTCCGTGAAAGCCGCTATTTATCTCTGGTTTCAAAATGTCCTTGGTTCAAAAAGTTGGGGTGAAGAAAATATGCTCATGACGCAGAAAGTTTTTATGCACGATAAAAATCGTGGCTACTTTGAGCATATTCTTGCCTCTGCTATTGAACGCTACATGACCGTCAAAGAGCAGGAAGTCCGGGAGCGCATTGAAGAAAGCGAACAACGATACCCTTTCGAGCTTCAGCCGGAGCAGTTTTATAACGAGTACACCGATGAAATCATAAAGGCGAAAAATTACGCATATGAGCCGTGTTATCTCAACGTTGATCGTTCCAAACCGGAACGTGAGTTCGAGTTATTTTTAAACGACAATACTTCCAAGATTGATTGGTGGTGGAAGAATGGTGAGAACAAGCAGGACTACTTCGGCATTAAGTATGAATATGCCGGTGGTATCTACACATTCTATTCGGATTATCTCATAAAGCTCACCGATGGCCGGATCGGGCTATTTGAAGTCAAAGAATCCGGTGATCGGGACGGCAAAACCTATACCAAAGCCAAGGCCGAAGCTTTGCATGCATATATATCTGGCCAGAAAAATAAGAAGCTTTTTGGCGGTATTGTCATCGAGCGCAACAAGGCGTGGCACATCAACAGCAAGCCTGCCTACGATTGGGAGAAGTGCGAACGTGATGATTGGAGTGACTGGGGTGGATTGAGTTTGTAACATCTTATCAGGCCATTTCAAGCCCCCGATGGATTCGAGGGCTTTGTTGTGTATAACTTATAGTGATGATAGCTTGACTTATATTTATACCTTTGCTAGGATACCCAATGAGGACGATTCGTCCTTTACGCTCATTGAAAGTAAATAGAGAGGATCACTCTAAAATAATGCAAGCTAGGCTCTCACGGGCATACGCCCACCTTGAAAAGAGGCTTTATAGCCTCTTACTTCTCGAAAGAGAAGGCACCTTGCCCCGGGCATGTATTTGTTCTGTTCTGTGAACAGTAAAGTGTTCAGCAATAGATGTGTATGCACTTAAACATAAACATTATATGCAATACACAACACTGATAACAGTTATAAGGCAAATAATTTTGTAAGGGTAACGGTATAAGTTCTTATAGGTTTTCCCCTATACGTGCTTTAACGGTTCTGCCACTTTAAGTAGTCGCAGGCCAATTTACCGCCAATGAGCCGAGAGTCAATGTTGGCTTGCGACGAACGAAGTTGCGGGATCGTTAATTGCAGTTACTGTCGCATATTAACCATTAACATTCCAAAACTTATGAGTAAAAACAGTTCGGACAATCAAAAAGAAAGAGTGATCACCCTACTAATCAACTTCAATCGATTGGCTCTCAAGGTCATGAAATTGAAGGTCAAGGATAGGCAGGCTCTCGACCTGCTTGCTGAGGCCATACAAATTAACAAGCAAATGTTGTCTTTAGCTAAAGACAACAAAATCAGCTTGGAGTTTGTAAGGCAAACGTTTTCTGTAATCGCCGCGGTGGCGAAAGAGACGGTCAGCAAGTGGCTCTTCCGTTACAATTTAACGCCATTAATGGCACTGAAACTATGTTAACAGTCGGACAATTAATAAAAATAGGCAGGATCAATAAAAAGCTAGGCCAAGAAGATGTGGCCAGCAAATTGAAGGTGTCTAAAAATTACATCTCTCTTGTTGAGAATGATAAAAAAGACCCAAGTATAAATTTCCTAAAAGGGGCATCTGATTTTCTTGATATACCCCTGATCCTTTTGATGTGGGAAAAAATTGATATGCCAAAAGGTAAAACCGAGGGGGAAAGAAAAATTGCATCTCAGCTAGAAAAAATGCTTGAAGAAGCACAACGTTTATTTTCTGAGAAAACTTTCGGCAAGAAAAAATGAAAAAACGGGCATCACTAAAAATCAACACTACAAAAGAGCTCGGGTTACAACTAGGTCTACCTGAGGATTTTTTAATAAGGACTAGCGACCATATCGAGCAATGTTACAAAAAATTTACTGGCACCGATAAGAAGGGCAAAGAGCGACCTTTTTATAAAGCTAACAATGATCTCAAGAAAATACACAGGAAAATTAATAAACTCCTAGATACTCTTGAGTACCCTGTTAATATCCAAGGTGGTATTGCTGACCGTTCAATACACACCAACGCCTCTATACATTCAGGTAAGAAATATGTAGCTAATTTTGATATCAAGAACTTTTTTCCAAGCGTAAAATTTAAGACAGTTTACCGTGCTTTCCGAATGCAGGGTTGTACGCCGGATGTCAGTAGGATATTAACTCGACTTACCACAGCAGATACCGTTCTACCTCAAGGTTTTGCTACGAGCCCAAAAGTATCCGGCCTTGTCTTATTAAACGCCAACCGTCGATTAAACATATTATTCAAGAAATATGGACTGGCTCACACATTTTGGATCGATGATTTAACTATTTCCGGCCACCGACACATTCAGAAGTTCCAGAAATTGCTCAATAAGATTTTTACGCAAGAAGGGTTTACGCTACACGATGATCCAAAAAAGACAAAATTTACATCATCAGAAGAAAGACAAACGTGTACTGGGCTGGTCATTAATCAGGAGCCAAATGCCGAAAAAAGTGTCAGGGAGAGAGCGAGAAAGGAGTTATATCTTTGTACTAAATTTGGGGTGGAGAACTATCTCAAAGATCATGAGCTCACAGTAGACAAGGCAAAGTATCTAATGTCTTTGCGTGGCAAGATAAGCTTCCTAACCGCCGCAAATAAAAAGAACATGATTTTCAAGGAACAATTTGCAAAACTTAAAGTTTAATCATTATGTCTGAATACTACACACCACAACGAGTAAAAGGTTTATATGATCCGGCATCAGCCGAGCCATTTAAATTATCCCGATCAAAGATTGATCTGTTTTTAGACTGCCCACGCTGTTTTTATTATGACCGCAAGTTGGGTGTTGGCCGACCGCCAGGTTTCCCGTTTGCGTTGAATTCCGCTGTGGATCATCTTTTGAAACTTGAGTTTGATATCCACCGCATCAATGGCACAAAACATCCCTTAATTGAAAAGTATGGAGTGGACGCTCGGCCAGTCGCTCATGATGATCTGGATAAGTGGCGACATAATTTTACCGGCATCCAATATCTGCATAAGCCGTCTAATCTACTTATATTCGGTGCGATTGACGATCTTTGGCAAAATTCCAAAGGTGAATATATTGTTGTTGACTATAAGGCTACCTCTAAGAATGAAGACATAACCGAACTAAATAAAGATTGGCAGGATGGCTATAAACGCCAAATGGAAGTCTATCAATGGTTACTTCGCCAAAACGGCTACAAGGTTTCCAGTACTGGCTACTTTGTTTATTGCAACGGTCAAACTGATCGCAAAGCTTTTGATGGAAAATTGGAGTTTGATATAACCCTCATTCCGTACACCGGTAATGATGGTTGGGTTGAAAAAACGATTGTTGAAGCACACAAATGCTTAAATAGCGGTAAGATTCCCGATGCCGATCCGGATTGCGATTACTGCAATTATATCCGGACGATAAATAGCAAATAACCAATGACGACCGAGAAAGACAAAACTGATTTTTATAAAGTCTATGCCAAAGCTCACAATAATGCCGTTGAGCTTTTGTCTGAAGCACGAATTTTATTCGAAAAAGGAAAGCATGCTAGAGCATATTTTCTTGCCTTTACCGGATTGGAAGAAATATCAAAATCTCAATTGGCCGCAGATGTGTATACGAGGTTTATTCCGGAAGAAAAATTTTGGAAACATTTTCGAGATCATAAAGACAAAATCGATCGCATGCAGTGGGCTCATGATGATGCTAATTCATATCCTTATGATCAGATTTGGTTGGGACCGGATATCGACGACGTAGAAAGAATCGCACCGGCAGAGCCACTCTGGAAAAAGCGACAAAAGTCTCTTTATGTTGAGATTGCAGATGACCAAATTACTGCACCCAAGGAAGAGATTGCCGATAGTGATGCCCGGGAGATTATTCACATTTTGGATACGGCACTGCACAGGATTATGGAAGTTACGGAATATCACGGACATCAGATTGGTACTAAAGGTTTTATGAAGTAACTTTTATGATTTCAATCAACGAGCAACAACTTGAGCTATACATGTCGTTGTTCCGAGGAAGGGCGGATGTGTATGCGCGTCATTGGGAAAAGGACGGCCGGTCTGGATACAGTCCGGCTTATGAGTTTAATTGGGATGAATTCATGACACACAAACGACGTGGTGGCTCAATGAAAGATTTTGAAAACAAAAAACTTATACCACTAACCAAAGAAATTGTTAAAAAACATCTCCTCGGCCAACATGTCGTTGGTATATATCCAATCTTGCCCGATAACACATCGAGTTTTATTGCCGCTGATTTTGATGGAGAGAATTGGTTGAAAGACAGCAAATCATTTTTACAAGCATGTGGAGAAGTGGGGCTCTCGGCGTATCTTGAGCGCTCACGTTCGGGAAATGGCGGTCATGTATGGATTTTCTTTGCTGAATCTTACCCATGCTACAAGAGTCGGCAAATTGCGCTCGAGCTTATACGCAAATTCTTCAATGTTTCTGAGTTTGAAAAAGAAGTTAGTTTTGATCGTTTATTTCCTAACCAAGACACATTAACCGGAGCTGGTTTCGGCAATCTTATCGCTTTGCCGCTTCAAGGCAGATCAGTAACCAATGGTAATTCGATGTTCATTGATCCAGAAACCACCAAACCACCCATTGATCAATGGCAATTCTTTACCAATATAAAACGGCACACTATTGCTGAGTTAGATTCAGCACATAAGTTACTTTTTGAAGATACGGGCAAACCGACAATAAATATGCCAACGGGTGGCGGGCTTGGAATTTTAGTGAGCAATCAGATTGATATAAAACGATCCGAACTTACTCCCGGACTTATTCATTTTCTCAAAGAAGAACTTAACTTTCTTAATACCGAATATCTCACCAAGCGAAGACTAGGTAAATCAATTTATAAGGTGCAAAAATATTTTAAACTAATTGATGAAACCGGAGATACTATTTCCTTACCACGCGGATTTCTGCAGACCCTCCTTGCTTTTCTTAAAGAAAATAATGTCGCTTACACAGTACAATCGGATACGCCTCATTTTGACCAAACTCCTTATCAGAGCCAAATAGAACTAACATCAGCGCAGATTCCTATTGTGCAGACCACGACGGAATGCGATCAGGGCGTTATTGTTGCTCCATCCGGAAGTGGTAAAACTATCATCGGGTTAGAAATCATCGCTCGAAGACAATTACCAGCTCTTATTCTTGTTCACCGCAAGCAGTTACTGGATCAGTGGGTTGAAAGGATTCAGACGTTTTTAGGAATTACAAAAGCACATATTGGTCAGTATTCTGGAACAAAGAAAAAACTGGGTAAACAAATAACTGTCGGCTTATTGCAGAGCTTGGCTCGCAAGGGCGATCTTTCAGAGTTAAGGGATAAATTCGGTACGATCATCGTTGACGAATGTCACCACATCCCAGCCGCCACGTTTCGTGAAGTTATCGCACAGTTGAATCCAAAGTATATTTACGGTCTTACTGCGACTCCGAAGCGAAAACATAATGATGAAAAATTGATCTATGTTTACATCGGCGACATTGTCGCTCGTATGGAAACATCCGATTTTGCACCGCTTTCCGATCTTCCACATCAGTCACCAGAGGTCTTAATCCGCACGACAGCCTTAGTCATACCGTTTAAGTTTACTACTGACCATTTTCAACTTTTGGCTAAAGTTGTATGTTTCGATACTACTAGAAACCAGATGATTATTGAAGATATTTTAAGCAAGGTTGGCGATGGTAAAAGACTGCTTGTGTTAAGCGAACGGAAAGAACATCTGGAGATTCTAGCCATGTATCTTAAGGGTAAGTGCGAAACAATTGTTATTTCAGGAGACGATTCAGCACCGAAAAGAAAATCAAAGCTGAAACAAATTGAGTCTGGACATTATCGAGTCATCCTTTCTACAGGACAATTCTTTGGTGAGGGTATAGATATTCGAGGAATTTCTTGCCTGATCTTAGCCTTTCCTTTTTCGTTCGAGGGAAAACTCGTTCAGTACATGGGACGCCTCCGAGATATTGGAGAGCAAAAAACAATCGTTGATTATCGGGATGCACAGATTCCATTTTTAGAGAAACAGTTTAAGCAACGGGAACGGCATTATAAAAAATTGAAGGCGCAGATTAAGCATGCATAGCAGTATCAATAAAATGAGAAAAAAGAGAAACCCAAAATTTAAAGTAGAAGTGATTTATAAAGACGTCCCGGACAAGAAAGACCGGGTACGTCAGCTCTGGGATTTGCTGGTTGCCTTACCCGATCCGGAGAAAGCAAATAATAAAAGCCATGATTCCATCAAAAAAGAAAATTGACAAGTTAAAGGAATTGGTCAAGAGAGATTTCGGTGTTGAGTGGACTGATCGTGATGCTTCGGACGCCGCCTATAATCTCGTTAATTATTATGATGCTCTGATGAGATTTGCCGGGGAGGATATTCAGAAGTATATCGATACCGGTGGTGAGCCGAGTTTCGCGGGACCGGACTATGATAAGTGGCTTGCTGAGCAAGCGGAAATCGTCAAAAAGATTCAGGCGGATAGAAACTCTAAATCCAAAAAGTCGAAGGACTAGAATTTGTTAAGCAATTATGACTCGGTACGGTTTGCTTAACATTGTTTGAGTTAAGCAAACCGTCCCAAGCTCTCAAATTTGGCATTACGGCTCCGTCATGTTGCAATCGGTGCAAAGCTCTTACTCTCGGCATAAAGCTCGCCACAAGGGCACACACATGGCAATCGAGGTGTTTAATTGGGAGCCGATCGGGTCTGGAATGATCCCGATTTTTCTGATAAAATTAGGGTTGTAAAAGGTGAGTTCCATGTGTTTAGGTATAAAGCGTTGAAAAGTCCGGAATTATGCCTACCTCCGGGAGGACGAGTTCCAAAAGGTCTTTAATCTCTCGGATATTTCGGAGTATTCCGTTCCGTTCCAATTCAATTCCTTGATGGGCACCAAGAGTACTTCCATTTTCTAAAGCGGAGTACCGCTAAGAAAATTAGGTCGCAAATGAGCGGAGCGAAAAGTAAAAGACAAAGGACAGCTTATGGACTGTGGATAACTCCTGACCGTAACCGTCCAATAATGTCTAAAAGTTATCCACACTATTCACAAGTTATATACACAGCCACAAAATCAAGCAAAAGGACATTGTCCATTACCTTAAAAGACATAAAACAGCCTGTCCATTAAGTTTCGTTAAAGGACGATAAAAACGTCCATTAAAATACCCTTATTTTTAGCCGTTTTTTAGAAAAATATGGATAAAACTACTAATGATTCAAAACATAAAAAGAAAATAGGCGCACTTGGAGAAAATATGGCTTGCAGGTTTCTCGTGAAACGTGGTTTTAAGATTTTAGACAGAAATTACAGTAAAAAATGGGGAGAAATAGACATTGTGGCAGAAAAAGATAAGATTTTTCGTTTTATAGAGGTAAAAACGGTTGTTTCATATGAAACAACTAAGTATCGGCCGGAGGAAAATGTTCATTACCAGAAACTTAAGAGATTATCCAGGGTAATCCAAACTTATTTGTTGGACAAAAAGGTTTCATATGAAACAGAGTGGCAAATTGATGTTTTAGCCGTTTTTTTGGATTTGGATAATAAAAAGGCGAAGTTTAGATTTACGGAGAATATAATCATATAGGTTTCATCCTCCTCGTCGCCTGCCTGCCGGCGAGGCAGGGCGGACAAGTATGAAACACACAGGTGGTTTTTTGTTGAAATATAAGATAAAATGGTGTGATGCGGGGTGTCGTATATTGGTAGTACGCCTGCTTTGGGAGCAGGTAGGCCGAGTTCGATTCTCGGCACCCCGATTGACAGGATAATTTTTTGAGGTATAACGATTAACAGAACAAAGAAGCAGTTTTTTGACATAAATTTTATATAAAAATTGTGTTGGTTCTTGATTTGTAGTTTAAATTTTTTGAGGAAAAGAAAGAAAGGAAGGAAGGGGGAAATGAGTAAGAGTAGTAAGTGTGCTGACCTTTTTACAATAGCAAACATACAAGAGGATAAGGAAGTCTTAGGGGAAGTAGAGCCAGAGGTAATAAGACTTGAACAGGTCGATCTTCTTCTTGGTAGAAATGGGGTATTTCGACAACATTATTGCCACACAGAGGATGATTCTGTTGTTCAATTGGAACAAAGAGACCAATAAAAAAGTTGTAACCAACACAAAAACATAAGTTTTTTGGGTGTCACTTGTTAGTGGCACCCATTTCTTTTTGACTTTTGCTTGATTGGTTGTATAAATAAAGGGTTGAAAGATTTGTTTAAAAGGTCAAATAATTATTAATTTTAATAAAATTTTTAAAAATATGGCAGACGAAGAAAAAAAGAAAACAGAAGAAGAAACAACTGAAGACGCGGAGCATAAATTTGATCCGGATCCGGATGCGGATGCGTGCGGAGTCTGCGGCGGATGCGGCGGGGAAGAGTAAAAAACAACCCCGACGCCGTGTTCGGGGCGGGCGGGATTAGTTAAATGGTATAACATCAGTTTTCCAAACTGAGGTCAGGAGTTCGATTCTCCTATCCCGCAAAATATGCTAATTTTTAAAGCAAATCATAACAATATGGAAAATAAAAAAGAAGAAAACAAAATTTTAAGCGCGTTAAACAGTAATCTTTCAGAAAGTGAAAATGATAAAATAATGGGGCAGTTGTATGTAATTGATTCCAACATAAACGACACAAGACAAAATACAAATTATATAAATACAAACATTCTGAGTATTATTAACCGCATTGACTTGTTGATTGCTCTGGTTGTTTTGGTTGCAATTCTAGGTATTATATCCCTGGTTCATTTTTGGTAATGGAGAAAATTTTAAATTTGTGTTAAGATTAAAACATGAAAAAATTTAAAAAAATCTACAATTTCACGGCTATTTTTGAACCGATTGAAGAGGGTGGCTATGTTGTGTATGTCCCAGCTATTCCTGGCTGTATGACGCAGGGAGAAACATTTGAAGAGGCCGAAATGATGGCTAAGGATGCCATAGAAGGATGCCTGGAGGTTCTCAAAGACTTGAAACAAGAAATTCCTTTTGAATCCGACAAGTTTATTGTCGCTAAAATTCCAGCCGAAGTTTCTTGCTAAACACAATGAAATTTCCTTCTTTGAGGCACAAAAAGATTATCAGGGTTTTAAAGAAAATTGGCTTTGAAGAAGCGCGACAAACGGGAAGTCATTTGATTTTGTTAAACCGAGAATCTAAGAAAATAATCCCTGTGCCTATTCATAACAAGGATATTAAAAAGGGACTTTTAATCGGCATCATTAAACAAGCAGGCTTAACGACTGATGAATTTATTAAATTGCTTTAATAATGGAAAAGCTTCTAAACATTGGCCGTAAAATAATTCCTAAGCCGGTTTTTGAATTTTTCCAGCCGGCGTATCATTGGGCGCTGGCGTATTTGGCGGCGCTGGTTTACGGTTTTCCTTCGCGCAAAATTAGGGTTATAGGCGTAACCGGCACGAAAGGGAAGTCGTCCACCGTTTATTTCCTAAGCCGGATTTTGGAAGACGCCGGCTACAAAACGGCGGCCGTTTCCACCATTCAATTCAAAATCGCCGAAAAAGAGTGGTCCAATAGCCTGAAAATGACAATGCCGGGCCGGTTTGCCATCCAATCTTTTCTTGCCAAAGCGGTAAAAGTCGGCTGCCAGTTCGTCTTTCTGGAAGTCAGTTCGCAGGGAGTTCTTCAAAATCGGCACAGATTTATAAACTTTGATACGGCGGTTTTCACCAAACTGGCGCCGGAACACATAGAAGCGCACGGCTCTTTTGAAAATTATAAAAAATACAAGCTGAAATTTTTTGAATACGTGAAAAATAATCACGTTATAAACAAAGACGATAAATATTTTCAAGAATTTTATAATGTTCCCGCCAAAAACAAAATAACTTATTCGGCGGGGGATTATAAAAACATAAAATTAAAATTATGGGGCGAATTTAACCTTGCCAATGCGGCGGCGGCCGTCAAAACGGCGGAAATTTACGGGATTGACGCGGAAAAGTCCGGAAAAATTTTGGAAAACATTGAAAGTTTGCCCGGCCGGATGGAACTAATTAAAGAGGGGCAAAAATTCAAAGTTATAGTGGATTACGCTCACACGCCAGATTCTATGGAAGCGGTTTATGGAAGTTTAAAACCCAAACTGGACGAAAATTCCAAGCTAATCTGCGTTTTTGGCGCCACTGGCGGAGGGAGGGATAAGTGGAAGAGGCCGGAATACGGCAAAATATCGGAAAGATATTGCGATGAAATAATTCTGACCAACGAAGACCCGTATGACGAAAAACCAATTTCAATTTTGGAACAAATTGAAATTGGTTTTTTGCAAGCGGAAAATGTAAAGCCTGCCTGCCGGACAGGCAGGTCAAAAGTCCATAAAGTGTTGGACAGAAAAGAAGCGATACAAAAAGGCATCAGTCTGGCCAAAGAAGGGGATATCGTGATAATCACCGGCAAGGGAAGCGAATCAACGATGATGATAGCCAACGGTAAAAAAATCCCTTTTGACGACAGAGAAGTGGCAAGAGAAGAATTGAAAAAGATGCTACAATAACTTTATTAGTATTAACGCAACTAACTCGGCAAACTAAAATGGAGAAAAACAAAATTTTAAAAACAGTTATTGCTCCGGTGGTTTTGGTCGGATTGTTGGTTGTAGGTTATTTTTTCATTAAAAATAAAACAACAGTAGAAGTTATAGATAGTGGTTCTGGCGATTTTAGACTTGCCGAACAAAAAAGTTCAAAACCGATAATTGATTCTAGTAACCCTGCTAAAATTGTTGGTGCAAAAAAAATAGTTTTCTTGCGACATAATGATTTTGGTTCAGGAAAAGGAGGAAGGGTTTATAAAATAAATTATGATGGAACGGAAATGGAAAAAATTAACGATGACAAAGTTTACAATTTGGCCATTTCGCCGTTATTTAACAATATTTTGTACACATCGCTTGATGAATTGAATTTTGATTTCGGAACAAAAAAATATTTAACAATAAAGTTAAGCGAATTTCCAAATTTAAAAAACATTAAAAAAATAGCAGAATATTCTTTGGACGATGACTTAGGGGTTGACAATGTTTCTAAATTCACTACCGAATTTAAATGGGCAGACAACGGGAAGGTCTTGTCTTTTTTTCTAAGGCTAAAACAAAATCTTTCAGAAGGAGATGCTTTGTTTTATATTGATGAAAACAAGGCCAGCAAAGAAGGTAATTTTGTAACCAATCCATTTAAAGACGAATTGTCTCATTATTTTGACAAGATTCGCCGTTATAAAATTTCTCCAAACGGCAAGTTTATCGCCTTAACTCTTAAAGAAAAAGGAGATAGAGGTTTAATTTTGTATGACATTGCAAAAGAAGACCACATCTTGATTTTAGAGGATGTTTTTTCTGATGAATTCTTTTTTGATGCCAAAGATAATTTTTATTATTCGATAACGGGTAAATATAAAAGTGATCAAAAATGGATAAAATGGAAAGCAGAAACAGAAATAAGCGATATATTTTATAATAAACCAGATTATTGGGTTAAGTTTTTAGATGCAGTTTTTTCTTCAAAGTTGGATAAGATGGCTTATGTATGTAGTGATTATTATAAGAAAGTGTGCGTTTCTTCATTTGATGGCCAAAACAAAAAAAGTTTTTCTTTTAATGGTGCAAATGTTTCTAATATTCAAGATTTGTTTTGGGGTAAAGATGGAAATTATTTATTTTTTACCGCTAGTTTAAATAATGAAAACAATGAGCCGTTTATTTTGTCATTATGGATAGTTGACATTGAGAAAGACAATGTCAAAAAAATAACTGATATTGAAGCTCATAATTGATGTCACAAATTATCACCGGCAAGGGGAGTGAATCAACGATGATGGTCGCTAACGGCAAAAAAATCCTTTTTGACGATAGAAAAGAGGCGAGAGAAATGTTAAAAAGTCTCTAATGTTGTTTTGAAAAAAACCGTTGCCGTGTTAGTGTTATGTTGTTATGAAAAAATTGAGCCTCAAAAATATTTTATGGAAAGAGGGCAAGCACTACGTAGCCCAGTGTCTTAATGTTGACGTGTCCAGCTTCGGCAAAACAAAAGCGGAGGCTTTAAAAAACATCAAAGAAGCCCTTGATTTGTATTTTGAGGACGCAAAAATCTCCGAAGTCAGGAAAATCAATTGTCCGGTTATAATTGAGCAAAAACTGCAGTATGTCTAAATTGTTGCCGTCAAAAGCCATTATCAAAGTCCTTAAAAGAAAGGGCTTTGTTTGTATCTCGCAAAAAGGTAGCCATATTAAATACAGAAAATACGGAAGCGTTGTTTTGACGGTCATTGTTCCAGCCAACAAAAAGGAAATTCCTTACGGAACTTTTAGATCTATCCTTAGACAGGTAAAATTAAGCGAAGAAGATTTTAAATGATTCTAAAATTAAAAACGCTTGAATATCTGCGCGCGCCATGCTATTTTGATTTTAAACTTGATTAGCATCTTTAAAATTTTTATTTAAAAGGAGGTTATATGGAAACATCTGTGTTGGAAACGGAAAAAGACAGAGAATTTCAGTATAAATTGGGCGGTGTTTTAGTTTATTATTGTTCCAGTGACGGTAAAGGCGGTAAAGAATGTTTGCCAATAGATGAAAAACTGTTTTTAGCGGCAGTTGTTCGCGGTTTGTCTGATGTGGTGGGTATTCATGGTATTATGGTGGAAATAACTCCTCATTGTATTAGTCGTCAACACTGGGGAGAAGATATTGAAGAAGCAATATCTAACGCAACGCAGATTTTAATGGACGATAACAATGAATTACCCATCACTTTACATAATACATTTCACGCACTAGAGGAACTTCTTGTTTTGGAGCGAGACAGCGACCAAACAGGAGGCAGGGAAGATAAAAATATACTTATGACAATCTTTAAAAACACCAGGGATTCTTCCGGATATTACGGCAAGACTTGGCGAACGTCTCCAAAAATAATATCGGAGACGAAAAAAAATCTCATTCCCAATCTTCTAGTTTCAAATTTTGGCGCGCTTAATTTCATAAAAATTCTGGCCGAAAAGACAAAAAAGCATTTGGAAAAAACTTTAAAGCAACTTGAAGTTGAGGCAAAATCTTACATAGACAGAGAATAATAACCTTGTTGAAGACATTAAACCAGAAACGCAAACTGTTTGCGTTTCTGGTTTTTTATTTGCAAAAAAGGAGCGTTTCTGATATTATTACGGGCAAATGTTAACTATAAATAGAGAAGAAAAAGAAATAAACAAAAAAGAAATTGAACGACTTCAAACAAAAGCGGCCATTTTGGATGATCTGATGGAATTTATTGAAGACAAGTATCTCGGGCAGTTAATGAGCATTACGGAAAAAGAACCGAATTTTTCGCTTAAAAAAGCAAAAACAAGTCTCCGCTAATGGACATTTTCTTTAAACCGAGTTTTATTAAAGATTTTAAAAAACTCCCCAAGAACACAAAGGCGGATGTAAGAAAAACTTGCACGGAAGATTTTTTAATTGCCAAAGACCTGACGGAAATTAGGCGAGTAGACATTAAGCTCATTAGAGGATTCAAAAATTATTTCAGGATAAGAATCGGAGACTATAGAATTGGTTTCAAAAAAGAAGACCAATCCGTTGTTTTTATGAGGGTCAAGCACAGAAAAGACATTTACAAAAATTTTCCCTAGCTCCAAAAATTCCTAAAAAATTTGCAAAAAATGGGCGTTTCTGATATAATTACGGGCAAATGTTAACTATCAAGAAAAAAGCCAAAATCGTTGAAGAATTCAAGGTTCATAAGACCGACACCGGCTCTCCGGATGTCCAAGTCGCTCTTATAAGCGGGCAGATTGAACAGCTGGTCAAGCATTTAAAATCTCACCCCAAAGACAACCACTCCCGAAGAGGCTTGTTGAAGATGGTGGCCGATAGAAAAACTCTGATGAATTATTTGGCCAAGAAAAACAAGAGAAGACACAATGCTCTGGCTGGCAAGCTTGACCTCAAAAAGAAATAATTTAAACAACAATGACTTCCATATTTAATTCGGCGCAATACAAAAATCAGCGGGTTGCGGTTTTGATAGACGTTCAGAATCTTTATCATTCCGCCCGCGCGTTGTTTCAAAAAAGAGTTAATTTCAAAGAACTTTTGACGGCGGCGGTCGGCGAAAGACAACTGGTGCGGGCTTTTGCTTATGTTGTGCGGACGAAGACCGGCGAAGAAAAGCCGTTCTTTGAAGCGCTCACCAAGCTTGGGATAGAAATGCGGGTGAAAGATTTGCAGGAATATTATGGCGGGATGAAAAAGGCGGATTGGGATGTGGGCTTGGCCGTTGACGCCATTAAGACCTCGGAAATAGTGGATGTGGTTATAGTAGCCAGCGGAGACGGCGACTACGTGCCATTGGTGGAATACCTTAAAAATCAAGGCCGAAGAGTGGAGGTTTTCGCTTTCGGCAAATCCGCCTCGGCCAAACTTAAAGAAGCGGCCGACGAGTTCGTGGACTTGAGCGATGAACCTAAGAAATTTTTAATTAAAGGATAAACTGGAATATGCAAACAAAAACATACGAAACCGATTATTGCGGGAAAAAATTAAAAGTGGAAATTTCCGATTTGGCCGACCAAGCCAACGGTTCCGTTTTGGTCCGTTACGGCGAGACGGTTGTCTTCGCCACGGCGGTGATATCAAAAAATAAAAGAGAGGGGATAGACTTTTTCCCTTTGACCGTTGATTACGAAGAAAAGTTTTACGCGGCGGGGAAAATAATGGGCAGCCGGTTCATCAAAAGGGAAGGCCGCCCTTCGGAAGAGGCCATTCTTACAGCCAGAATCATAGACCGGACAATCAGGCCGCTGTTTGACAGGCGGTTGAGAAACGAAATCCAAGTTGTCGTTTTGGCCTTGTCGGTGGACGGGAAAAACGATTCCGACATACCGGCCATTATCGCCGCATCTTTGGCCTTGGGAATTTCCGATATACCGTGGGGCGGGCCGGTTGGTTCGGCTAGAGTCGGGCAAGTGGACGGCCAATTCGTTTTCAACCCCACTTATGAAGAAAGGGAGAAGTCAACTATGGACATCGCGGTTTGCGCCAAAGACGGCAAGGTCAATATGATAGAAGCCGGAGCTAAAGAAATCGCCGAAGAAATCGCCGTCAAGGGTATTGAAGGCGCGCTGGAAGAAATTGCCAAAATAGAGGAATTCCAGAAAAAAATCATCAAAGAAATCGGCAAGGAAAAAATAAAAATAGAAATAAAAGACAAACCGAAGGAAGCCGTGGCGTTGTTTGAGAAAAATATCTTGCCAAAACTGGAAGCGGTTTTGTACACTTCCGCCTCCGGCGGACAAAAAAGAGCAAAGCCGAACATTGATCCTTTGAAAAAAGAATGGATGGAATTGCTTAAGTCCCAAGTCAACGAAGAATTTTTAGCTTTCGCCGATGAAATTTTTGAAGACGGCGTAGACGAATTGGTGCGCAACAAAGTCATAGACGCGCCGAATGGCCAGGAAAAAAGACAGGACGGCCGAAAGTTGGACGAAGTAAGAAGTTTGCACGCCAGTGTGGACTTGTTGCCCGCGCTTCACGGCTCGGCTGTGTTTTATCGGGGCAATACTCACATTCTTTCCACGGTTACTCTCGGCGGGCCGCAAGATGCCCAACTTATTGAAGGAATGGAAGTTCAGATGACCAAGCATTTTATGCATCATTACAACTTTCCGCCTTTTTCCGTCGGCGAGACGGGAAGAATGGGCAGTCCGGGACGAAGGGAAATCGGCCATGGCGCTTTGGTGGAAAAAGCTTTATTGCCAGTTTTGCCGCCAAAAAGCGACTTTCCTTACACTATCAGGGTTGTTTCTGAAGCGATGGCATCCAACGGCTCCACCTCTCAAGGTTCAATTTGCGCTTCAACACTGGCTTTGATGGACGCTGGCGTGCCGATCAAGAATCCAGTGGCTGGAATTTCTATGGGATTGATGATGAGAAACGACAAAGAATACCGGGTTTTGACCGACATTCAAGGTTTTGAAGATCATTTTGGCGATATGGACTTCAAGTGCGCCGGAACCAAAGACGGAATAACGGCCATCCAGCTGGACATAAAAGTCGGCGGTATTCCTTTAGCCGCCTTAAAAGAATCTTTCACGCAGGCTAAAATTGTCCGGAACGAAATTTTAACTGTTATGCTCAAGGCTATACCCGAACCAAGAAAAGAACTTTCTCCGACCGCGCCGAGAATTATCAAAATGATGATAAATCCGGACAAGATACGGGAAGTAATCGGTCCCGGAGGCAAGATGATAAACAGCATTATAGACAAAACCGGCGCGGAAATTGACATAGAACAGGACGGAAGCGTCTATATTACCGGCAAAAATCTTAAAGAAGCCGACGAAGCCAAGAAAATAATTGAAGGACTTACTCACGAATATATCGTGGACGAGCTGGTCAGCGGGCCGGTAACAAGGCTGTTTGACTTCGGAGCGATGGTGGAAATAGGCCCGATGCAGGAAGGTTTGGTCCATATTTCCGAACTGGCGCCGTTTAGAGTCAACAAAGTTACCGATGTGGTAAACTTGGGAGATACAGTGAAAGCCAAGATTATAAGCATTGACGAGAAAGGAAGAGTAAACCTTTCCATCAAGCAATTGGACCCCAACTATGGCCGAGGAAAATTCAACAACAAATGAGGGAAAAAACGACTCGGTAAAAGGAATCCGCACTTTTGAGGACGATATCGCCAACTACACCAAAGAGAAAAATTTTTCCATCCTTGATATCGCGGCCGAAGAAGCGAAGGTGCGCGGTCTTAGCTTTGAAAATCCGGAAGAAGGGAAAAGTTTTCTCAATTTCAGAAAAATAATTTTTATTTTGGTTGCCGTTTTGCTTGTTTCTGCCGGCGGTTACTTCGGATTCGCCAAACCTCTGCTTAAAAGAAGCAGTGTCGCCGATAATTTTATTCAAATAACGCAAGGGCCGATTCTAACCGACCAAAAAGTTGAAATTATCGCCAATCAGGACAAAAAAGAAGTTTTTAAGAGAGATTTGGAAAGCGCGCTGGAGGAAGGTCAAGCCGAAGGAAACCTGACGGAAATATCGGTTGTAAAAATAAGCGGCGAGCGAAAAACAAGCCTGACCAAAGACGAATTTTTATTTATGCTTGGCGTCCAAATGCCGCAAGGCCTGAAAGATTATCTGGAAAAAGATTTTATGCTCCTTAGCTTCGGCGGGACGGACAATTCCCCGATTCTTGTTTTTAAATCAAAATCTTACACTTATGTTTTTTCTGAAATGTTAAAATGGGAAAAGAATTTGACCGACGACCTGAAAGCGATTTTTCCAAATGACAGTTTGATCGGCAATGATTCTTTTATTGATAAATATATCCAAAATCATGACGCTCGCGTCGCCGAAAAAGACGGCCAGATTGACTTGGCTTATGCTTTTATTGACCGCAAATATCTCGTAATTGCCAACAAACAAAAAGCCCTATCCGAAATTTTCCGCCGCTTTTCCTCCGTCCAATATGCCAATCCAAATGCGGGGTGGTAGGAAAGTATAAATTATGCAAAATTTTTTTACGAATTATATTCAATCCATTTCGCCGAAATTTTCCCATAAGGAAACAAGCGAAATGGGGTATAGGGCAGATTTTGAAAATCTACTGAAGGGAATTTTTGTATCTCTAAATGTTCAGAGAATAGGCCATGACGAAAAAACTAAACAAGGGAATAAACCAGATTTTGTTGTTTATAACCACGAGATACCGATTTTATATATTGAAGCAAAAGATATTGGCATTTCCCTAGACAAAGTTGAAAAGTCCGAACAGATGGCTAGATATTTCGGTTATTCAAACCTTGTGCTTACGGATTATCTTGAATTTCGGTTTTATAGGAATGGTTTACCTTACGGCGAACCGATAAAAATCGGCGAATACAACCTAAAAGAAAGAACCTTAAAACCAATCCCCGAAAATTATGACTTGATGGCTAAAACACTCCTTGATTTCGCGCGATCGCATAAAGAGCCGATAAAATCTGGCGCGCATCTTGCCAAGATAATGGGCGGGAAAGCGCAGAGAATCAGAGACAATGTTCAGCAATTTATCGGCGCTGATTCAGAACAAAACAAGGAACTTTTTAGGGTTTATGACGCAATCAAGAAAATGCTCGTGCACGACCTTTCATTAGAAGCATTTGCCGATATGTACGCGCAGACGCTTGTCTACGGATTGTTTGTTGCCCGATATTACGACGATTCACCGAATACATTTTCTCGCCAAGAAGCGCGAGACCTTGTGCCGGCCTCAAATCCATTTTTACAGCACTTTTTTGACCATATTGCGGGACCAAACTTTGATAAGCGCTTGAGCTATATCGTTGACGAGTTGTGTGAAGTTTTCCAGCATACCGATACAAAGAAACTCGTTGAAGAATATATGGATGATGCCGATCCTATTATTCATTTCTACGAAGATTTTCTAAAAGAATATGACCCCGATTTGCGCAAACGAATGGGAGCGTATTATACTCCGCTTCCAGTGGTAAATTTTATCGTCCGTTCGGTTGATCAAATTTTGCGAAGAGATTTCGGGCTTGCGCAAGGGCTTGCGGATACGGCAAAACTTTCTGACGGAAAACATAAAGTGCAAATTCTTGATCCTGCTGTCGGTACGGGGACATTTATCAGCGCTACAATCCGAATAATTTATGAAAATTTACTCAAACGAAAACAAGACGGTCGTTGGCCTGCGTATGTTCATAATGATTTACTACCGCGACTGCACGGTTTTGAGCTGATGATGGCTCCATACACTATCGCTCACCTGAAATTGAGCTTGGCTTTTAAGAAAACCAAGTTTACGATTTTTAATCGCCGTTTGGGTATTTATCTAACAAACTCTCTTGAAAATGGCATTGCCCAAGAGGGATTATTTTCCGGCTTTGGTTTTGCTGAAAGTATTGCGCAAGAGTCAAAAGATGCGTCAAAAGTAAAAAACGAAACGCCCATTATGGTCGTTATAGGCAATCCGCCTTACAGCGTAAACTCTTCCAATAAAGGCGAATGGATACAGGAACAGATAAAAGTTTATAAAAAAGGACTCGGGGAAAGAAAAATTAACCTTGATGATGATTACATCAAATTTCTCCGCTTTGCTGAGCATTTTATAGAGAAAAACAAAACTGGCATCGTGGCGATGATTACCAATAATTCGTTTATTGACGGAATTACGCATCGCCAAATGAGAAAGCATTTGCTTGAAACTTTTGATGAGATTTATATTCTTGACTTGCACGGCAACAGCAAGAAAAAAGAAAAAGCTCCCGACGGCGGAAAAGACGAAAATGTTTTTGACATCCAACAGGGTGTTTCCATAAACATTTTCGTTCGGAAAAATGAAAATAAAAAAGGACTTGGTGCTGTCTATCACGCGGAGATTTTTGGCAAACGAGACAAAAAATTTGATTTTCTTGATAAATCAAACATCACAAATGTTGAATGGAAGAAGCTAGACTATTCCGAGCCGTATTATTTCTTTGTGCCAAAAGATTTTGGATTGGAGGAGGAATACAAGAAAGGATTTTCAGTAACGGAAATATTTAATGAATATAATTCGGGCATACAAACAAAGAGGGATGACACAGTTGTTCAGTTTTCGTCAGACGAAATGGAGAAAGTGGCTACTGATTTTCTTAATCACACAGACAAAGAAGTGCAAGAAAAATACTCACTACCGGCAGATGGACGAGATTGGAAAATAAAATGGGCGCAAAATGATTTACGAAAGGGTTATGGCATTGAACAAATACAATACAGACCCTTTGATGTTCGCTATACGACCTATACGGGGAACTCAAAAGGTTTTATTGCCTATCCAAGAGAAAAGACTAATGTAAATATAGTAAAGAAACATAACCTTTCGTTGCTTTCCAGTCGGACTATTCCAACTAATCAATCCTTTGATCGTGTATTCGTGACAAAGTCTATTTCTGATATTCATGCGGCGAGTGATCAAACCTATATATTTCCACTTTATACCTACAAAGATGATAATTTATACAAACCTAACTTTGACGGAGACATCTTTGCCAAATTTATTGAAGTCCAACCAAAAGCAGAGGCAATAGACATTTTTGATTACATCTACGCTGTTTTACACTCACCGACATATCGGGAAAAATACAAAGAATTTCTCAAAATAGATTTTCCTCGAGTTCCGTATCCGAAAGATAAAAAGCAATTTGACGCGCTGGTCGCGCTAGGGAGAGAACTTCGGGAAATTCACCTGCTGGAATCTCCAAAAGTTAGTCAATTTATCACGACTTATCCAGTCTCCGGTTCCGACACTGTTGAAAAAATTTCATACAAAGACGGCAAAGTATTTATTAATTCCGAGCAATATTTCGGCAATGTTTCTGAAATAGCGTGGAATTTCTACATCGGCGGCTATCAGCCCGCCCAAAAATGGCTCAAAGATCGCAAAGGCCGCGCGCTTTCCAACTCCGACATTGAACATTATCAGAAAATTATCGTCGCTCTTGCAGAGACTAAAATGATGGCAGATAAGATTTCAAAAATTAGCATGTAATCTAATTATATTGATTACTCTGATTGGCTTATAAATAAAGATTTTTCTTTATTATTTTTTAATATTAACATATTATTGCTTGACTCATATAATATGTCCATGTTAATATAGAGAATGGCATGGATTTTTTAGTCTAATATCTATGAGCCAGTCTTTATTATTAATTAAATACGATAAAATCATGAAAAAATTTCAAGATTTATACGATTTCGTGGATAAAGCGGTTAAAAGTCGAAAATACCCAGAAAATACAGGTATGGCTCTAAAGTCCGCTCTTAAATTATCTGAAGCTGAACTTAATGAAGAAGAAAAGGGTTCTGTGGCGGAGTTTAAGAAAAACCTAGATCAGATTTATCAAAACATCTTCTCAAGGAACAAAAACTTTAGTGCCTCTTCCTTAGCTACATATAAGTCGCGTGTGACAAAGGTTCTGAATGATTACGAAAGATATGGCACGGACCCAACTAAAATGGCAAATTGGTCGCCAAAGATAATTACGCGCACTAACAAGCGATCTATTATTTCTAATTCTGAATCGAGTGAAAAAAGGTCTATTGATTCAGGCAATCTTACTGAGAATAACTATTTGTTTCACTCGTTTGATTTTACTGGTGGAATGAAGTTGCTAATCCCCAAAACTACTAAAACCACCGATGCTATAATGGACGGAGAACTAAAGCAAATAAAAGTTGAGTTAAAGAAATTTGCTGATATGTTCTGTAAAATTGAAGACAAAGAATTAAAAGATAATATTGAAGATTAAAATAATGGAAAAAACATTTAAATCGGGGCAAATTACAAAAAGATCTGGGCAATATGAAATTATTGGACCGAGAGGAGGTGCGACAGGTGAAGAAGTTACTTCTATCAAGGGCAAACCTTTACCGCCTACTAAAAAAGCAGGGTCGTCGTATAAATTAGTAGACCCAACGAAGCACTAAAGTTATGGCCAATATTCAACATTATATTTTCGTAGATGAATCCGGTGATCCGGGAAAACCGTTTGAAATTGATGTGAATGGAAACAAAATTCCTACTGGTGCAAGTCTGTTTTATATACTTACAGCGATTTATCTTGATTCGGTAAAATTATTTGCGTTGGAAAACGAGATCGTGGAGATTCGTCAGAAGTACGGCTTCAGAAGCGAGATAAAATCTACTATTATCCCACTTACCATGTACATTGATCTATTGGGTTTAATAAACAAAATAGGAATTTCTAGTTATTATCGTCTTGTAGATAAGACAAAATATAAAGGCCAATTTGCCACTGCGGGGCATGCAAAACTTCATAATATTTTTGATGATTACAACTTATCCAAACTTGTTTTATTTACTACTAAAAAACAGAAGTTATTAGAGGCGGAAGTTGTTATTGATCGAGCCGATAGAAGAATGTACAACAGTGATTACTTTTGCAGTTTTGATGAGTACTTGTTTAAGCGTACTAACACCAAAACAATTAAACGCATAAAACACATTACTCATGTTAATTCTGAATATGTAAATGCGATGCAATTATCTGATTTAGTGAGTGGCGCGATTAAGGATTATTTTACAGGCAAGAATAAAGATTTGAAGAAAATTATTAATAAAAAATACTTATATAAAATATGGTAATAAAACCAAAAGAGCGGGCCCTAGACCTAGGACACGCTCTTTTGGTTACAAATAACCACGAAAAATGATGATTTGCGAACGATATTACTATACTAACAATATAAAGTTAAAAGTCTAGCGTCGGTGCTTGGTTACAGCTTACATATAGCCGTGAGAGGGCGAACCCTCCAAACACCATACTTAATGTAACATGATGCCATAATATAAGCAAACAATGTTTAACTGCCTGCAAAAAACCAAAAGAGTGGAAGGCTTTGACTTTTTAATTCGCCTTGCTATCATTAAGCCAATTAAATTTTATGCCGTTGACCAAAGAAAAAATAAAACACTTCCAAGAGAAGCTGGAAGAGGAGAAAAAACAGCTGGAAAGCGAACTTTCCCGCGTGGGAAGAAAGAACCCGGAAGTGGCGGGAGACTGGGAAGCCGTGCCGGAAGATTTGAACGTGGAAACATCGGATACAGGTGAAATGTCCGGCGCTTTTGAAGAGATGGAGAATCGCTCGGCCATTGAAAATACCCTGGAAGAAAGGTTTATTTTGGTAAGCAAAGCTTTGGACAGCATCAAAAAAGGAACTTACGGCGTTTGCGCCAGCCAAGAAGGCAAAGCTCATCCCATTGAATCAAAGCGGTTGGAAGCCAACCCCGCCGCCACGGAATGCATTAAGCACGCCGGCATATAAATTAAACTTTAAATTATGGCGGTAAAATTATTCTCCTCGCAGGTTGTCGGATTAAAGGCCGATGTTATTGATGTTGAGGTTGATTTGACCAATGGTCTCCATTCTTTCTCTTTGGTCGGTCTGCCGGACAAGGCGGTGGAAGAATCCAAAGATAGAGTTTGCGCCGCCATAAAAAACTCCGGTTTTGTTTCGCCCAAAACCCGCAATCAGAAAGTGGTGGTTTCTCTGGCGCCGGCTGAACTTAAAAAAGAGGGACCAGTTTTTGATTTAAGCATCGCCATGGCTTATCTGCTCGCTTCCAAGCAGATATTTTTTGAGCCGGCGGGTAAAATATTTTTGGGCGAGCTGGCCTTGAACGGGGAAATCAGGCCGATCAAAGGCGTTTTGTCGCTGGTAAAAAATGCCAAGAGGCTAGAATTTGAAGAAATTTTCCTGCCGAAAGCCAATGCCAAAGAAGCGGCGCTAATAGACGGTATCAAAATTTTTGCCTGCGAAAAACTGGAAGATATAACCAGTCATTTTGATAAGGAAAATCCGGCAATAATTGAAAGACAGCCGAAAACAGAAATTGATTTTGATAATTACCAAAGCGAAATTTTATTTGATTTTTCCGACATAAAAGGGCAAGAGACGGCCAAAAGGGGATTGGAAATTGCTGCCGCTGGCGGGCATAACGTGATGATGTCCGGTCCGGCCGGCACGGGCAAAACTATGCTGGCCAAAGCGTTCGCCTCTATTCTGCCGCCTTTGTCTTTTGAAGAAATTTTGGAAACCACTTCCATTCACAGCGTCGCCGGAGCGTTAAACGGCGATTTTGTTTTGCAAAGGCCGTTTCGGAGTCCGCACCACACCTCGTCTTACGTGGCTTTGGTAGGCGGAGGGGTTTACCCCAAGCCGGGAGAAATAACTTTGAGCCATCGGGGAGTTTTGTTTCTGGACGAGTTTCCAGAGTTTGAAAGAAGAGTGATAGAATCTTTGCGTCAGCCGCTGGAAGAAGGGTTCGTCAATGTTTCTCGGGCCAAAGGAAGCGTTACTTTCCCGGCCAGATTCATAATGATCTGCGCCATGAATCCTTGTCCTTGCGGTAATCATGGCTCAAAGAAGAAAGATTGCGTTTGCCCGCAAGGCGCGCTGATAAGGTATCAGAGAAAAATTTCCGGTCCGATAGTGGACAGAGTGGATTTATGGGTGGAAGTTCCTCAAGTGGACCATCAAAAACTTTCCGATGAAAAAATTGTTTCCGAACCGTCGGAAAATATCAGAAAAAGAGTGATCAAAGCCAGAGAAATCCAGAAGAAAAGATTTGCCGCGGAAAATAAAACAAAAAAATCAAAAAGAAAAGGCGAGTTTGAGGTTGGAGTTATGACCAACAGCGAGATGGGCGTAAAAGAGCTAAAAAAATTCGCCGTATTGTCGGAACAGGTGAAAGATATTTTAAATTCCGCCGCTGGCAAACTGGATTTATCCGCCCGCGCCTATCATCGCGTCATCAAGCTCTCCCGCACCATCGCCGACTTGGACGGCGCGGAAAACATAGAAGCCAATCACATTTTAGAGGCCTTGCAATATAGGCCAAAGTAGATATTGACTTTTTGTAATACAAAATGTTACAATTAAAAATATGAGAAGCGTAATAAACATTTCATTGCCAAAAAGTATGGCGGATTTGGTGGAAAAAGAAGTGAAAAAAGGAAAATTCGCAACCAAAAGCGAGTTTGTCAGACATATGATACGATTATGGAATACTCACAAATTGGCGGAAGAATTAAAAGATGCCCAAAAAGATTTTGAGGCTGGCAAATTTAAAAAACTGCGGTCACTAAAAGATTTAATGTAATTTTACGGCAACATAAAATGGAAATCTTTTATTGGCCTAAATTCGCGAAATATTTTAAAAAACTGCCTATTGAAATTCAAAAAATAGCCGTTGAAAAGGAAAAAATATTCAAAAAAGATCCATTTAATCCAATATTGAAAACCCACAAACTTCACGGAGAGTTAAGCGAATACTGGTCCTTTTCCATCAATTACAAAATTAGGATAATTTTTAAATTCATAGACAAAAACACCGTTGGATTTTATTTGATAGGAGATCACGATATTTACGAATAAAATTAAAACATAGAAGCCAATCACATTTTGGAGGCCTTGCAATATAGGCCGAAATAAAAATATCAAGGTTGAACCTTGATATTGAAAACACACGGCTTTTGGTTTAAGCCCTACACGGCAATAATTATTTTGATTAATTCTATAAATAAGTTGAGCATAAATTCCAGATATTAAAAAGGATTCTTGGCGCCTCGGACTTCAAAGTGAAGATGGCAGCCGGTGGACTTGCCGGTGGAGCCGATATAGCCGATGACTTGGCCTTTAACCACGTGCCAGCCGGCGGAAACAATGCTGGATAACAAGTGGGAATAAAGAGTTTGCGTTCCGTTGGAGTGAGAGATAACCACATAGTTTCCGTAACCGCCGTTCCAGCCGCCTTCTCGGTTGATGATGACATCGCCGCTGGCGGAAGCCATAACCGGCGCGCCGCAAGAATCGGCCAAATCAACGCCGTTGTACCCGTGCAAGCCTTGAGATTTGCGGCCTCCGACAATTGGCCTTATGTAATAACCGGCGTATGACGGGCCATTGGCGCCTCGCACAGGGCTGGATTTCAAATCGGACTTAGTTGCAAGGGCGGGAGCGATTTCTCCGTTGGGGACGATAAGAGTTTGACCTTCGGCCAATTGTCCACTAGCCGATAGGTCATTGAATTTTATTATTTCGTCAGCGTCGCCGTTAAGCTTTTTGGCAATGCTTTTTACAGTGTCGCCTTTTTTGACTTCATATTTTACTCCCGAGATAGGCAGAATCACCAAGGTTTGACCGGGAACTATTTTGCTTCCTCTGGCTATGTCGTTGGACCAGACAATGGTATTGACGGAAACATTGAACATAGAAGCGATTTGAGACAAGTTGTCTCCTTCTCGGACGACATAAATGCTGATTTGGTCGCTGCCGGTTTGGTCTTCTATGTCGGCAATGGTGCCCATCGGGCCGGAATCAGGCAAAAGGGAATTGTTGTTTACAATAGTAATATCGCCTCCTCCTTTGGAACCAGTGGATTCGTAATTCAACGAACTTTCCAATAGTTGGATATTTTGAGCGTTAAAATTAGCCGTTTTTTGGCTGTTTGGGTTGTTTGTTTTCAGTATTTCCTCGCCAAAATAGAAGAAACCGGCGTTAGCGGCGCCGGATAAGGAAAAAATGGCTAAAAATATGACCAAAACAGATAATTTCAATATGTAATTTTGCTTTTTAAACACCTCCTTATCCTACTCATTTTTAGGCAAAAGTCAATCTGTCGCGGGGTAAGTTATCCACAGGTCGTTTTTTGCGATAAAAAATCAATTTTAGGAAAAATTTACCGTTGGCTGTATAGTTAAGAATGTTTTAAGTTAAAAAACATGAATTTTTTATTGGAAGGACTGAATGAAGCCCAAAAAAAGGTGGCTCTTCACAAAGAAGGTCCTCTCTTGGTATTGGCGGGCGCCGGTTCGGGCAAGACAAAAAGCGTTAGCCACAGAATCGCTTATCTTGTCGGGCAAGGCGTTCCGCCGGAAAAGATTTTAGCGATAACTTTTACCAACAAGGCGGCCAATGAAATGAAAGAAAGAATTTTGGGGTTGTTGGACAAGCTTCCAAACGCAGAAAATTTCACAAGATACCCGTTTATCAGCACCTTTCACACTCTTGGCGTTTATATTTTAAGGAAAAGCGGCGATAAAATAGGGGTGGCCAAGAATTTTTCCATTCTGGATAAAGATGACAGCCTGGATGCGGTAAAAACGGCCATTAAAGAACTGAACATCGACCCCAAGCAATTCCAGCCGTCCAAAATTCAGTCCATCATCTCGCGGGAAAAAGGCGATTTGATGGACAGCGAAACTTACGCCAACGAAGCGGGGAGCGATTTTTATCCTTCCGTTATCGCCAAAATTTGGAGCAAGTACGAAGAACAGCTCAAAGTCCAAAAATCTTTGGACTTTGACGACCTTGTTTCCAAAGTTGTTTTTTTGCTGAAAAAAGATGAGGAAACAAGAAATTATTATCAAAATCTTTGGGAATATATTTTGATTGACGAGTATCAAGACACCAACAAAAGCCAATACGAACTGTCCAAACTTTTATCGGCCAAACACAAAAATATCTGCGCCATCGGCGATATGGATCAGAGCATTTACGCTTTTCGCGGGGCGGATTTCAGAAACATTATAAATTTTGAAAGGGATTTCCCTAATCTTGTTTCCGTCGTCTTAGAAGAAAATTATCGTTCCACCCAAAATATTTTGGAAGCGGCAGCCAAAGTGATTGAGAAAAATAAAATAAGAAAGGCTAAAGATTTGTATACCAAAAATGCCAAAGGGGCGGAAATATCCTTATTTGAAGCCATAGGCGAGCTGGAAGAAGCGGAGTTTGTCGTACACAAAATCAAAGAGTTGCTATCCGTCGGATGTAAACCGTCAGATATCGCCGTATTGTTTCGCGCCAATTTTCAGTCGCGCGTTTTTGAAGAAACTTGCCTGAAACATAATGTTCCGTATCAGATGGTGGGAACGCAGTTCTACTCAAGAAAAGAAGTGAAGGATGTTTTCGCCTACTTGCGGGGGGCCACTAACAAAGACGACATGATAAGCGTCAAAAGAATAATAAATTTTCCGCCCCGAGGCATCGGCAAAGTTTCTTTTTTAAACAAATTGGCCGGCAAGGAATTGCCGGCGGCCGCCAAAAAAAAATTTGAGCAATTCGTGGATTTGCTTGATTCCATAAATAAAGCGATTTTGAGCCAAAAAACTTCGGCCGCTATCGCTTTTGTTTTGAAAAGTTCCGGGCTGGAAGAATTTTTGGAAAATGGAGACGGCGAAGACAAAGAAAGGCTGGAAAATTTGAAAGAGTTGGTTTCCATCGCCACTAGATATGATCAACTTGCTCCGCCGGAAGGGACGGATAAAATGCTGACCGACGCCGTTTTAATGAGCGCTCAAGACGCGATGGACCAGCCTGCCGGCAGGCAAGGGAAAAAAGAAAACAGTGTCCGGCTGATGACCGTCCACGCCGCCAAAGGTTTGGAATTCAAAAATGTTTTTATCGTCGGATTGGAAGAAGGCTTGTTTCCGCACAGCGGATTCGGCGACAGGAATAAGGAGAGGGATGAAGAAGAAAGAAGATTGTTTTACGTGGCGGTGACCAGGGCGAAAGAAAAACTTTTCCTGTCTTTCAGCGTGATACGGACGGTTTATGGCAACAAGCAGATGAATATGCCGTCCAGATTTTTGTCCGACATTCCTGACCATCTTTACAAAATGGAGGAGTTTAAGTTTCAGCCGGAAGATGTTATAAGATATGAGTAAACCTAAAAAATCATTGGGACAGAATTTTTTGAAATCGGAAAAAATCGCCGAAGAGATTGTTTCAGCCGGAGAGGTTGGTTCCGACGATGTTGTATTGGAAGTCGGGCCGGGCAAGGGAATTTTGACCGAAAAACTGCTGGAAAAGGCCAAAAAAGTGATTGCGGTGGAAAAAGACGAAGAATTGGTTGAATTTTTAAAAGAAAAATTTGCCGAAAATGTAAAAAACGGGAAGCTGGAACTCGTTTCAGAAGATATTTTAAAATTCAATCCTAATTCTTACAACCTACAATCTAATTCCTACAAGCTAATCGCTAATATACCTTATTACATAACCTCGCATCTTTTGCGGACTTTTTTAGAAAGCGATTGCCAACCGTCTCTAATGGTTCTGATGGTGCAAAAAGAAGTGGCAGAAAGGATTGTAGCAAAAGGAAATCTTGCCCGCCGAAGAGGCGGGGAAAGTATTCTTTCTGTCAGCGTTAAAGCTTATGGCCGGGTGGAAATAATAAGAAATGTGCCAGCCGGATATTTTTCTCCGGCGCCAAAAGTGGATTCGGCGGTGATAAAAATTTCCGACATATCCAAAAATTTTTTCCAAGACATCGACGAAAAGAAGTTTTTTGAAACGGTCAAAAAAGGATTTTCCCAAAAAAGAAAAATGCTCATCAATAATCTAAAGGCTCAAAAAGATGATTTTACGGCTTGCAATATAGGCGAAAAAGCCAGAGCGGAAAACCTTTCTCTTGAACAGTGGAAGTGCTTGACTGTCAATGTCAAGGTCTCGCCTTGACATTGGTGAAAGAAAGCCAATTTTCAATAAAGTCAGCAAACTCTTTAAAGTTTTTAAAGTATTCCGGGAAATGTTTTTTATCTAGAATGACACTTTCCTTTCTTTGTTTTCCTGTGAAATCCAGAAAGCTGGAATAATCATACGAGTTAAGAAACGAATTGGCTTTTTTCTTGTCGGAAATACCTTTCTCTTTCCACAATGGTTCAATAAGTTTAATTGGGTTTAAATGAATGTATGAAAAAAGATATTTTAAATACTTATCTTCATTAACATGAGTTGATTTAAATAATCCACTAAACAAAGATCCTGTCCTTTCGTTTTTTTTATTAAAATACATTGTATAGGCAGTAAGTAATTTTTGCATAAACTTACTGATGCCGTTTTCAGTTTTTTCGTGGATAAGTAAATGAAAATGGTTTGGCATTAAACAATAAGCCCCGATGTCAACGATAGTTTCCCCTCTTTTAATACCAAGCAGTTTTTCCAGTTTAACTTTCGGATAATCACTTAATCTTATATTTTTTACGCTATTGCACAGATACAGCAACGCGACAAATCTGTCGTAGTCAGTTTTATTTTGAAAAACTACCCTTTTGTCATTGCCGCGGTTATAGATGTGGTAATTTTCTTCCAAAGAAAACGCCGTTTTTCTGTTCATAGATGTATTTTAGAGATGAAACAACCAATGTCAAGGCGAGACCTTGACATTACCTAAGTGCTTGACTTTTTTGATGAAATAAGGTAGCATGGTAATAAATTGTGAGTTTTGATAGTATTTTGAAATAATTTTCTAAATAATTTTTTGTTTTTTTGGAAAGGAGGCTGGAAATGACTGCTTTTAAAAAAGAGTTTTTGGCTTACATTTCATGTTTGGTTGGAAGTGTGATGATGTTGTTGTTTGTGGTGAGTTGCGCAACTGCGAAACCAAAACCATTAATACCAATGGAAAGCGTTTATTTGTGCCCCAACGGGCACAGTATTCCATTGAGCGTAGTGAACAAGGACATCAGGGCTATTAATAGTTGCCCGACCTGTGGGGCGCAATTTCCATGTCTTGAGCCTGTTCGCGCTGTTGAAGCCGATGGAGGCGGAAGTTATTATCGTCGCGGATATTACCCAAGTTCATTTGGATATTCAGATACTGAATATGAAAGACTTGATGCTGGCAACTTCAAGTCAAAAGAAACAAGTTGGGGATATTCTGAAACATGGTGGAGATACCACGGTTCTCGCGTCAAAAGAAACTACATAAGAACGCATTGGACAACCAATCGGTATCACTATCCGTAATGTTAGACATCGAATGTCTAACATTAACATTACTAAAAGGCGTTATTTTAAATATAACGCCTTTTTCATTTTTTTTACTTTACTTATCCACAGTCTGGCGTTAAAAACACCAGTTTTATTGTTTGAAAATGATATAATAAGAGCACGGCGCAGAGCCGTTCCTTTGGCATACTTACCGAACAAAAAAATATTGTTTCTTCTTATTTTCATCCTGCTGATTTTCGCGGGCTGGTTTTACTTTTCCAATTATAAAAACAAGCAAATTCAATATGTCGTCGATAAGGAAAAAAGTTCTTTGGCCGTTGTTTTGGACCAAACAAGCCAACTAGACGCGGACAGCGACAGCGACGGGCTAAAAGACTGGGAAGAATTGCTTTGGAAAACAGACCCAAACAAAGCCGACACCGACGGCGACGGGACAAACGACAACGAAGAAATAACTTTAAACAGAAATCCGCTCAAAGCCGGTCCGAATGACAAAATTTCGGACAAAGAAGACCTTGTCGCCCAAGAAAAAGCCGTCTCGGACAGCAATCAAAACACTCTGACCGCCGCCTATGCCAGAAAATTTTTAACAGATTATATGACGCTGAAACAGCAGAAAGGGGAGTTGACGGACGAAGACAAGCAAAACTTGGTGCAATCGTTTATGGATAACATAGAACCGTTGACTGTTGTTGATCAATACAACATATCTGATATAAAAACAATCGCCGACACAAACGATTCCGTAAAAAAATACGCGGAAGAAATGAAAAAAATATTTTTTGTTGAAAAACACACGATTGTCAATGAACCGGTTGCTTTTGAATCTTTTATGAAAGCGATAAAAAACAAAGATGAAAAAGAAACGCAAAAATATATTGATATATTAGATTATTCCGTTTCCAACTATGAAGAATTGGTTAAAAGATTAATTTCAATTTCTACCATAAAAATATTTTCAAATCACCACATTGAAATGATAAACGGATTAAATAACGTAAAATTTGCCATAAAAAATATGACCCTCGCGCCAAGCGATCCAGTTAAAGCGATGATGGGAAAAAAACTTTACGACATTGAGCTTCAAAGGGTCAGTGACGCTATGAGCAGCATTCAAAATATTTTTGATGAGTATGAAATTTATGTTTTTTAATCTAAAAAAAACAAAAAGATATCTGGCCATATTTATTATTGCTGTTGTTTTATTGAGTAACACGCCTTTTTTTCTTAATGAAGCGAGTGCGGTGTTTGGAAATAATCTTGTCATTGTTGCCCAAGACACATCGGTTACAAACAACGGAACATGGGCGCAAGGTATAACCACCGCCTTGTCTACCGTCAAGACCGCTATTTCAACTCATCTTATAGAACTCAAAGAATATGTTTTAGACGGTCTGGCTTGGACGGCGGCCAATGTCATTATAGATAAATTCGGCGACGCTTTGGTGGACTGGATAAGAAACGGGTTTGACGGCAGTCCGATGTTTCTTAGCGACCCGGAAGGGTTTTTCCGGGATACCGCCAATGATTTAAGCGGGGCGATTATTAATGACTTGGATATGGAATGGTTGTGCGACCCTCTCGGCAAATTGCGCATAAATCTGGACTTCTTTTTCCCCGGCACCGACCGCGCCAAATACAGATGCACCTTTAACGATATCGCGGACACTTTTGAATCTTACGCAGACAGAGACGATATTAGCGACTGGATAGATGTAAATGTGAATGTCCACGAAAGAAACATAGTCAGAGCTTACGGCAGTGATTACAGAAACGGCGGGTTTTTGATGTGGCTGTTCACCGCCCAGAAAAAAAACAACGACTTAGGCAGAACGCTTCAAACCGCCGATGACGTCTATGCCGCCGTCAATGCTAGAGTTGGCATTGAAGGTTTCCAATTAAATCTGTATAAAGGTTTTTTTGGAATTAGAAAATGCGTAGAGTATGTTGAAGGGGGAGAATTAGCGGGGATGACATCGGAAGGAAAAAATGCCGGCAAACCGCCTTGCAAAAAATGGGAAACTAAAACTCCCGGCACGCTAGTCCAGGATCAGCTTGACGATGTCGGCGGGAAAGATTTGTCCAGACTCCAAGTGGCAGATGAAATAGATGAGATAATCGGCGCGCTAGCCACCACTATGATGGGTTGGCTGCTTACCGGCGGAAACGACGGCGGAGGCGTGCTTGGTTACGACAAAGATTCTGATTATTCCGGCAGCAACCGCGACCATTACGGCGAATTAAGCAAGAGTCAGCAGACTACCAGCAAAAAATCAAACATCTCCAGCCAGGTTACAAACATCACCAGCAACGAGGAACAATACAACAATTCTTTGGAAGATTACGCCGACGCTTTATACGGCGCCAAAGAAAAACTGGAAATTGTCTTGACTAAACTGAAGTGCATTAAAGCCACGAGCACCGCCGACACAAGCGACAATGCCGATTGCGACGGCGCGGACGAAGATATTAAAAATATCAGCCTTTCCGCCATGGACAAAACCCTAAACGATATAACTTCCGATATTGGCAAAACAGAGGACCAAATAAGCAGTGTAGACGGCAAAATATCAACCTTTAACGATAAATACGGGGAGAATGCCACTTCCACTTCGGCGCAAGCCATGGAATTATTTGACGAATTTGAAGACGAAGTGATGAATGCCGGCAGTCTTGGAAAAATAACCAGCATCGTAGATGAATATTGCTATTCCTACAACAAAGACAACAAAACGGGAAAAATCTGCGGTTTGTTCGGCGAGAAATCAGACAGTGAAAGCATGTCTGTCTACATAAATACCGAAAGCAACCCGGCAAAGCAAGACAACGCCGGCAACATAAAGACAAAAATTTATTGGAAAGCTCTTAACGCCGAATCTTGCCAATCCACCGGTGGAGACAGCGACAAAACCTGGAAAAAAACGGAAATTTCCACCAGCGGCAGTTACACGACTGCGAGCTTTGAAGACGGCGAATCTAGAACCTACGGCGTGAAATGTTCCGATGCGGAAAACAATAACGAAACGGCGGAAATTTCCATCTCGGCGGATAGCTCTGCTGTCGCCGAGATGTCCGGCAGTTTGTTTGCCAAATCTATTTTCATCAAATCCGGCGAATCATCTTCGTTGTATTGGTTAAGCTCCAATGCCAGTCAATGCTACTTGTATTCCGACCAAGATTCTTTCTCGGGCGATGCCGAATATGTTACCAGCTCATCCGACGGGTGGTTTGTGGGAGGCGAAGGCTATTACCTGAAAACATCATTAACCAAAACAACAGGGCAATCTACGGCGACATTCAACGCCGGGGAAACTTTCCAATACAAGCTTATCTGCGGAGATTCCAGTGAGGCGTATAGCGTCCTTTCCGAATTGGAAATTTCATCCGAAGATGGCGAGAAAGAGAATTACAAAACTCACAGCCAGAAAAACTTTAAAGATTTAAACAAGGAAACGGGTAAAATAGAAACCAAGATGGAAGATGTAGAATTAGAATTCACCTGTATTCTTGATGATTACACCCAATCCGAAGATGTGAGCAATTCGGAGTGCAGCAGTTTTGAAGAGAGTAGCTCCTCGTCTGCCGAAGAGGCAGATTCGTCATAATAAAATTATGCTTAGAAAAATTATCACATATTTCCTAATAATCGCGGTGGTGTTGCCGATATTCGCTTCGGCGGTTCCTTTTGGAATGGGGGTTAAGAGAGCGGAAGCGGCCGACCTGGCGAAGCTTACCAGCAGCGACGGAAAGGCTTATGACCCTTGCGGAATGACCGGTGGAATTGTGGGGGGCAGAGTGGGAGAGTGCATGTCGTATAAAACAGCCACCATTTTATATAACTGGGTTTTGTGGGGCTCTGGTTTGATAGCCGGTTTGGCGGGAAGTCTTTTCAACGCCAGCATCCAGTTTTCCTTGACAGGCGATGTTTTTGACGCAGATAAAAATACGATGATAAAAGACGGTTGGACGATGGTCAGAGATTTGCTCAATCTTATCTTTATCTTCATTCTCCTTTACGCGGCGATATCCACCATTTTGCAATACGGCAATATGGATATTAAAAAAATACTGCCAAGCCTTATTATTGCCGCCTTGCTGATCAACTTTAGTATGCTCATTACCAAGATGGTCATAGACGCTTCTCATATTTTCGCCTGGGAATTTTATAACCAGATAGATGTCGAAAATAAAGAAGGTTTGGGCGAAGGAGAAGTGTTCGCCAATATGGAAAATGACATAAATATAAAAGTGTTATACGGCGATTTTGAAAAGAAAAATTTGGCCAATGTTTTTATGGCCGGTTTTAATCCTCAAGAATTATTGACGGGGAAAGAAAAAAAGAAAGGCGAAGATGATAAAGACGCCAACAAGTCGCAATGGAAGCAAGTTTTACAGGACAAAATAGACAAAGGCGAGAGCATAAGCGATGCTTGGTGGCAAATGGGGCTTATTTTAATACTTGAATCGGGGCTGATGCTTTTTGCCGGTTTTATCTTGTTGGCCGGGGCGATTATGTTTGTCGTTAGGGTGGTGGTTTTGTGGCTAGTGATGATTTTCTCGCCCATAGCTTTCCTGGGTATGATTTTGCCGAGTATGGGAAAATATTCCAAAATGTGGTGGGACTATCTGATAGGCCAGTCATTCTTCGCGCCGGCATTCTTGTTTATGTTTATGTTGGTGACGAAATTCATAAACAGCGATTTTATTGACAGTATTTTTAAAACTTCAAGCAACTCGGATTTGAAGATAGTTTTAGGCTTGGATGGAGGGGCAATTGTGCTTACCCTTTTTCATTTTATTGTCGTGGCCGGACTTATGATGGCTTGCTTGATTGTGGCCAGACAGCTGGGCGGAAAAACGGCCGAATTCGGCATAAACTGGGCGCACAAAGGCAAAGATTTGGCGCTGAGCGGAGCCAAAAAATTAGCATGGAGTCCGACACGATATGGACTTAGATTTGGCGGTGGGGCGGCGGCCGATGCGATATTAAAAGGAGAGGGCAGGATTTCCGGAGCGCTTAAGGCTATACCTGGCGTGGGCATAGGCTTAAGAAAATTAGGAATAATGAAAAAAGCCGATGAGGACAAGGCGAGAAAAGCGGCGGAAAAATACGCTGGGACACTAAGTTCTGCCGGACGCACGTCTTTGGACAAAGACAAAGGAAGAGGTCTTGTTGGTAGAGCAATATATGGCGGAGGAGTGTTTAAATCAACTAGAGAGGGTTATGAGAAGATAATAGAGAAGAAAAAAGTGGAAGGAGAAGAAAGAGGAAGGATTGCTGACAAAATGATTGAACTAATGGGGAGTAAGTTTGATGAATTTGCAAGTGGATTTAAAAAAGGCGATGCCAAAGAGAAAATAAAAGCCATATTGCTTCGTGGCAATACGGAAGAGTTGGATAAATGGATAGAGTTAGAGGACAAAAAAGTAGAAGGTGAAAACGAGAAAGAAATAGATGAAAAAAATGAAATTAAAAGAGATTTTGATAATAAAATTAAAGAAATTAACGACAAGCTCACCATAGCCAGAAATAAGAGCGAAAACACCGATGAGTTGATGAAAAAATTATTGGGAACAGAAAAAGAAGCTTATGAAAACAATAAAAAATTAATAGAAATAATAGGAAAAGAAAAGCATAGGGAAAACTTACAAAAAACTATAGACAAGTATGAAGGCAAGCAAGTTTACAAATCTGGCAAGCCTGAAGACAAAAAAGAAGAAAAGAAAAAAGATTAATTAGTTTTATCTAAACAACTTATGAAAAATTTTACCGAAAAACAAATAGCCCAAATGTACGATAATCTTCCCGAAGACCTCAAGGATGTGATTTTTGGTCTGGAGATGAACGAAATAGTGGAAAAAATCGGCCGGGAAAATCAGTTGAACATTGAGCAGATAGGCGACTTGGCTAACGAGACGGGAATGGTAATGCTCGGTGTTACCCACCCCAACGAGTTTATAGGCAATCTGACGGAAAGATTGGAAGTGGATAAAGAAAAAGCCCGGGCGATAGCTCAAGAGATAAATGAGCAGGTTTTCAAGAAAGTGCGAGAATCGCTCCGAAAAATCCATAATATAAGAGAAGGCGAGGAAGAAGAAAATCAAGGCCATCAAGGCAACCCCTTGCCGCAAGGGGTTGCCTTGATGGCGGAACAGAGCCGTGAAGATATTTTGAAAGAGATAGAAAAAGACCACACTAAAGAAAACAATATACCGGATATTATGAAGGGCGACGCCAATCCGTTTGAGGAAAAAATGAAAGAAGGAGTATTGCTCGCGCCGGTGGAAGAAAAGCATTATATAGAAGAGAGCGCGAAAACGGCGCTTTTGCCGGAGCCGGAAAAGCCAAAAAAATATCAAGGTTTTGACCCATACAGGGAACAATTGGAATAAATCCGAAGCACGAAGCACGAAATTCGAAATAAATTTAAATGACAGAAATTAAAAATACAAAACGATATGATTTAGAGAAAAGAACAATTGATTTTGCCAAAGCTGTTAGGGTTTTTATTAAAAAAATTCCTAAAATTATTGCAAATTTTGAAGACGGAAAACAGGTAATAAGATCATCGGGATCAATAGGGGCAAACTACATTGAGGCAAATGAAGCATTAAGCAAAAAAGATTTTGTCATGAGAATTAAAATCTGCCGCAAAGAAGCGAAAGAAACAAAATATTGGTTAGAAATTATTGATACCAACAACGACAAAGTTCTAGAAAACGAAAAACTAAAATTACTAAACGAAGCAACCGAGTTAATGATGATTATGAGTGCTATAATGAGGAAGTCGATGTAGAATTATGTTTATATTATTTGAATTTATAATTTAGATATTGTTTCGAATTTCGATATTCGGATTTCGAATTTAAGCATTTTATGCGTTTTCAAGTCCCCCAATTTATAGAAATAGAGAGCAAAATTTTCGGGCCGCTGACCTTCAAGCAGTTTATTTATCTTGCCGGCGGGGCTGGTATTGCTTTTCTTATCTACATAATTTTTCCGTTTTTCATCGCCGTGATGCTGATTGTGCCGGTTGGCGCTTTCGCCGTCGCCCTGTCTTTCTACAAAGTTCACAACCGGCCGTTTATAAAAGTTACCGAAAGTGCTTTCAGATATTTCACAGCGCCGAAAATTTACGTCTGGAAGAAAGAGAAAATCCAACAGCCGACATCTATTGACAAGCTGACCCTGAAGCAGGCGGAAAGAGGAGTAAATCCTCAATACATACCCAAGCTTACCAAAAGCAAACTGAAAGATTTGGCCTGGAGTCTGGATATAAAACACAACATTAAATAGGAATTAGGAGTTAGCTTTTTAGGAACTAGATTGTAAAGATTAGGAAATTTCCTAAGAAGCTACCACTTAATTCCTATAACCTAAACCATGATTAATTCATATAAAGATTTAATAGTTTGGCAAAGAGCTATAGAGTTAGTTGTAGAAATTTATAAATTAACTGATAAATTTCCCAAATCTGAAATTTACGGTCTTGTGTCACAAATGAGAAGGAGCGCCGTTTCCATACCTTCAAATATTGCTGAAGGCAGAAGAAGAGGGACTAAAAAAGATTACAGAAATTTTTTAGTCATTGCATACGGTTCTGGGGCTGAACTAGAAACACAAATTATAATATCAAAAAAGCTATCTTTTGGTATAATGAATTACAGTAAGGCAGATAGTTTATTAGACGAGACGATGAAGATGTTAAACAAATTTTTATCAGCATTAAAAGATTAAGCCTAAAAAGCTACAAGCTAATTCCTACAACCTAATCTATGGCTGTTTCAACCAAATCAACCCAAGAATTCATTCCGATAAAAGAGATACGCGACGATATCTTTATCTTGAAAGACGGTTCTTTGCATATGATTCTTATGGCCTCCACTTTGAACTTCGCCCTCAAGTCGGAAGAAGAACAAAACGCCATAATTATGCAATATCAAAACTTCCTTAACTCTTTGGATTTTTCGGTCCAGTTTTTCATCCAGTCCAGAAAACTCAACATTGATTCTTATATCGCTATGCTGGTTGAAGCCGAGAAAAATCAGGACAATGAGCTGATGAAAATCCAGACAAAAGAATATATTGAGTTTATCAAGGGTTTCGTCAAAATGAGCAACGTGATGGCCAAAGCCTTTTACATTTCCGTTCCTTATTCCACGGCCGCCATGGAGGTAAAGAAAAGTTTTATAGGAAATCTTGCGGGCGGTTTTTCCAAAAAGTCGGCCGGGCAATTGTCGGACCGGTTTGAAGAAAACAAAATCCAGCTTCAGCAGAGAGCGGATATCGTGTCGCAAGGATTGGCGCGCGTCGGAGTCAGGGTGGCGCCGCTTAACACCGAAGAATTGGTAGAATTATTTTACGAGCTGTTCAACCCGGGCGAGAAGGAAAAAGGAGGAGTGAAAAAATAAAGCAAATATTATGGATATTCTAAACAATTTATTGGGCAAAAAAAATAAGGCGAGCGAACGGGAAATCCTTCCCGTCATTCCCCGCGAGATTTATGAGGCGGGAGTGTTGAGGCTACAGGATATTATCGCTCCGTCGGCCTTGGAGATAACTTCCAACCATATAAAAATCGGTGAAAAAGTGGCCCGGGTTTTGTTTGTGATGTCTTATCCTCGTTTCTTGGCGTCCAACTGGTTTTCTCCAGTGATAAATTTGGACAAAGTTTTTGACATTTCCATCTTCATTCACCCCATAGACACCGCGTCAGTCTTGAGGCAGTTGCAGAAAAAGGTGGCGGAAGTCCAGTCGCAGATTCATTTGAAAGAAGAAAAAGGCTTCATTCGCGACCCTATTTTGGATACCGCCTTTCAAGATTTGGAGGACTTGAGAGACAAACTCCAGCAGGCGCAGGAAAAACTTTTCAACGTCGGAGTTTATCTTACGGTCTATGCCGACAATGAAGAAGAGCTGAACCAAACTGAAACGGAAATAAAATCCATTTTGGAATCAAAGCTGGTTTATGTAAAACCCAGCTTGTTCCAGCAAAAAGAGGGGTTGGAGACAGTTTTTCCTTTAGGGACGGACAAACTGGATGTCAGCACCCAACTTAATTCGTCCCCCATCTCCAGCCTTTTCCCGTTTGTTTCTTTTGACCTATCGTCGGACAAAGGAATTCTTTACGGCATCAACCGCCACAACAACAGTTTGGTGCTTTTTGACCGGTTTTCTTTGGAAAATTACAATTCCGTCATTTTCGCCAAAGCCGGTTCGGGAAAGTCTTACGCCACCAAATTGGAAGTGTTAAGAAGCCTAATGTTTGATACGGAAGTGATAATCATAGACCCGGAACGGGAATACGAATACCTAGCCGAAGCGACGGGCGGAAGATACTTCAACATCTCTCTTAATTCTATCCATCACATCAATCCTTTTGACTTGCCTCCGGTGCGGGAGGACGAATCTCCGGCTGATGTCTTGCGATCCAACATCATCGCTTTGGTCGGTCTTTTCCGGTTGATGCTCGGCGGGCTTTCCACCGAAGAAGATTCCATAATGGATAGGGCGATTACGGAAACTTACGCATCCAAAGACATCACCGCCGAAACTAATTTTACCGGCGCCGCGCCGCCGATCTTGTCCGATTTGGAACTGGTTCTGGCCGGAATGGAAGGCGGGGAATCTCTGGCTCAAAGAATGGCCAAATACACCAAAGGCACTTGGGCCGGGTTCATCAATCAGCCGACCAATGTGGACATAAACAAAAAAATGGTGGTTTTTTCCATCCGGGATATGGAAGACGAGCTAAGGCCGATCGGAATGTATCTGATTACTCATTATATTTGGAATACCATTCGAAGAGATATAAAGAAAAGATTGCTGGTCATAGACGAGGCTTGGTGGATGATGAAATACGAAGACACCGCTTCTTTCTTATACGGCATCGCCAAAAGATGCAGGAAATATTATCTGGGACTGGCCACCATCACTCAAGATGTGGGCGATTTCCTGGCGTCTCCTTACGGCATCCCGATTATCACCAACTCTTCCATCCAGCTTCTGCTCAAACAATCGCCGGCAACCATAGATATCGTCCAGAAAACTTTCAACTTGACCGACGAGGAGAAATATCTGCTCTTGGAATCTGACGTGGGCGAGGGGATATTTTTCGCCGGATTAAAGCATGTCGCCATCAAAATAATGGCTTCCTATACCGAAGACCAGATTATCACCTCCGACCCGGCCCAGCTGATGGCGATAAAAAAAGCCAAAGAAGAATATAATTTGGCTCAACAATAATGCCAATGGACATCAATCAAATTGAAGAAGAAAGAGCGGGGCGGCTAAATCAGGCAAGGAAAGTGGCCGGTTTAGCCAAAGATGTGGCAAGCGCCGTTATAGCGAAGAATCCCAAGGCGATGTTGTCTTTGGGAAAAAGATTTGGCAAGTATTGGCCGATATTGATAGTAGCCGCCTTTTTTGATTTAGTCGCGCTTATCCCTTTTGTAAGTGTAGTTGTTAATTTTTGTTTCGGCGGAGTTATGTTTTTTTATTTCGGCAAGAAAAAAGTTGTATCTGGGATAGTCGCGCCAATAGTCATAGGTAGTGTTTTTGATTTTTTTCTAAGCATATTGCCGGTTAATCTCGCGGCCGCGGCCATAAGGATAGCGTTAAAAGAAACAGTGGGGTAAAATGAAGACAATGAAAAAACAGGTTGCTTTTTTAATATCGCTAGTCCTGATTTTATCTCTTTTTTCTTTGCCGAAAAACGGACTGGCCCAGGAGATAAATGATTACAGTTCCGATTTTTCCATAGAGTTAGTCCCAGACAATCCTCGCCCCAACCAAGCGGTTTCGGCCAAAGTCGTCAGCTATCAGTTTGATATAAATAGAAGCGATATAGCTTGGATTTTTAACGGGAAAACCGTCGCTTCCGGAACGGGCGAAAAAACAGCCGACTTTGTTTTGCCGTCTCTCGGCCAAGAAAGCGTTTTAACGGTAAGCATTGTTACCAACGAAGGCGTAAAAACTTCCAAAACGAAAAAGTTCTCCGGCAGCGACATAGATTTTCTTTGGCAAGCCAATACTTCCGTTCCGGCCGGATACAAAGGAAAGGCTTTGGCGGGACGCAAGGCCTACGTCAAAATAACGGCTTTGCCTCATTTGTATTCGGCCTCGGGAGCGATCTCCCGCTCAAACCTTGTCTATGACTGGACTTTTAATTACAAAAATTTGCCAGACGATTCCGGCGCCGGCAAAAACACCCTGCTTATAAGAATGAACGATATGGGCGATTATGTGATAGGCGTGAAAGTTTCCACCAAAGACAAGAGAACAAGTTTCCAAAAATATCTTCATTTATCGGCGGAAGGTGTTTCGCCCAAACTTGTTTTTTACGCCGACAACCCGTTGGAAGGGCCTTTTTACGCTAAATCTTTTGGTAACAAAGTAACGTTAAAAACAAAAGACATAGCTATCAGGGCGGAATCGTATTTTTTCAACCAAGAAGACGGCAAGACAACTTACAGATGGAGTATGAACGGCAAAAGTATTAAATCCGGCAAAAAGCCCAATACGATTTCTTTGGTGTCGGAAGAAAATTCGGGCCAAGCCAGGATAAATTTTGAAATGGAAAAAGAAATAGAAAACAATCTGCAGTCGGCGGATGGCGGAGTGAATATTGTGTTTTAAAAAACAATGAAAATAAATTTCGCGAAACAAACAATAAAAATATCTTTAGCGGTTTTTCTAACCTGCTTTTTATTGTTTGTTTATGTTAGAGCGCAAGAAGATAATAATCCTTACACTAACCCGGGAGAATCAACGACCGGACTTGAACAACCTTCAACAAACAATGATGAAAACAATGATGGCACGAACGATGCTTTTGAAATTGATAATCCAGCCGATTTTCAAACTATGGATGGTGAAAACGATAAAAGCGGTGGTAAATTCACTTACACGCTTTTGCAATCGTTGCCCAAAGAAGGACCGGATTTAAGTGAAAATGTTACACTTGAAGAATACTTGACGTGGGCTTTCCGGTTCGTTTTAGCTTTGGCCGGATTTTTGGCGGTGATGATGATTGTGATAGGAGGGGTGGAGTATATTATCAGCGGAGCCAGCGAGTCAATGAGAGGAGAAGCCAAAAAACGGATAGAAAACGCCATTTGGGGTCTGGTAATGGCGCTGGTTTCTTATTTGGTTCTTTACACCATCAATCCCAGTTTGGTTGATTTTAACAATAACCAGTTTTTTAAAACAGAAGAGACGACAAATTCCGAAGAATAATTTATGAACAAAACGACAAAAATAATCATAACAGCCATAATCATTGTAATGCTTGCCGCGGGATTTTTCGCTTTTTTTGCCGGTAAAAAACCGGCGGAGGTGACAAGTGAACCGACGGCCACCGGCGGTTTCCCCGACACGGGAGACAGCGCCGGAAGAAAATCTTCCGCGAGTTTGGGTGGTGGAGCCAGCAGTTCCAAGTTTGGAAAAGAATCTCCAAAAAATATCCTTACCCAACTGACGAAAAACGCCATAAGCGGAACAGCTTATTATGGCACGACCACCGCCTTATATATGGAAAGAGCCACCGGCCATATTTACAAAATAAATCTGGATGGAACAAATAGCGTGAGATTATCCAACGCCACGGTGCCCAAGAGTTTTGAGGCAAGCTGGTCTTACAAGTCGGACAAAATGGCGGTGAGATATTTTGAGGATCCGGCGCCGGGAAGCATCAAGCTGGCGGTCAAAACTTTTCTGGCTTCCATCGGCCACTTGCTCAAAGCGACCAGCACTTCGGAGGCGGAGCTTAAGGGACTGGCTTTGCCGTCAAGCGTTTCAGAAATTGCCGTTTCTCCGGCGGAGGACAAAGTTTTTTATTTGAGCAACACGGGCGATGAACTGACCGAAGGCATGGTGGCCGATTTCAGCAATAAAAGTCAGAAGAAAATTTTTGAACTGCCGTTCGGCGAATTCAATATAAGTTGGCCGACCAAAGACAACATAGTCTTGCTCACCAAGCCGTCGGCCAAAGCGGAAGGTTATTTGTATTTCTTGAATCAAAAAACCGGCATCTTGACCAGAATTTTGGGTGGAATAAAGGGTTTGGCGGCGGTTGTTTCGCCGGATGGTGAAAAGATTATTTTCAGCGGTATTGGCCAAGATGGAACGGAATCAAAAATTTACAACTTGAAAACCAAGACTGTTTCCGAACTGGGGTTTGCCACTTTGGCCGACAAGTGCGCTTGGGGCAAGAAAAATAAGAATATGGTTTATTGCGCTGTTTCAGCAAAAAAACCGGACACTAACCAGCCGGACGGATGGTATCAAGGGTTAGTTTCTTTTGATGACGGCATTTGGAGCAAAAATATTACAACAGGAGAAAGCCAGAATATTTTAAGCCGTTTTGGCGTCGATATTGTGAATATTTTTATCAGCGATGACGAAAATCATCTTATTTTCACCGACAAAAACGACGGAACACTTTGGAGTTTGAAGTTGCATTAAATAATTTATGTGATAGTATGCCAAGCAATGGATAAAGATAATAAAATCTACGAAATAAATTATTTGATGACGCCTCTTATCCCCGAAGACAAAGTGGCGGAGGAGACGGCTGTCTTTAGGAAAATAATTGAAGACAATAACGGGTTTGTGGTGGGGGAAGATCAGCCAAAAATGCAAAGGCTGTCTTACGCCATAAAAAAATTTGACAATGCTTATTATGGCTGGTTCAAGTTTTCCGTCGGAACAGAATTTGTTGATAATATAAAAAGCAATTTCAATAAAAACGAGAAAGTTTTGCGGGCTTTGGTTACTGAAGCCGGAAAGGAAAATGCGGTCCAATCAGCGCCCAGACACAGCGCCGTAGCGGCGAAACCGGAAGGTTCGTCTTTGGAAACATCAGAGAAAGTTAAAATAAATCCCGAGCAAATAGACGAAAAATTGGCGGAAATATTAAAAGAATCATCTTCTTAAAATATGAATTTAAACAAAGTTTTCATAATGGGCAATTTAACCAGAGATCCGGAACTGAAAACTCTTCCTTCCGGTTCTTCGGTGGCGAACTTTGGAATCGCCACCAACAGAGTTTGGAGAAATCAGCAGGGAGAAAAACAGGAGGAAGTCCAATTTCACAATATCGTCGTTTTTGGCAAGCAGGCGGACACGGTCAGCCAGTATTTGAAAAAAGGCAGTTCTGTTTTGGTGGAAGGGAGGTTGCAGACGAGAAATTGGGATACCCAAGACGGGACAAAGAAAAGCAAGACGGAGATAGTGGCGGAAAGAGTCCAGTTCGGACCGCGAAGGCCGGGCGGAGGATTTGCCGGACAGGAAAAAGAAGGAGCTACTAAAGGAAATGTCAAACAAGAAGAGCAATTGGAAACAATAGAATATCCGGAAGAAGATATCAAACCGGAAGAAATACCATTTTAAATTTATGAAACAGTGTTATTTTTGCGTAAACAATATTGATAGCGTTGACTATAAAAAAGCGGAAGCCTTGAAAAGGTTTCTAAGCCATCATGGGCGCATTTCTCCCAAATCGGAAACCGGGGTTTGCGCCAGGCACCAGAGAAAATTGGCGACAGCCATAAAAAGAGCCAGAATAATCGGACTCCTCCCGTTTGTCGTGGCTTAAGCTTCATTGATAAAAATTTTACTCTCCGTAAATTTCATTAAGCTTGGCTAAAGTTTTGGGGCCGGCGAAACCGCTGGCTTTTTCCGTTTTATTTTTATCGTTTTCCGCCAGTATTTCATCGGCGTATTTTTCTTGGAATTTTTTAACGGCTTCAAAAGTGCAGTTTCCAAAAACGCCGCTAAGAGGGCAGTCGTTAAAAGTTTTATTCTCGGGCGGATACAGTCCTTCTTTAAGCAAAGCCATTTGGAGATAAAGGGTATCTTTTGATTCATTCACAACGCCTTTCTTAAGAGGATTGTCCCATATATGCGGCAGAAGCGTGGTTTCATGATTGCTTGCGGGCAAATCATCGCCGTTAAAAAATTTTTTGATTCCGACATATGTTTGATAAGCCAGCTCTTTCAGAATAACCCCTCTTGTTTCTTTGTTCGCGAATTGAGGCTCATAAATATATCCGTATTCCGTCAAAACGGAAACTCCGTCCCGCGAAGCGTTGGAGCCGACAGCGATCAGCTCTTGGTCTTCAATCAAAGCGAAATATTCCGCCGGAAGGTCACTTTTGGCGAAATATTTTTCCAGCTGATTTTTAAGCGGTTTTGCCACTTCCGAACTGGCTCGGTGGTTGGGGAGCTGATATTCCGGAACATAGATGGAAAATCCGGAGTATTTTCCGGGCTGGTTCCATTTTCTTCCCGGGTAGTCGTTGAAATGAATATGGAAAACGACTTCAATATTATTTTCGTTGGCCCATTTATTTATCGCATAAAGCCTTAATGAGTCATTGTCCGCCGCGGAATTGTGGTAAACTTGATTGTCGTTCGCCGGCATTCCTTGCTCTATGGCTTGGCGCATTTGCCTTCGCGAATCTTCCCTGAATTTTGCCACCTCTTCTTTGTTTGACTCAAAATAATCGCTGAACCATTGGCTGTAATCGCCGGTTTTGACTCTGGTGGCGTAAGCTTCAAACTTGCCGTCTTTTTGGAAAAAATCAAAAAGTTCTTGGCCCAGCTCGGCGTTCATTTGAGCTTCTTTTGTTCCCTTGAATTGAGCGCCGAAGGAATCGTTGTCATGGCCGGGGACTATTAAGATTTTTATTTTATTATTTTCAGTTTTGTAACTGGCTAAAATTTGCTCGGGGGTGATTCTCTCGGCGAAAAACGGCCCGGCGACGTAACGCAAAGCGGAGCCGACATATGGCAGATTATATTCGTAGCCGATGTAAGCAAAAAAAGAAAAAAATAAAAAGACGACAAAAGTTATGAAAGCAATCTCTACTTTTCGCATATCACAGATATTTTACCTTAGTTGACTCGCCAAAGGAAATTTGGCTTGGAGGGTAAGTATGCTTATTTTGAATTTTGTATGCGCGAGTTGTAAAAAATTATAACTTTTCCCGGGCAAGTTCTAGCACCGCCTCAAGAGCAGATGATAATTCTTTGATGCCACTACTTCCGCTAAAATGTTCTTTACAGTGTTCTATAATAGTTTTTGCTCCTAAATTTCTTTCAAAAATTTTCGCATCTGAAATTGGGACGAGGCGATCATTGTCTGAAAAAATACCAATAAATTTAGTTGCGCTGGACTTAATTTTCACCCAATCCAATGGAGTTTGAAGCCACGGTTCGGCAATTTTTATATCCTCCTCGTTTTCATTAGCTTCTTCAGTAAGATGAACCCAACCCGCCAAAAATACAGCTCCGCCAATTTTTGTATCTTCCGGTAAAGATTCTAAATAGCGTAAAATTGTCTGAGCTCCTATTGAATGTCCAAAAAGGAAAGTGTCTTTGTCTGGAGTTCCCACCTGTTCTTTAAGAAATTCAACCCATTCTTTTATTTTTGGTCTCAACGGTTCTGGCATTGATGGATTAAAAACCGAAAAATCCCTATTTTGAAGTTCTTTTTTTAACCAAGGAAAAATCCCTTCTTCAGGATAACCGTCCCAGCCGTGAATTATGAATACTCTTTTTTGTAAATTATTTGGCATAAATTTTATCTTTTGGACCTAGGGAGAATCGAACTCCCGACTCGTCATTGCGAACGACGCGTAATGCCACTTTACTATAGGCCCGATGTAATAACTTTACAGGAAAATATAAAAATTTACGAGATTATTTTCCCGCCCTTTCCACGTATTGCCGAGTTTCGGTGTTGATGACGATAGTGTCGCCTTCGTTGACGAAAAGCGGGGTGCTGATCATCGCGCCGGTTTCCACTTTCACCTGCTTGTTTCCGCCTTGGGCGGTGTTGCCCTTGACGGACGGTGGAGCTTCCACGACTTTGAGCTCCACTTTGACAGGAGGCTCTAGACCGATTATTTTTTCGTTGAAAAGTTTGGCGTCAACCAAAGAATTGGCTTTCAACAAGTCTATAAAAGCCGGCACGACGCTTTCTTCCAGTTTGAATCTGGCGCTTGGGTTGTCTTTTTCGCAGAACCAATGCTCGCCTTTGTTGCTATACAAATATTTTATCGTTTTTGTTTCAATTTCGGCTTCTTCAAACTTGTCCGAAGGCTGGAAAGTTTTCTCCACCGTTTTGCCGGTGATGATGTTTCTTATTTTTGTCTGGACAACGGGCTTTCTTTGTTGCATCCTTAAGAAGTGGAATTCCATCACCACGTAAGGCTGGCCTTCAAAGACCATAAACACGCCCGGCTTTAAATCATTATAATTCAACATAAAAACAATAGTATAATGAAACCTTTTTTAAATCAAGACAGTTGTAATAAGCGAAAGGTCGGAGAAATAAGCATTATTTGTTAATTTTTTGTTTTATGAAGGCGAGAGAAATAGCCGGCCAAGAAATCAAAAATCTTCCCGACGAGGAAGTTTTGGCTATTTCTCTTGTTTCGCCTTCCGCTTTTGAAATTTTGGTTGACCGTTATCAAAGCGCCTTTTTGAGAAAAGCCGGTGGCATCGTAAAAAAGGAAGAGGACGCTCAAGACACCGTCCAAGAAACTTTCGTAAAAATTTATCTTAACGCCAAAAAGTTCAAAAAAGAGAAAGCGGGCGATTCTTTCAAAAACTGGGCTTACAAAATACTTGTCAATTGTGCCATCAGCCGGTACGGCAAATTGAAAAAAGAGATGCTTGTGTCAATCCCGTTGGACAACGGCGATCTAGGAGAAAAAATTTTTAATATATCAGCCGATTATGCGGAAAGAAATAGTTTGGAAAATAAAATTGACAACAAAAATTTTGTTTCGGAGATTTTGGGGAAATTGCCGAACGCTTTCAGCGCGGTTTTGAAAAAATATTTTTTTGGCGGTAAGTCTCACAAGGAGATTGCCGCCGAGGATGGCATTTCCGTGGTTGCGGCCAAGATTAGGCTGTTTCGGGCCAAAAAAGCTTTCAAAAAAGTGGCGGAAGATATGGGTAAAAAGCCCTTAATGATATAGAATACTTAAATATGGATAATTTATTGAAAAAAAGAATAATGAGAAAGGTATACGCGATTTGGTTCGTTCGTTCGGTTTATGCCAAGATAGCGGTTATCGGCGCGATACTAATCGTGGCCTATTTGCACATATCTTTTGTCCATGTTTTTTCAAATACATTAAACGCTTCTTCTGGTTTCCTGTTGTCCGCCAAATATCTGACTTCAAGTTTTATGGCGGCGGATATTATTTCCAAAACTTTGTTAGCGGGAATGATTGTGGCGGTTTTTATAACGGGAAGAGATTTGTTTAAGATTAAAAAAGAAAATACTTTATTTGCGAGAAATTAATTTTTTTTAATGGCAAGGTCTCGCCTTAACAGTCAAGTCAAGGCGAGACCTTGCCATTTTTTTGTTTGGCTTCTTGTGATATATTAATATATTAAGACTAGTATATAATAATTAGAATGGTCAATTTTAAACTCAAACCCATATTAGTTTCACTTGTTTCCATATTTGCTTTCTTTTTCTTTCTTCTTCCACTTTCCAAAACTCACGCCGACATCGCCACTAGCCTTATCTCCCACTGGAAGATGGACGAAACATCGGGAACAACGGCCGCCGATTCTGCTGGAACAAACAATGGAACGATAACTGGCGCCACTTTCACGGCCGGCAA
>Ga0209211_10000740_pt1 | contig 65111 bp, 70 predicted proteins | sample RifGroA2_FD_183992 | JGI IMG/M metagenome (GOLD analysis project Ga0209211, IMG submission 183992) | Groundwater microbial communities from Rifle, Colorado, USA - Groundwater A2 (SPAdes) (version 2) | ecosystem: Environmental > Aquatic > Deep subsurface > Groundwater | place: Rifle, Colorado... | reverse complement strand
AAGCCAGGAGGACAATGTAAATGCCGATAACCAAAATGGTGATACTGCAATTGAAACAGGTGACGCTACTAATACTTCACAGACCGTAAATACGGGCAATACTAATCTTGCAGGTAGTCCTAATCCAACCGATACAGCGAGTGATATAGCAATAACAAATCAAGGTAATGGATCAGATTCTGTAAATGAGGGGTTGGTAGCAATCGATGACAACAGCACACTTATTCAAGACAATGTTGCAAATGTAGACAACAGCGCTGAACAATCAACGGTAACCGGTGATAATTCAGCTTCTGGAAATACTGGAGGCGATGTGCAAATAGAAACGGGAAATGCTAATACATCGGGCACCATCATGAATTTCCTCAACACAAACGCCGAAGGCGTCATGGTTTCAGAATTTAATATTGCTGATGACCATATGGGTGATTATGTTTTGGACTTTGGTGCAAACTGTATTTCAGGATGCGGTGGAGCAACGACCGTTACTAATGCAGGAAATGGTTCTGATTCAACAAATACCGGAGATGTTGACATAACCTCAACTGACGAAACATTTCAAACGAACGATGCAAATATTGAGAATGAAATGGTTTTGTTGGCAGATTCAGGAAACAATACCACTGATGCAAACACCGGTGGAAACAGCACGATTAACACCGGAGATGCCAATGTGGCCGCAAACATATTAAATTTTGCAAATACCAATTTAGCAGGCAATGTCATATACGGAGTCGTCAATATTTTTGGAGATTTAATCGGTGACATTATATTTCCTGAAGAATACTGCGGTGGTACCTGCACGGAAGATATTGCACTGGCAAATACGAATAACGGATCTGACTCGACCAATACCGGCAACTACTCAGAAACTGACAATTCACAAACATATCAATTCAACGATGCCGTTATCGACAATAATATCCTTTTAGATGCAAATACGGGTGAAAATGAAAGTTCAGGAAATACGAATGGAAATTCAAGTATAGAAACCGGCGATGTGGATCTGGACGTCAATACCATGAACGTCGTGAATTCGAATATCAACGGCGGTAATTGGTTTTTGGTACTCGTCAACGAAGCGGGCAATTGGGTTGGGAAAATACTCGGGGGCGATGGATCAAACATGGCAGGATCAGCGGGTACTGAATTTACCGTTGATCAAAATGGTGATATTTATGTAACGAATAATGCAAACGGCTCAGGATCCACCAATACGGGTAATGTCAATGTAACGAATACTGATACACTCGTCCAGGAAAATCAGGCAAACATTGTTAATAATCTTGATCTCACTGCAAATACGGGTAATAACTCAACGTCAAACAATACGGGCGGAGATAACAATATTACCACAGGCGATGCCAATATCGTGGCAAACATCGTAAATTTTGTTAATAATAATATTGCAGGTAATGGCAAACTGTTTGTAACGGTTGTAAATGTATTTGGCAGCTGGACCGGAAACTTTAAGACGCCATGGGCTCAAGATGAAGAAGAAACACAGGAGGTCACACAAAATACTGAAAACAATCCAAGCAACGAACAATCAAATAGTTCCAATAATAATGATGCTCATGCAGTCGGTGGCACCTCATCGGAAGACCAAAATTCCCCAAATCTCCCTAATAACTCGGATGGAAATGAAGATGATGAGAATAATACGAATGATACGGCTCTTGCAACTACAGATAATGGAGATTCCTCAAACACTCAAACATTCTCAGCCGGCCAAGTTGCGGGCGCACTAGCACAGGGTAGAATAGTAACCGTTCACAATCCATTTAATGAATTCCAATCACGATCTGAAACAGCTGACATCAACAACAAACTAACTATCAACCTTGCATGGCTTCTTGTCCTGATTCCCGCTGGTGGCGCCCTCTACCTGAGCAAGAAAATACGTGCAAAGTTTGCAAGATAATCTGCCCCCAAATCTATAATGTTTAAACGGACTGTTGCGATAACAATATTACTTCTGCTCTTTTTCACAAACGTCATTACGGTACGCGGACTTGAAATTGAAGTAACCGGAAACGACAATAGCTCAAGCAACGAAGTGTCTGTTCAACATGAACAAACGACCAATTCACAACAGACCAACATATCTGATACAAACAACGATGTTGATACTTCTGTCAATACCGGAAATAATCAGGCAAATGACAATACCGCAGGCGATACTAATATAACGACCGGTGATGCTACAAACACCGTAGCCATAACAAATACAGCCAATTCATCCTCTATTACTGATAATTGTTGCCTCGGAGGCGATGAGTCGGAATCGTCAATCATAATTTCAGGAAACGGAAGCGGGTCAACCAACACGGCGCAGTATGAACACGTAACGAACAATACCATAGTAATCAACAATAATGCATTAATTTCAAATAACGTTAACGGCAGCGCAAATACCGGAGGCAATACGGCAAATGGTAATAATGGTAATTCAACAATCATTACCGGTGCTATTAGAGCAAGTGACACGATCATCAATAAAAATATCAACTCGGTAAACGTTACCATAGGTGATCCCAAAGAAAGTTTTCTTATAAAAATTAACGGAAATGGTTCGGATTCGGTAAATGCCGCCAATTTTTTTCTCACTAAAAATAACAGCATTTATGTAAACAACGACGCTGAAATCAAGAATGATTCGGACTGGTTTCTCAATACCGGAAAGAATGAAATCTATGAAGGAAATGGCGATGCGTTTATAAAAACTGGTGGTATAGCATTTGACTCATTGATAAAAAACAAAGACATTAACAAAAGTGAAGTAGAAATTACGTGCTGCAAAGAAAAGGAAGAAGAAAAACCACCCACACCTCCAACACCACCACCAACTCCCCCAACTCCTCCCGGCAACGGTGGCAATGGAGGAAATGGTAACGGAGGAAATGGTGGTAACGGAGGAAATGGCGGAGGCGGTGGAGGTGGAGGAAATGGTGGTAACGGAGTCGGTGGTACCGTACTCGGGATACAGTTGCCCGCAACAGGACTCAGTTGGTGGCTCTATGCTACACTAGCAAATATTCTTATGCTCATGATGGGGTTGTACTTACGGATGCGTGCTGGCAGATCACCATGTTATGTCAAAACGAACTAACGTTATAAAACTACTCGGCAACGCTTTAATAGCGTTGTCTTTTTTAGGATTCATATTTATTTATTACCCGATTATTCGCGGCTACCTATTTCCCCCCACTATTTCTATCCCCGATAATCAACCCGCTATCAGAATTGAGAAAATTAATGCGGTTGCTCCCCTCATCTTTAATGTCGACCCCTGGAATAAAGAAGAGTACCTGGAAGCACTTTCAAATGGCGTTGCCCATGCTAAAGGCACATTCTTGCCGGGAGAGACAGGAACCATATTCCTTTTTGCCCATTCATCTGATGCGCCATGGCGGCTTACCCGATACAATACGGTTTTTTTGCGGCTTGGGGAGCTTGAACCGGGTGATGAAATTCACATAACAACTGAGAAAGGCGAATTTATCTATAGAGTCCGCGAGAAAAAAGTTGTTTGGCCGAATGAAACTGAGTACTTAACGAATATTGAACGTGATCAATTAATTTTGCAAACCTGTTCGCCCGTGGGAACAGATTTGAAACGTCTCCTCGTCTTTGCCGATCCTGTCTAATAAAGACTGTCTTTATTAAAGACAGTCTTTATTCTTTATTCTTTTATTCTTCGCCTTCATCATCAATTGATAGATTGTAGATCAATGTCCTACTTTTTTCTTCATTACTAGAATCCTTCTCTTCTATAAATACCTTGTAGGAATTCTGTCCGTGGTTTGCAAAATTTGAAAGAATAATAGTTGGTTTAACCCAACTCTGATTAATATCACCTATATAAACAAGGTAAGATGAAGGTTGACTTCGTAATACCGCAGAGATATTTGTGCTCGTCATTCGTGTTTTGATTGGGTTTCGATGAATGTAACGTGACAAATATAACAATTGGTCATCCGTTTCTATAAGTACCGCTTTATATCTTCCTTCGAATAATGGACCTCTCCTTTTATACCGCGTATTAAAATATTTGGTATAGCGTGTCATAAGAGATCGCATAAAATTTTCAAGATCATTTTTATCATTTTGTTTAACAAGAAAATGATAGTGATTTGGCATAAGACAATAAGTAAGAAGTTCAATTTTACTGGCATAATTCTTAAGTCTAAGCAGTGTAATTAATCTGCTCCGTTCTTTACTCGAAAGCGATAGATTATTTAAGTTTCCGAAAAGATTAACCTTATCTTGAGGCAATAAATATGTTTTCAGATATGAAAGAAATACTTCATAATCCAACTTATCTTTGAATATATCTATTTTATTGACACCGCGGTTATACACGTGATAATAACCTTCAGATATATATGTTTTAATACTATTCTTAATAGGCATAATCTAACAAAGACAGTCTTTTATAAAGACTGTCTTTTATGAATAAAATACACACTTGCTCCTGCACCTATTATTCCCGTCATACCCACCGCCAGAAATATCCATTTAACAATTGGAGGTCTTTCTGATTTGAGTTTAGTCTCATCTGATGCAATAAATTCTTCTTGAGATTCGGGTACAAACCCAACTCGTGAGCTGGACTCTGTTTCCCGTTCTGATGGATCTCTCACTCCAAGCACTGTTTCACCTTGAGAATTCTCTTCCAGCATTTCTTCAGAGTTAAATTGCTTAACAGGTTTCGGAGTGTTAACTATTTTTTCAGGAGGCGTCGGTGTTGGACTGGGCGTTTTGGTTGGAGTAGGTGTTTTGGTAGGCGTTGGAGTCTTCGTGGGGGTAGGAGTATTTTCTGGTGTCGGTGTTGCAGCGGAACAAATTGCATTTGGATCTTTTGAACTTCCATCATTTGGACCATCTTTTGTTGAAGATGACGTGACTTCCCAGCTTCCACTTCCGTCAGCAGTTCTTCGAGCATATTCCCCACTGTTTAATACAGGCAATGCCGTCAACTCAGTATTTCCACAACTTGCACCTGATCCGTCTCCATAGAGAATACAGTTAGTTTCTGTTTCTCCTTGTTTTAGTAAAATCCGGTCGCCATCTTTATTAAGAGAATTCCCCCATTCAATGATAGTAAACCCGCGCGAAGCCAGACTACAGGTAATCGTTTTTTTATTACCCGATGCACTTCCATCATTCAAAGAGTAATTTGATAAGTCAACTGACTGATCGGATGTATTGTACAACTCCACCCAATCCGCTCCATTATTTGATGAAAATTCATTGATGACAACTGAAGATTCAGAAGCAAAAACGGTAACTGGTGCAAAAATAAAAATAATTGCAACAAGTAGGAGCATTATTACTAACTATACTACTATTTGAGGATTTAGAAAATAGAGGATTTAAATAGATCGTCGGGTATAAATAAAGAGTCATTTGAAGTCGAAACTCTTTTACACTCTGATAACCCCCAACCCGTTTTTCTCTCTCCAAAATTACAGTATTCAACATAAATTGGATAATTGCCCTTTTGACTCCATGCGGCTTCGGGATTATAAATGAATGTTCTCACATTAGATTTATCAAAGTGTAATATTGAATAAACTAGAGAGTCATCTTCTAACCATTTATCAAATAAGTATTTTTGTTTTCCCTTTATTAAACTTGAAGAGTAAAGAGTATTGACTTGAGGCGTTGGTATATCTCTTTCATCCTGAGGAAATATACTAAACACTTCAACTTTAAAATCATAATTTTCTCTATTATCATCTTTGCTTTTACTTTCAACTATGACTCTATTTGATAAATCTGATTTACAGTAACTAACTATATCACGACTTTCATTATTAAAATATTTTTTGACTTCTAATAGTTTATCATCATAAGTAATAGAAGAACCTTCTACACAGTCATGAGATATTACTTTATATTGGGAGTAAATATCTGCATAGGTAAATGTTGTTGGGATTTTTTCATCAAATATATTTTGATTCTCAGCCAAGTTAGCGGAATTAGAGGTTGTTTTGGACTTTATATTAACCTGTTTTCCAAAATAAAAACCTGCCATAGGCAATATAACAAACATAACAACTACTAGGTAGGTTGAAAGACCTATATTTTTCTTGAAAGACTTTTTGCTCATAATGAAATTATATCAGTAATTCACGTGCAAATAAAGGGTATCGTAGTCGGAATCCTCGTGGTCGACTCTGACATACCGAAGAGCACAGCCGGCCATACCCGTATATGAACCTCGATAGAGCGTTCCATTTTTCACCGCATAAGCCGTATTCGAGGAAGTACTGTTAATGTCTATCCCATTGTGAAAATCGTAAGGCAGCCAGGGAATATGGTGAACCGCCCACGTAGAGCCATATCCTTGAGAATATCTAATCTTCGCATCGAGCGGCCAGCGCCAATCGCCGCTCGGATTAAATGAGTCACCATCAGAACTACCACATGATGAACCTGAACAATTCTCAAAGTCTATCCCATTTAAGAATGAAAAGGGGTTTTGAACAGCTCCGTCGTTTTTGCGAACTATGAAGTGAAGATGAGCACCGCTTGAGTTGCATGAAGGGCCTTGAATCACCGAAGCAACACGCTGTCCTTCATTTACATGACCAACTTCAGTCTCTGTTCCTTTTCCTGCCACAATGGCCTGGATTGCTTCAAGTTCAGCCTGCGCCGCTGCGAGCAATTTCTGATAATTCTGTTCGTCACTTTTCGTAATTTCCAAAAGATATTCCTTGTCTTTTTTCTGCTCATCTAATACAATAGTCTGTGTCTCAAGTTTAACTTTTAACTGATCCAGTTCAGTCTTCTTTTCTTCTAAGAGAATCTTTTGGTCTTCAAAATCAGTTTTAGTGGCCTGTACTTCATACATGAGCTTTTTATCATGCGCTTGAATCCGTTTTAAATACGTCGTTCGCGAAATAAGATCAGACGTTCCTTCACTGGATGCCATAAGAAGAAGGGCGGGAATATGGCCCGTTTTGTATGTGGCTACGACCCGATCTATAAAAACTTCAGAAATATTGTCGAGTGATCCTTCGAGCGTTATGATTTTACCCGTCAATTTTTCTATTTCCACTTTCATTTCTTCAATACGCGCAGCCGACCGTTGTATTTCAAGCTGGGTGATGCGAATTTGCGTATCCATATAGGCAATTTGATTAGTAAGAGAAGCTTTCTTACTTCTTGTTTCGCTTAACTTATTACTCAACCCTTCAATTTCTTTCTGCAATTCCTCTGAACGCTTCGACTTATCCTCAGGAGTTGGTGTGGGGGTTTCTGTCTGAGAAAATACAAACGTCTCAATCTGGAGAAAGACGACAAAAATAGAAATCATCACAAAAATGAAAGAAAACAATTTATATTTATACATGTTTTAAGAATACCGCAGTAATGCCAGAAAGCTGCCGATCACACCCACGACAAGGCCCACGATGAGCAGTCCAGCCAGAAGAGGAAGCATAAAATCAGTAGGCGATCCGGCAGATAAAAGGGGCACTCCCCATCCGTACCCATCAAGGTACGGTGTTGCATACAGCAAACGTACATAACTGGCTCCCCATGCAAGAATTGCTGCAACGCTGCCGTATAATGCACCTTCTATTAAAAACGGCCATCGAATATACCAACTGGTCGCACCTAACAATTCAAGAATTTCAATTTCTTTCTGCTTCAGCGCAATTTTCATACTAATAACCGTCAGAAGTACCAGAAGTGAAACGGCAGTAAGAATTGATATAAGAATAACTCCTTCAGCACGGAGCGCCTGTATCCAGGAAACAAGTGATTCTACTTCTTCTTTCAAATACATAACATCCTCAACTCCCGGCTCTTCACTCAACGTCGTCGCAATTTCTGAAAGATACTCCGGTTTTAATGTTTTCACCTCAAGCGAGGCTGGCAGGATATCGGCGGTCACCATCTCCAATAAAAGAGGATCATCTTTATTTTGCTCTTTATAGAGTACGAGCGCGTCTTCTTTTGATTTATACACCGTGCTTTCTACTTTTCCGGTTGCTTTTATACGCTCATCCAGCACTCTAATATCTTCTTCTGTTTTTACATCAGAAAAGAATGCCGTAATCTGGGGCCGTTTTTCTAAATCTGTAAGAATAGTTTGCAAATGATAGAGCGTGGTCGCGAAAATAGCCGATATGAAAAATGTCAGCGTCATCGTCAAAATCGCCGCAAATGTTTGATACGGCGATCGCCTCATGTGCTGAAAAGCAGTGTTAAGATGCACGATATCCTCCTTCTTTCTCGTCACGTATAATGGTACCGTTATGTAATTCTATGACTCGTTTTTTTGCCTGATTGACGAGCGCTTCATTGTGTGTGGTGACGATAACAGTAGTGCCTGTTGAATTTATTTCTTCGAGCAATTTAACAATTTCATTTCCCGTATCAGGATCAAGATTGCCCGTTGGTTCATCCGCAAGGAGTACCTTCGAATCGCCGGCAATTGCCCGTGCGATTGCGACGCGCTGAAGTTCTCCTGCCGAAATCTGAATAGGAAACATACTGCGTTTATCATCAAGACCGACTAATTTTAACACTTTACGTGCCTCTGCTACCGCTTCACTTTGCTTCCTACCCAAGATATACAAAGACAACAACACATTCTCCAACACCGTTCGATCAAATAATATTTTAAAATCCTGAAATACAATGCGTACTTCTCGTCGTAAATACGCTATTTGCCGTTTTGAGAATTTTTGAATAGGATGATCTCGGTACAATATTTTGCCCGATGTAGGCTTCATTTCACCAATAAGAAGTCTGAGAATCGTCGTTTTACCCGCACCGGATGGACCAACAAGATAGACAAATTCACCAGATTCTATGGTAAATGAAGCGTTATCAAGCACCATCCTATTCGCGAGGTATTTTTTAGTAACTTTACGAAATTCAAGCATAGGCAGTTATTCCAATAATTCTAATTTTCCAACATCCATCAGCCAACCTGCTTCTTGTGCAGTGTTTGTTTCACCCCATACTTTAACTTTTTTATTGAGGTAATCGTCTAATGCAACTACCGACGACGTCAAATATACATTTTGTGATGGGCCGCCATCTCTCTCAAGATGGTGAGTTCCTTCACCGTCAATACCGCCCTCTCGAAGGATTCCTTCTGCTTCATCTTTAAAAGTGGCATCGAGAAGTCCGACGACTTTTTCTGTTTCAATTCTTTTTGCACCAGATTTGGTAACGGTAACTCCTTTTACTTTAGATCGTGAGAGTGCATATCCAGTGCCAATTCCTGCCAAAATAGTTAAAGCAATTCCCACTATTATAGCTAAAGAATTTGTACTTGTTTTTTTCTTCGTCATATCAACAGATTTTCCTTTCAAAACAATCTTTGGTTCTATTTTTATAGTCTCCGCTTTCATAAAGCTAACACCTCCCTTAGAGTCGCTTTCCGCCGAAGGCGGATTAGCAAGTCTTAGGCCCGTCCGAAGCGACCCTCGGAGGCGAGAACGTAGATCTCGCGACGAGGTAGAGCGAAGGAGGGCAAGTGACATTTTAATCCTAACTATTATACAATCTTGAGTGTCCAGTATAACAAACTTATGTCTGGTTTTTAAGGTATGAAAAAACGAAGTCTTCTATATCTCCGTCAAGAACGCGATCGGTATTTGAAGTTTCGTGATCAGTCCGTAAATCTTTTACCATTTTGTACGGATGCAGTACGTATGAACGAATCTGATTTCCCCATCCAGGAACTTTGTAGTCGCCTTTTAACAATTTTGTCTGTTTTTCTTCTTCTGCCTGGTGACGCGCCCAGAGTTTTGCACGCAGAAGCTTCAGAGCAGTTTCACGATTTTGTGCTTGATGACGCTCCTGCTGACAGGTGACCATAATCCCGGTCGGGATATGAATTAGGCGTACTGCTGTTGAAACTTTGTTGACATTCTGACCACCGTGTCCACCCGAACGGAAAAACTGCCAGTCGAGATCAGTATCATTTATTTCAATCTCGGTGGTATCATCAATTTCAGGCATGACCTCAACACCGGAAAATGATGTTTGGCGTAGATTATCAGCATTAAATGGCGATTGACGGACGAGTCTATGGGTTCCCGATTCAGATTTTAAATAGCCAAAGGCATATTGCCCATGCACGGTATAAACCGCTGACTTGATTCCGGCTTCTTCACCGTATTGTTTATCCGCCAATTCATACGTCCATCCCATCCGTTCAAAAAATCTGGTATACATACGCTCAAGTATTTCTGCCCAATCCATCGCTTCGGTACCACCGGCACCTGAATGAATAGAAAAAATTGCGTTTCCTTTATCGTACTTACCACTCAAATAAGTCTTTAATTCCAGTTTTTCAATTCTTAATTGTAATTCATTATTGATCTTTTGATCACTTGATCCAATGATCATTTGATTTTGCGCTTCCTCAATTTCCAATTCCAACATGTCAATCTCTTCGACCTCTTTTTCCAATGAAGACAATTCCTGCATTTTTTTTGATGCAGTTTCGTGATCCTGCCAGAAGCTGGGATCTTCAGATTCTTTTTTTATGTGAGCAATCTGCTCTCTCTTTTGGTCAAGATTGAGATTTTTCTTGATTGACCTCAATCTCTCTTTCAGTTCGTCCATATGAGATATTGTAACATGGGTCACGTCATCCCGAACTTGTTTCAGTTAGTCATCCTGAACTTGTTTCAGGATCCGTTAAAATCTTCAGATAGGTCTTTAAAACTGGGATTTGCTTGTTTAATTAAGTTTAATTTCCACTTACGATGCCATCTTTTTAGTTGTTTTTCACGTGATATAGCACCTTCAATATCGTCAAATTCCTCGAAGTAAATTATGTGTCTTATATTTTTGAGTAAAGCCCACAACATAGTTGTTTTTGTGCTGATGGATACGTTTTATAAGGTCTGAAGTAACTCCTATATACAAAACTAAGGCATTATTAGAAAGAATATATACATAACCTTTCTTCATAAATAGATCCTGAAACAAGTTCAGGATGACACTAATTAACCTGATTCATCGCTTTCTCCAGTCCCTCTTTCACAATCATCACACATGCCTCAGAAGCCTTTTTAACCATTTCAGCAACAACTTCTTTTTCATCTGGTCTGAATTTTGACAAAACAACATCCGACAACACGCCATCCCCACGGCCAATGCCACACCGAATCCGAATGAAATCTTTTGTTTTTAAATGATTAATAATTGATACAACACCATTATGATTACCTGCTCCCGCACCTTTGCTGATTTTAACTTGGCCTAAATCCATTGAAATATCATCATGTACTATTACAAGATTGCTGATTGTTAATTGTTGATTGCTATTTAACAATTTCTTAACGACGAGGCCTGAATTGTTCATAAACGACTGAGGCTTGGCAAGTATTACTTCTTGACTACTAATCCGAATCTTTGCAATTTCTGAATTAACCATCTTATCAAAGTGAAGATTTGTATTTTGTGTCTCACTCGTAATTCGTAATTCGTAGTTCGTAATTTTTTCAATCACGTCGAAGCCAACATTATGCCTCGTATTTTTATATTCTTCACCAGGATTTCCAAGACCAACAATCAGAAACATATGAGGCAATTATAGCAGAAGTAAAAGAAGTTATTGGAACGAGATATCTGTTATGACTGCGTTACCATTTTTATCAATTGAAACTTGAGTATATAAATTTCGTCCGCGTGCCCGCTCTATATCTTTTCCTTCTCCTTCAGGAACAAAGTAGCTTTCAATCCCATATTCTATAGCATAGTTCGTATATTCAGATTCATATCCCGTTACTCGACCTTTAATAAATAATTGGTTATCCGGCCGGTTGAGGGTTTTGTATTGGGGAACACCAACGCCATTTTCTAGCTGCAATACTACATAGATAGTATCTCCACTTTGTACATTTACTCCTCGTTCCGTACCTGAAAATGGAAGAGTATCATAGTCACTAATAGCATAATTGAGCGTTACATAATCTCCTCTGAAAATATCGCGCGGATCAACAGGAACTGTTTCCAGCAAAACAGTTGTTCCGGTTACAATGGTAAGCTGCTTATATCCAATGAGTCCAAAAATAATAATAAGCCAGAGGGAAATGATACCTATAAACTGCTTTCTATTCATGGTCTGATGATGTAAATTGCTTTTTTAATTTTCTTCTCTGGCTTTCTAGAATAAATCCTCCACCAACAAGCAGAATCCCACCTAACATAAAAAAGATCGATCGATCGAAAAGGTCCCAGAACAAATCAAAATATCGAACAACAATGTAAATGCTTGTGAAAAAAACGCCGTTGTTTACCAGACGCATATCTTCTCGCTTATAACCGACTAATAAAACAACAAGAGTCAGTCCAATGTATAATATGTTGAATAAATAGGTAAATACGTCCGTCGTTCTTGGAAAAAGTAAATACATACTACTGATAACTAGAATGGCCACTGGTATTGCTGTTTCCCACATTACCGTCTGTGATTTAGAGGGATTTCTGAAAAAGTACACAAATCCTGCAATACCGCTCATTCCGGCAATAATTAGCGTGGAAACAGTCAATTGACCAAATGCACGTATTGTTTCACGCGAAAGATCAAAATATTCAACATCTCCGGTGATACCTTCAAAAGTGAGTATCAACAATACTAATCCTCCAATAGCAATTGCAAATAACCGATAGATTCTCGCAATGGAGCTGAACCGCCCGATCAAATAATGAAAGCCGCCAAGATAAAATAATCCGATACTTGCGGTAAGAAGTAATACCGGAATTCCAATAACCACTTCGTCAACTTCTCCAAAGTCAAAACTTCGGAGAGCCACAAATCCGAGCCATATATAAAATCCAATACTTAACAAAACTGTAAATACTTTTTCATATGTTATATACACAAGCGGGGCGATACCGATAAGACATAGTAGGATTAACCAATGGTTGTGTGCATTAATATGGTAGATCTGCGCCACCAAAAAGATTGTTGCACAATAGAGCAAAGATCCTAAAAAGACGAGTGACTTTCCAACATTAATATAATTTTTATACTCGTATGTAAACAAGTAACCCAATGTTGAAATACCCACCGTCCCAACCATTAAAAACAACACCTTCGAGAATGCACCAATATGTTGCCAGTTCGAGGCAACAAACATTATAACGCCAAGTCCGAGTACAATAGCACCCATCGTTGAAAGGGCAACAATGATATTGATTGAACTGCGTTCTTTCTTAGATTCACTGATATCAATACGCATAATACGCGCCTGTTCTTCAGTAATGACGTGTCTGCTTACCCACTGGTCGATAAGAAAGGAAGTGATCACTTACTCAGAATAGCATATTTTAGATAAAAGTAAATAAAGAAGAAATTCATTGGTAATACTTCCTTCCCTTCAATTTTTCAGGTAGCAAATTTTTTTCCCTTTCAGGATACTTCTCATATCCTTCTCCATATCCTAATTCTTTCATGAGTTTTGTCGGTGCATTGCGAAGATGTAAAGGAATTGGTAAGTTTCCAAACTGTTTAACGTCCGCTTGAGCAGCTCTCAGAGCATTATAGGCGCGCCTATCCTTGTTGCAACTGGCTAAATAGACGACTCCATGGGCTAAATTTATGGCACATTCAGGATAGCCTATAACTTCACATGATTTAAACACTTCATTTGCAACTACTAACGCCGTCGGGACAGCCATTCCAATGTCTTCGGATGCAAAAATTACCATGCGTCGGGCTATGAACAACGGATCTTCACCGGACTCTACCATACGCGACAAATAATAGACCGCCGCATCAACATTTCCGGCTCTCATGGACTTTATGAATGCAGAAATCGTATTGTAGTGCTCTTCCCCAGATTTATCAAAGTAGAGGTTCGACTGCTGAATCGCCTGAAGCACCGTGTTTTTGTCTATAGTGATAGTCTTTTTATTCTTTTTCGGCGCTATTTGGTGTGCAATTTCAAGAACATTAAGCACCGTTCTAGCATCTCCATTTGCGAACTCTGCAATGATTTCTTTTTCTTTATCTCCTAGTTTAATATTATAAGCTCCTAATCCTCTCACCTTATCTTTCAACGTCCGATTAATAATAATCAACATATGCTCTTTAGAAAGCTGATCCAGAGTGAATACGCGTGTTCGCGACAATAATGCACTGATCACTTCAAAACTAGGATTTTCAGTTGTAGCGCCAATTAATATGAGTGTTCCATCCTCAACGTGAGGAAGTAAAGAGTCCTGTTGAGCTTTATTAAATCGGTGAATTTCGTCGATAAAAAGAATCGTCCGCTTCGGAACTATTTTGTCATTCTGAGTCGGATCCACCGGCTGCTGCAGAAGACGAAGAATCCCATCCGTCGGGGATCCTTCGCTACGCTCAGGGTGACGCAACTGTTTTGCCCGTTTAACCGCATTTCTAATATCCTGCACTCCCGAAAGAACAGCCGAAATCTGAATAAACTCAGAATCAGTTTCATTGGCAATGATACGTGCAAGCGTTGTTTTTCCAGATCCTGGTGGTCCCCAGAATATCATCGAGGGGATCGTGTCTTGTTTAATAACCGTATGTAATATTTTTCCTTCGCCGACCAGATGCTCTTGTCCAACAAACTCATCTAATGATTGGGGCCGCATGCGATCGGCGAGGGGTGAATCGAGAGACTGGGTATCCATACCTGTATTGTATCAGGAGGGTGCAATTCAGCCCGAGGACACACAGGGATTATCTTTTTTATCACCTGTTTCAAACAACATACATAGTTCATAACTGTTGCCTTTGTCAAGCTGTTCATATTTATAAGGTTCATTTTTTTGGGGATCAGCAGGTACTTCGGGAATAAAATCCGGAACGAGCACCGATAGAGACGCAGGATATACGTTCTTTTCAATTTTATATTGAAGTAATGCTCCCTGCAGTGCACTCATATCGGTACTTCGTGCAATATCGCGAGTAAGAGAAACCGGACGCATTATTGCTGAATCAGAAGAGGTTAATATCTCTGTTGTATTAGAAACATAGTCGGAAAAAGAAGAAAAATAATCTGGACGTACAAACCAAGCCAGTAGACTAATAATGATCGCTACAATGATCAAAATTATATACGTCATAGGTAATCCGCATTTTTCAAAAATAATTTTCTTCGTTTACGTTGCCACGATAGGGAGAAGGCAACGGCTCGTATGGATTATTAGTGGGTGTATCCGTATTAAACTCTTCTTTCAATCCCTCTTTAAAGCCTTCGTAGAATTCTTTCGGTAGAGATGCCGCAAGAGCAATAAATCCTATAACATAGACAATGGGCAGAACAATTCCTAGAATAATGAAGGTAAGAACGTTCCCTTTTCCTTTCGGTTCGTCTCCCGACGGCTGATATGATCCTTTCAAAGATTCGTATAGACGTATAATATACAAAAAACTAAAAGGTATTAAAATAAGCGAACTGATCGAATAAAGCAGATTGTAAACCAAATCCTGAAAATCTTCTCCGGCAAAAAGAGAAAGAGTGTATGCTACAATCAGCAGGGCCCATTGCAGTGTCCAAAATACCAGAAGTCTGCCGAAAACGCTCCAGAATCTCCCGCGTGTATAGTTACGTGCCTGAACTAGGGCTTCAAATGGCCCCTTTCCTTCATTTATAACAATGTATATCCCAGAAAATAGCCATACAGTCACTATGATTCCCGGAAAGAAAAAGAGAAGAAATCCTCCGAGCGTTGCCAAGCCATATAGAAAATTAGCCACAAAATAGGATCCAATTTTCTCCCAAGCCTGCTTATATGCTTCAAATACCCCTATCTTCTCCCGATAGCGAAGTGCTCCGGTAATAACTGCTGCCTGAATCCAGGTACCGAGAATAACAAGCCCGATCACGGCCAATAGACCAACAATAACTCCTACTATGACAATTGCTGTTGTTCCCGGCTGATTAGCAGAGGCCGATATACCAGCCGCTATGCCTCCGAAAACAAAGATCAAAATAAGTATCAAAATTGCCGCAGACATAATAGTCCATCCAAATAGCACAATTCCTAACAGTGTCCAAAATCTCTGTTTGCCCAATTCTACAGATTGACTTATTAATGCTCCGGGATCTAAGAGTACCGTATCTTCAGATGAAGGTTGCGGTGCTGAAGGAACAGAAGGTAGGGAAAGTGCTTTTTGATAAGCCGCTTCAATATCTGCTGACAACCATCCTTGTTCTTTTAGTGTTTTAACCGTGTCAGCTTTTGCATTTCCTGCTTCGTGCGCTTGTTTAATATATGAAATTAATTCCTTAGTTATCATAATATTTACCATAACACACCATCACATCTTCTCCAATACGTCAATCCCCAGAAGACTGAGCCCGTTCTTGAGAATATGTGCGGTCGCTTGTGTAAGGGCTAATCTAAACTGTTTTTCATTTTCATCCGATTTAAGAATCGGAATCTTTTGATAAAACAAATTATATTTCTGAGCAAGATCATATAAGTAATTGGCAATTAAATTGGGTGAAAATGTTTTCCCGGCATTTAAAACTACTTCAGGAAACTTATACAGCGTACGGAGCAGAGATAATTCTTCTGTGTTCAATTCGTACCTCGTGCTTCGCCCGCCTGCATCCCGCATATTGCGGGAAGCATTGCGGGCAGGTAATTCGTAATTCGTTTGTTCTGCTTTTCTCAAAACCGATTGGCACCGCGCATATGTGTATTGTAAATATGGGCCAGAATTTCCATCGAAATTAATTGACTCTTCAAAATCAAATGCAATATCCACGAGTCGGCCTACCTTGAGAATACTATATTTAACAGCTCCCAAGCCAACTATCTCAGCAATATGTTCTAGATCTGACTTTTCAAATCTTTTCTTATCTATTTTTTCAGCGATCCGTTTTTTCGCTTCATCAATCAAATCATCGATATAGACCACATTTCCTTCTCGAGAGCTCATTTTCCCTTTACCTTTGATACTCATATACCCAAATGCAATATGGGTATAGTCTTCTCGTTTTCCAATACCAAGCTGCTCATAAACAGCAAACAATTGCTGAAGTGCTAATGATTGCTCCGGCCCAATTACCCAAAACAACTTATCGGGATGAAACTTCTCACGTTTTAATTGTGTTAACACAAGATCCTGCGTGATATACAGTGCGGTTCCATCAGACTTTAGTAATACAGTATCCGGCAGATTGTATTTTTTTAAGTTAGTCAACACTACACCAGTATCCAATCTACGAAATATTCTTCTTTCAAGACCTTCTTCAACAAATTCCTTTCCCTGTTTATAGTGCTCATGTTCATGCCATACATGATCCCACTTATTTCCCAATCTATTAAAGGTTAATTGTTGGCCTTCGTATGAATATTGCAAAACCTTATCCCAAAGGGCCCATGTTTTTTCATCCTCCTGTTCCCAATCAATAACTAATTGACGTATCCTTTTTTCAGCTATCTCATTATCTTTCACATCTTCCGATGCCCGAACATATAACTCATCAATAAATCTATCAGGACGTACACCAACACTTTCCGGTGTTTTCCATTCATCTTGATGATTGTACCAATAGTCCAATTCTTCAATATGCTTCCCCTCTTTATGGGCAAATTTCATGTATCCCCACATGAGTTTTGCAATGGCAATGCCCCGATTGTTATTAATTGCATCACGGACAACGTTAATTCCCAGAAACTCCCATGTGTTTGCAATTGCCATCCCTATCAAATTGTTCCGAAGATGTCCCAGATGCATAGCTTTATTAGGATTTGGCGACGTGTGTTCAATAAGCCAGGTTTTATCTGTTCCCCATTCAGATGATCCGAACTTTTCTTTTGTCTCAATGATACGTGTCAGAGTAGTAGTTAAATATTCCTGAGATAACCAGAAGTTTATAAATCCCGGACCGGCGATTTCTATTTTCGAAATGTAATTTTTAAGTTCTGTATCTTTTTTGAGTTCTTTAACAATAATCTCAGCCAATTCACGCGGACTTTTAGGTTCATCAAGCTTTAAGCTTTTAGTTTCACTTTTTCCTTTTTCCTTTTTAGTTTTTAGTTTCGAGAATATTGTCAGGGCGATATTTGAAGAATAGTCTCCAAACTTCTCATCAGCCGGATGTTCAAGACAAATATCCACTTCAGGTAGAGATAATGATTTGAGAACTAATCGTATAGATATTTCTAGTTGAGATTGAATATTCATATTGCTATTATACTGCATGAGTCAGATCTATTGGTGTATGCACACAAGGTTTCACTTTCCCACTTTTTTGACCGGCTTTCATGGGACATGAGTGACAAAATTCCCAAACGCCTGGATTTACGCTCTCGCAATCAATCACTACTCCACCAATTTTGTTTATAAATATAGGTTTACTTCTGTCATTTGCCATAGCAAATATCTCATGATCTGGATATTTCGCGTGCGTCAATCCGAGCACTGCATGCACTGCAAAAGTAGCGACTCCTCGCCCTCTTTCCTCTACGTCTGTGTACAATGAGCCAACTTCAATTTTATCGTCTTCATATTCAATGGTAAGCCCGACATGACCGATAAATCTTCCCGTTTCTCTATCAAATACTATTATTGATCTTCCATTTGTAAATAATGCAGTAATTTCTTCTGTCGTTTTGGTCAACATTTCATTTTCGCCTGCAGTCCAGGCCGCAACCACCGGAGCAAGACACGTATCGTCTGGTCCGGCAACACGCGCAATAAACTGTTCGTTTTCTAAACTATACAATTCTCTTTCCATAAAAAAATCCCCCTCTCTAACTCTCAGTAACTTCTGAGAATCAGGGACGGGGAAATTTCCCGCGGTACCACCCTTATTCAACACGCCGTTTTACACCTGGCTCGTGTTGCACTTAATTAATCGATTTCTGCTCCAGAGCTCGTTCAATAAGATTTTTTTGTTGCAACCTTTCAGCTACGCTGCTTGCTATAAATCTAAACCTTATTTACTTTTCTCTTTCAACGCAGAGATTTAATAATACCACACTCGTCAATTACTCTATAATTTCTTCTCCTTCAAAAATAATGTCGTCTCCAGTAGATCCGCCGCCGGATGATCCACCAGCTGGCGGAGGAGCCGTATCTTCCTCAGGAAGTTTAAATGCGAATGAGTCAACTATCGTTTCGTACACGTTTTCCCAATATTCGAAATTGTCTCCATGATTAACTACTACTGTGTATAAAGTTCCCTTCTCAATTGCTATCAAAGTCTTTTTTCCGTTATTTAGCTGCTCTTCGTAGGCAGGAATATCTACCAGTTCTGTTTCGATTGCTTTCATTGAACTAGTGGCTTCTTTGTTTTGCTTCTTCCAAGCTGCCAAATCTTTTAATTTCGTATCTACGATATCTATTTCTATTGACCCGCTCTCGGTTTCAGAAGTGAGAGTCAAATCGGCATAACTGGTCGCATCAATCTCATTTTCGGTAACCGTTATATTAGCTGGATGTTCAAACAAAAAACCAGACTCGTTCTGATATTTCTCCAAGGGAACAGGAGAGGGTGTGGGACTGGGAACTTCAGTTAATTTTTGTTGATCCAGTGAATCTGATGATGTTTTATGAGTATTGGCATAATATAGGAGCCCCGCAAGCATTCCTCCAAAAATGAGTCCTCCGATTATAAAAATAACAAGCCGTGCATTCATAAACCTATTATACGATATCGTCTTGATTCTTATCAACATCATTTATATAATTGAGAAACTATGAGAAAAGTATTAACCGTGGTTATATTGTTATTATTTACCACAATCATCTATTTATCACGTCCTGATATTTCCTATGCTAAACTTCTGCCGCGCCATCGAAGTTCGGGCGGATCATCTTCAGCACCTATTTCGACCCGATCGTATGCTGGTGTTAGCGTATCTCCAAGCTTTATGCCCGGAAGAGGCGGACTGAAAGTAACCTTTGGCAATGTGCAAAATGCAAAGAAAATCTCTTATATGCTCGTCTACGAAACGAATGGAAAGCAAGAGGGAGTGTCCGGAACGGTTTCTCCTTCGGACGGATCAAGCGTGACAAGAAATCTTCAATTTGCCACGTGCTCAAGCGGCACGTGCGTTAATCATGGAAAAATATCAAATATGCAATTTACCGTCACTTCTGAATTAACTTCAGGAAAGACATCGATTAAAAAGTTTAGAATCCGGGTGTAATTATTAATTCTCTTCTTCAAATTCATTCTTAAAAAACTGTATATCTCTTCTCACTAGAGTATTCCAACTTCCTTTTGAAAAATTATGGTCATCATTCGGATAGGTGTAATAGGTAACATCAATATCTCGTTCTTCTAATAACGCGACAAATTCATCTGACCACCGTTGAGGAACTTCAGAGTCTGCTCCCCCCTGATGCAATTGAATGGGTGCCTTTATCCAGTCCAAATAGGTTGTGAGTGAATACTTATCAACATCATATTTCTCTTCAAAAGCTGCAACGAGTTTACGAAGCGCTTTTCCATAATCGTCATATTCATCCGTATAATAGAGTATGGAATAGGGAAATGGCTTTGATACCGGCGCCCAAAGTGTCGTCGGATAATCTTCGCCCGTTACTTCAAGCGTGACAATGCTGATGTGACCGCCATTACTGTGTCCCCAAATCCCTATCAGGTCTTCATCGGCGCTCGTATTAATGCCATATTTTTCTAACGATTCATTCAACCTATTTATAGAAGAAAGCAGTGTAAGACCCGAGGTATAACGCTCAAACCGCTCTTCCATCGGATGTTCTGAAGGCATATCAGATTCACCGAAACCCAGAAAATCAGGTGCCAGGGTGATAAATCCATTCTCTGCAAATGCTTCTCCTGCCCGACGCGTACCACCACCCGTCTCGTACACTGATGGATCGATAAATCCGCGAAACATCACGATTACGGGAGCATTTTCTCCATCAATGGGAATATGAGCGAGTCCCGTTACCCGTTTTCCCTCAACATAGTAGGAAAATTGATAGGATGTATAGGAATCCGTTTCTTCCAAAACCTCACCAAACGTGAAAGAAGATGGTACAATAGTTTTTAGACGTAAATTTTCTATCGAATATTGTTCGAAGTCGTATTCTTTTACCTCCGTTTCAGAAACAGGACGAACAATCTCATGTTCACCGATAAATGGATATACCACAACAGAAAGTCCATACAAAATACCAACCATAATACCCACTAATGTCAGCACTAACAGAATTTGTCGCATCTACTTATTGTATACCCGTCTTGCTGATTTGTCCCGCCCAAGGCGGGATCAAAGCAATTCATTTGCGAGTGGTATACCGTTTTTAGCAAATAGTTTCATTTTTTCGATTTCTTAGCTGATTCCGAACAATACATACAGGTATCTTTGTGAGTAGCAAATAGGTAGACACCTGAAAGTCCAACCAGTACATACACAAGCCGTGCAAGCAGGGGCCACCCTCCTAATAACACATCAACGAGATCTAGGTTGAAGAGTCCCCATAGTCCCCAGTTGACCGCACCAACAATAACAAGAATGAAAGCTGCCATATGAAGTTCTTTTGATTGCATAGTTTAATCACCTCCTAGAAACTGTTAACGAATAGAACGAAGTGAATATGAGTTTTACAGTTTCTTGGATCCGCCAAAGATCGCTCCTCGAGCCGCGTTCGAACCCGCCTGCATCCCGCATATTGCGGGAAGCATTGCGGGCACGGTAGAACATAAGGCGAGAGGTAAGATCGGGCGGACTTCTATTTCATCATAACAGATTTTAGGTCAATCATCTATTATCCAGACTCTTCCAGAGGTATCGTGAAGCGAAAGTACGGTACGGCTTCCACCGTTCTGATAGTTTTAAAATAGCTACTTCATCACTTCTATCGATTTTATACAGTATCGAAATTGCTTTTCGTAAACCCGCATCGCCGAGAGAAAACACATCCGGCCGTTTATACGTAAACATGAGAAGCATCTCGGCTGTCCACGGACCGATTCCTTTCAACTGAGTCAACTGGACAAGGGCTTCTTCGTTGGACAATAATTCGATTGCATCAAGATTGATCGTTTTATCAATAACTGCCTGACTTAAACCTTTTATATATTTTATTTTTGCATAAGAAATTCCTGCCTGAGACCGAATCACTTCGTTTTCCAGTTTCAAAATTTCTTGTGGAGAATAGAGATCAGGCTGCTTGAGAAGTTTTTTAAATCGTCCCTCAATAGTATCAGCCGCTTTCCCGGAAAGCTGCTGGGAAATAATTTCGCCGACAATAGCGGTAAATATATCCTTCACTTCCCAATCCCAATCAAGTTCACCATGCGTATCAATGAGTTTTTTCATCACCGGATCTTTTGATAGATGAATATAAATTTGTTTCATGTTCTGTGATTACCGTTAACCTCATGTTTAAATACGCATACCTCTGGTACCGTAAAAACTGTTTCTGAAAGAGGAATAAGGTGAATAAAAGTTATAAGCGTACCAGGCTGCGCATTGCAATGGGTATCGGTAAATTCTTGATATTCACAGTCGGGCAGTCGGGACCCATTTACTGATGCATTGAGTGTTCTTGGAGCAGTGCAGACATTTTTACCATCTAAGCTATACCAATAATAAGGACATTTTTCACGAAGCTTCATGGGGATTAGTTTAATTTATGATACAGGGCATTAATCATGCCGCACTTTTTATATTTGTAAGGTTTTCCGGTATTCGGATTAATGGCACCACAGGGACACGGGTCATTACGGCCTATTTTCTTTTCACCGGAAACAACGGGATGGACCGATGAGCGGACCTTGTTCGCTTCTTGCTGAATCTTAGATTCACCTTGCGGAGTGACTGCTGTTTGTCTTCCGGATAAATACTGAGCATACTGAGCTGCTTGCTGCAGAGGCGTTTTCTGTTGAACTTGATCAGCCATTTTTACCTGCACTTTCAAAATACGGTCAATTGCATCGGTGTCTATATTTTGCACGAGCCGTTCAAACAGCATAAATGCTTCTTTCTTATACTCTACCAAAGGATCTCTCTGTGCATACCCGCGAAGACCGATACCTTGGCGTAAATCTTCCAATACTGTCAAATGTTCCATCCAGTAATTATCAATGACTTGTAAATATACCCAGCGAATAATCTGCTGGATAACTTCCGGACTCACTTCTTTTTCTTTATTATTAAACTCTTCTTCGACCATGCCACGCCGTAGTACTAACTCTTTTAGATCAGTATCGTCCCGAATGATCTTTTCTCTTAAACCATAGATAATTTCTCGATGTTTATTGAGCACATCATCATACTCAACGAGGTGTTTTCTTGAATCAAAATGAAATCCTTCAACTTTAATTTGTGCCTGCTCAATAGCGCGGGAAACCATCACGTGAGTGAGCGGCTGATCTTCCGGCAGATTAAAACGCGTCATAAGCGCAGCAATTTGCTGACCGCCAAATATACGCATAATCTCATCCTCGAGTGAAATAATAAATACGCTCGTTCCTGGATCTCCTTGGCGTCCGGATCGTCCTCGCAACTGATTATCAATGCGCCTTGATTCATGCCGTTCAGTACCGATAACATGTAAGCCGCTCAATTTCACTACTTCTTCGTGTTTATTTTTCCATTCTGTATATTCTTTTTCGTACTCTTTTTTATCACGAATAATATATTTATTCGGTGTAGGGCCTCCTAAAATAATATCGACACCGCGACCAGCCATATTGGTAGCAACGGTCACGGCACCTTTTTCACCGGCTTCTGAAATAATTTGTGCTTCTTGTTCATGGTTTTTAGCATTAAGCAAATTGTGTTTGACTCCTTTTCGTTTTAAATACGTGCCAATAATTTCATTTTGTTCAATGGAGGTAGTACCGACGAGAACGGGCTGGCCCGTCTCGTGAATATGCATGATTTCGTCGGCAACCGCCTTGTATTTTGCCTTCATTGTTTTATACACCAGATCAGGACTGTCCTGCCGAATAATAGGCCGGTGGGTGGGAACAACAACCACTTCTAAATTATAGATTTTGCCAAACTCTTCAGCTTCAGTTGCCGCGGTACCGGTCATACCGGCAAGCTTTTCATACATTCTGAAGTAATTCTGGAGCGAAACAGTTGCCAGAGTCTTTGATTCCTGTTTGATCGATACCCCTTCTTTCGCTTCAATTGCCTGATGCAATCCTTCTGAAAATCGTCTCCCAACGAGCAGTCGACCCGTAAATTCATCAACAATAATTACTTCCCCATCTCGGACAATATACTCTTTATCTTTTTTGAATAGGGAACGCGCTTTCAGAGCGGCTTCAATGTGGTGCAGTGTCTGAAAGTCTTCTTCATATAAATTTGTTTTGTTCAAAAGTGTTTCAAGTTTTTCTATCCCTTTTTCTGTTAAGTTTGCAGTTCGTCTTTTTTCATCTATTTCGTAATCGGTTTCTGCATTTAATCGATCAACTAATTTTGCGTAATCGTAGTATTTGTGCGTTGCCTCCATATCCGGTGCTGAGATAATATGGGGAGTTCGTGCTTCGTCAATCAATACTGAGTCAACTTCATCGACAATAGCATAGTGAAATCCACGTTGTGCTCGGCGTGACATACGCGAAACCATATTGTCCCGCAGATAATCGAATCCGAATTCGTTGTTTACTCCGTAGGTAATATCAGCATCATAGGCTTCTTTTCTGGTCACGGGACGCATAAACCTAAGGCGCCAGTCCATGGCCGTTTTATCTTCGTATTCAGGATCGTATATAAATGACTCTTGCGAAATAATTGCAGAAACAGAGACGCCTAAGGCATGACAAATAGGACCCATCCATCCGGCGCCCACACGGGCCAAATAATCATTGACGGTGACTAAATGAACACCTTTCCCTGTTAAAGAATTGAGATACAGCGGAAGAGATGCCGAGAGTGTTTTTCCCTCTCCTGTTTTCTGTTCTGATACTTTCCCCTGATGAAGTGCAATAGCAGATATTAATTGCACATCATATGGTCTTTCACCAATGGTGCGAGACGCCGTTTCGCGCACAAGAGCGAATGTTTCGGGAAGCAAATCGTCGAGTGTTTCGCCATTTTCGAGTCTTTTTTTGAATTCAAGCGTTTTCTTCACAATATCCGTGTCTTTGAGCTTTTTCATCTCTGGCTCAAGAGCATTGATTTGGGCGATAACCGGCTCGAGTTTTTTTATCTCACGAGCGTTCGTATCAAAGAGTTTATTGAATATTCCTAACATGTCGTGTTGTAGTGGCTTAGCTTGCTAAGCCTTATAACGGTATCGTTTATTGTATCATGAAGACATAGTATTTAGCAGAGTAGTTGATGAAGTGATTATGGTCGGTAAATCCGATCCTTTCCCATCCATTTTTGTAACACTTTTGGAATTCTCACTGACCCGTCTTTCTCCTGAAAATTTTCAAGAATTGCTACGATGGGCCGTCCCATTGAAAATGCCGTGCCGTTGAGCATGTGAACATAATCAACCATTTTCCCATCACGATATTTGATATGCAACCTTCGTGACTGAAAATCAGTTGTTGTTGATGTCGACGTTAATTCCCGATATTTTTCTTGAGTGGGAATCCATGCTTCCAAATCATATTTTCGAGCTGCTGGCGCGCCCAGATCTCCCGAACACATTTTAACGACTTGATAGGGGATTTCTAATGCCTGCAATAACTTTTCTTCAAGTGATAAGAAATACTCATGTTCCTTGTCTCCCTCCTCAGGAGTGGTAAATGAAAACATCTCAACTTTGTTAAATTGATGGACACGAATAATTCCCCGGGTGTCCTTGCCATACGATCCGGCTTCTCGCCGAAAACACGCTGAATAGCCAAAATAGCGGCGCGGTAATTCCTTTTTATCAAATACTTCATTCATGTGCATTGGCCCGATTGATTGTTCACTTGTTCCAACTAGCACCAAGCCGTCTTTATCCAATACAAACATGTCTTCTTCTCCGCCGTGTTCAAGATATCCCATTGCCTTCATGGATGATTTTTTAATTAATACGGGTGGAATCACCGGAATAAATCCTTCTTTAGTAAGTATTTCTATGGCAAATTGAAGGAGTGCCCATTCCAGAAGCGCACCATCACCTTTGAGGTAATAAAACCGGGCACCTGATACTTTAGATGCACGTTTTACGTCAATAATATCGTGCATCTCGCCTAACTCTAGATGATCTCTCGGTTTAAAATCAAACTTTTGAGGCTCTCCCCACGTTCGTAAGATTTCATTTTCGGTGTCATTTTTCCCTACTTTAACATCTGGAAGCGGAGGATTAGGAATTCGTACAGCAAGATCTCTCAAATTATTATCTACCATTCTGAGTCGAGGTTCTATATCATCTAGTTTCTTTTTTATTTCCCGTACCTGTTCGATCAAGTCATTCGTGTTGTACTGATCTCTTGACGATTTGACCTGTTGAGTTAGCTCATTTCTTTTTTTGCGCAGTTCCTCTATTTTTTGAATGAGTTCTCGTCTCTCCTCATCAAATCGTAACACCGCGTCAATAGTATCAGGATTTGTTCCTTTATTCTGCGCCGCATTTTTAAATCTCTGCGGATCTTTTCTCAGTAGTGCTATATCTATCATAATGACCCAAATATTTTTTTTAATTGAGATGGTTCGTCAATTTCCTGCCTTTGCATTTCTTCACTGACTCCCATAGAGTTGATTATATCAGGCTAATCAAATAGGATTCGGCACGTCAATAAACTCAACAACTAGTCTATCCTTAAAATGTTTTTTCAATGCTTCTCCCAATGCTTTTACTCCAAATACTTCTGTTGTGTAATGTCCACAGATAAAATAGGCTATTCCTGCTTCTTTCAGTTTGTGTGGTGCTGACTCTTTTGTTTCTCCCGAAATATATACTTCAACATCCTTATCTATCATTTCCTGAATATGCATGGCATAAGGTGCGGCACCACCGGATACGACACCGATAGTTCTGATCATTTCGCGATCACTTTCTATAAAATAAATTTCTCTATTAAATAATTCCCTGCATCGTTTTTTTAATTCTTTAACAGAAACAGGTTTATGAAATGTAGCCGTATATCCCCATTCCTCGAACAATGGTTCTTTTATTGTTGCACCGAGTTGTTTAATAATCTGAGCATTGTTTCCGATTTCTTCATGTGCATCAAGTGCATAGTGAAAACCCATAACGGTTATATTGTTCTGAAAAATGATTTTTAGTCTTTTCATTTGATCAGGTGACAAGCGTGACTTATAGGTACGAAAATCAAAACCGTGGTGAAATATACAAAAATTAGATCGATCTGCAACTACTTTTATTAAAAATTCTTCATTAAGAGAAACTCCCAGAGTAACTACTTCAACATTCGATCCGCCGAGAATCTGAACGCCGTTTGCCATATCGTCTTTATTACGTGCTTTTTCCAATAATTCGTACCCAATAGTTTTCTTAATAAATGTTATCAATTCATCTCGTTTAATCATAAATATTTTTTGCGTTTACTGTATTAGTTTAAAATTTTCAGTCATAATCTGAGCAGCTTCAGCTGATAAACTAAACGGGCATCCTGAATTAGAAAAAATGCTATATTTTGCATTTCCCATATCAATATATGAAACGAAATTATCGCCGGAATCTTCTGATGCTAATTGATATACAACAGCGTTGTTTATATTTTTATGTGATGTCCAATTTCGTTTGTCCACGTCATCTAGCTTCTTATATACATATAGAACATTAACACTATCCTGACAATTTCCAGTCGATATGAGTCTTGTCGATTTAGAGAGGTCAAATAGTGTTTCAGCTTCATGCATGCTTATATCTCCAAACTGCTGTTCTGCTTCCTTCCAATCCGGTGGAATAATTGTTTCAAATCCCTCTCCATCATCACCAATGACGGAAAAAGAGTTCCATTTTGAGACAGAAGGTAAATCAGGAACATCAATAGTACCTTTACGTGCTTCGACATCTTCCCAATCAACATCGACTGGTACTCTGTAGTTGCTAGAACTAGATCCGGACTGGTAAAAGAACGTACCAAAAATAACTATTACTACAACAGTAAATAGTACGAGGTAAGATTTTGGGTTATTCACCGTTATAAATATTTGTGCTCAATAATGGTTATTTTTGAATTACTGACTTGCTCTTTTGAATTTTTAATATTTTGTACATAATAGGTATCTGTCATGAGCTGTTTATAATTGCTCACTTTTTCCAGAAATTCGATTCCGTGTAAATGATCATATTCATGTTGAATTACTCTACTGAGTATACCATCACATTTAAGTTGAAACCTTCTCCCTTTTTCATTTTCTGCTTGTATAACAATTTCGCATGGCCGGATAACGGGACCAAATAATGTACCCTGTAAAACGCTCCCGCATCCTTCATAGATAGTAGTAAATCTATAGGATGCCCATGTAATTCTCGGGTTTATGTATACGCGGAATATATCTTCTTTATCAAGTGTCCGAAATGATGTATTTCGAGCTTCCGTAACGAAAATTTGATAATTTTCTGCTATTTGTGGTGCGGCAATACCAATCAATTCATTTTCCTGCAAGATATCTTTCAAATCTTGGATCAGTTGTTTGATTTCTTTTGAGCAAATATTCTCAACGGGTTTATTTTTCGCCTTGAGTGCCGGATGCCCGATCTGGATGATTTCTCGTTTCATGCTTCTTTAAAGACTGTCTTTGTTAAAGACAGTCTTTTTTAGAAATTTAACAATATTTCAAACAATAATTTTGAACAATTGTACTGTACATAAGAGCGTCTTCAGCTTTCTTTCGAATATCTTTTTGATTTTTTAAATTGATAACTGATTGTATATGCTTTCGCAAATATGGTTTAATTGATTGATTGTCAAGTTCGTTAATCCTTTCAATTGCCTCTCCATAAAAACGAGCGGCTATTTTATCTGACCCCTGATAATAACCTATAGCTGCCCTCTGCAAATCAAGCGCAAGTGATCCGAGAATTATTCTATTTTTCATCATATATATCTTTAAAAAAGTATTCAGACAATTTCTTATATATTTCTCTTTTCTGACTGTCGAGAATTTCGTTACTTGAATTATCGTTTGTGGGACGAATGTTGATAAACGAATTATATCCGACAATTTTTGTTTCTATATCAATACTGCCACCCCAAATATCTGACTGCTTTGATCCTCCTTCGAGAAGAATTTGTTCGCCTTCAAAATGCCTATCCATACCAGCAGAACAAATTTTTTGATTAATATCTATTACCGTTTTAAGAAACGAATCAAACTTCTCACGAAGCTTCTCAATTTCTCCTTTGGTATATGGTTCTGATTTTGTAATAATCATTTTAAATATACTTTTAACTTCTCAAGCGCTATCTTGCGGTGATTATAGCGCAATAACTCTTCTTTCGTTAATTCGTCATCGTGATAATATTTTCCTAATTCCGGTAAAAATAACAGTTGATTATAGGGAAAACTTTTTGTAATTCTTCCTGAATAAGATTTCCTAGCAATAATACCACGCGTAATTCCTTCAGAAACGGTAATTAACCCATCAGGCTTTGCATACGCAATGACAACCCGAAACTGTGCACCTCGCTTTTGGCTCGGAACTCCATCCAGTTGTTGTAACGTGTGAGAAATTATTGACTCATCGGTTTCTTCAGGAGCCCACCGTTTGCTATAGACGCCGGGTTTTCCATCCAATGCATCAATTTCCATACCTGAGTCATCACCCAATGTTGGCAATCCGCTTTTCTTGGCAAAATAAGTAGCCTTTTTAATAGCGTTCAATTCAAATGTCGGTTGATCTTCCTCGACATCTTCCGTGATACCAACGTCGTTTAGTGAGACCAATATGTACGGGATATCTAAGAGAAATCTTGAAATATCGTTAAACTTTGCAGGATTATGAGTAGCTATGAGGAGTTTTTGCATAGGTCAACTGTAGTGGCGCAGCTTGCTGCGCCTTGGTTTAGCATGCTAAACCACTACATTATTAATTCTTTTTTCTCGACTGTTCCGCCGCAGTATTTCAAAATATACTCAATTCCTTTTTCTAACCCTTTCATAACTTCTTCTGCTGAGATTCCCGGCGCACCATCTGAAAATAAAATAATATTTTTTGTTTCTTCTGTCACCTTTGTATTATTTGCATCACGATAATTAAGGTCCAGCGTAATGATTTGCTTCTGATCTGCGTAGACCAATTCTTCATTTTTAATGATTGTTGGGGAATCGTCACCGAGCAAATGAATCGTCTCACCCTCTTTTGCAAAACGCAACGTAACAGGCAACGCTATTTCTGATAGATCAAACGATCCCAGTCCAATTTTAGATTCCAGAACGGCAAGGTTGTAGGCGTCAACTAATGTATTAACCGTGTATAAACCTTTTCCTAAAGCAATTCTTCTCAAGAGCGCTTCAGGAGAAGGTCGACGCGAATGCCAATCAATGCCGAATGATTTAAATAGTTTCCGGTATGCTTGTATCGTTGAATATAAACTGATATCTTCTGTTGTTAATTTCCCAATTTTTTCCAACACTTCTTTTTTATCTTTTTCTAATTCTTTTACTTGTTTTTTGATTAATACATTTTTTATAACGGCTACAGCAAAGCTCATCCCGACAAATCGACTCGAAACATCATGGTCGATTAGTGCTAAATCGCTTTTTCTCTTTTTATCCGTACCCAATGAGGAACTTTTTGAATTTTCTGTAGAAGAATATTCAGAAGCCTCACTTAACCTTTTTATGACAAACTCCTTATCCAGTGAGTCAATAAACCACCCTGCTTTCGGTCCAAATGGTTTTCCTAAAAGAGAAATATATAGTGCTTGAAATGCATCTTTTCCCGATAAATTCATTTCTTTTGCTGTATTATACAGAGTAACTTGCAAAGACTCAGGATTTCTATACGATTCCAAAATATTAATAATCGATCCCAAATATCGTTTCTGATTTTGTGATAAGTTCTTAATTTCATTCGGAAGTTTTTCAGAAACAGAAAATCTTGCATTCTCCGGCGCGTAATTCTCAAGCCATTTTTGGGCATATGTGATTCTTTGCTTCAGTATTTCTTTTTCGGTTGCAGTTAACGAAGAACCTTTTTCCTTTCTAAAATGATCTTCCGGATCTTTCGTGTGAAGCTGAATTACATTTGCTATATCGCGAAATCGCGGTAAGTAAACATCTTTTCGATACCAGTTATTTATTTGTGAAAAATGAAACACACGTCCCAAATCGTTTGCTGAATCATGCCAGTACTCCTGTGCACATCGGTCAAACTCGTCAAACAAATCAGGAATGGTCATTCCCGTCGGATCAAAATCGATTGCTTTTCGCGGAGGAGTTCGTACTAACAAAAATCGTGCAACTTCAGAAGGCAATATAGCAGTAATGTCTCGTGCTTTAATACCCGTTCCTTTTGACGTAGACATTTTTTTACCGCCGAATAAAAAGAATTCATACGGAAAATAATAGGGTTTATTAGATTTAAACACCTCGTCACAAAGTGCAAATGCAATGTCATAGGAACCGCCGCGGCTTGCATGATCTTTGCCCGCCCCTTCAAACGTTACTCCCAAAACCATCCAGTGAGCCGGCCAGTCTACTTTCCAGGGAAGCTTTGCGTTTCCGTCAAATGGCGACATGGTCCCCAAATGCCCACATCCTTCTGCCCATTTTACAAGATTTTTCTCACACCTATAGGTGACCATTTTCCCATCCCATGCCGTTACTTTTGTCGTTCCTACTTTACTGCAGTTAGGACAAATTACTTGCAGCGGATACCATCCTTGTCGTTTCTTATCTGAACCTGAGATTTGTTTATAAATGTCCTGAATTTTTTCAGCATTATCAAGAGCGATTTTAATTGCTTCATTGAATTTTCCCTCATGGTACATATCCCATGACGATAAATATTCCGCTTCCACACCCAACGTTTCCAATACCTGTTTGAAATCTTGGGCGAAATAGTCTGCAAAGCTTCTCGCTTTTTTATCCGGAGAAGGAGCTAATCGCAAAGGATAGCCAAAATACGGTGCGTGTGTTTTTAATAAGTCGGGCGAGAGCCCATCTATATGATCGAAATCATTAAAAACACACGTATTGATCGTTTTATTATTTTTCTCATGAAGTGCTTTGTAGACAACGTCATGTAAAATCGGACCCCGGAGTGATCCAATATGAGGATATCCTGACAGTGTTTTCATATCGTCCACGTGTTGAGGAGTACTTCCTATTTTTTGTGCGATTTCATCAACCCAAAACATACCTTTGATTATAACAAATAAAAACCCCTCCCTGTCTGCCTGCCGGCAGGCGTTACGGAGGGGTGAAAAGTAACCAAAGAAATCCCTCCGGTTTACGGATTGGACTTCCGGGAATTATTTATAATAGAAATGTTCATCATCGTTAATGTCATTCCGGGCGAAGCGTAGTGGAGACCCGGAATCTATATTATTTTTATAGATCCCGGATCAAGTCCGGGATGACACTGTTGTGTCACTTTATATCTAAAATCTTATATTTCACTTTTCCTGCCGGAGCATCAACTTCTACCTCGTCTCCTTTTCTTTTTCCGACTAAGGCTTTTCCCAGAGGTGAACTGTGTGAAATCTTTTTCTCACGCGGATCTGCTTCCCATTCTCCCACTATGTTAAATGTGTGCTCTTTTCCATCAGCATGAACCAATACCTTGCTGCCTATTTCAATAAGTTTATGTCCTTTAGACGGTGCTTTTGCCACTTTTGCGTGTTTTAGGATCTCTTCCAATTCAGAAATTCTGCCATCAATAAATGACAGGTCTTCCACTGCCGCTGAGTACTCACTGTTTTCTTTCAGATCACCTTCAGCTTTTGCATCTGCTAGGCGTTTGACCGCTTTGGGACGTTTAACATTTTTCAATTCGTCAAACTCTACTTTAAGTTCAGTAAGCCCTTCCTGTGTTAATAGTATTCGTTGATCATCCATAATTGCCAAATAAAAATCCCCTCATTAATAGAAAGAGTGGGAATACGTAGTATACGCTACCACTGCAACTACAAATAAGAATATTACTCTGATTTTGGCTTCTTGTCAAGGATTGCGAACTCCATCGTTTTGTTATAAACTGAACGATTTGATATAATTTGTACCATCGGCCCCATCGTCCCCACCTGCAACGCTTTGCGTAGCAATGCGGGCAGGTAGCGGCCTCGGACATGATAAAATAGTAAGGCGCCATCGTCTAGCGGCCTAGGACAACAGATTCTCAATCTGTAAATCGAGGGTTCAAATCCCTCTGGCGTCACAAATAAATTACAGGGCCGCTTAGCTCAGCTTCAGCCAAAGGCTGATCCGCCTCTGGCGGAGGCTAGACCCGCTTGCATCGCTATGCGAAGCGTTAGCGGGCAAGACGTTCGGTTTATATAACTTAATTAATCAGGGTTTGTAGCTCAGTTGGCTAGAGCGCTTCGCTTACATCGAAGAGGTCACAGGTTCGAGTCCTGTCAAACCCACCATGCGCCCGTAGCTTAATGGATAGACCTGCCCGCCATCGGCTATCGCCGAAGGTGATTGCAGGCGGGGCAATTCTACCGGTGTAGCTCAGTTGGATAGAGCAACTCCCTTCTAAGGAGTAGGTCGGAGGTTCGAATCCTCTCACCGGTACAAAGCGTTCTTGTCCCTTTTTCCATTTTATGCCACGACAAAGAAAAATCTCATATAATTATAAAACGTCTGAATCGATTGAGAAGAAATCGATCAAGCCTGTCATATATTTTTTATTACTTTTCTTTACCGTATTTGTAGTTTTTAACATGCGAAACACCACGACAAAAGCTTCAAATGTACTTCCTTTTAACGCGGTCTCTGATGAGCCGCAAACACTCTCGGAACTTTCTCTGGCAATACGAAATAGAATAGCTGAAGAAGAGGGCACGTACTCGATACGGTTTGAGGATTTTGGAACCAAAAATGCATTTGGTATTAATGATGAGCCCGTCGTAACTGCGGCATCAGTTATTAAAATACCAGCATTGGCTGCTCTCTACTATCTTGCAGAGCAAAGAGATATTGATCTTAATGAGGTTATCACGATTCCTGAGTCAGATATGCAGAGGTGGGGCACAGGCATTATACGTTATCAAGACGCTGGTGCTACGTATACCATTCGTGAACTTGCACAAGTTATGATGGAACACAGCGATAATACTGCGGTGTATGTGCTGGCCAATCGGGTAATTGGATTAGAGCGTTTACAAGAGCTTATCGATTCGTGGGGATTAAGCAATACCAATTATTTGGAAAATAATATTTCTAATAAAGATATGAACAAGGTTATGAGAATGATGTATTCAGGAGAATTGGTCAAAGATGAAGAGCTCACGAATGAAATGATGGGGTGGATGGATGACAGTGATTTTGAAGAACGTTTGCCAAAGTATATTCCTGAAGAAGTTTCTGTCTACCATAAAATTGGCAACGAGGTACGAATTACCCACGATGTTGGCGTTATTGATCTACCCGAAAAGCCATATTACCTTGGAGTACTAGGAATTGAAATACCCGACCATGAACATGCCACAGAAGTTATTGCTCAGATTTCCCAGATGGTATTTGAGTATCAGAGTCGAATGAACCAGTAGAATCCATGTTTTCCGGTAATTCCACACATTCAGCCATACACGCTTCCTGATCAACAGCAGATTCACACTGTTGAGAACATTGAATAGTATTTCCTAAAAATCCTTCTGAGTTTAAAGCTGATGAAAATATCGCTCCGAAGGCACCAAATATGAGCACGAATATCAGAACACTAAATAATAGTGGTAACAAAATAAGAATTTTTGCCCATACCGGCCATCTCTTCATCCAGATAAACATAAATATAAGTCCAATCGGATAGAACCAGACAAGAAGAAGCGCAACGACAGCAGATTTTGTATCATCCGTCATGCCGTCTTGATGCTCCGCAGACTGCACGGGAGAAGGCGGTACTTGACTAGCGTTCACTGTTTGACTGGTTGTCGTATCTGATTCCATGTTATTGTTCTAAAATAAATGAATTTGTTGAATCAACACAATTCGGCAATTCGGCATTTTCTTCTGAATCAAACGTCGTACAAATGGTAAAATCCTGACCTCCCATTGTTACTTCATACAGGTATGGTTGATCAGTAGTAGGGTCAGTCGGAATTTCTGCAAGATATTCCGGGACGAGCTCATCCAATGTTGAAGGAAGTGTACCTATATTATCTTTTTCATACATACGTACTGCCTGTTGAATACTGGCAACTTCCCTAATACGCTCCATGTCATGTGCTTTAGCCAGCTGTTCTTTTGGATTAATAGCGATAAGTGCGCTAACTGCAATTATGGGTAAAATGAGAAGAATAATCGAGGCCACTGTCAACAAAATTTTAACCCATACCGGCCATTTCATCCAGACGTACATCAAAATAAGCCCCAGCGGATTAAATATAATTAGCAAAAGTATAACAATAACTGTTTTTGCAGTGCCTGGTTGCGTTGCTTCTTGATTCTGTACTGCGGGCTGGGGAGAAGGTGCTGGTTGAACTGGATTCGGAGCAGTTGGAGCAGATGGCGTAATGGGAGGTTGTGGTTGATTATCCATATCATGAGTAAATCATATGGATAACATACGTGTCAATAGTTAAGCTTGTATAGGCACAACGGGTGGTTCTAATGGAGGCGTAGCCATTTGTTTGACTACACGTTTTTTCTGACCGTTTGATTTGGTGATATCTTTCGTCAATGCCAATTTCAGCACTTCATCAACATCTTTTACAAAATGGAATTTCAAATCGTTTTTCACGTTTTCAGGAATTTCCTCAAGATCTTTCTTGTTATCTTTCGGCATGATTATTTCTTTAAGTCCGGCTCGATGAGCGGCTATAATTTTTTCTTTCACGCCGCCGATCTCAAGTGCACGACCGCGTAGAGTAACTTCTCCGGTCATACCGACTAATTTTTTCACCGGTATTTTTATCAAGGCAGAAACAATTGCGGTCGAAATTGCAAGGCCGGCAGACGGTCCGTCCTTTGGCACCGCGCCTTCTGGTACGTGAACATGCACATCAAGATTCGAGTAAAAATTATCTTTAAGACCTAACACTTTTGATCGTGTCCTGACATAGCTCATAGCCGCCTGACAGGATTCTTTCATGACGTCACCCAGTTGACCAGTGAGAAGTAGGTTTCCTTTTCCGGGCATTAGTGCAACTTCGATAAATAATATATCTCCACCGGCTTCTGTCCATGCCAAACCAGTCACCATACCCACCTCATCCTTCTTTTCTGCCAATAGAGAAGAAAACTTTTCAGGTCCGAGTAATTTGGCTATTTCCTGTACGCCAACGGTGTATTTCCCCTTCATGCCTTCTGCAATTTTTCGAGCTACTTTCCGCAGTACTTTTGCAATTTCGCGCTCAAGACTTCGTACACCTGCTTCACGCGTATAGCGGTTAATAATGTAATGAGTCGCTTTATCCGTAAAGACAACTTCCTTGTCGTCCAAAGCATTTACCTCTTCTTGTTTGCTTATTAAATACTTTTTAGCGATATTATATTTTTCATCCTCGGTGTAACCGGCAAATCGAATGATTTCTAATCGGTCCCGCAGAGCCGGGGGAATCGTGTCTAATACATTTGCGGTTGTAATGAAAAATACGCGCGATAAATCATAGGGTACTTCAAGATAATGATCTTCAAATGCAAAATTCTGTTCAGGGTCAAGCGCCTCAAGAAGGGCCGAAGAAGGATCACCCCTGAAATCATTTCCGAGCTTATCAATTTCATCGAGCATAAATACCGGATTAGTGGTATTTGCATTTTTCATTCCTTGAATAATACGTCCGGGAAGTGCACCGACATACGTGCGGCGATGACCCCGAATCTCAGCTTCATCCCGAATGCCTCCCAGACTCATTTTGACAAACTTACGGTTGAGTGCTCGGGCAATTGACCGGCCAATGGACGTTTTACCCACGCCCGGAGGACCTACCAAACACAGAATGGTCGGTGAAAAAGCGCGGCTAGAAGAAGCATCAGTTTTATCTCTTTGCGTTGCTTTTTTAAATTGACGGGCATTTTTAAGCTTCATGACCGCTAAATATTCAATAACACGCTCTTTTACTTTCCGTAGTCCGTAATGATCTTCATCGAGTATTTCTTCTGCTTTTTTCATATCCACTGATGCTTTTTCTGAATCGTTCCAAGGAACATCAGTTAACCAATCCAGATATGATCGAAGATAGGACGATTCAGGATTATAATTTGACATTTGCGATAGACGCTTCAACTCCCGTTTTGCCTTCTTTTCAACATCCGCGGGCATATTAGCCTTTTTGATTTTATCGTAGACCTCTTTTACTTCTCGATTCTCCCCGTCTTTGCCTAGCTCCTTTTCGATCGTCTTGAGACGCTCTTCTAGCACTGTTTTTCTAAAGTTTTGATCGAATTTCTTTTGAGTTTTGTTGTCGATATTTTTCTCAATTTCCAGGACTCTGAGCTCACTGGATAACAACTGAGCAATCTTATTCAATCGTGATTTAAGATCGTTATCCTCAAGAAGAAGCTGGCGTTCTTGCCGTTGTGTATCAACGATAGATGCTATTTGATTGGCAAGTTCCAATGCATTTAACCCACTTGTAATTTTCATGAACGAAATAAAATCCATGCTTTTGCCTAAACTGACGGCACGTCGAAGTTGTGAGCTGACATGTTTGCACAGCGCCTTTATCTCATCATCCTCTTCTTCTACCTGTTCAGGGATTTCGACAACTTTTCCGACTAAATACGGTTCAAATGATTCAAATGACAATATCTGAACACGTTCCACTCCTTTAATAAGCGCATTAATTTCAACACGACCATTGTCATCCGTGTTTCTCTGAAGTTTCTCAACTTTTATGAGAGACCCAATCGTATATAAATCAGTGGAGGTCGGTTCGTTGATGCTGGGGTCTTTTTGCATAACCACGACAGCCATGGAGTTTTCTTTATGAGCTTTTTCAATAGCGGCAACCGAACGAGAGCGTCCAAATACTAAAACGCTTTCAGTGTGAGGAAACACTACTCCGTTTCGAATCGGAATAATGGGGTATTCTTTTTCCTGTTTTATAGACATGACGGTCGGCATAGTTTTAGCACTTTATCATAGACACTGCTAATTGTCAATGGGAGAGAGATTAGTCTATATCGGTTTGTACAGATACTTGTTCTAGACTTACTTTACCGAGTGTGTCTTCTGCAAATGATACCGTCATACTTTTTTCATAACTCTGATACTCTTCCCAGCTTATAACACCATGAAGAAATGCCATACGAACTCCAGTAAGGGTGTTTAAATCAACCTGTGGCATATTTGGAATTTCAGACAAATTTTCACTCTTTAGCATATTATATAAACTCAGATAGTAATTGATCTGCTTTTGCTATTTTATCATGTTTATACAAAGGTATTTCTCCCAACTGTCCAATACTTTCTTCGTATGTTGGCTTTTCTACCTGATACAGAATCCCTAGAGGAATTTTCTCGAGAAGTTCAAATGATTTTTCCATGGCGGCGACTTTATTTGTTTTGTCGTAGTTTTCATCGAGATGATAGACCCGCTGCCGAAACCATGCATACGTATTTAACTTATTAAAGGTTACACACGGTTGATACACATTGACGACGGAAAATCCTTTGTGAAGGATTGCCTGCTGTATAAGATTGGTTAAATGAGGGATGTCACCGGCAAAACCCTGACCGACGAAACTTGCTCCCTGAGAAATGGCTAATGCCGTCGGGTTAAGTGGTTCTTCAATGATGCCTTGCGGAGTAGATTTTGCTTTTGTACCTTTAAGAGCCGTAGGTGAATTTTGTCCCGTGGTGAGGCCATAGACTTGATTATTATGAATCATAACCGTAATGTTGTAATTTCCCCGACAGGCATGAATCATATGATTTCCCCCTTCACCGAGTAAATCACCATCTCCACCGACGACGACGACGGGCAGTTTGTGATTAGCTAATTTAATACCAATAGCATTGGGCAAAGCGCGGCCGTGGAGAGAATGAAATCCGTATGCTTTTATAAAGTCATTCATATTGCCAGAACAACCTACGCCATAGACCACGCAAAATTCATCCGGCTTCCATTCCAATTTGGAAAGGGCATCTTTGAGTGACCCCCAGATGCCAAAGTTCCCACACCCCGGACACCAGGTAGGGAAGTATGATGTTTGATAATCAGTTTGTTGCATAGTAATTAATACGACAAAATTGTAAGTACTAAAATAACTTTACTGACAGTTTCATATTTAACAATTTTTCCAAAAACAAACCGATATAGAAAAAAATGATAAGTAATAATATTGCGTAAATGGCTTCTACAATCCACCCAGAACAAAGTGAAAAAATCTCACACATTATCGTTGATGTAGATATCATCCAACCGACCAAAACAATAGGAAAGAAATCAAAGGGCAAAAATAAAAATATAGTTAATCCCACGGCGGGGATAGTATATCGTAATTTCAAGTTTTCAAATATTTTCATGGTTGCTTCAATATTATAATCAAATAGATTCTTCGCTCCGCTCAGAATAACAATTGAGTTTTTGTTCCATGTTACATGTTATGTGACAGAAATTCCACCACTTCCTCCGGATAGATTGGCCGGCCGTCGTATTTTAATAACCTTTTTTCAATTTTAATACCCGTTTCCTGCCGAATCAGCTGTCCGAACTGTGCTTGTGAATTATTTTCGATAAGAACCAACTGCTTTTCTTTCTCCAATATTTCCTTAACTCTATCTCCGTCCATCGGCCACATGTGGGTGAAATGAATAAGCTTGATTTTTTTGTCGTTAACCTTCCAGTCCCGATAGACAAGTGCTTCAAGGACAGGCAATTTGGTCGTTCCCCATGCTACAATGGCTACATCTGCCTCGTCATATCCGTATGTTTTTGGCATTTGAAAATCATCTCGTAAATACGTAGTTTGCTTTCGAAACCGCTTGTTCACCTGCATAATTCTCACTGCCGCATCTTCCGTTGTATGTCCATCGGGAATATGTTCATATGAGTTTACCTGAAAATGAAATCCGGGAGTCCCCGGAATGATGCGGGGAGATATACCGTCTTCGCTATCTTTATAACGCTGATACTCCTGCAACTTACCGCCTTGTTCGGGATGTAATTCTAATTTCCCCCGGTCAACACGTACTTCATAACTGCGTAATGTATCAATCTCGACACTCTGATGCGATTCGGCTAAATACTTATCAGAAAGAAGAATGACGACGGTTTGATATTTATCGGCCATATTGAGCGCTTTCATGGTTAGTTCATATGCTTCTTCCATATCTCCGGGAGCAAAAACTATTTTTGGAAATTCACCGTGTGCTGAACGAATCGCAAATTGCAAATCACCCTGTTCTGTCCATGTTGGAAGTCCCGTAGCAGGTCCCGGACGTTGAGCAATAAATATTACCAACGGAGTTTCGGTAATACCAACGAGTGAAACGGCTTCATTCATAAGTGCAAATCCTCCTCCTGACGTACCACACATACTTCGTGCACCGGCAAATGACGCACCGATTGCCTCATTTATGACGCCAATTTCATCTTCTGCATGCCGAACAACTATGCCTGTTTTCTTTGCCTGAGCAGCCACGTAATGAAGAAGTGACGACGAGGGAGACATAGGATAGGCAACGTAAAATTGAAGTCCACCGGTTAAAGCACCCATACCGACTGATTCATTTCCTGAGATAACGATATAGTTTTTACTGACTGCTTCGGACGGATGGTAATCTTTACCTTCCAGAAGAGGAAGTTTTAATCCGTTTACAACAATATGCTGATATCCTGCATGCGCCGCTTTTTTATTTTCATGAATGACTTCCTCGCCCTTATTAGAAAAAATGTCTTCTATGATTGAATAAACTGTTTCAAGTTTAAAACCGAATAGTGCGGCTGCAGCACCAACCGTCACGTTGTTTTCCATTATTTTGAGTATGCCGGTTTCTTCTATTATTTTTTTGAGCGGCACGGGGATAAGAGAAACGTTTTTTCCGTCTAATTCTTCGGGCTTTAATTCAAATACGTCAGGGCCATACATAACGCCGGCGCCATCTTTCAGTTCGTGTTTGTGAAGATCAAATGTTTCACGGTTTAAGGCGACTAATAAATCGACGCCCCTTTCCTGCGAGTAGACGCGTTCTTTGGCAAAATGCGTCTCCATCACATTATGGCCGCCTCGAATAAGGGAAGGATACTCAATATAATCAAATATGTGAAATCCTGACCGCGTGGCAGCCTTTGAAAACATGAGCCCGGTGGTCATAATGCCAAACCCAGCTGCACCACCAATTTTAAATGTGAATGAATCTCGCATATTTATTGTGTCATTGCGAGGAATGTGATCCTTCGTCTCACTCAGGACAGGCTCCGCAATCTTATTTAAGGAGAGAGATTGCTTCATCCGCCTATAGGCAGATTCGCAATGACAATAGGTAACATCATGCCGGATATATCTTATTCCCCTGTTCATCTTCAATAATAATTGCTGCAACAGGACAAGATTTTGCTGCATCCATGACTGATTGAAACGATTCTTCTCCTCCCGTATCAAGCGTGATTGCTTTTGCCTCATTATCCAAGGCAAACATTTTTGGCGCTACCGCTACACAAGTAGCCGCACCAATGCATAAATCACGATCTATCTGAACCTTGATAACTTTACCATCGCTCGTTGTAAATATTTTTGCATCTGACATGCCTCCTCCTTTCTTTTAGAAAAAGTTTCCCGCTAACAGCGGGATTACTTTTTCTTAAACCCGCCAGTTGACGCAGCACGAGGCGTGTTCGAACCTACCTGCAACGCTATCGCGTAGCGATCGCGGGCACGGTAGAACAGAAAACCGAGTGCTAAGGAAAGGCGGGTAACAATAGTACCCTTACCTTACATCATACCTCCCGTCAGACTAAAGACGCGGAAAAAAACAAGTGCAAGAGCAACAAGATAGAGAATGTACTTTTGATCGTTGACAAGTTTCGAACTTGCTATAAATGCTGTAAACATAATACCTGATATGACATAAAGTAGAGATACCGTAATATTATGAGTTAATTCGGGCAACAGTAAAAAATTAACTTTACTTGAAAGTGTCTCTAAAGCAAATGCAGAAAGTAGACCAAGAATCGCAAGATACAAATAGCTCAAATGTGTTTCATGTTTTTTTTGTTTCATAATTTTTGAGTGCTGTATGTATCACCTCCAGAGATAAAAGTGCGCATTTTAGGCGCGCTGGTGTGAGTTCACTACCCAGTAAATCCACGATATCATCTTTTGAAAATCTAAGCAAGTCCTTGATTTTTTTACCCATACTATATTCAGTTAACAAAGAGGCACTCGCAATAGATATCGCGCATCCCTGACCTGAAAATTTAATAGCAGTAACTTTGTCGTTATTAATAACAATATCCATTCGAATTTCATCTCCACAGAGTGGATTAACTTTTTCAGCCGAACAGGAAGGATGGGAAATTTCTCCTGCGTTATGGGGGTGCTTATAATGATCGAGAATTATTTCGCGGTAAAGATCGTCCATAATTACTTAAATATCTTTCTTACCTTTTCCAGTCCTTCAATCAGCCGATCGATGTCTTTCTTATCATTATATATATGAAGAGAAACGCGAACAGAGGCGGGGATACCGAGCCTTGTTGCAAGCGGCATGGCACAATGATGGCCGGCGCGAACGCAAATATTTTCGAGACCAAGGACATCGCCGACATCATGGGGATGAATTAAATGGTTTTCTGAATCATACAAATTAAATGAGAGTACTCCACCACGATGTCGTACAATTTGTGGACAGTACATAGTTATGCTACCAAAATCGTTCAACCGTTTCAGAGTATATTCAGTTAATGCCATTTCATGTTTTTGAATATTTGTAACACCGATTGTATTCATATAATCTATCGCCGCGCCGAGTCCAATAGCCCCCGAGATATGAGGAGTTCCTGCCTCAAATTTTTGAGGTGGCGGTGCATACCGGGATTCTTCCAACGTTACTTTCTCGATCATGCTTCCGCCAAAATGAAAGGGGGGAATTATTTCGAGTAGTTCTTTTCGTATCCAGAGAACACCAATACCCGTCGGTCCCATCATTTTATGTCCGGAAAACACATAGAAATCACACCCGAGATCCTGCACATCAACGCTCATATGTGGAACTGCCTGTGCGCCGTCAACGAGAACGAGACAGTGGGGATTGATTCGTTTCACTCCGGCAATAATTTCTTTAATGGGATTAATCGTCCCGAGAACGTTTGATACATGTGTGATAGCAACCAGTTTTGTTTTATTGGTAGTAATTTTAGAAAAGACAGTCTTTTCAATTCTGAAAAGACTGTCTTTATTAGAATCATCAATATCTATCACTTTCAAAACAGCTCCGTTCTCACGCACCAACTCCTGCCAAGGAACAAAGTTACTATGATGCTCCATAATGGTAGTAACAATCTCATCGTTTGAGTGTATATTTAATCTGCCCCATGCGTATGCTATAAAGTTAATTGATTCCGTAGTGCCACGGGTAAAAATAATCTCAGAAGGGGAGTGCGCGTGAATAAATTGTGCAACTTTCTCACGAGCTTTTTCATATGCTTCTGTCGCTCTTTGAGAAAGTGGATACAGACCTCGAAAGACATTTGACGGATATTCGGAGTAATATTGGACAACCGAATCGATAACCTGTTTAGGTTTTAAAGCGGTCGCAGCAGAATCAAGATACGTCAAATTCTTATTTTTTTCAAAAACAGGAAAATCATTTCTTATTGAAGATATTTTCATACAAAATAACTATATTGTTCGAACAAAGTGAGAACTAGCAGATACAATAGACTTCTTACTTTGCTCGAAGAATAGAATCTATAATTTCAACAGTATATCACTAGGTTCAATCTGAATGAGAGTAATACGATCTCCAGCTAAATCTCCATGCACGTTTACCTTCTGAATCAAGGTAGTATTCAATATTTTCATCGTCACGTTTTTCTCCACTCACCTGCTCTATTTCAGGAATACTGTGTAAATCATCCGGATTGTCTGTACTAGAAATGGTTTCCATGGTTAATTAAACACTCTCATTCTATCTGTTACATCCTTGACAAATCCTTCGACGATAAAATCTTCCGACTGTTTTTTATTTAGTCCTCTACTCATCAAATAAAACATTTGCTTTTCATCAATCATTCCCATGGTTGCACCGTGGGTACAACGGACATCATCTGCTTCTATTTCAAGTTCCGGTTTACTTTCCACGTGAGTTTTTTCTGACAATAATAAGTTTTCATTTCGCTGATACGCATTTGATTTTTGAGCACCTTTGACTATTTTAATAACACCTTTATAATCTATCTGACTTTGATCACGGAGGACAGATTTAATCAGTAAATCGCTCGTCGTATTGGGGGCTTTATGAAGCTGTAAGGTGCGAATCGTAAACTTTTCATCTCCCTTTCCCATGACAACGCCAACTATATTTGCCTCTGCTCCTTCACCAACTAATTCGACAACATATTCGCCTGATTTATCAATAACAATCGTCTTTTTTTCGTTTTTTTTGACTTTGGTAATGTATTGTTTCATGTATATTCTCGTCATTGCGAGAAGTGATCCGCCAGATGGCGGAGAACGACGTGGCAATCTTATTGGGATTGCTTCGCTTCGCTCGCAATGACCTCAACTATCCGATACTTCCCTCCATCTGCATTTCAATTAACCGGTTCATTTCTACCGCATATTCCAGCGGAAGTTCTTTCACGATCGGTTCAATAAATCCGCCGACAATCATGGCAGCAGCTTCTTCTTCTGTAAGTCCTCTGCTTTTTAAATAAAACAGCTGCTCTTCTCCAATTTTTGAAACCGTTGCTTCATGCTCTATTTGCACCCGATTATCATTAATGTTCATGGAAGGATACGTGTCTGATCGAGAAGTATCATCTAATAATAGTGCGTCACAGACAACTTTTGACTTCACGTTTTTAGTGCCTTTTTGGACGTGCACCAGTCCCCGGTACGACGTACGGCCAGAATCTTTACTGATTGATTTTGAAGTAATGATTGAACTCGTATCTGATGCCACATGATACATCTTTGCGCCTGCATCCTGATGCATGCCTTTTCCGGCATAGGCAATGGACAATACTTCTCCATGGGCTTTTCTACCAACTAATACGCATGAAGGATATTTCATGGTTACTTTTGATCCTAAGTTTCCGTCAATCCACTCGCCGATCCCCTCTTCTTCTACGCGCATCCGTTTGGTTACCAGATTGTAAACATTTGAACTCCAATTTTGAATAGTAGTGTATCGAACACGTGCACGGGGCTTTACAATAATTTCAACAACAGCCGCATGCAAACTATCGGTGGTATAAATCGGCGCCGTACAACCTTCAACATAGTGAACGAAGCTGCCTTCATCAGCGATAATGAGCGTTCGCTCAAATTGTCCCATGTTGGCCGCATTGATACGAAAATAGGCTTGCAACGGCAACGCGACTTTCACTCCTTTGGGAATATAAATAAACGACCCGCCGCTCCACACTGCAGAATTTAACGCGGCAAATTTATTATCTGTTTTAGGGATAACGGTACCAAAATATTTCTTGACTATGTCAGGATATTCAGCAAGACCTGAATCCATATCAAGAAATATAACGCCTTGTTTTGTGAGCGACTTTTCTATACTTTTATACACAACTTCTGACTCATATTGCGCAGAAACTCCCCCGATGAGCATTTTCTTCTCTGCTTCAGGAACTCCGATGCGATCATAGGTTCGTTTGATCTCAGGAGGTAATTCGTCCCACGTCGGCGCTTTTTTATCGGTTGGTTTTATGTAGTAAAAAATATCATCAAAATCTATATTTGATAAGTCTGCTCCCCACGTCGGCATGGGACGCTGTTTGAAGTGCTCATAAGAAGCTAATCGATAGTCCAGCATCCATTTCGGTTCATTCTTATACCGTGAAATATCTTCGACTATTTTCTTACTTAATCCTTTTTTTGATTTAAACGAATAGTTCTCCGGTTCGTGGAAACCGTATTGGTAGGAGTCATTTATGATAGATTGCGTTAATGACATATTTATGTTGCAGAAATATTGTTCGAACGAAGTGAGAACTTCTCAATTAATTTAATGTAAACTTCTCGCTTACGCTCGAAGAATAATTCTAGTTGTTAGTTTTTAAATTTTAAATATCCACTTTTCTCAATCTCTTTTGCTAGATTAGCTTCTCCCGACTTTACAATCTTTCCATTCAGCATGACATGAACTTTATCCGGCTTTACATGTTTGAGGAGACGATTGTAATGGGTAATAATGATCACTCCTGATCCTTTTTCAACCAACTGTTTAATTCCTTTAGCAACGACCCGAAGTGCGTCTACATCAAGTCCCGTATCTACTTCATCGAGAATGGCATATTTCGGGAGTAAAAAGAGCATTTGCAATGTTTCAATTTTCTTTCTCTCACCACCCGAAAATCCTTCGTTTAACGAACGTTTTAATAATTCTGGCTTAATTGAAAGTGTCTCGGCAAGCTTATCAATTCGTTTATTGATAGCAATTGCTTCTTGAAAATCTTGTGTTCTTTTTTGAATCTTTGTTTTGTATACATGCCGAAGAAACTTTCCTACTGAAACACCGGGGACTGCAATCGGCGATTGAAATGCTAAAAATAAACCTAACTTTGCCCGTTTCGTCGTGTCTAGCTTTAACAGATCCTTCCCATCAAGTTTTAAACTCGTAACTCGTAACTTTGAACTCGTAACTGAATAGGCTGGGTGTCCCATCAGAGAATACGCAAGTGTGGATTTTCCCGATCCATTCGGCCCCATGATCGCATGTATTTCTCCCGGTTTAACGGACAATGATAATCCCTTCAGAATTTCTTTATTTTCTACAGAAGCATGGAGATTTTTGATGGAAAGCATACTCATTGTCATTCCGGACAAGCGAAGCCAGGTACCGTCTGGAACCTGGCGAAGCGCGATCCGGAATCTAAAACACAATTAAAAAGATCCTGAAATAAATTCAGGATGACGATAAACGCTCACCGAGTGTAGCATCGAAGCTAAGAGAAGTCAACGAATTACTGCCTGTTTTCCGGAGAACTCAAACACACAGAAAGAGATTCCATAATTGTTCCTTCATTTATTCCTGCTGCCTTGTACGTAGTAGATCGACTATGTCTGTGATCGTTGCCGTAGCAACAGAATAGCGTCATGAATACGCCATATATTCCGAGCATCTCTTCTTCTGTATACGTGTGCCTGCCTGCAATTTCTCTGGCAAATCGAAATTCTCTTATAGTTTTGTCAATTATCTCTCCCCTCCACATTTCCGGTAAGTAGGAATACATTCCCCTATCTTCTCCAGAATCAGGCACAACTGATCGAAATGCATCTTTTATATTACCTGCTTTATATGAGTATGACTCTCCCATAGTGCTTAAACAACTGTTAGAGAGAGATTTTAACAGGCTACGGCAAATCATGCAACTGGAAAATATTTACTCACCTATCTTGCGAAGAACTGAGGAAACGAGAGAAAGAACTATAGAAAATACAAGTGCCCACCAGAAATTTGAAACGGAAAATCCCGCAACATAATAATCAACCAGCATTACCATAAGGGCATTGATAACTAGTGCAAACAATCCGAAGGTAACAATGGTTATGGGAAAGGTGAGTATATGAAGAATTGGTTTGATAACAGAATTGGCGATGCCTAAAAGAACAGCGACGATAAGTATCGTAAGAATGTCTTGCTCAAGTGTCACGCCCGGAAGAACATAGGCGGTCATGAAAACCGCTATGGCGGAAATGAGAAGATTTATAAAAAAGTTCATAACTTAATAATAGAAGAAATTTGAGAAGAAATCAAGAATATGTCATTCTGTAAAGAAGTTGTCATTCCCGCGAAGGCGGGAATCTATAATAATTAAAGAGATTCCCCTTTTCAGGGGAATGACAAAGCTCTATTAAATTCCCAACGTCAAATTTACATCTTGAACTGTCCCATTGAATTCTTTCCAGTTGACTTTTACAGCCCGTCTTCCAAAAGGTGCTAAATAATAAATTTCTCCGTGCTTTTTTCCATATTCATAGAGATCGCGGGTAATCCGCACATCATCAAGACAATATTTTTTCAATTCATCCCATTTTCCTTCTTTAAAATAGTCGATTGCCATAAGTCCGTGTCCTGATTTTTTTACTTGTAACGTTTCTTTAGCAAATTCATCCAGAGCAATTCGTCTTCCGATTGCCTCATGTACTGCCTCGAGAAGATCTAGTTTGGGAAGAGATAATATATCACCAACATAGTAGGGATTCAATGCCGGTAGATCAAAACTGTTACTGTTAAAACCGACGATAACGGATGCTTTTTCAAGAATCGGAAATAATTGGTCAAATTCATGTTCTTGGTATGCCCGAAATATACCAGTAGCATAATCATACAAACCTACAACCGACACGCCGAGATCTTCGGGTTTTGTACTCCCCGCTTCACGAAATGTTCGCTTGGTTTCTAAATCTAGCACCACTGGTTTTCCCATGAAAGGTTATAATAGTGAAAGAATTTATTAACGTCAATACCCGTCATTGCGAGGAATGAAATGACGAAGCAATCCCCTCCTGTATAAGATTGCTTCACTCCGTTCGCAATGACAACAATACTATGAACATCGCATTTTTTGGCAGTCCTGAAATCGCAAAAGAAATACTTGAATCAATTCATAATGAATTTCCTGTCTCTTTCGTGGTTACACAGCCTGATAAGCCAGTCGGCAGAAAAAAAGAAATAACCTCAACACCCGTCAAGCAATTTGCAATTCAAAAAAATATTCACGTTTCGACTGATAGTTCGATAGTTCGAACTATCGAACTATTTAAATATCAGAGTATCGATCTGGCGATCGTCGTGGCCTATGGTGTAATTATCCCAAAAGAATTATTAGATATTCCCCCATACGGATTTATCAATGTGCACTATTCGTTTCTTCCACAGTATCGTGGTGCTTCTCCGGTGCAATCTGCAATTCTTAATGGCGATACTGAAACAGGTGTAACCATCATGAAAATGGATGAGGAACTCGATCACGGAGAAATAATTTCTCAACAGAAAATAGCAATTGACCAAAATGACACAACTGAATCCTTACTGAACAAACTAACCGAACTATCAAAACCATTGATGATCGAAACGATTAAGTATATTCAAGAACACTATGCTTTCCCAACGTTAACAACACAAGACCACACACAAGCCACGTACTGCAGTCGCATATCAAAACAAGACGCGTTTGTAGAATTTGAATACATTACTGAAGCGCTGAAAGGAGACGAATTGAAAGTTAAATTACTGTACAATAAAATCCGCGCATATGATCCTTGGCCGAACGTATGGACAACACTACCCAATGGTAAAAGATGTAAGATAATTAAATCCGTCATTCCCGAGAACAAAGCAAGTCGGAAATCTATTGCAACGGATTCCCGCTTTCCTGCCTGCCGGCAGGCAAGGCGCGGGAATGACAAAGGTTTTCAAATCACTGAAATTCAAATCGAAGGGAAACAACCGACAGAGGATTCAAACCTTATCAACAATTTATTTCGGTAACTTTTAACCCTAAATTTATCGATGCTTCAAAAAATAGTCGTCGAGCGAGAAATCTTCTGTGTGTGGACTCTGATTACTTCTATCGTCAATAGTATCGTGATGAGGTATTTGATAACAATCTGTATCAGAAATCGTTATATCTTGATTTGGAGTCAATATTTCTTCAGAAGGATTATTTTGCAAGATTTCATAACCGCCATACTGTACTGCATTTCTCCTTCCTTGTGAAGGATGAGGGGTCTTAACAGTCTCTCCTGGTCTAACGAAAACTAAATAATCTCCAACTCTCACCCATTGACCATCGGTGGGAGCAGGATTAAGATCATAGTGACCAGAAAGTATGTCAGGGTTTGCCATAGCTGTCTATATTATATATCATTGATCAAGTAAGAAAGAGGTTAAAACTCATCCACGTCTTCCTCAGGAATATCTGATACTGAACTTCCAAACGAGTAATTTTTTGAAAAGGGTGATTTCCATGGATTGGACTCCTGCAGTAAATTCGACTCAACGACTTTTGATTCAATCATCGGCTCGACAAATCGGGACATTTTTGACATATACCAGCTATCATAAAATCCACGCATCGATCCGTGAGAGGACGTAATAAATAATCTCTTTTTGGCCCGCGTAACGGCTACGTAAAACAATCTTCGTTCTTCTTCAATGTCTACTTGTTTAGATTCCGGACGGACAATTGGAAATTTCCCTTCCTGTGCTTGAATCACAAACACCGTCCCCCACTCTAATCCTTTTGCCGAATGAACAGTCGACAGTGTCACATATTCGTTATCTGCAGTCGTAATTTCCATCGCAGATTGATCAGGTGGATCGAGAGCAAAATCATTGAGTAAGTCTTCATCTTTTTCATACGGTTGAGATAATTCAATCAACGCATCTAAGTCCTGTTCTCTCTGCGGATAATCATCATATTTTGACCGGAGAATTGGTTTGTAGTAGTTGATAATTTCAGAAAGCTTTTCAGAAGAAGTCAATTCTTCTTTGTTAATTTTCATCAACAATTCAAAAAGAGGCCGCAGTTTGAAATAACCGCTTTGTTCCAACAAGGTCTGACCTTTCAATTCTGAAAGGTCAGACCTTGTCATAATGTTTTCAACTGATTTTTCACCAATACCATCTATTAGTAATAATATTCTCCGCCAGGCCAGTTCATCAAAATGATTTACGACTACTTTCAAATGTGCCAGTACGTCTTTTACGTGTGCCGTCTCAACAAATCGGATACCGCCGAATTTCTTAAAGGGAATTCCCCGTGCTGCCAACTCTATTTCAAGAGGTGCTGATTGATAGGCAGCACGAAATAACACGGCAATCTCATCGAGTGACTCTCCGTTTCTTGAAGACGATAATATTTTTTCTGCTATCCATTCCGCTTCTTTCCGGGATGATTTAAACTGATGATATTCCGGCTTTTGCCCTGACCGATCAGACGTTAAATGTTTTTTAAATCCTTCACCTTCCACCTGATCAAGCACGTTATTGGCAACATTGAGAATTTCTTTTGTGGAACGATAATTCGTCTCAAGCGGAATCTGTTGTGTTTTAATAAATAATCGGGGAAATTCAATCATATTGGTAAATTCAGCGCCGCGGAATCGATATATCGACTGCATTTCATCTCCTACCACCAGAATATTTCCTGATCCGTTTGCTAGCTGATGAACTATTTTTGCCTGAATTTTATTAGTATCCTGATATTCATCCACCATAATATAATGATACTTTTCGTGAATTTTGCTTCGAATCATCTCGTTCTCTTCGAGAATTGAATGGAGGTAATACAGAAGATCATCAAAATCAAGTAAGTTCCTCTGTCGTTTATATTTTGCCGCGTTGATGCCGACTAACTCAATTGCCTGCGCCCACTCGTATAAATGAGGGTATTCATCTTCCAATATTTGCTCAACCGAAATGTCTTTATTGATGGTCTTTGAAAGAATGTTTAAGACCGTATGTTTCTTGGGAAAATATTTTTTTGAACCCAGACGCAGATCTGAAATAATTTTACCAATCAGCTCTTCGCTGTCTCCCCGATCAAGAACCGTAAATGTTTCTAAGCCGACCGCTTTCCCATATCTTTGAAGAGTAGCAAGAGCAAATGAATGGAACGTACCTCCTGATACATCCTGCGCACGTCGGTCATGACGCGCTGCGCGGGCAAGCATTTCAGCGGCCGCGCGACGAGTAAATGTTAATAATAGAATGGATTTTGGATCAATCCCTTTTTTAATCAGTTCGAATGTGCGGTGTTCCAGTACGCGCGTTTTCCCCGTCCCCGCACCAGCAATAACCAATATAGGTCCGTCATGGGTTAAAACAGCTTTTTGCTGGGCTTGATTTAAAATCGAATTTAACATAGAGTAATAGTATCATACCCAGTATTGATTGAATCTATATTATAGGTTATAATAGAGGCATGTTATCAGAAACACGGGTACTATCAGGTGAAGTCGGCGCAATACCAGGAGCCATTTTTATTATGGGAACAACCAGGTTTATGGCCATAGAGGTCAAGTCTGGTGGCAGTGTCGAAGTAATTCCCGTTAGCATAAACGGCGAGTTCGATCTTGAAAGTGGACCTAGAATTATTAGTGGCGATATCGAAGTATTCAGATATAGTTCATCTACTGGCTCAGAAAAAACGAATCAATAATTACCTTCAAAACAAAGCTAGGCGATAAAGAAGCAAATTATTTCTAGATCCGTGAATATGCTCTTCCGATACCAATGAGCGACGAAATCCATCCCGCGAGAAGACCCATAAGAATTTCTTCACCCTTGCTTACCCATTTTCCATATGCTAATGTAATAAGGTGAAGCTTTCTAAACTTTCATATCTTAAACTCATACTGTTTTCATTGATCGGAGCTCTCACTGTTACACTTAGCATTCTTGGATATATACATTATCAAACAATCAACGATTTAAAGAGAATTACGGGAAATCATGCAGAGCTTTCAGACGAGAAATTGTCACTTGATGAAAAGTTAGCCAGTATTTCTGCTGAATTAACCCGATTACAAAATGTTGATCAAAAACTGCGTAACGATGAACTAGAAGAAGAAATAACTAGTATCCAAAAAACGTATAGTTCAGCGGTTAATTCGTATGAATCACTCTTAAAACTTAGAGAAAAAACAACAAAAACCCAAAGCTTTGATGAATTATTAACCGATGCCCTCGTATATTTATCGAAACGAAACTATGCTTCAGCCTCAGCAACGCTTGCAGATCTTGATAAACAAATTAAAGCCGAAGAGGATAAACTTGCTGCTACCGCAGCAACTGCCATTCCGGCAAATGTCCCGGTAAACAACGCACCTCCCGGAAGCGGGTATAGCAGACAGCAAGTGGCCACAGAAATAGGAAATTATATGGTTAGTTTAGTTGCGGCTGATTTATCCTCCACGCGAGTGATCGTCGACACTGCTTCCGAAGGGACATGCGGCAATGACTGTCCAGTGCTTTCTTTAGGCGATTATGTTTCTCGAAATGGTGCGTTTGCCGGCATCAATGGATCATATTTTTGTCCCGCCGAATATCCCAGCTGTGCCGGAAAAACAAACAGTTTTGATACGCTTCTTATGAATAAAAACAAAGTGTATTTTAACGGCGATAACAATGTATATTCGACGGTTCCTGTCGTTATCTTTGGTAACGGATGGATCCGTTTTGAAAGTCAATCCTTAAATTGGGGACGCGATACCGGAGTCGATGGCGTCCTTGCTAATCAACCACTCCTTGTCTCAGGTGGGAATGTGGTATTTGGCGGTGACGGTGATCCTAAAAAAGGTTCAAAAGGCGGACGCAGTTTCGTAGCTAATAAAGGTAATACCGTGTATATTGGCGTCGTGCATAATGCTACCGTTGCAGAAGCCGCAATTGTTCTAAAAGCATTGGGTATGGAAAACGCTCTCAATCTTGACTCCGGCGGCTCAACAGTGTTATGGAGTGGTAGTTATAAAGCAGGCCCGGGTCGAAACATCCCCAATGCTATTCTGTTTGTGGGAAAATAAGCTCTTATCGATATTTTTTTGCCGTGCAATTGTGTCTGTTTATCTGTTTAGTGGGAATTTGTTCAGTATCAACGCCACTGTTGCAAACATTCTTGCGGCGAGACACCCCACCCAAGAGTATGCATGAAATAAAACGCTTGGCCAAACATGATGCCTTGTTTATATGCGTCCCAACCATGCATTCCCTGCATACTTACAAAAGAAAAGTGCTCGCTGATATTTACCGGTTTTGCAAGAAAAGGGTCTTGTGTCTCACTTTTACCTATAGCTACCATGTGGCAATTTCCCTCGTATTCAAATCCCCCTACCGGTGCAACCATGACTCCTCCAGGTTTCAATTGTTGAAACAGAGGTGAATCTTTCAGTAAAACAGGAGGTAGCGACGCAGTAACTATGATTCGATCGTACGGCGCTCCCATTTCATATCCGCAACTTCCATCTCCAACAATGACTTCTACGTTTTCGATTCCAAGATTATGGAGATTTGACTCTGCAAATTGTGCAACTCGTTCATCGTATTCAATCGTCCTCACAACTCCTTTCTCACCTACTAACCAGCTGATAATGGCGCCTTGATATCCTGATCCTGTACCAACTTCAAGAACATTATCTCCTTTTTGAATATCAAGAAGGGCGGTCATTTTAGCTACTACTCCCGGCTCGGAAACACTTGATATCAATTTTCCACGTTCTCTCTTCAGATGTGGCGTGATTTTCGAGTATGCATACTTTTCCGGGTAATCTGGAGGAAGAAAAAGATTACGATCAATATATTGAAAGGCTTCAATAAGTTCAGGCGAATAGTCCATTTTGGCCAATTGTCGTAGAAATGTTTTCTTTGTTCGAACTCGTGTACTTCCTAAGTTTTCTAGTACATACGCGGGCAAGGCATCATAGTAATACGCTTCGCTATCAGGATTCGACATAATCTTGTTGGACAGTTCGTGTTTTAATTCTCACAAGATAGAGAAAAACGAGGGATAAGGTGAACAACTTGTGTAAATGTAACGTTTCCATAATTCTATAGTAGCATATCAGATCAAGCTATTCTGTTTGTGGGGAAGTAATACACCTGATCAACCTGTACGTTAGTTGATTCCTTCATATATAATCTCCTTATGGAAAGTGTGATAAATAGGGCTGAAGCGTATATAAATCCAATCTGTGCTGAGTGTCGATTCAGTCGTCGGGCAACAGTAGATGAGGCTAAGGATGGATTTGCTTATCTGACAGGCATTGCTGAATCAGCTACAGACAACGATACCATTGAAGCGCAAACTGGTGCGTTGGCAAATGCTCTACTGGAACAATTTGAAAGACAATTCCCTGTTGAGAATTTGATTTATTGTACTCACCGTGAAATAACTGGTCCCGTAGGGCCCCGTATACATGACAAAAACGGACTATGCACCGTGTTTCTCAAAAATGGCGGTCTCGGATTTGAACAAAAATAATAAGACTTTATAAGTCTTCTCGTTATTGTTACTGAGTGGGTTGTGCAGTACTTTCGGGAGAGTCAGTCTCTTCCTGCACTTGATCTCCCTCGGGAACTTGAATAGCAGGTGCGGGTGTCGGAGTTATCTTTTGTGCAAACGGTCCAAAGTATTTAATACTTGCTTCACTCTTTAACTGTTCAATCCACTTATTTGTTTTTTCTCCGACTTTTTGCTGCTTAAGCTGCTGTTTTACATCTTCACGCAATTGTGGATCATTGGCATCTTGACCTTCGGGCAAAAATGCGCTGTTTTGCTCAATGAATGCATTCACCTCTTCATCTGTTACTTCCATATCTCCCGCCACTGCTTTTTCAATTATTTTTTGTAATCGAATTTCCTCGCGGACCCGCTCCATAGTCATTCCCTGGAGTTTTAATAGCTCATCAAAATCCTGACCGCTTGCTGAAAATTGTTCTTTTAATTTTTCAATCTCCTGATCAATCTCTTCATCGGTAACCGCAATATTTTGTTTTTTTGCCTCTTGGAGAATGAGTTGCCGGGTAATCAAAGAGTCCAAAACTTGCTCCCCTATCTGAGACTCCATTTCTTTAAGCAGCGTAATCCGTGAAACTGGAACCCCGTTTACCGTTGCGACCACGAGCTGCTGCATGCCTACATATGCCAATACCGCAAGTAAAACGATAATTAGCGGAATAAAGAATCTCTTACGCCAATCGTTTTCTTTTATAGCTGTAGCAGATGATGTATCGGCTGTTGCAGCGAGAGCTGCCGTTGACCGGGTACCGTCCGGTAACCCTGTTGATTGCATATCTTTGGTTTCTTTGGATGCTTTCGTTCGTGATGAGGTTTTTACTGCTCTCGTAGAAGATTTTTTCGCTGATTTTTTTTGTGTAGCCATTGAAGCAGTATAACAAAAAATATTGAAGATGCAATAGTTGATTACAAAACTCTACTCCCTTCGCCTTTTTCCATCAATGAAGAATCTACCACATAAATATCCTGGCCAAAATCATTTATGCCGACTAATTTTGCCCTTTTTTCAACAATGGCTTCATATGGTTTACAATAGCGACAGCCCGGTCCATATAAACATTTAAACCTGTTTAATTTTCGCGCCAGAGAAATATCTTTTGCTACTTTGAGTATGCGTTCTTTTGACTTCTCCATATCAGGAATACCAACTTCAGTCGGTTCATCATTTCTCTCTATGTACCAGTAACTCGCTTTTGATATTTTTCTCATTTGGGTATTGGACACGATTAAGAGGTAAATTGGCAATTGCAGAGAATCTCCGTCTTCATCATTTTTACTCGTCTTAAAATCTATAATATGAACGGTATCAGAATCGGGAAAATATTCCAGCCAGTCAATTTTTCCACACAGAATAATATTGTCGTCTTCAGAAAGATAATAATGCGGTAAGTCCATGTTTATTTTGACCGCAAGATTTTTTAAGGGACCGGGGTGTTCCATCAATCTGCGAAGCATACCTTCCGCTCGATTTCGATAGGCTTGCTCAACTTCATCATTGGGAAATCCACCTTTTTCTCCCTCGACTTTCTCCCATGCAACACCTAGGCGTTCCAGCAGGGATTTTTTGAATCGTGACTCAACCGGAATTACCGATAAGGATTCAACCACTTCATGCACTGCTTGTCCAAGTGCCAAAGGTGGATTCGTAATCGTTATTTTATGATTCGTGTCTGGATCACGGTAGACATTGCGTAAAAAATACGATCGTGGACATTGCAGAAAATCTTTGATTGATGAATATGAGACCCAAACAGCACTATATTTATCCTTTTCCATCAAAGAAAAGTTTCTCATATAAAAACTATAACGTCAAATAGTACGTATGAGTAAATACACATAAATTACTTATTGCCTCTTGTAGTATTTTATTGTCCGGTTTGAGTATCCTCGTCTTGATTCTCATCTGGTTTATCTGATGGCATATCAGATGGTGGCATTGGTTCATTGGTATCCTGTGTCGGCATATCTGGTGCGGAAGGCATCGTTGGCTGTCCTGCATCAGGTATCGGCGTACTCGGTACTGGTGGGTTCATTGTGTTATTGTCATCCATTCATAATCACCTCCCTTAGAGACTCTTGACGAGTCTCACGAGTCTTAGAGTCTCTTGGGCCCGTCCGAAACGAATAATTTGACTGCGTGCACGTAGAGCACGAGGCAAACATGAGTGAAGGCGGGCTTTTTTGTAGAAACTATGTTATCCAGTCTACCTTCTTTTTAAAAGGTGATCAACCATCAATTTATGCCTTTATACTGCGTGGTATACTAACAATATGTCGACGATAAAAGCAGCTGATATCCTCAAGACCGACAATATCCTGCGAGTTGATTCGTCCGCAACGTTAAAAGAGGCTCTTGCACTGCTTACGAGAAGCCACGACGCGGTATTTGTGTTTGACAAAACCAATAAATTTCTGGGCATTATTAGTCCCTACTATGTTATATTTAAGTCTAAATTTCCTCCTGATACAAAATTGGGAAATTGCCTGTACGTTCCTCCGAAAATAACACCAGACACTACTATTTGGGATATTGCAAAACTGATGGTTGAATCAAAAGTGTATTACTTGCCTGTTTTGGAGAATAATGTATTTAAAGGAATAGTTACGTTAAATCGTATTCTAAAAGCTCTTCTTACCACTAAATCGTTACGAGAAGCGCTAGAAATCAAGACTCCCGACCGCCTGATTACGATTAAAGAACGTGCAACCCTATCAGACGCTTATCAGGTCATGAAAGATAAGCAAGTTTCGCGTCTCCCGCTCGTGAACGAAACAGGAAGACTCGTGGGAATTGTCACCCGATTTGATATCCAGCAGGCGTTTGCCAAACCACAACAAAAACCCCGATGGCTTTCCCGTATAGGTGATAAAGAGTCAAAAACACATCATCCGATTACAAAATATTCTAAAAAACTGGCTGCAACATTACCGTACCAAACAACCGGGAGGGCAATTGTTGAAAAGATGGTACAGGAAAATGTCGGAAGTGTGATTTTGATCAATGCAGATTACAAGCCGGTAGACATTGTCTCCAGTCATGATATTTTGAAAGCGATCAGCAGTATTCGCCCGAAAGGGGAATTAAACGTTACGATAGATGCCCCGGATCTTTTCGTACACCATTCACAACTGACTATGCTTTTAAATCAATATATGAAAAAATTTAGTAAACGCTATACTATTCGTTCACTCGGCTGTCACGTGAAACTTCAAAAGAACGCTGCCGGAGACATTCGGCAGTATACCTTTCAGCTAACGGCACAGAATACGAACCAAAACTTTATGAGTAAAGATACTAATTTTGACTGGAAAAAGGGTGCACGCGGTGCGCTTGAAAAACTGGAACACCAGTTGAGGAAAAGCTAGTAGTGGCTTAGCTTGCTAAGCCGAAATAAATTGGCCCACCAAGGTGGGCCACTACAGTACTATGAATAATAAACATTTTAAATGGATCATCTGGCTCTCTGCAGTCGGCATTGTTCTTGCTTCTTATCTTTTTTCAGAATACCTCGCAGAAGATCCCCTGGAACTTTGTAGTATTAACGCCTGGATAAATTGTGGTCCCGTCACGAAAGGAAATTTAGCAGAATTCTATGGCATACCGGTTTCATTGATCGGGCTAATCGGATATATCATTATCCTCTTTTCTGCACTGGCTAAAAAGAAAAAACTATTACTAGGCATGGCCACATTCGGTATGCTATTTTGCTTACGGTTAACAATTCTGGAGATATTTGTAGAGAAAATAATTTGTCCGGTGTGTGTCCTGTGCCAGACAATAATGCTGGTGGTGTTTATCTTGTCGGTACGGCTAAATATTAAGAATAACAAAGCGGTCTAGCTATTGTTGTCCTGTTGTAGTCGTATCGCTCTCTTCTTCCTTTGTGACTAGATCTCTTCTCACTTCTTGTGCAGACCCTTCAACGTCAAACCTTGAAAATAGATTCGGTACGAGATCCTCAAGCATACCTGGTGTTACATCTGGTAATGTAGATCTTCGAAAACGGCTCTGATTAAATTCATTATTTGTCATTTATAAGTTACTCCTCATTAATTTCAACATTCTCAATCTTCACAGGGTTTACCGGGGTTGATTTTTCATTGCTCATGCCCGATTTTGTTTCTGCTGCTGCAATTTTATCAACGACGTCTAAACCTTCAACGACCTGGCCAAAGATAACGTAATTCTTAGGAAGTGGATAATCCTGATGCATAATGAAAAATTGGGAGCCATTGGTATTCGGGCCAGCATTTGCCATAGCAACCGTGCCGCGTGTATATTCTCCGGTAAACGGCTCGTCAGCGAACTGATATCCCGGTCCACCAGCACCCGTTCCCTCAGGATCTCCCCCTTGGATCATAAATCCCTCAATGACACGGTGAAAAATGGTTCCGTTGTAAAATCCATCACGTGCCAGTGAAACAAAGTTGTTAACAGTAATGGGCGTCTGAACGGGATTAAATTTGATTGTAATATCCCCTTCTGATGTTTTGAAAACTGCTGAATAGGATTTATTTTGATCAATCTGCATCTCCGGTGGTTTGTTCATAGATGATTCTCCCAGCGTTTGCTGTTCGTTTATTGTACCAGATTCCGTACCGGAAACTTCTGCTGAAACTGTCTGACTAGGAGCAACATTGTTTGTTTGAAATGTCTCTGGTTGCGGAATTGAAGAATTTGATTTTGAAAGAAAGAATACGAGAAGAACTGCAACGACCATTCCCCCAATACCAAATAGAAGAGTTTGTTTATTCATGAAAGAGTTATATCACATTAGTTAAATTTCTTCCACTCGCCTTCAGAAACGACCGAAACTTTTTTATCGATGACTTGAACGGCACTCTCGTCATCGAGAACATATATAGTTTGAGGAATATCTCTTGACCGTTTTTCTAACTGGTCAAACGTATTTTCTGGAAAATCTGGATTGTTGAGATGTGGTTCTATTAAAAAATCTACCAATCCCAATCCTTTTTCAATAATTTCTTCACCAATTTGTTTAAGCGGATCTTTCTCAGAAGAACTTAATATAAGGCTCGGTGTCGTAATAATAGTGCCTGCGCTGATACCGATATAAACACGCGTCTCCAGTAACTCAGGAAGTATTTTATTCAGTCCGGAATGATGCACCCAATAATTTAAATGGAACGTATTTCCACCTTCAACTAATAGTACCTGTGCTTCTTCTAGTCTTCTTTTCCAGATTTTCTGAGGTAACGCAGAAATATCGACTAAATCTATTGATTTAAATTTTAGCTTTCTGACCATTTCAAGATCTTTTAACAGCCACCACTTATCTCCTGATTCCATATTGGAAGCTGTGGGAATAAATGCTAAGTTTAATCTACTAAATGGAGAATCGGTTAATTCTTTTAGAGCAGAAATGATTGACTTGTTTGTCAAACCACCTGATGTCAAAAGAAGTTTCATAAGTTTTTCTAACAAGGTTTAACCTTGTTGTCGTTCAGACAAGGTTAAACCTTGTTGTTTATCACTGATTATCAATACCGATATTTTTGAGAGTATATGCAGCATGTTCCTCCATACCATATGATGCATCTTCGACAAAGGATTGATAGGAATTATATCCGGATGGTGAAAAATGAGCAAGAATAATATCTGACTTTACCCATTCTTGATTTATATTACGAAGGTAAACAGGATATGACGATGGCTGATCATATATTTTATTTCCAGTATTAAGCAATGTTTTTTCTAGTCCGACTGGATTGCGATGTATGTAACGAGAAACATGTATAAGTTGTTCATCTGTTTCTACATATACTGCTTTATACGTTCCTTCAAACAAAGTACTTCTTCTCTTATATCGAGTATTGAAATAAATGGTATATCGATTACTAAGAGATCTCATAAACTCTTTCATATCGTATTTGTTTTTCTGTTTTATCAATAAATGATAATGGTTCGGCATTAAACAATAAGTTATAAGTGATATCGTATCATTATAATTTGCTATTCTCAACGACTTAGCTGCTTGTTTACGAACTGAATCGGGTAATTCCGTGTTTGCAAATATAGTGAGAAGTTTACCTTTATCTCGAGGAATTAAATATGACTTAAGAATAGTTAAAAATACTCGATAATCTTTACGATCTATAAATAAAGGAGATTTATTTATACCACGATTGTATACATGATATATACCATCAGCGATATATGCCTTAATAACATTTCTGGCTGGCATAAAATCAGTATACATCAGCCGTCGTCAAGGTCGTCAAGGGGTCGTCAAGGTTTAACCTTGTTGTAATTCTGACAAGGTTAAACCTTGCTAGATTTTTCTCCTACAAACCACATATAATAGACTACTGGTATAAATAATAACGCAATGGTTCCTGAAAAGGTAAGTCCGGCGATAATGGCTCCCCCAAGGCCTTGCCATAACGGATCAGATAGCGTAATCGGGATAAGACCAATGATTGCAGTAACTGACGTGAATAGTATTGGTTCAAGTCGTGATGCTGTTCCTTCAGAAATCGCATCAACAAATCCCATCCGCTGTTCCAAATTCTGATTTATTTTCTCAACCATCATAATAGAATTATTAACGACGATTCCAAAGAGCGCTAAAACACCAATAAGGGCAGGGAACGATAGAGGGGTTCCGGTGAGCGCAAAAATAATAAATACACCAGACAATGCGAGCGGGATAACCAAAATAACAATAACCGCTTGTCGATATGATCGAAACTGAATTACCATCGTCCCGAGAATGAGAACAAAAGCAAGCAACATTGCCATGATGATAGACTGAACTGCTTGTGTATTTTCTTCGTTTTGGCCGCCCGTTGACCAACTATATCCTCTGGACAAATCCAACTCGGTATCTGCAAACTTGCCAAGCTGCCGATTTATTTCTACTGGATTGAATCCTGGCTCAGCCGTTCCTGAAACTGAAATAGTTCGTTCATCATCGGTACGGGTAATCAGCGTCGGATTGGTAGTTAGTTGTATTTTTCCCAGAGATAACAGAGGAACTGGTGCACCCCCAGGAACAGGAATAGACAGTTGTGACAATTCTTCAGGGGAAATGGTTGACTCAGTAAATCTAAATACTATTTGCTGGTTTTCTCGTTTGGTGATTTCAGCTTCTTCAAGCGTAAATCCACTCACGTATGTGCGAAGCCATAGCCCAACTTGATCAATGGTAAGATTTACTTCGAGAAGTTCCTGTCTGTCCGGGATAAATGATAATTTTCCGACGCCCGGAACAATCGACTTTTCTACATCAACTACTCCTTCATAATTTTCTAAATAGTCTACGACGCGATCCGCGTAACTTTGCAATACCGCCAAGTCTTCACCTGAAATCGTCACGACAATATCTGCGCCGACCGGCGGTCCTCCCATGAGTTCAACAACGGACACATCACCCTTACCATAGTCTTTAAATTGATTTCGAAGAGACTGAGCAATATTATATGAAGTACGTTTTCTATCCTCAGTCAACAAGAGAGAAAACACGACCTGGTTTGACTCTGCTTCTGTTTGCGTACTTTCGGTCATGGGCTGTCGGCCTATTTCGGTGGTGATAAAATCGACATCTTCTATTTTAGAAAGCACGCTCAGAATCGAAAGCGCTTCGCTCGTTGTATGTTCATAAGTAGCACCGGGAGAAAAATCAACGCCAACATAGACAACATCTTCATCGGTTTTTGGAAAAAAAACATTTTTTACATACCCGAGCGGCACGAGGATGATTGAAAAGAGAAAAACGATTATGACGATTGCCATGACTTTCCTCCGCCACGACTGACTCGCTAAAATGCGTCTCAGCACTCCCTCGTATCTTTTAGCAAATCCACGAGTATTAAAATATCCTTCTTGAAACACGCGAGTAAAAAAGCGACTCAGCGGTGCATAGTATCCTTTTTGTTTCAGATAATCGGCACATTTTTCAACCAGAGGACTTTTTAAGTAGGCAGTTGCAAACATCACCATTACGACGACTATGATTGCGGGAATAAGCAGATAACTGTCACGCAAATACATTCCTGCCAGCAAAACGAGAGACCCTCCCAGTACTCCTACTAATAAATAAATGACTCGCCGGGGAATGGAAGGTTTCAAGACAAAGACCATAAGAGGAAGTGTCACTAAAAATGTAACGATAATGGATGCAATTAATGTTGTCGTGACGACAATCGGAATCGTTCGTATAAATTCACCGATTATGCCTCCCGCAAGAAGCAGTGGTACAAATCCCCAAATATTCGTAATCGTCGAGGCAACGAGTGCGGAAAAAAAGTCTTTCCAGACTAATAATCCCGTTTGCTGAGGAGTAAACTTTTTGGTGGCATAGTATGTTGTCATGGCAGAAATAATGACAATTGCCGTATCAACAAATGATCCAATGGAAAGAATAAGAGCAAATAATGATAAAAAGTTTATGGTAATTCCCATCACTTGCATCGCGGCAAAGGTGATAAAAAAGGAAAGAGGGATAATCAACAGCGTAATTGATGCCTGTTTAAATCCTAAAAAAAGAAAGAGGGTTAGGAAAACTAGAAAAATGGTTTGTAATAAGTTACTAATAAGTTCAGTAAATTGATTCTCTATTTCCTCTCCCATATCCATAATCGAAATAACTTGAAAACGATTGTTAAATTCTTTTGTAATCAGGTCCATCTCTTCTTTAATTTCTTCTGAAGCATCGTCAATATTTGCTCCCTGCTGTTTAAAAACAGAGAACGTAATTGATCGTTCAGTTTCACCCGGGATATCAGTGTAGAAACTCTTCGGTTGATTTGGTGAAGAATGGAGTGAAATATCAGCAATTTCAGAAAGCCTGACAGTCTGTCCGTTTAGTTTAATACTGGTCAAACGAATATCGTCAAGCGAGGAAATCAATGGATCGATAGAAACAGGATAGGCAAATCCATTAGACCGCACGGTACCGGCTGGATAAGATGACGTTTGCGATTTAATAGTTTGTGATAATTGAATGGGCGAGATGCCATATTCGGCCAGTATTTCAGGTTTTACCAATACCTGAATTTCTTCCTGCTCAAGTCCGGTGACAATGACATTATTGACGATCGGTAATGCTTCGATTCTCTTTTCCACAACATCTGCAAATCGGGTCAAAGAAGCCAGATCACTTGTCCCCGTTACCACAAATGTCCAAACCGGGATATCTTCAAAATCTAGGGCGGCTACGTTTGGATCCGCCGCATCTTCCGGAAGCTCTCCGGCAACACTGTCAATGGCAGATTGGACGTCACTTCGTGCTTGTTCCGGTTCGATACCCGATTCAAATTCTATAACGATAGTCGATATATTCTCCTGGGACGTTGAGTTTATTTCCTGAATGTTATCGACTGACTGCACCGCATCCTCAAGAGGAATCGTGAAGAGTGATTCAACGTCTTCAGGACTAGCTCCCGGCAATACGGTAGCAATAAAGACAATAGGAATTTTTATTTCAGGATTGAGTCGTCTCGGAAGCGTCATAAGTCCCCATACTCCTAATAAAATAATAACGAGGATAAAAAGCGTAACAAATCGAAAATTAATGAGATAACGGGCTAGAAATGAGTTTGCTTGGCTGGCATCAAATTTCAAAAGATCGAAGTATGATTTGTATTGTTTTCGTTTTGGCATACATACGATTAAGTTTCAAATTACGAGTTACGAATTACGAGTAAACAATTCAATAAAGAACAACTCGTAACTCGTCACTCGTCACTTATAAACTTTTAACTGTCACTCTGTCTCCCTCAATTAATGTCCGATCAAGAAGAACAACATCTTCATCTTGTAATCCATCTGTTACTTCCACAAATCGTCCCGTAACATAGCCTAATGTAACCTTTCGTGCTCTTGCGGTGCCACTCTCATTGACAAAGACGAGCGATTCATCCTGACTCTGGAAAACGCTCTCAAGAGGAATAAAAGGAATAATGCTATTGGTATCCGCAAATCCAACCGGAAGAGAAATAGACACATATTGCCCGTCCGTT